>Ga0182010_10000218_pt1 | contig 32814 bp, 30 predicted proteins | sample 611E1MmetaG_FD_120488 | JGI IMG/M metagenome (GOLD analysis project Ga0182010, IMG submission 120488) | Permafrost microbial communities from Stordalen Mire, Sweden - 611E1M metaG | ecosystem: Environmental > Terrestrial > Soil > Wetlands > Permafrost | place: Sweden: Stordalen | collected... | reverse complement strand
GCTGCGTCATCAAGCTGGCCGGCCACGAGCGCCGCTACCACAAGGGCCCGGCCCGGGTCTTCGACACCGAAAACGCCTGCTATGACGCGGTCCGCGGCCAGAGGATCAACAAGGGCGACGTGATCGTGATCCGCTACGAGGGTCCGGTCGGCGGCCCAGGCATGCAGGAGATGCTGTCGGTCACGGCGGCGCTCTCCGGCGAGGGTATGGGCGAGCACGTCGCCCTGCTCACGGACGGCCGCTTCTCCGGCGGCACCCACGGCCTGATGATCGGCCACGTGGCGCCGGAGGCGGTCATGGGCGGCCCGATCGCCCTGGTCGAGGAGGGCGACGAAATCGTCATCGACGTCGACCGCCACGCCCTGGATCTCAACGTGGCCGCGGAGGTCCTCGCGGCGCGACGAGCCCGCTGGACCCCCCCGGCTCCTCGCTACACGAGTGGCGTCATGGCCAAGTACGCGGCCATGGTCTCGTCCGCCTCCAAAGGGGCGGTTACAACAGGAGATCGACTGGCCGAGCAGCTGGGGCGTTCGACCCGCTAGGTCTTCTGTCCCTTGGAGGGGACGCCCTCTCGAACCTCGAAGATGAGGTGCTGATCGTGGTGGTACGTGAGGTCGGCATGGCCGAACTCACCCGACGAGCTCTCGTCGGTATGTTGCCCGGTGCGATCCGCGTGCATTTCGGAGATGGTGCCCCTCTGGGCCAGGATGGCGGCCTTGTCCGCCTCGCCCAGCTTGCCTGACTCGTAGAGCAAGACCAGCACCTTGGCAGCCTGCATACGCAGCTGCTCATCGTTGCTGCCGAGCGCGGCGCAGAGCGGCGGCACTGAGTGCGAGGCCAGCTCGCACAAAGCCTCCACCGCGCCCTGTCGCACGGTTCGGTCGCCATCCTTCAGGACCGCGATGAGCGGCTCCACGGCGCGCGGATCGCCGATCTTCCCGAGCGCCTCGGCCGCGAACTGGCGCACGAGCGCGGCGGAGTTGCCGAGAGCCGCGATGAGGGGCTCGACGGCCCGCTCGCCGATGGCCCCGAGGGCATCGGCCGCAGAATGGCGCACGAGCGCGTCGGGGTCGCCGAGAGCTACGATGACAGGCCGGATGACGAGGTCGCCCATCTGCCCGAGCGACTGTGTGGCGGCCGTGCGCACGATTACGTCTGAATCGCCGAGGGCGGCGATGAGCGGCTGGACGGCTCGCGGGTCGCCCATCTCGCCGAGGGCCTCCGCGGCCACCCGGCGCAAGCTGGGATTCCCGATCTTCAGGCTGGCACATAGAGGCGCCACCGCTCGCCGGTTGCCGATCTTGCCCAGGGTCGCGGCGGCATCTATGCGGACGTGCTCGTCGTCGGACTCAAGGGCCCAGATCAGGGGCCGCACGGCGCGACCGCCGATCTCCGCGCATTGCGACCATTGGCGCCTGGCGATCCAGTAGCGTGCGGCTGCCTCGGACTTGTCGGGCAACCAGCCGGTCCGGTCGAGAACCTGCCGGGCCAGCTGTCGCCGCGTCGGATTCGCATCCACGAGCGCCGCGGCCACCGGCTTGAAGGCACCTCCCGAGATCTTGATGAGCGCTTCGGTGGCGGCCCGGCGACAGTTCGGCTCGGGATCGCCGAGGGCCGCGACCAGAGCCTTGCCGGCTCTCGGATCGGCGATTCTGCCGAGCGCTTCGGCCGCAGCCCGGCGGACGACCTTGTCCCGGCGCTTGAGAGCGGCGACGAGAGGCTCGACGGCGGGGGCGCCCAGCCTGACGCACTCGGCCCACTGACGCTTCTCGACGAGGCGGTATGCCTCCCCGGGCTGACCGCTATCCGGAGTCCAGCCGAGCTTCGCGAGCGCCTTGGCCGCAGCCTGGCGGACGCCGGCTGTCGAGTCCGTGAGGGCTCCGCTGAGGGGCTCGATGGCGCGCGGGTCCCCGATCGTACCGAGTGCCCTGGCCGCAGTCTGGCGGACGCCGGCAGTCGAGTCCGTCAGGGCCTCTGCGAGGGGCTCGATTGCGGGTGCCCCGACCTTGCCGAGGGCGCCGGCGACGGTCTGCCGCACGATGGGGTCCGAGTCCTTCAGCAGTCCGATGATGGGCTCGATCGCGCGCGGGCCCCCGATCAGGCTCAGCGCCTCGACTGCGGCCTGACGCGCGTCCCGCCTGGCGTCGCCCAGAACGGCGACCAGCGGTTCCACGGCGCGCGCGTCGCCGATCCGGCCCAGCGACCTCGCCGCAGCCGCGCGGACGTGGGCGTCTTTCTCGTATCCCAGGGCCTTGATCAGCCCGGCGACGTCTCCGCTTGCCTCCAGCTTCGCCGGATCGGGTGGCCCGAAGATCGCCATCGTGCGTCCTTCCTCCGGTGTCTGCGCCCCCCACACTAATCATAGTCGGCGAAGAGTCGGAGAGGCACCTACTGCGAGCGCTTTTCGACATCACCTATCCGACCTGGAGTACCTGCGGGATCGGTCTTCCAGGCGATGTGACGACGCATATCCTGAAGCCTGCGCTACCCGTCGACCCGTCAGCGACGGGGCGCTGTGAGCGACTGGAGGAGTCTCGGCATGGCTCTGTCAACCTCAGGAAGAAACATGTCCGTGGCCGCCATCGTGGCCGGAGTCGGAGGAGTTCTCGCGATCGTCGGGGTGCCCCTTGCATGGGCCAGCGCCACGATCGGAGGAGAAACCACCAACCTCAACGGTCTGGACTCGGATCTGAACGGCGGCAAGGTCGCCCTTCTTCTCGGCATCCTCGTGGTGGTCGTCGTCGCGGCCGGAATCCTGAATCTGAGTATCCCGCAGCCTGGGGCGATCCTGGCCGCGCTGGGCGCGCTCCTGGTAGTCGATGTAGCCCTGGTCTACTTCACCAGCATGCTGGGCAAGATGAGCCTCAAGGACACCTCGGACGCCGTCTCCGCGGCCGGCGGCACGTTCGGCTTCGGTATCGGCTTGATCCTGGTCGCCGTCGGCGGAATCCTTGCCCTCGTCGGCGGTGGGCTGATCGCGGCCAAGAAAGCCTAGACCCGTCCTGCCCGCATTTCGCACCCCGGCCGTTGCGCCCGCAGCGACCGGGGTCTTTCTTTGTCTGCGCGCCGCCGCGGCATAGGCAAGGAGCCCTAGCCACCCCAACGAGTGGGGGCAAGAAGGCGCCATTGCCCCTCGACATGTGGGCCGAGCCCCGCGATGCCCCAAGAGCCCGACAACCCGGGCGGGTTGGCCCCCGCTTCGGCGGGTCATGCGGCCCTAGCCGCGAGTGGGTCCCCTTCCGACAATCCTCGTAAGGCAACGATCGGGTTTCGCCGCACGCGGCTAGTCAGGTCGGTTTCGGAACCGTTGCCGCCGGTGCCGACCCGGAGCGCTCCCGGATGAGGGCGCATAGGCATCCAGCTACATATCCCGCAACAACCCGGCCGAATCCAAAGCGGTCGCGGCCGACCGGGCCCGCTGACATCGGACGCTCGCGCACGAGGCAGGCGCGGACGTCCGATCAGGCGCGCAATCGGCTGATCGCGTCGTCGGACGAAGCCTGGTAGACAAAGGGGCGATTGGATGGTCGTGGCTCAGGTCTCACCTCCCGTGGTGGCGGACGCAGGCGCCCGCTTCCTGGCCGAGGTGACCTCGAAGACAGCAGGCGTCTCGCGCTTGGAGATGTGCATCCAGTGCGGCAGTTGCGGGGGCTCCTGTCCCTCGGCGAGCGCCATGGACCACACCCCTAGGGCGATCTTCGCGTTGATCCGCGCCGGCAAGCGCGATGAGGTCTTGCGCAGCAACACGCCGTGGATGTGCCTCTCTTGCTACCACTGCGTGGTCCGCTGCCCGCAGGAGATCGAGATCACGGACGTGATGTACGCGATCAAGACCATCGCGGAGAAGGAACATGCCTATCCGAGCAACGTCGGCCCCGATTTCGGCGGCGTCTTCATCGGCCAGGCAAAGCGCTTTGGGCGCAGCTGGGATCTCGGGCTCACGGCGCGGCACTACCTGCGCCACTTTCCTCTGCGCCTGCCCGGCATGACCCCGATGGCATTCGGCCTCTTCCGTCACGGCCGGATCGGGCTCCTGCCTACGCGGATCCGCCAGAGAAAGCAGCTGCACGCCATCCTGAAGCGCGCCGACGAGCTGGAGCGGGCCCGATGAGCAGCTACCTCTACTACCCCGGCTGCTCGATGGAGGGCAGCGGCCGCTCCTATCGCGAGTCCCTGGAAGGCGTGCTGGAGCCTCTCGGCATCTCCCTCGAGGAAATCGACGATTGGAATTGCTGCGGCGCGACCGAGTACGTGAGCCTGAGCACGACTCCCGCCTACGCCATGATCGCCCGCAACCTGGCGATCGCGGCGGGTGAGAAGAAGAACGGCGAGGCACTCGTCGCCGCTTGCAGCGCCTGCTACCTCAACCTGGCGAAGGCCGACCACTACATGGGCGAGCAGCCCGCGCTCAACGCCCGCGTCAACGACGCTCTTGGCGCCGGCGGCCTGCACTATGACCCCGGAACTCTCAAGGTCCGCCACCTCCTGGAGGTCATCCTCACGGACGTCGGACTGGACAAGGTACGCGCGGCCGTCAAGAAGCCCCTCACCGGCCTCAAGGTCGCGCCGTACCTCGGCTGCATGGTCCCTCGCCCGGACGTCGACGGCGCCTATGCCGACCACGAACAACCGAAGAGTCTGGACATGCTGCTTAAGGCCCTCGGCGCGGAAGTCGTGGACTACCCGCTACGGACCGAATGCTGCGGCGGGCACATGAACCAGATCGCGCCCAAAGTCGGGCTGGAGCTGGTCCGGCGCCTGGTATCCGAGGCCGAGCGTCTCGAGGCCGTGATGATGGTCACGGTCTGCCCGATGTGCCAGATCAACATCGACGCCTACCAGGGCGAGATGAACGCCATGTTCCACACCCACCACAAGATGCCGATCGTGTTCTTTACCCAGTTGATGGGCGTTGCCTTCGGTCTGGAGCCCAAGAAGCTGGGAATCGGACGCGAGTACACCAACGCCAGCAAGACCCTTGCCAAGGCGCTCAAGGCAGCTCCCGAGCTGGCGCTCGCGGCGGCCGGAGCAGCTCCGGCACACAGGCCGAGGCCGGACAAGCGAGCCCTGCCGATGCCGCGCATGGCCGACAGCGAGGTCGAGGAATGACCGCCGAGCACAACCACAAGCCGGTCGAGGGAGAACCTGCCGCCGGACTGCCGGCGGCCGGCGAGATCCGGATCGGCGTCTACGTCTGCCACTGCGGGAGCAATATCGCCGGCGTCGTCGACGTCGCCGAGGTCGCCAAGTGGGCGGCCGAGAACCTGCGCGATCAGGGCGTCGTAGTCGCCCGCGACTACAAGTTCATGTGCTCCAGCCCCGGCCAGGAGTTCGTGACCGACGACATCAAGAAGTACGGCCTGAATCGCATCGTGGTGGCGGCCTGCTCGCCGCACCTCCACGAGAACACGTTCCGGACGGCTACGGCCCGTGGCGGGCTGAATCCGTATCTGTGCGAACTGGTCTCCATCCGCGAGCAGGACTCGTGGGTCCACACGGACAAGGCCGCGGCCACGGTCAAGGCCAAGGCCATCCTGGCCGGTGGCGTGGAGCGAGTTCGCCGCAACGAGCCCCTCTCGCCGATGACGGTCGACATCAACCCCGCCACCCTCGTCGTGGGCGGAGGCATCGCCGGCATCTCGGCCACTCTCGAGCTGGCCGACGCCGGCTTCAAGGTCTACCTCGTGGAGAAGGACCCGTCGATCGGCGGCCACATGGCCCAGTTCGACAAGACCTTCCCAACGCTCGACTGCGCTGCCTGCATCCTGACCCCCAAGATGCTCACGGCCGGCACTCACCCCAACGTCGAGCTCATGACCTGGAGCGAGGTCGAGAAGGTCGAGGGCTACGTCGGCAACTTTACCGTGACCGTCCGCAAGAAGGCCCGCTACGTCAACGAGGACCTCTGCAACGGCTGCGGCGTGTGCCAGGAGAAGTGCCCCAAGAAGGTCATCGACGAAGTCTTCGAGGCGGGTCTGGGTTACCGCAAGGCGATCTACACCCCGTTTGCCCAGGCCGTCCCGCGGACGCCGGTGATCGACCGACCCAACTGCACTTACTTCGAGAAGGGGACCTGCAAGGCCTGCGAGAAGTTCTGCGAGACCAACGCGATCGACTTCACCCAGGAAGATCAGGTCCTGACTCTCGAAGTCGGCAACATCATCATCGCCACCGGCTATGACCTCTTCGACGCTCGGAAGATGCCGCAGTACGGCTACGGCCATCTGCCGAACGTCTTCACCAGCCTGGAGTTCGAGAGGCTTTCGAACTCCGCCGGTCCAACGAACGGAGCCGTGGTTCTGCGCGACGGCGTGACGGAGCCCAAGTCGGTGGCGATCGTCCACTGCGTCGGCAGCCGCGATCGCAACCACAACAACTACTGCTCCGCGATCTGCTGCATGCAGAGCCTGAAGTTCGCCCATCTCGTCAAAGAACACACCGACGCGACGATCTACGACTTCTATATCGACATGCGGACGGTGGGCAAGGCCTACGACGAGTTCTACCAGCGGATCCTCGAGGAGGGCGGCATCTTCATCCGCGGCAAGCCCGCCGAGATCACGGACGTCGCGCGCACCCCGGAGGAAGAAGGCAAGCTGATCCTCCAGGTCGAAGACACCCTCGTCGGACAGCAGCGCCGGTTCCCGGTCGACATGGTCATCCTCTCCGCCGGTCTCGAGCCGCGGGCCGATGCCAAGGAGCTGGCTACCCGGTTCGGCATCTCCTGCAGCTTCGACGGCTGGGCCATCGAGAAGCACCCCAAGCTGGACCCGGTCGCGACGATGACCGAAGGCGTGTTCGTGGCCGGCTGCGTCAGCGGCCCCAAGGACATCCCGGCCTCCGTGGCGCAGGGAGCCGCGGCGGCTGCCCGGGTCCTCGGTCGCATCCAGCAGAAGAAGATGAACCTGGAGCCGATCAGGGCGTCGGTCGACGCCGAGCACTGCTCCGGCTGTCGCATCTGCAACACCCTGTGCCCCTACAACGCCATCTCCTTCGACGACGTCAAGGGGGTTTCGGCCGTCAACCCGGCCATGTGCCAGGGCTGCGGAACCTGTGTCGCGGCCTGCCCCGCCGGAGCCATCTCCGGCACGGGCTTCAGCGACGAGCAGGTCCTCGCTCAGATCGAGGGTCTGCTCAGGATCGGAGCCGATGGGCTGCGACCCCACCGGTCGGGCTTCCCGACGACCCACCATGAGGCAATCGAGGAGGCGGTGCGAGCATGAGCGCGCAGGCACCTGTCGCACCGGCCCCCACGGAAGGAGCGGCCACCGCGGTCGCCACCTTCGAGCCGGTGATCATCGGCTTCACCTGCAACTGGTGTAGCTATCGAGCCGCGGACCTGGCCGGGACGGCGCGGGTGAAGTACCCGCCCAACGTCCGTCTGATCAGGCTCATGTGCTCCGGCCGCCTGGACCCCACGTTCGTGCTCAAGGCCTTCTCTGAAGGCGCGGATGCGGTCCTGGTCAGCGGCTGCCACCCGGGCGAGTGCCACTACATCGAGCAGAACTACAAGGCCCTGCGTCGCTTCCAGCTGCTGCAGCGCACGATAGAGGCCCTGGGCATCGAGCCGGGGCGGTTCCAGCTCGTGTGGGCCAGCGCCGCCGAGGGCGTCCGCCTGGCCAACGAGATCGCCCGAGTGACCGAGGAAGTACGAGCCCTGGGACCGCTCAACTGGCCCGCGGCCAGCCTGGTCGACATAGACGGTGTGGACCTCGAGGCGGCCTGGGAGGCAACCGGCGGTGACGCCGGAGGACCGCCCGAGACGGCCGGCGGCGTCAACCCGGATCACGCCACAGCCGAGAGCGCACGATGAGCCCCACTCCGAAGTCCACCGGCGCCGCCAAGCCCGCCGCCAAGCCCGCCGCCAAGCCCGCCGCCAAGCCCGCCGCCAAGCCCGCCGCCAAGCCTGCCGCCAAGCCCAAGCTCGCCATCTTCGGCGCCGCCTCATGCGGGGGCTGCGACATCGCCATCGTCAACATCCACGAGCACATCCTGGAGGTCGCCGCGGCCTTCGACATCGTCCTGTGGCCGACGGTGATGGACGGCAAGTACTCCGACATCGAGGCCATGGAGGACGGCGAGATCACGATCACGCTCGTCAGCGGCAGCATGCGGACCGACGAGACCGTCCACCTGGCCAGGCTCCTGCGCCGCAAGTCGAAATTCGTGGTCGCCTTCGGGTCATGCGCCAGCGAGGGCTGCATCCCCGGCCTGGCCAACCTCTCGAGCCGCAAGCAGATCATCGACACCGCCTTCTCGACCTCCAGCACGGAGAATCCGGACGGCATCCGGCCGGTCTGGGAGTATCAGGCGCCGGAAGGCGTCCTGCACCTGCCCGAGTTCGAGCCGATGCTTCGGACGCTGGACCAGGTCGTGGAGGTGGATTACACGATCCCCGGCTGCCCGCCCGAATCCACGCAGATCTGGGCCGCCCTGCAGGCGGTCGTGGCCGCGCTCAACGGCACCGGGCCGCTGCCGCCAAAGGGCTCAGTCCTGGGCGCCGGCGAGTCCACCGTGTGCGACGAGTGCCCCCGCAAGCGTGACGTCAAGAAGATCGACCGCTTCGTCCGCATCCAGCAGGTCGCCGGGTTCGATCCGGAGATCTGCCTCCTCGAGCAGGGTCTGCCCTGCAACGGACCGGCAACCCGCGACGGCTGCGGCGCGCTGTGCCCGAGCGTCGCGGCACCGTGCATCGGCTGCTACGGGGCGGCCGAGGGCGTCATCGACTACGGGGCGCGCCTTATGTCTGCCTACGCTTCGGTGATCGAGGCGCAGAAGCCCGAGGAGATCGACAAGATCCTCGACGGGATCCCCGACCCGGTCGGCCAGTTCTACCGCTTCAGCCTCGCAGGCTCCCTGCTGCGCAGCAGCAAATCGGCCTGGCAGAACGACGGGGAGTAGCCAAGCAATGGAACGCATCACAATCGATCCCGTCACAAGGCTGGAGGGCCACGGCAAGATCGAGATCTTCCTCGATCCCGACGGCGAGGTCGCCAACGCCTACTTCCAGATCCCCGAACTGCGCGGCTTCGAGCGCTTCTGCGTGGGCCGCCCGGTCGAGGAGATGCCCACGCTCACCAACCGCATCTGCGGCGTCTGCCCGGAAGCCCACCACATGGCCGCGGCCAAAGCCGCCGACGCCGTCTACCACGTCGACCCGCCCCGAGCGGCCAAGCTGCTCCGCGAGCTCCTCTACAGCGCTTTCTACTTCACCGACCACACGACTCACTTCTACGCCCTCGGCGGCCCCGACTTCGTGGTTGGACCCGATGCCCCCGCGTCCGAGCGGAACATCCTGGGTGTCATCGGCAAGGTCGGCATGGAGGTCGGCGGCAAGGTCATCGAGGCCCGCAAGCGCGGCCATGAAGTGATCGAGATGATCGGCGGCCGCAAGATCCATCCCGCGACGGCAGTGCCGGGCGGGATGACTCAGGGCATCACCGAAGAGCAGCGGGCGCACATCGAGGAGTTCGGGCGCTGGGCGATCGAGTTCGGCCAGTTCAGCCTCGGGATCTTCGACAAGATCGTCCTCGGCAACGAAGCCTACAAGGAGATGGTCCTGTCCGACGGCTATACCCATCGGACCTACTACATGGGCCTGGTCGACCCGAACAACAAAGTCAACTTCTACGACGGCCAGGTCAGCATCATGTCGCCGGACGGCAAGCGCGTGGGAACTTACGCCCCGGCGGACTACCGCGACTGGATCGCCGAGCACGTTGAGCCCTGGACCTACCTCAAGTTCCCGTACCTGAAGAAGATCGGCTGGAAGGGCTTCGTCGACGGGGTGGACTCAGGCGTCTACTGCGCCACTCCCCTGTCGCGACTCAACACCGCCGAGGGGATGGCCACGCCGCTCGCCCAGGCCGCCTACGAGCGCTTCTACGACACCCTGGCTCCCAAGCCAGAATCCGGTGGCAAGCGGCTGGTCCACCATCGCCTGGCCACCCATTGGGCCCGTCTCGTCGAGCTGCTCTACGCCGCCGAACGGGTCGTGGAGCTGGCCAAGGATCCCGAGATTACCTCGCCGAACGTCCGGACCGTACCCACCGAGAAGCCAACTGAGGGCGTCGGAACGGTCGAGGCACCCCGAGGAACCCTCACCCACCACTACTGGACCGATGAGCGCGGCATCCTGACCGCGGTCAACCTGGTCGTCGGGACGACCAACAACTACGCCCCCATGGCGATGTCGATCAAGAAGGCGGCGCAGAGCCTCATCCACAAGGGCACGGTCGTGCACCAGGGGCTGCTGAACCGCGTCGAGATGGCGTTCCGTCTCTACGACCCGTGTTTCGGCTGTGCCACTCACTCACTCCCCGGTGAGATGCCTCTCCAGGTCGCGATTCGCAACTCGGACGGCGAGGTCATCGAAGTCCTGACGCAGAACTGCTAGAGCAAAGCTGCCAGAGCAGCTTTGCGCCAGATCGGAGGCCGCCGTGGCCGATCGCGTCTCCACCGCCCCACAGCCTCGAAGTCAAGTCGTCCGCGGGCGGACGATAGTCATCGGGCTGGGCAATCCCCTGCTCGGCGACGACGGCGTGGGCTGGCGAGTCGCGGACGAGGTAGAGGGCCGTCTCCACGCGGCGCGGCAGGCCGGACGAGAGACCCCGGAGGTGGAGATCGAGCGGTTGGGCGTCGGCGGGCTGCGCCTGATGGAATGCCTGACCGGATACGATGCGGCGATTCTGGTCGACGCCGCCGAGTTCCCGGACCGACCCATCGGCGAGGTCCGCTGCTGCTCGTTCGAGGAACTGGCCGACTACGCCGCCGGCCACCTCGATTCCGCGCACGACGCTTCCCTGCGGACCGCCCTGGACCTGGGGCGCCGGCTCGGCGCAGATCTGCCCACGCGCATCGACACGGTCACAGTCCAGGCCCATCGAACGGACGAGTTCAGCGAGGAGCTCAGCCCCGCGGTCCTGGCCGCCATTCCCGCCGCCGCGGCGGCGGTCGTCGAGCTGCTCCACCCGGAGGCCGGTTAGATGCATCAGGTCATGCTCGCGCAGGCCGTGCTGGACAAGGCCGTCGAGCGTGCCGAATCGTTGGGCGCGGCCAGGATCGTCGCGGTCCACGTGCTGCTGGGCGAAGACGACGAGCACACCGAGGAAGCGCTACGGTTCGCCTGGGGCGAGGTGTCGACGCAGACCGTTGCGGAAGGCGCCGAATTCATCGTCGAGAGAACTCCCGGAGACGGACTGCGGCTGGCGGCAATCGACATCGAACGAGACCCGGCGCCAGCTGATATGGCGCTTGACCACGAGGAGGGCGCGATCGGGTAAGGTGGAGCGAGACCAGGCGCGCCGGCGCCGTCGATCGGAGACGCGGGCAGGAGCTGCTGCAGCTCCGCGGCTCGGTCACAAGTCCAGTTCTCGGACTCCCGGGAGGGAGACATGGGCCAGCAATTCGTGGTTCAACTGCCAAACCGGCCGGGCGAGCTCGCCCATCTGGCCAGGGCTTTGTGCGCTCGCGGAGTCAACATCGTCCAGGTCCACCAGACCACCGTCGGCAACCTCACCACGGCCGAGATCTACACGAACTGCTGCGACGACGACACGACCGACGTCCTGCGCGGCATGGGCTACCCGTTCGTGGCCGGGACCAGCCTGATCGTCGAGATCGAGGACAACCCGTGCGCGTTGGGCGACGTGACCACCAAGCTGGCCCGCGCCAAGGTCAACGTCAAGGGCTGCTGCGTAGTAGATCGAGCCAACGGCATGGCAACCTGGGCGTTGTCCGTGGACAAGGAAGACGTGGCCCGCGAGGCCCTCGGCATCCCGGCCCTCGACCGCAAGACCGAGGCGGCCTCCAAGAGCTGAGGCCGGCCGCTCGCGTCTAGCGCGGACGCTGCTTGATCAGGCGGCCGCGTCTCGAGATGGCATGCGTGGAGAGCGCAGCCACACCCATTCCCACCAGCGCCCTTTCGGCGGCCGGCAGGGGTCTGACGATCGACAGAAACTCCTGCGCCCGTGCCCGATCCACCAGGCCCAGCAGCGCCTGCCCGCGCCCCGTCAACGTCAGGGTTCGTTGCCGCCGATCCTCGGCATCCTGGTTGCGTTCTATCAGCTGCCGCTGGACCAGCCCATCGGCGAGCCGGCTCACCGCGGACGGCGAGCGGCCCAGAGTGTCGGCCAGGTCCGCCACGGTCATCGTGCCGCTGTCCGCGAGCGCATACAGGGCGGCCAGCTGGGTGAAGCCCAGGTTCAGCTCGCCGAGCTGGGCGGCGAAGCCGATCACCAGATCTCGCCATATTGCCCGGCCCATTGCGATCCGATCCGACAACTCGCGCGGGTTCTGGAGACGGAGACGGGCCGCCTCTACCGGGGCCGACAGCAGCTCACGGGCAGCCGACTCCACCGCCGCCCGACTCGGCACGGTCAGCGACGGGATGTGCAGGAAGGGACGAGTCGAGCCGCGCAAACGTCGAAGCGGTGACGGATTCGAGAGTGGCGGGGCCGGCGAATCAGAGGATGCCGCAGGCTGGGAGACGGGAGTGGCCGCGACGCTCGCTCTTCTCGCCGCGACGTCGCTGGTCGGGCCGTCGCTCGAGGCCTCGCTCGCGGCGGCCGGGGATGGGGACGGCGGAACCGTCTGGGCCGCCTGGCGAGAATCGCCCGGGATGGACGGCTGTCGCTCCGGACCCGCGTCGGGCGGACGTTGGCCGAGGCTCGGGATCTTGGGCAGAAACTGCGGCACGACCCCAGCGTACGCCAGATCACCCGATCCGTGCAATCCTGCACACTTTTCCTTTCGTGCTCATCTGACGCTGCGGTAGCCTGAACACATCACATCGGCCGCCTTATGGTCGGTTGGAACGGACGGATAGTCCCGGCCCCGCAGCCGCGCCGGTTCGGCACACGGCCTGGAGCCGAAGGAGACCAGCCACAACCCATGGACCGCATCGCGTTTGTGTTCCCCGGCCAGGGATCTCAGTCGGTGGGTATGGGAAAGGCTCTGGCCGCGGCCTCGCCGGCCGCGGCGGCGGTCCTGGCGGAAGCCGACGAAGCGTTGGGCGAGCACATCAGCAGCCTCGCCTTCGATGGTCCGGCCGAGCAGCTCGACCTCACGGTCAACGCTCAGCCCGCCCTGGTGGCGGTCTCGATCGCCTTTCTTGCCGCCCTTCGCGAACGCTGGGCAGCGGCCGGAGTCGCCGCCCCGCAGCCCGCCTATGCCGCGGGCCACTCCATGGGCCAGTACTCGGCCATGGTCGCGGCGGGAGTCATCTCCCTGGGCGATGCGGTCAGGCTCGTGCGCGAGCGCGGGCTCCAGATGCAGGCCTCCGGCCAGGGCCGAGCCGGCGCGATGGCTGCCATCATCGGTCTCGACGACGCGCGGCTGCCGGAGCTGATCGCCCTCGGCACTCCGCACGGCAGCCTCACGGTCGCCAATCGCAACGCCCCCGGCCAGGTCGTCATCTCCGGAGATCGGGCCGCCGTTGAAGCGGCCGTCGCCGGTGCCAGGGACCTGGGCGCGCGGCGCGGCATCGTGCTACCGGTCTCCGTGGCGGCCCACTCCTCGCTGATGAGCGAGGCCGCAGCGGGGATGACCCGCGTCCTGGGCCCAATCGCCTTCGCAGAACCCAGTATCCCGCTGCTGGCCAACGCCGATGCGACGCCGATCACGACGGCTGCCGGTGCCCGGGGCGAGCTCATCGAGCACCTGACCCGCGGAGTCGACTGGGTCGCCGCCGTGGGGCGAATGACCGGCGACGGAGTCACAACTTTCGTCGAAGTCGGCCCCGGAAAGGTTCTGACGGGCCTGATCAAGCGCATCTCACCGGATGCGAATCCCATAGCCGTTGACGAGGCAGGCGCCGCAGGCGGCATCGCCGTGCCCTTCCTCGAAGACCCCGCGACATCCAAATGATCGCCGCTGTCGGCTGCCCGGCCGTCGTGGCATCGCATCCCAGAAGGAGCTAGATCCGGTGCGGAAGCCTGACTACACGAGACGGATCGTCATTACGGGGCTGGGCGTGGTCAGCCCGATCGGCAACGACAAGGACGCGGTCTGGGAAGCCCTGACGGCCGGTCGCACGGGCATCGGGGAGATAACGCGCTTCGACACGACACCGTACGACCACAAGGCCAGTGGCGAAGTCAAGGACTTCGACATCACGCAGTACTGGAACTTCAAGGACGCCCGACGGACCGACAGGACAGTCCACTTCGCGGTGGCCTCGGCCAAGATGGCGGTGGCCGACTCCGGTCTCGAGATCACCGACGAGAACCGCTACGACGTCGGCGTCATTTACGGCTCCGGTGGTGGCGGGCAGGACCTCTTCATCACCAACCAGGCGTCGTGGAAGACCAAGGGCGCCCGCTCCGTCAGCCCGTTCTTCATCGCCAACGGCCTGGTGGATGCGAGCTCCGGCACGATCGCCATCGAGACCGGGGCAAAGGGTCACAACTTCTGTCCGGTTGCGGCCTGCTCGACCGGGACACTCGCCATCGGCGAGGCCGCCGAGGCTATCCGCCGGGGCGACTGCACGGCCGTCATCGCCGGCGCCGCCGAATCGCCTCTACTCGAGCTTGTCCACATCGGCTTCACCAACATGCGCGGCATGGGCTCTCCGCTGCCCGGCCAGCCGATCGGGACGGCCTGCCGGCCATTCGATCGGACTCGGGATGGATTCGTTCTAGGCGAGGGTGCGGGCGCCCTCATCCTGGAGGACCTCGAGCTGGCCAAGGCCCGCGGCGCGACGATCTACGCCGAGGTCGTCGGATACGGTTCGGCCGCCGACGGGTTCGACATGATCGCGCCCGCGGCCGGTGGCGAAGGCTCGGCGCGGGCCATGAAGGCGGCATTGGAGCGGCGGGACGTGCCGGCCGACGAGGTCGACATGATCAACCCGCACGGCACCTCCACGCCCGTCGGCGACAAGGCCGAGAGCGAGGCCATATGGACCGCTTTCGGCAGTCATACCCCGGACATTCTGATATCGGCCACGAAGTCGATGACGGGCCACATGATGGGGGCCGCCGGAGCCTTCGAGGGGGTGGCGACGGCGCTGTCGGTCTACCACCAGACCGTGCCCCCGACGCTCAACTACCGGGAGCCCGATCCGGAGTGCAACCTGAACGTAGCGACCGAGACGATCGAGAAGCCGATACGGTACGCCCTCTCGAACAACATCGGCCTTGGCGGCCACAATGCCGCGGTCATCTTCAAGCGCTACACAGGCGACTGAGCTCCGGCGAGAGGCACCAAGCGGTCGATTCCCGGCACGAGGAGTACCGGGTCCGGCCCTGGCGTCTCCGCCTGGAGGTCCAAGCAAGTACAATCCCGAGATCGGGCCCGATCGCGCGAACGGTTCAGCGGCGCGGCTCCGATCGCCGTCCCTCCGGCGGACGAGTTTCGTCACGCTGGCTTGATTAGCTGGGCGCCGCCCGGCGGTGGTCGCCTCCGCCTGCAACACGTCCTAGGAGATGGCCCGTGCCCACCAGGGATCCTGCCCGTCGCGCTGTCGTCACCGGTCTCGGAGCGATTACCCCAATCGGGAACACCGCCGGAGCCTACTGGGAGAACCTGCTCGCGGGCGTATCAGGCGTCGGACCGATAACTCAATTCGATCCCTCCGGCCTCGACGTCCGCATCGCGGCCGAGGTCAGGGACTTCGATCCGACCATCGCGATGGACCGGAAGATGGCACGCCGCATGAGCCGGTTCATTCACCTGGCGATGGCAGCGGCGACAGAGGCGGTCGACGACGCCGGCATCGACTTCTCCACATACGACCAGGATCAACGGGATCGCGTTGCCGTCTGCCTCAATACAGGTGGCGGCGGCATGGACCAGGTGATAATCGGCACTCAGGTCATCGCCGACAAGGGCCCCGGCCAGGTCTCGCCGTTCGCGATTCCCGCCCTCTCGGGATCGATGGCCGCCTGCCAGGTCTCGATGAAGTACGGGATCACCGGCCCGGTCATAACGCAAGTCGCAGCCTGCGCCAGCAGCGTGATCGCCTTCATCGACGGCATGCGCATGATCCGGGACGGCGAGATCGACGTCGCACTGGTCGGCGGTACGGAAGGATCTCTTCTCCCGATTGCCTTCGCCGCCCTTGGCAACATGGGCGCCCTTTCGCGGCGCAACGACGATCCCACCCATGCCTCCCGACCGTTCGACCGAGACCGCGACGGCTTCGTCTTCGGCGAGGGCGCTGCGGTCGTAGTTCTGGAGTCGGCCCAGCACGCCATGGCTCGCGGCGCGAAGATCGTCTGCGAGGTCATCGGCGGAGGCTTGACGGCCGACGCGTTCCACATCAGCGCTCCCGATCCGACCGGGCGCGGGGCCGCGGCGGCGATGACCAAGGCCATGCGGAATGCCGGGATCGCCCCGGACGAGGTCGACTACATCGTCGCCCACGGGACCTCCACGCCTCTCAACGACGTGACGGAGACCCGGGCGATCAAGAGCGCCTTCGGATCCTACGCGTACAAGGTCCCCATCAGCTCACCCAAATCGATGGTGGGGCATCTTCTGGGGGCGGCCGGCGCAGTCAGCGGGTTGGCGGCCATCGGGGCGATTCGCGATGGCTTCATGCCGCCGACGGCCAACCTGGAGAACCCCGATCCGGAATGCGACCTGGACTACATCCCGAACGTCAAGCGTCCCAAGAAGGTCGACACCGCGATCATCAACGGCTTCGGGTTCGGAGGGCAGAACGCCGTGACCGTCTTCCGCAGGTTCGAGGCCTGACGCCGAAAACGCATCCGGACGGCAAGACGCGAGGCAGATCGAACGGCGCCGTCCTGACCGGCGTGTAGGATCTACTCGATGCAGCCCCGCCGCTTGATTCCGCCCTGGCTCAGACACGGATTCGAAGCGGGCGTCGTTGGCGCGCTGCTCTCCGCCGGCACGCTCGTGGCCTTCCAGTACAGTCGCCCTGCGCCGCGAGTCTTCGTGCCCAACGGACTCGACGGCTCATTGATCCTGATGCCGGGAGTCCTTGCCCTGGGCGTCTTCGCCGTCAGCTACCCGACCTTCATGGCCGCGACCAGAGGAGACGCCATCCTCGGCGCGCTGGCCGCGTTCCTCGTGGCGGCGGACGCCCTGATGCTCATATCGCTGATATCCCGCGACTCGGTGCTGGTCCACCCGATCGGGCACAGCATCCCGCTGGGTGTGGTGTCGGCAGCGATGGCGCTGCCGGTCGCCATCGTGGCCCTGCTGGCCGGCCAGCTGACGGCGCCGTTGGGCTTCGGGAGGTCCGCCGGGTTGCGCTCGGCCATCGCCGGTGCCGCGATCGGCCTCCTCGTGGTTGTCCTGGGCGCCGCGGCGATCTAGGAGACAGCCCTCAGGCCCGAGACCGGAGCGGTCAGGCGCGCCTCTCGTTTCGGGGCGCGGCGCAGCCGGAGCGAGTTGGTGACGACGCTGACGGACGAGAGGGCCATGGCACCCGCCGCGAGAGCCGGGTTGAGCGTAATGCCGAGGAACGGGTACAGGGCGCCCATGGCAACCGGCACCAGGACGATGTTGTAGCCGAAGGCCCAGGCCAGGTTCTGGCGAATGACTCGCATCGTCCGTCGCGACAACGCGATGGCCGTCGCCACGCTGCGCGGGTCGCCGCCCACCAGCGTGACGTCGGAGGCCTCCAGAGCAACGTCGGCGCCGGTCCCGATGGCGATCCCCACGTCCGCTCGGGCGAGGGCCGGGGCGTCGTTGACCCCGTCTCCGACCATGGCGACGCGCAGCCCGCGAGCCTGAATCGCCGCAACCGCGTCCGCCTTCCCTCCGGGGAGAACCTCGGCCAGAACGCGATCCTCGGGGATCCCCACTGCAGCAGCCACGGCCGCGGCCGTCCGTGCCTGATCGCCGGTCACCAGCCAGACCTCGATCCCGGCCGCCTGGAGCTCGCCGATCGCCTCGGCGGCCTCCGGCTTGATTTCGTCGATCGTGGGCAGCGCTCCCGCGAAGCGACCGTCGACCGCCAGATACGTGACCGCCGAGCGCGAGTCCGCGAGACCGATCAGGGCACCCGGATCCACGCCCTCGCTCTGCAAGAAGGCGGCCGTCCCTACGACGACCCGGCGATCCCCAACCCGGCCGCGCACGCCGCGACCGGCCACGGCTTCGAAGCCCTCCACTCCCCTGCGGCCGAGATTCGACACGTCCGCCCGAGCCAGGATCGCCGCGGCCAGCGGATGCTCGCTGCCGCGCTCCACGGATGCGGCCAGATCCAGGACTTCCTCGGCGCTGAAGCCGGGGGCCGCCTTGACCTCGCCGAGCGCCGGCCGGCCGCGCGTCAGCGTCCCGGTCTTGTCGAAGACGACCGCGTCTACGCGCGCCGCCAGCTCGAGCGTCTCGCCGCCGCGGATCAGTATTCCCGCCTCGGCGCCCTGGCCGGTTCCGACCATGATCGCCGTGGGAGTGGCCAGGCCCATTGCGCACGGGCACGAGATGACGACTACGGTGATGAACGCCACCAGGGCGTGAGTCAGCCGCGGTTCCGGCCCGAGGAGGAACCAGACGGCGAACGTCGCCGCTCCCACCGCGAGGACGACCGGCACGAAGATGCCGCCGATCCGATCGGCCAGGCGCTGGATCGGCGCCTTGCTCCCCTGGGCCCGCCGCACCATGTCGACGATCTGGGCCAGGGCCGTTTCGCGCCCCACCCGCGTCGCCCGGAAGAGGAACGTGCCGTGGCGGTTCATCGTCCCGCCGATCACCTCCGCTCCCGGCCCCTTCTCGACCGGAAGCGGCTCTCCGGTGAGCATCGACTCATCGACCGCGGAGTCGCCCTCGGTGACACGCCCGTCGACGGGCACGCGCTCGCCCGGCCGAACCCTCACCAGATCTCCGACTCGGACCTCCTCGAGCGGCACATCCACCTCACGACCGCCCCGCACGATTCGGGCCGACTGCGCCTGCAACCCGAGAAGCGCCTTGATCGCGCCGACCGTTCGGCCTTTCGCGCGCGCCTCCAGCCAGCGGCCCATAAGGATCAGGCCCACGATCGCGGTCGAACTGTCGAAATACGTCTGCGGTTCGATGCCGGCCGATCGGAAGATCTCCGGGGCGAACGTCACCAGGACGCTGTATCCCCAGGCCGCGCTCGTGCCCACCACGACGAGGGTGTCCATGCTGGTCGTGGCGTGCCGGGCCGCCCGCCAGGCCGCCCGATAGAAGCGCCGGCCGGCCCAGAACTGGACGATCGTGGCGGGACCGATGAGGACCCAGGCGAGCTGCTCCATGGTCAGAGGCACGTGCGGGAGGTACATCAGGCCCATCGTCACCGCGGCGACGGCGAGCGCGACGGCCGCTGCCAATCCCAGCGATCGCTGCTCGTGGGCTCGCTCGGCCGCCTCGGCGTCCGCCTCTTCGATCAGGCCATTCCTGGCGCCGTCACCGGCCTCCGGCAGGTGCCGAACCTCGTAGCCGGCCGCTTCGATCGCTCGTACCAGCTCGTCCAGCCCCGCGACCTCAGGCAGGTAGCGGACTGTCGCCACCTCCGTGGCGAGATTGACGTTGGCCTCGGCCACGCCGGGGGTCTTGCGAAGGAAGCGCTCGATCCGGTTCACGCACGAGGCGCAGCTCATCCCCTCGACTGGGAGCTGAACCTCGGCGGACGGGGCCGCGGTACTGGCGGTGGGCGCTGTTGGGAGGGAGGCGCTGTCGGCGGTCTGCATACTCCCGGGGAGTATACGCCTGCCCGGCTGAACGGGCAATCGATGGGCGTTGTCCGGGCGGGCGCGGCAAGTGGCCCGAGCGCCCCTGGCTACCCTAGGACCGATGCCAGCGTGATCCCCGTCTCGCGCTCCGACAGCTCCCACAGCGCGGCCTGCTCCGCCGGATCGGCTATCCGGCCCCTGACTCCGCGGACCACCGGGGCGCCGAACGTGATCCACCGCGGCGCGTACAGCTTGCCGCCCACCGCCGTGGGATCCGTGGCGGCGCGGAGCTGAGGGAGCGCGCCCATTCGGGCCGACTGACCCGTCGTTCGAACGAGGACGTCCCAGAAACGGTGTTGCATGCTCTTCATCGACCGCCTGGCCGTCTTCTGGAGGTCCGTCTTGGAGAAGCCGGGGTCGGCCGCGAAACCGCGCACGCCCCGACTCGCCAGCCGGCGATCCAGCTCAAAGGCGAATTCGAGGTTGGCTCTCTTGGAGATGCCGTAGGCCGTCCAGGGGTTGTAGTGGCCTCGCAGTTGAAGATCGGCCAGATCGAACTTGCCTGCGGTGACCCGGCCGAGCGACGTCGTGCAAACCACCCGCGCCTGCGTGCCCCCAGCGGCCGCGACCAGGAGCGCCGGCAGCAGCCGCAGCGTCAGGGCGAAGTGGCCCAGGTGGTTCGTCCCGAACTGGGTCTCGAAGCCGTCCACGGTCTGCCCTTCCGGCACCCCCATCAGGCCGGCGTTGTTGAAGAGAAGGTGGATCGCCGGATGAGCGGCTCGGACCTGCCCGGCAAACGCCTCGACAGAGTCGAGCGACCCCAGGTCCAGGGGCCGAATCTCGACGGAGGCACCCGGCACCTCCGATCCGATGAGCTTACGGGCGACTTCGGCCTTCTCGAGGTTGCGGGCCCCAATGACGACCAGGGCGCCGTGAGCGGCCATCTGCCGCGAGGTCGCGAGTCCCAGCCCGCCGTTGCCACCGGTAACGACCGCCACGCGACCCGCCAGATCCGGTATGTCGCTCGCCTTCCAGCCCATCCATGCTCCTCTGCGTATTCGTCCGCGCGCCGACGCGTCGGCGCGCGCCGTGGCATTGAGATCCTACCGGGAGTAGCCAGCCTACGGCTCCTCCGGTGGAGGGGCAGTCGGGCTCCGCCACGATGGGGATACGTCTATCCGCAGGCCGGCGATCATCCGGCTCACGCCCGAGCCGACGAAGAGGGCCGTGTAGACGGGCCAACCGACGGACTCGGAGAGCGCCAGGGCACCCGCGCATACGACTGCCCCCAGCGCGAACGCGGCGGAGGTGGAGGCGACGTAGTAGCTCTGGCACCGGACCCGAAGATCGGGCGGTGCGAGGCGATAGAGGCGTTCGTTGGACGCGAGCACGCCGGCGTTGCCCGCGCCGCTGAAGAGAACCGCCCCGATCAGAAGCAGAGGCAGGGCTCCGGGATTGCCCGGTACGGCCAGGGCACAGACCGCGGCCGCCAGCGCACGAGCCACGAAGGAGGTCCGCAGGACTCGGCTGGACGAGCCGCCGAGCAAGAACGAACCCGCGGCCAGCGAGCCGGCCAGGGCTCCCGCCGACGCCGATCCGGAGAGGATCACGGCGAACCCGGCCGATGCGCCCAGGACCTGGATCGCGTAGAGGGAGAGGTACGGAATCAGGCCCTGGCCCACGGATGCGATCGCAGTCGCCATGGTGAAGCGCTTGAACGGCTCGGGCAGCGGCTCCGCCGTCGCCTCTCCGGTCTTGACCAGGACGCGGCCCGGATGAGGAAGCCGGGCCACGGCGAGCGGGGTCAGGATCGAGAAGAGCCCGCTGACGAGGAAGAAGCCGACGTAGGACCACAGGCCGATCGTTCGGAGTCCGGCGTCGAGAACCGCGCCGGCGGGCAGGAGCAGCAAGGTAGAGAGCGCCATGTTCATCGCGCCCATTCGGGGCCCAACCAGGCGACGCTCCTGTTCGGGCAGCACAACGGCGGTCCAGAGCCCGATGTTAGAGCCCGAGATCACCCCCGCGGTCTGGCCGATCGCGACCGTCGCGGAGATGAGAGCGATCCCGAGCGGCGCGTTTATCGCTCCGACGGCGATGGCGGTCACCACCGCGGCATGAACGAAGCCGCGCACCTCCGCGATCGTGAGTATCAGCGTGAGACGGCGCAGGTTGCCGCCCATCTGCCGCAGGATCTGTGGGAAGAAGGCCTGGAGCACCGAGGCTCCGACCGGAATGGAACCCACGAGGATCACGAGCGCCGGTGGCGCTCCAAGGCGCAGCAGGAGCGGCACGAACAGCGCGTCGGAGGCGAAGGAGCCCGTGAAAGCCTGGCCGATCGCGATGGCCTGGAACGGACGGTAGCGCGCCGAGCCGAAGGCGCGCCATCGGCCGAGGGTCGGGATGTGCATCGGGATGATGATGCGCCAGTCGAGCCTTGTGCGGGTGCAGTTTAGTCGGGCTTGTCCGGCACCCAGACCAGCTCAGGCGCGGCCATGTGACCCGCGCGGCTCCAAAAGCTCCCGAGCCATCGCCCTTACATCGGCTGCGTTGGAGGCCGCCAGCGCTCGCTTCGCCAGATCGGCGAGCTGCGGCCGAGTCACGCCCGCGAGCGCGGCCCTAACCCGATCGAGCGAGCCCGCGTCGGCCGAAAGCTCGTCCACTCCGAGTCCCGCCAGGACAAGCGCCCCGGCGGGCTCTCCGGCCAGCTCGCCACAAACGGCCACCGGAATGCCCGCCTCGTCGGCCCCCGCCACGACGCCTGCGATGAGCCGCAGCACCGCGGGATGGAGCGCATCCTGGAGGTGCGCGAGGGCGGGATTCGACCGGTCGGCGGCCATCGTGTACTGGGTGAGATCGTTGGTGCCGATCGAAAAGAAGTCGACCAGGCGAGCGAGTTCGGGGGCAAGGATCGCCGCCGACGGCATCTCGATCATGACCCCGGTGATCATCCGGTCCGGCGGCGGTTCGCCCCGGGCCGCCACTTCTGCTCTCGCTTCGTCGCGAAGCTCGAGGAGAAGCCGTACGTCCGAGAGTGTCGCGACCATCGGAGCCATGACGTGAGGCGTCACGCCTGCCCGCCCGGCCGCTCTCCAGATCGCCCGCAGTTGGGAGCTCAGCAGCCCGCGGTCTCGCGCAGCGAGCGGGACCGCCCGGCTGCCCGGGAAGGAGTTCGCCTGGGGCGGCAGATCGAGGTACGGCACGGCCTTGTCGCCGCCGATGTCGGCCAGGCGAACCACGACCGGCCGTTGCCGTCCGAAGGCTTCGAATACACGCCGATAGGGCTCGACCTGCTCGTCCTCCGAGGGCGCCGATTGCCGCCGCATGAACAGGAATTCGGTACGGAACAGCCCTACGCCTTCTGCCCCCGCTTCCAGGGCGCGACCGGCCTCCTCGGGACCGCCGATATTGGCGAGCAGAATGACCCGTTCCCCGTCGGCGGTTGCCGCGGGGCGCCCGCGCAGGGAGGCACCGGCCTCGCGGCGTGCGGCCAGCACCCGAGCACGAGCCGCGAAATCGGCCAGCTGCGACGGGTCGGGATCGAGGACCGCCTCGCCGGACTCGCCGTCGATGGCGACGCAGGTCGCGGAGCCGGCCGCCTCGACGAGCCCCGGGACGCCGACCACGGCAGGTATCCCCAAGCCTCGAGCCAGGATGACGGCGTGAGCGGTGGGAGAGCTGCCCTGCAGGGCCACTCCCAGGAGCAGGCCCGTCGGGACTTCAGCCACGATCGAAGGAGGCAGGTCCTCCGCGACCGCGATCGAAGGGGACGCCGGGAACGCCACGTCCTGGCCGGTCATGATCCGAACGATCCTGGCACCTACATCACGCACGTCCGCCGCCCGCGATGCCAGCAGCTCGTCTGGTAGTGAGGCCAGGGTTGCGGCCGCTGTTGCTGCCGCTGCCCGAACTGCCGCTTCGGGATCCTCGCCGGCCTCCGCGCGAGCAACGGCCTCGCCGAGGAGTTGCGGATCTTCGGCCATCATGGCCTGGGCATCGAAGATGCCGGCCTCGTCCGCCCGGCCCAGGCCTCGCATGCGCTCGGCCAGCGACCCGAGCTGGCGAACGGCCTCCGCTGCCGCCGCTCGAATCGCCGCGACGGCATCGGTGGGAACCGCTCCGGGCGTCTCCCTGCGCTCAGTTGCCGTGTAGCGCCACACCAGCCCGACGGCCACACCTTCGGCGCCCGGCGTTCCGACTACTCGACTGCCCAACGACGTGGCCTACGACTCGGCGACTTCGCCGAAGCCGCCCTCCGAAAGTGCTCGAAGGGCCTCGATCGCCGCCGCCTCGTCCTCCCCGTCGGCCGAGATCGCGACTCGGTGGCCTCGCTCCACGCCGCTGCCGAGGACCGCGAGCAGACTCTTGGCGTTGGCCGGGGCAGAGCCGCGGCTGATATTCTCGATCGAGATCTGAGACCGAAATCCGGCCGCTGCCTTGACCAACGTCGCCGCGGGACGCGCGTGCAGGCCGGACGGGTTGCGCACCTCGACCTCCGCTCTCCGCATCGTCACGCTCCCCTGGAGTTCCTCGAACGTCGATGCATTGTCGCAGGTCGATGGGGTCTCTCGGACCGACGAGCCGTCATCCGGTTGCCGGCCGCCGGGGCCCCACGGCCTGCTACCCGACCCAGTCGAAGGTTCGGGTAACCGCCTTCTTCCAGAGCTTCAGGTCCTTCTCGCGAGTCTTCGCGTCCATTCTAGGAGTCCACTCGCGATCCTTCTGCCAGTTCGCCCGCAGATCCTCGACCGCCTTCCAGAAGCCGACCGCGAGGCCGGCCGCGTAGGCGGCGCCCAGGGCCGTCGTCTCGGCGACCTTCGGCCGGATGACCGGGACGCCCAGGACGTCGGCCTGGAACTGCATGAGCAGGTCGTTGAAAACCATGCCGCCGTCCACCTTGAGGGCCGTCAGCGGGACTCCGGAGTCGGAGTTCATCGCATCGAGCACCTCACGTGTCTGCCAGGCCGTCGCCTCGAGCACCGCCCGGGCGATGTGGCCCTTGTTCACGTACCGGGTCAAGCCGGCGATCACGCCCCGGGCGTCGCTCCTCCAGTACGGAGCGAAGAGACCCGAGAAGGCAGGCACGAAATACACGCCGCCGTTGTCGTCGACGGTCTTGGCCAGGTCCTCGATCTCGCCGGAGGTCTTGATCATGCCCAGGTTGTCACGCAGCCACTGGACGAGGGCGCCGGCGATGGCGATCGAACCTTCGAGGGCGTACACGGCCGGCTGGTTGCCGATCTTGTAGCCGAGTGTGGTCAGGAGGCCGCTCTTGGAGGGAACGACCTTGGTGCCCGTATTCAGGAGCATGAAGCAGCCGGTGCCGTAGGTGTTCTTCGCCTCTCCGGCGGAGAAGCACGTCTGGCCGAAGAGGGCCGCCTGCTGGTCGCCCAGGTCTCCCGCGACGGGGATGCCCGCGAGGTCGCCTACGGCCTTGCCGTAGACCTCGGACGAGGCCTTGATCGTCGGGAGCATCGACCGCGGGATGCCCATCACCTTGAGCATCTCCGGGTCCCAATCGAGGGTCTTGAGGTCCATCAGCATCGTGCGGCTGGCATTGCTCACGTCGGTAACGTGAACGCCACCGCTGACGCCGCCGGTGAGGTTCCAGATGCACCAGGTGTCGATGTTGCCGAAGAGCAGATCACCGGCATCGGCCTTGGCTCGCGCGCCGGCGACATTGTCGAGGATCCACTTGACTTTGGGCCCGGAGAAGTAGGTCGCCAGCGGCAGGCCGACCTTGGCCCGGAACCGATCCTGGCCGCCTTCCTTGGCCCACTCGTTGATGATCGTGTCGGTCCGGGTGTCCTGCCAGACGATGGCGTTGTACACCGGCTTGCCGGTCTTGCGATCCCATACGACCGCGGTTTCGCGCTGGTTGGTGATGCCGACCGCGGCCAGGTCGGAGGCCTTGATGCCGGCCTTTGCGAGGCCGCCGCGGATGACCTCGACGCAGCGAGTCCAGATCTCGACCGCATCGTGCTCGACCCAACCCGGCTTTGGGTAGATCTGCTCGTGCTCCTTCTGGTCGATGGCGACGACGCCGCCCGAGTGATTGAAGATCATGAACCGAGTGCTTGTCGTGCCCTGGTCCAGGGCGCCTACGTAGTGAGCCATTCGCCACCTCGCGTCGCTTGTGGACGAGCGCGTCCCAGATCCAAGAATGGCCTATTTCGGAATGGCGAGGACGATCGAGCCGGTGAAGCCGTAGAAGTAGACCACCGCCGCCAGGGCGCCGCCGATGAGCGGCCCAGCGACCGGTACCCATGAGTAGGCCCAGTCCGACCCGCCCTTGCCGGGAATCGGCAAGAGGAAGTGAACGATGCGGGGGCCCAGATCGCGGGCCGGGTTGATCGCGTATCCGGTCGTGCCGCCGAGCGAGAGGCCGATCACAACGATGAGCAGCGCGATGGGCAGCGCGCCCATGGTCGCAGGGGCCAGGCTGTGCGGCTGGCCGAAGCAGAAGATCACGAAAACGAGCACGAACGTGCCGATGATCTCCGAGATCAGGTTGAGGGGGTAGTTGCGGATGTTCGGGGCCGTGGAGAAGACCGCCAGCTTGATGCCCTGGTCCTGCGTCGCCTTGAAATGATCCCAGTAGTGGAGAGTCACCAGCGCGGCGCCGATCATGGCGCCGAGGAACTCACCCGCAAGGTATGGCGGGACGGCTTGCCAGGTGATGCCCGTGCTTCCCTGCTTCTCGGCTTCCATTATTGCCAGGCTGAGCGTCACGGCGGGGTTGAGGTGGGCGCCACTGAGCGGCCCAGCCACGACCGTGCCGCAAAACACGGCCAACCCCCATGCCAAGGTTATGACGATCCAGCCGCTGTTCGCGGCCTTCGACCTGGCGAGCAGGACGCCGGCCACGACTCCGTCGCCGAGGAGGACGAGGATGGCCGTGCCGAACACTTCCGCCAGGAACTTCTCTAGCATGAGCTTGTCTCCGAGTACGCGGTCGACCCATTCTGCTCGGAACCGTGCGGTGACGGCACGCGAAACGCCAAATCGCTCTCAGGATATTGGGCTGAGCTTGAGATTGGGCGGAGCGACGCCGCGGCCGGGACCCTGTTCCGCCTGCCGGGTGTGCCTGCCGGCCGGTGCCCACTGCGGTGGCGGGGCTCAGCGTTGATCGGTCCAGGCGGGTCAGCGCGGCAGCAGGCGCCGCTTTCGGTAGACACGCCGCACGCCGTTGGCATCCGACAGCCACCTTGCCTGGAGCTTCCAGTCGGCCTCGAGGCTGTGCAGGGCAGGGTAAAGGAGGCTCTGGTCGCTCGCTTCCGCGCCGTGCTCGGCCCCAGCCTCGCCTCCGGTCGATCGTTCAGCCATGCGACGAAGGATCGCCGGGACGGACAGGGCTTCGCCGTCGAGTGCTTCGAGGACCCGTTCGCGTTCGCGGGCCAGTCTCGCGCTCCCCTCGCTCGCGACGTCGGTCCGGCTCACTGAGGCGCCGTCAGCCAGTCCCAGGCGGACCCGTTGAAGTTACTCTGGCCACCTCTACCGTCACCCATTCGGTAGCGGTGGCCGTCCGGACCCACGCCGGTCAGGAATATCCACCAGTGCACGGCGTCTCGGAGCCGCTCGAAGTGGAAGACCGCCGAGAGCGAGTTGCCATTCAATGCCGCAGGCTGGACCGCAAATGGAGTCGAGTAGTGCGTGTCGACTCCGCCCGGACCGAGTTCGTCCACCGGTAGCGCGTGCCAGGCTTCGTATTGCAGGTCAGTCCAGCTCGGGAGGCCCTGGCTGCCCATCGTGTCGTTCACGCGCGTTCCCCCCGAAGCCGGGTCCGATCCCCATCCTCCACCGCTAAAGGTGCCTTCCGGTAGCCACGCTGCCGGCGCCATCGGGGCTACGGTGTCGAAGCCGAAGTCGGGCTGGCACGACGAGCTCTGATCGGAGACCGAGCAAAGGACCGGGGCCGACTCTTCGCTCACGCTGGTGGACGAGCCCGTGACAGCGAAGAAGCCGAGCGATATAACGACGACGGTCAGCGCCGTGACGATGACGGCCCAACGGCCGACGTGGGGCATTGGTCGGTCGATGCGGAAGAACGCGCTCGCGACCGCGACCAGCGGGATGCACAGCTCGAGGGCCACGCTCGGCCAGCTCTGCGGTCCGCGCATTCCGAAGAGAGCCAGCCAGCCAAACACGATCGCGCCGGCCACGGCCCAGAAGACCGCCACGGTGCGCGGCGCGCGCCGGCTCAGGCCGGCCGAGGTGCGGACTGCGTAGCGAGTGGCGGTTGCGACCGCCATCGCGAAGGCCGCTACGTAGAGAAGCGAGTTGATGGTGTTCCCACCATCTTGCGGCGCGATGTCGAGCAGGCGGACGCCGACCAGGGCGAGGACGGATCCTACGGCAAGCAGTGCCAGGAACCCCAGTAGAGCCAGTACGACCCCGCCGAGATAGCCGAGCACGAAACCGCCACCCGCGGCAAAGACACCTCCACCGGCACCGGCCAGCAGCCGTCTCGTCGATTGGTGGGCGGCTCGCAGCAGCCGGCCCAGTTCGGCGGGCGGCCCGAGGCGTCCCAGGGCCTCGCGGACGGCACTCTCCGGGTCGAACCCTTCGGCTTCCAGAGAGGCTATCGAGTCATACAGGTGGTCGGCGAGCTCCGCCCGCACCTCGGCCACGTCGGCAGCCGGTAGCCTGAGCTCCGTGGTCATTCGATCGAGATAAGCGGATATCTCGGCCTGGCCCTCCGTTCCGAGCCGGGCCGGAGGGCTAGCGGTGGGCAGTCCGGTCCCGAGCCGGCGCTCACTGCGGCGGACGAGCGCGACCGCCGCGATCAGGAACGCACCGAAGCCGCCGATGAAGGCGATGAGGCCGATCACCGGTCAACTCGCCCAACGGCGCGGGTCATACCTAGCGAGAAGGCGGCCCACTCCTGGGCATGCGCTTCGAGCATTCCGAGGCCCGTCCTCGTGATCCTGTAGTAACGACGGCGCGGGCCGCGATCGCCCTCTCGCCAGCTGGCTTCGAGCGCACCGTCCGCTTCGAGGGCGTGCAGCGCCGGGTATAGCGATCCCTCGCTCGGCACGAAGGCCCCGCCACTCATGTCGCGAATGCGTTGCGCGATCTCGTAGCCGTACAGTTCGCCTTCGCGCAGCACGGTCAGGACCAGCAGCGTCGTGGTCCCTTTTAGAAGTTGACCCCTGATCCGCCCGGGCATCTGTCGCGTCACCTCACACGAACGTACATCAGATAGCGATGTAGTGGAGATGCTAGCGATATCGGGGTGGGTGTCAAGCGGGTGCTCTCTCGAGGAACGCGTAAGATCGACCGTGCAGCCTCGGCCGTCTGCCTCAGGCCCGTACGCGGTCGGTTATTCCTACTGCCGCATGACCTCGAGGCACAAGGAGAAGCAAGTCATGACCGACAAGAAGAAGCTGACCACCGCGGCCGGCGCACCCGTTCCCGACAACCAGAACGCTATGACGGCGGGCCCGCGCGGTCCGATGTTGCTCCAGGACGTCTGGTTCCTGGAGAAGCTGGGCCACTTCGATCGCGAGGTGATCCCGGAGCGCCGCATGCACGCCAAGGGTTCGGGCGCGTTTGGCAGCTTCACCGTCACCCACGACATCACCCGGTACACGAAGGCCAAGATCTTCTCCGCCGTGGGCAAGAAGACCGACATGTTCGTCCGCTTCTCCACCGTCGCCGGCGAGCGCGGCGCGGCCGACGCCGAGCGCGACATCCGCGGCTTCGCGATGAAGTACTACACGGAGGACGGCAACTGGGATCTCGTCGGCAACGACACCCCGGTCTTCTACCTGCGCGATCCGCTCAAGTTCCCGGACCTGAACCACGCCGTGAAGCGGGACCCGCGCACCAACATGCGCAGCGTGCGCAACAACTGGGACTTTCTGACTTCGTTGCCCGAAGCGCTGCACCAGCTCACCATCGACATGAGCGACCGCGGGATCCCGTACTCGTTCCGCCACATGCATGGGTTCGGCAGCCACGCCTTCAGCATGATCAACGCCGCCAACGAGCGCGTCTGGGTCAAGTTCCATTTCGTGACCCAGCAGGGCATCGAGACCCTGAGCGACGCTGAGGCTGCGGCGCTCGTCGGCAAGGATCGCGAGAGCAACCAGCGCGATCTCTACGAGAGCATCGAGAAGGGTGACTTCCCCCGCTGGAAGATGTTCATCCAGGTGATGCCCGAGAAGGACGCCGCCACGTATGGCCACAATCCGTTCGACCTGACCAAGGTCTGGTTCCACAAGGACTACCCGCTCATCGAGGTGGGTGTCTTCGAGCTCAACCGCAACCCCGAGAACTACTTCGCGGACGTCGAGCAGGCGGCATTCAACCCGGCCCACATCGTTCCGGGCATCGGCTTCTCACCCGACAAGATGCTGCAGGGGCGCCTCTTCTCCTACGGCGACGCACAGCGCTACCGCCTCGGCGTGAATCACATCCAGATCCCGGTGAATGCGCCGCATGTCCCGGCCCACAGCTTCCACCGCGACGGCCAGATGCGAGTAGACGGCAACCACGGCAGCACGCTCGGCTACGAGCCCAACAGCTACGGCGAGTGGCAGGAGCAACCGGACTTCTCTGAGCCGCCGCTGTCGCTCGAGGGAGCAGCCGACCACTGGAACCATCGCGTGGACGACGACTACTACAGCCAGCCCGGGAAGCTATTCCGGATCATCGTCGCCGACGGGAAGCAGCAGATGCTCTTCGACAACACCGCCCGCGCCATGGGCGACGCACCGAGAGAAGTCAAGATCCGCCACATCGGCAACTGCCTCAAGGCGGATCCGGACTACGGCGCCGGCGTCGCGAAGGCGCTCGGCATCCCGCTCAGCGAGATCCCCAAGTGACGTGAGTTCGCGCCGGCGGAAGGTTGCCGACGCCGGCTGCCACGGCTAGACCGTCACGCTCAGCGCGCATGCGGTCCGTCATTGCTGGCGGCGGCGCTGCCGCCTGAGCTGCGAATACCCGCACGTTGGAGGAGCGAAAGGACTTGGACCTCAGCCCTTGGAGAGGCGGCGTCCCGTCGCGAAATCTCGCGCTCCGCCCCCGGGTTGCCCCTCGATGGCGGCCCTACTGGCGCGCGACAGGCCTCATCGGATAGACGCCGATCACCGCCGGGCTCACCGGATCGAGGAGAAGCTCGCACCCGACCTCGCCTGACTTGACGAGATCGCCCAGGAAGACGGCCTCCTGAGCGGGCAGCCCCACGAAGAGAGTGCCCTGCCCGGTGGGCATGGGGCTGACCTCGTCCTCCATCCCCTCGATCTCGAAACGTCGCCGCAGCTCGTGGACCGGAACATAAGGACGGCTCTTGATGAAACGACGCATCTGGGCGAGGGTGCAGGCCGGTTTCCGTTCGCCCGATTCGGGATCGACCTGGATGCCATCCGGTTCGGGCTGGCCGGTCGGTGTGGCTACGCCGGCTTGTTCGGTGGAGCGGGCACGCGGGGCCAGTCGTGCGGGCGGACCCGTCCGCGCCGGAGGGGCAGAGGCCCTGGCGTTGGGCGGCCTTCTGGGCGCGGAACCCGTGCGGAATCCGTTCGGGGGCGGAGCCGCTCCTTCGCCGTCGGCGGCCGATTGCTCGCCTGGGGCCTGCGGACCCTCAGGGGTGGGAGCCGCGGCCGATCCGCCGCTGCGTCCGCGGCCGCGTCGACGCGGGCTCATCAGGCCATCAGCCCCGTGACGCCGCGGCCTGCTCGAGGGCCTCGGCGGGCGCGGTGCCGGCCAGGACACGCTCGGCGTAGCGCTCGGCGAAGTTGCTGGCGGCCTGCTCGGGGACGATGGCCCGGATCGACTCCGCGTCCATGCCGTAGCCATACTTGATGGCGGCGATGTTCTCGGCGATGTACTTCTTCGGCAGCGCCTCGGTCAGATGCTCGTCCGTGAAGTCGACATCGCAGACGCACAGCAGACGGCCCAGGGCGATCATGTTGCCGAAGAGGTCGCGCCCGAACTTGTCGACACCCAGCTGCAGGAAGGGGATCTCCTCGCCCTTTTCGCCGGGCTTTATCAGGTCGCAGTCGGCAATGACGTAGTCCGCGCTCAGGTGAGTTGGACCACGGTCGGCCAGGCGCAGGACGACATCCGCGCACTCCACGACGAAGTTGCTTATCGGCTCGCGGTCGTAGGAGAGGAACGCCTCGCTCATGCCGCCACGGACCGAAGAGTCGTAGTCGAACAGAAGCGTGACCTCGTAGCCCATGACCGCCAGCAGGCTGGCCATCGTGTTGCCGATGACGCGGACGCCCTGCCCCCCGATCCCGTCGATCACGACGGACTTGGCGGTCATCAGGTCCTCCTCACTGTGCGGGGCTTCATTCGACCGTGCCGCTCCCGGACGGCGCGGCACCGGCCACCGTCACGGGCTCGCCCCTCACTATCCCGAGCTGGTGAGGCTCCAGGCGGGTGGCGTCGCGCGGTCCCGGCTTGTATTCGGTCTTGTAGTGCTCGAGCATCTCGTACGCGCTGGCGAATCCGATCCGCCGGCCGTTGTTCTCGATGCACTGGCTGGCGATGTCGATGAACGAGAAGCCCGGCCACTCGATGGCTTCCTTGATCGCCTTTCGCATGGGTCCCTGGTGGTAGACCGTCGTCTTCGCGTAGAAGGCGTTCGGGTTCGTGTTCACCAGGCCCTGAAGATTGATTGGAGAGTAGGCGGCGCCGGCAGGAGACGAGAGAGTCGTGGTCCCCTGCGGGGTCGTGGGCCCGGTCTGGCCGCCGGTAAGGCCGTAGATCTCGTTGTTGTTGCACAGGACCGTGATGTTGGGGTTGCGGCGGATCGAGTGGATCAAGTGGTTGCCGCCGATGCTGGCCAGGTCGCCGTCCCCTGAGACGACGATAACGTTCAGCTCCGGTCGCACCATCTTGATCGCCTCGGCCACCGGCAGCGTCCGGCCGTGGAGCGTGTACACGGACTCGAAGTTCATGTACGCGCCCATGCGGCCCGTGCAGCCGATTCCGGTCACCAGGACGGTGTTGTCCTTGTCCAGGCCGACATCGTCCATGACACTGGCCAGCTGCTGCATGATCAGGCCGATGCCACAGCCTGGGCACCAGATCGTGGGGAAAAGATCGGTCTTCAGTTTGTCTTTGATGGCCATTGCGATGGAACCTCTGTGGGACGCGGGTCAGCCGACGGCTGACGCTTTGGCGTCAGCTCGAGCCGGTGCCTTGGGCCTGGGCTTGGCCGGAGCTTTGACGCCCTTGGCCGGAGCTTTGACGCCCT
>Ga0182010_10000215_pt1 | contig 33017 bp, 27 predicted proteins | sample 611E1MmetaG_FD_120488 | JGI IMG/M metagenome (GOLD analysis project Ga0182010, IMG submission 120488) | Permafrost microbial communities from Stordalen Mire, Sweden - 611E1M metaG | ecosystem: Environmental > Terrestrial > Soil > Wetlands > Permafrost | place: Sweden: Stordalen | collected... | reverse complement strand
TCGGTGAGCGCAGGTGCCGGCTCTGGCGGCAGGGCAACCGGCGGCTCGGTGAGCGCAGGTGCCGGCTCTGGCGGCAGGGCAACCGGCGGCTCGGTGAGCGCAGGTGCCGGCTCTGGCGGCAGGACGCCTGCTGGAGGCACCGGCTACGGCGGTATGGCAACTGGCAGCGGGGGCACCGGAGGTTATGGCGCCACGGGAGGCACCGCCACCGGAGGCACTGCGGCCGGAGGTACGGCCACCGGCGGTTGCGCACCCGCCTTCGGTTCCAACGAAGATCTCATCGACGACATGAACGATGGCGACCAGTACATCTTGCAGGTGTCCGGGCGCGCCGGGATCTGGAAAGACTCGCACGACACGACGCCCAACGCGACCATGTGGCCGGACCCGAACGGGCCTTTCCAGATGGCTGCTACGGGCGACCCGTGTCACGGCTATGCGGTTCACGTCTACGGCGGGCAATTCGTGACGAGCGCAGATTTCGGCTTCACTCTGGGTGGCTTCTACGACGCCTCGGCCTACACCGGAGTGAGCTTCTCGCTCAAGAACGCCGCGAGCGAGACCATTCCGCTGCGTGTGGTTTTCCCCGACAAGGACACCACGCCCGACTGGGGGATCTGCTCCACGACCTCGAGCGCCGATCTCTGCTGGGTCGATTTCGGCAAGTCGATTCCGTTCCCCTCGACGCCGTCGGCGTGGGGAAGATACACCATTCCCTTTTCCGAGCTTGCGCAAAACCCATGGGGTCACCAAGCGGCGGCCTTCGATCCGGCGACGCTCTACGCTGTGCGCTTCCAGATCACGCCCGGATATCGCTTCGACCTCTGGATCGATGACGTTACCTTCGTCCGGTAGGATGCCTCGTACCGGTCGCGACTTTTGCAGCCCGGAGGGATGCTGTTCCTCGTTGAATCCTGTCTGAAACTCGGCGACTCTTGGTGCATCCAAGTACGACAAGGGGGAGTTCGACGCGATGCTTAGCAAGACCATGCAGGACGCATTCAGCGAACAAATCAGGAACGAGTTCTCGTCCGCCTATCTCTATCTTTCGATGGCGCTCTACTTTGAGCGGCAAAGCCTGCCCGGCTTCGCCAAGTGGATGCGCGTCCAGTTCGCCGAAGAGCAGGCCCATGCGTTGAAGATGCTCGACTACGTGGTCGATCGCGGCGAGACGGTGACCCTGTCCGCTATCGAGAAGCCCTTCGCAGACTTCAAGTCCGCCACCGACGTGTTCGAGCGCACGCTGGCCCACGAGCGGAAGGTGACCAGCCTCATCCACAATCTCTACGCTCTGGCTGCCAAGGAAAACGACTACGCCTCCACGGAAATGCTCCAGTGGTTCATCAAGGAGCAGGTCGAGGAAGAAAAGAACGCCAGCCTCATCCTGGACCAACTCAAGATGGTGGGTGACAAAGGCTCAAGCCTGGTGATGCTGGACCACCGCATCGGCAAACGCGGCGAATAGGCCCGCGGCCGGGACCGACCGCGACGCTCCGTCGCGGCGAGCCCGGCCATCTTCGCCGTTCCTGGTACCGCATGGTGCACGACCCCGACGATCTGCCCGAGGAAGAGGTGAGCTCGCCGTATGAGAAGAACTACATCACACCAGAGGGTTACCGGAAGCTGGTCGACGAGCTGGAATTCCTGCACACCAGCAAGCGACCCGAGGTGGTGAGTGCCTTGGCCGATGCGGCGGCCGAGGGCGACCGTTCCGAGAACGCTGAGTACATCTACCGCAAGCGCCAGTTGCGACAGATTGACGCGCGCATGCGTTTCCTTTCCAAACGGCTGGACCATGTCGCCATCGTGGACCCGAGGGAACAGAAGCGGCGCGACCGAGTGTTCTTCGGGGCCACGGTCACGGTCGAGGACGGGGACGAAGAGACGCTGGTCTATCGCATCGTCGGCCAGGACGAAGTCGAGGGCTCGGAGGGGGTCATTTCCTGGAAATCGCCGGTGGGCAAGGCACTGCTTGGCAAGTCTGTGGGCGACACGGTCGTCGTGCGCTGGCACGCGGGTGTGCGCGAGCTGACGGTGACGGCTATCAACTATCGTTGACCGCAGGGGGGCTATTCTTGCTCCGCCGTCCCTGCTAAGATTGTAGGTTGGGCACCGTAGGTGTGGGTCCTACTTTCCGGGTCCACAACTCCGGCGGCCCGCTTGCAGCGATGAACACGATTGTCGTCAAGGGTGCACGCGAGCACAACCTGAAGAACGTCGACGTGGAGATCCCGCGCGACAAGCTGGTGGTCATCACCGGTCTGTCGGGCTCGGGTAAGTCCTCGCTGGCCTTCGATACCATCTACGCCGAAGGCCAGCGTCGCTACGTCGAGTCGCTGTCAGCCTATGCCCGCCAGTTTCTCGAGCAGTGGGGCAAGCCTGATGTGGATTCCATCGACGGGTTGTCGCCGGCCATCGCCATCGGGCAGAGGTCCGCTTCCCGCAATCCGCGCTCCAGCGTGGGCACCATCACGGAGATCTACGACTACCTGCGCCTGCTGTGGGCGCGGGTGGGCGAGGTCTTTTGCTGGCAGTGCGGCCAGCGTATCGCCGCGCAAACCATCCCTCAGATGGTGGACCAAGTCCTGGCTCTGGGCGAAGGCACGCGCTTTTCCGTGCTGGCGCCGGTGGTGCGCGACAAGAAGGGCGATTTCCACGAGGATCTCAATCGTCTGCGCCAGGACGGCTACGTGCGCGCCAACATCGATGGCGATCTCTGCGATCTGTCCAACCCGCCCAAGCTCGACAAGGCCAAGAGACATAGCATTGAGGTCTTCGTCGACCGGCTGGTGAGAAAGCCCGGCGTCGAACAGCGCCTGGCTGAGTCCGTGGAACTGGCGGCCAAGCTGTCGGGCGGACTGGTCAAGATCTCACCCTTGGAAGGCGACGATTTGCTGTTTTCTGAGAAGTTCTCCTGCCCTGACTGCGGCGTCAGCTTCCCCGAGGTGACCCCGAGCCTGTTCTCGTTCAACAGCCCGGCGGGCGCCTGCCCGGCCTGCGACGGCATTGGGGCCAAGATGTACTTTGACCCCGATCTCATCGTCAGCGATCCCGACCTGTCGCTGCGGGAAGGCGCCATCGAGCCCTGGGAACGCCGCAACAGCGCTTTCTTCCAGCAACTCCTCGACTCGCTGGCCGCCCACTACGGCATCGATCTCTACAAACCCTGGCACAAGCTGACGCCCGAGTTCCGCAAACTGATGCTCGAAGGATCGCAGGGCGAGGAAATCAACCTGACCTTCGAGAAGAACGGCCGCTCGCAGACCTTCAAGAAGAGCTTTGAAGGTGTGGTGGCCAACCTGCAGCGGCGCTACGACGAGTATCAGCGTCGGCGGCGCGAGCAGGGCCGCACCACCGACGAGGATTTCGAGGCCATCTACGACGAGTTTCACCGCTACATGTCGCAGTCGCCCTGTAGCGAGTGCGGCAGCACGCGCCTGCGCAAGGAGGCGCGCCACATCCGCGTGGGCGGAAAGACCATCGCCGAGATGACCGCGCTGACCATCCGAGAAGCCTACGACTTCATTAAGGGTCTGGCCCTGTCCAAACGCGACTGGCAGGTGTGTCTGCGTATTATTCGGGAAGTGACCGCGCGCCTGGGCTTTCTCATCAGCGTGGGCATCGACTACCTGTCGCTCGACCGACCGGCCGCTACGCTTTCAGGGGGCGAGGCCCAACGCATCCGCCTGGCCACCCAGATCGGCAGCGGCCTGCAGGGCGTGCTCTACATTCTCGACGAACCCTCCATCGGCCTCCACCAGCGGGACAACGCGCGCCTGCTGGAGACCCTGGTGAAGCTTCGCGATCTGGGCAACACCGTGCTGGTGGTCGAGCACGATGCCGACACCATCCGCGCCGCCGACTACATCATCGACATGGGCCCACTCGCGGGCGAATTGGGTGGCCGCGTGGTGGCGGTGGGCACGCCGCAAGAGATCGAGGCGAACCCGCAATCGCTGACCGGCGCGTACCTATCGGGCGCGAAGTCCATCGACCGGCCCAAGCACCGACGCGGGTCGAACAAGCGTGCGCTCGTGCTGCGGGGGGCGCGCACGCACAACCTGCGCAACCTCACGGTCAGCTTCCCCCTGGGGGCGCTCACCTGCGTGACTGGCGTGTCGGGCTCGGGCAAGTCGAGCCTGATCGTCGACACCCTGCTGCCCGCGCTGAAGCACCGTCTGCATGGGGTGCGGCCGCCCGGCGCCGAGTTCGACGGCATCGACGGCCTGCAGCACCTGGACAAGGTCATCGACGTCGACCAGTCGCCCATCGGCCGCACGCCGCGATCCAACCCCGCAACCTTCACCGGCGTGTTCACCCACATTCGCGATCTCTTCGCCAATCTGCCCGAGTCCAAGGCGCGCGGCTACCGCGCCGGCCGCTACTCGTTCAACATCAAGGGCGGGCGCTGCGAGGCCTGCCAGGGCGACGGGATCGTTCGCATGGAGATGCATTTTCTGCCCGACGTGTATGTCCAGTGCGAGGCCTGTGGCGGGCGACGCTACAGCCGCGAGACCCTGGAGGTGAAGTACCGGCAGGCCAGCATCGCCGACGTGCTCGACATGACCGTGAGCCAGGCCTGCACGTTCCTGGAGAACATCCCCAAGCTGCGGCCCAAGCTAGAAACCTTGCGCGAGGTGGGCCTGGGCTACGTGGCCCTGGGCCAGTCGGCCACCACCCTGTCCGGCGGCGAGGCGCAGCGGGTGAAGCTGTCGCGCGAGCTGGCCAAGAAAACCACCGGTCGCACCCTGTACATTCTTGATGAGCCGACCACGGGTTTGCACTTCGCGGACATTGATCAACTGCTGCGCGTGCTGGCGCGGCTGGTGGATGCGGGCAACACCGTGATCGTGATCGAGCACAATCTGGACGTGGTGAAGAACGCCGACTGGGTCATCGACCTGGGCCCGGGCGGTGGCCCGGGCGGCGGCCAAGTTATCGCCGAGGGCATCCCCGAGGATGTGGCCAAGGTGCCAGCCAGCTTCACCGGGCAGTTCCTGAGGAAGGTGCTGTAGCATTCCAGATGACCCGCGAGTCAAAGACGACATGATGCGGTTCGATGTCTAGAATAGGGAGGTGACCGCTGAGGTCCCTGCCGAAGCTGCCGTGCGCCTGTCGCCCAATCGCGCTCAGGCGGAGGCGTGGGATTTCGTGCTCGAAGCGGTCGGAATTGCACACAGGGTGGGCCTGACCGAGGAGGGCTGGGCCGTGCTGGTTCCGCCCCCACTGGTGGCTGCGGCGCTGGCTGCGCTCGATGCCCATGACCGGGAAGCCAGCGAGGGGCCGGCGCGCGAGCCGCAGGCGCCCGACCACGGGCGATCCTTTGTCGGGCTGGCCGCGGCCGTGACCATCGCGGCCTTCTTCTGGGTTTCCGGGCCACGCAACGGTGCCGACGCCGGCGGCTGGTTTCGCGTGGGCAGCGGGGTCGCAGGCTCGATCGTGCACGGACAGTGGTGGCGGGTCGTCACGGCGCTCACCCTGCACTCGGATTTCATGCATGTCACGGGCAACGCCGTGGCGTTCCTCGTGTTTCTTTCGGCGCTGGGGCGCTGGCTGGGCGGAGGCCTGGCGCTCTTCGCGACCCTGCTGGCGGGTGCCACGGGAAATCTGGTAACCGCGTTTGTCTACGGGAACCCCCACAACGTGGTCGGCGCGTCCACCGCAACCTTCGCGGCTCTGGGGCTGCTGGGCGGCCTGCAGTTCCTGCGGCGCTACAGCGCGCGAACCGTAGGCCGCTTCAAGCGCGCCTTTCTGGGCGTGGCAGCAAGCTTTGGCCTTTTCGCCATGCTGGGCACAGGCGAGCGAGCCGACATGCTGGCCCATGCCACGGGCCTCGGCTTCGGCCTGGGCTTGGGTCTCCTTGTCGGACATTTCCTGCGACGCCCGGTGAGACCGCCTGCACAGGCCATCTGTTTGATCGCAACCGTGGCCATCGTTGCGGGTGCGTGGCTGCTGGCGTTCAGGCATTGACCCCCGCAAATTGGACAGGTGCTGCGACATCGCGCGGCCCGTGGTATGCCCGCCAGAACATGAGCAAGCGAACGTCCCTTTCAGGATCAAACCTGCGCAGCCGCAGCACCAGCTTGCGCCGCGAGTTTGAAGAGAAACTGGCCGCCCTGGTGGAAATGCCCTCGGTGAGCATGGATCCAACGCGCCGGGCCGATGTTGAGCGGGTCGCGCTGGAAGCGTGTGCGCTTCTGCGCGAGCTGGGCGCCCAGGCCGAATGCATCAAGACCGCGGGGCTTCCCCTGGTGCTTGGCCGTCTCGTGCAGGACCCCACCTTTCCGACGGTAACCATCTACAATCACCTCGACGTGCAGCCCGCAGAAGCCGACGGCTGGCGGACCCCGCCTTTCAAACTTGTCCGCGACGGCGACACGTGGCGCGGCCGCGGCACCACCGACGACAAAGGGCCCGCCTTGGCTGCGCTTTTCGGAGCCCGACTGGCCTTGCAGGATGGCGTGCGCCTCAACTTCCAGTTCCTTTGGGAGACTGAGGAGGAGATTGGCAGCCCTAGCTTTCAAACCGCCCTCCGCGAACTGGCCAAGGGCGAGAAGCAACGGGCCCCGCTTCGCACCGATTCCATTCTGGTGTCCGACACGCAGTGGCCGCAGTCGGGCCGGCCGGCGATTCCCTACGGCCTGCGCGGCCTTCTGGGTTTCTGCGTGCGCCTGCAGACCGGCGACAGGGACGTGCATTCGGGCACCACCGGCGGTGCGGCTCGCAACCCGCTGGGCGAACTGTGCGCGCTCATCACCTCCTGCTACGACGCCCGAACCGGGCGGGTAAAGATTCCTGGTTTCTACCACGGCGTTCGTCGCCCCAGCGTAGCCGAGCGCCGTCGGCTGGCGAACGCCGGGTTTACTCGTCGACGCTTTGAACTCGCACACGGCCTTTCCAGCGTGCGCTTCTTCGACGACACTAGCCTGCGCCAGGCCATCATGACCGCGCCCACCTTCGAGGTCCATGGCATGACTGGCGGGTACAGCGGGGCGGGCATCAAGACCATCGTGCCCCACTTGGCCGAGGCCAAGCTGTCCTGCCGGCTGGTGCCTGACCAGACGCCCGCGCGCGTGTTTCGCCTGATTAGGCATTTCGTGCGGCAGCACTGCCGCGACGCCGAGGTCATTCACGAAGCCTCGCTGTCGCCCTATCTGGTCGATCCGTCGGGCCCGCACCTGGAGGCCGCCCAGCAGGCCATGTTCGAGGCATTCGGCCGACGGCCGGCGCTTACCCGTGAGGGTGGTTCCATCGGCGCGGTGGTCACCATGGATCGCGTGCTGCGCGCGCCGGTGGTGTTGCTTGGCTTGTCCCTGCCCGAGCACGGCTACCACGCCATCAACGAGAACTTCGACTGGGGTCAGGCGGGCCGGGGCATGGAGATGTTCTGCCGCTACTTCCACAAGCTGGCAGATCTCCCTCGACGTTCTTGACTGCGGGCTGCCCGCGCGCTCGATCCTACGGCATTTCGGAGATCGTCACCGTGAGGGTCATGTCGCCGTGGAGATTCAAGTAGAAGTAGTAGTAGCCCGAAAAGGACGCCGCGACCTTGTCGGCCGTGATGTCTTCGTCAAACGGCAAGCTGCCGCCGACCCCGAAGTCGCTGTACGCGAACTCCCTTGACCAATGAGTCGACTGCGCTAGCCACCAATCGCCCCGTCGCAACTGCGCGACGGGCCGGCTGGCGAGACCCGTTTCCGGCGCTATCCTTTGATGATGCCTTCACCCGACGATCAACTCACCGACGGCGATCGCGCAAAGCCGCATCCCGCGGCCGCGCACGGGCGTGGCGCCTGGAAGATCGTCATCTCCGTGGGCGTCGTGACTGTGGCCTTGGGCGGGCTTCTGTGGGCATCGACGCGGGAAGGCGCCGAATACTACAAATACGTCGACGAGGTCCTGGCGGATGCCGCCCGCTACCAAGGCAAACGCCTGCGCGTCCACGGTGACGTGGTGGAAGGCTCGCTCGAATCGGACAAGGCGTCGTTGCGCTATCGCTTCAAGATTGCCAGCCGAGCCCCGCGCTCAGCGGCCGTGATCAGCGCCGAGTTCAACGGCATTCCACCCGACACCTTCAAGGCGGGCGCCGAAGTCATCGCGGCTGGCGTGCTTGCGTCCGACGGACGCCTCTTGGCCGACAAGATTGAGACCAAGTGTCCCTCAAAGTACGAGGCGAAGTAACTTACCGGAGCGGGTCGTGAAGAGAAGCGGCCCTCTGCTCATCTGCCTCGCGACGCTCTAGCCGCCTCCCGAACCCTCGTCCGGTGTGCGAGCGGCCCTCGCCAACCGGACGGTCGCCGCGCGCGCGGCGAGTTGCGCCGGAACCTTGGCGCAACAAACCCCACCCTCGCGGTCCATCACAAGTACCGCAATCCATCGACCACGCGCAGGCGGGCGGCCCGCACCGCCGGGTAGAGGGTGGCCACGAAGCAGATGAGCTGGGTGGCGGCCGCCACCAGCAGGATCTCGCGCACGGAGATCTGCACCGGCAGGCGTGCGATCAGGTACACCTTGGGGTCGAGCGGATAGCCGTAAAGCGCGGCCAAGCCGCAGATGGCCAGGCCGTACAGGATGCCGAGGCCGGTTCCGGCAAAGCCCACGAAGGTTCCCGCAGCCAGAAAAACCCGCAGCAGGGTGGCGGCGCGCGCACCCATGGAGGCGAGAATCGCAATCTCGCGCACCTTGGACAGCACGATGAGCATGAGCGAGGCGATGATGTTGAATGCGGCCACCACGATGATGAAGAAGAGCAGAACGGCAATCACCAGCTTCTGCATGGACAGTGCCGCGAATAGGTTGCGATTGAGCGTCTTCCAGTCGATCACGCGCGCCTCTGGACCCAACCGGCGTTCGACTTCGGGCTCGATGCGGACAGCCTGCATCGGATCGGCAAAACGCAGCTCCACGCCAAAGATGGACTGGCGCGCATTGCCCATGCGGCGCGCATCCTCCAGGTTGATGTAGGCGAGGCGCGCGTCGTACTCGTGAAAGCCCAGCGACGAGATGCCGACCACCCGGAAGGTGTAGGCGCTGGGCGCCGAGTCGATACCCCCGGAAAAAGGCACCAACACCTGCAGGCAATCGCCCACCCGGCTGTGCAGCCGGCGGGCCAGCTCACTGCCCAGAATGATGCGACCCACTGGTTCAGCGTCGGTCGGTTCGGCAGCAGGCTGCGCCTCCGCGCAGTGGGCCGGGCGTCCCAGGTCAGCGACAGAGCCGGCCACCATGATCCGTCGCAGCTCGGGCGCGCCGTCGGACAGGTCGACGCCCTTGAGATTGGCGCCCACCTTGCCAATCATGACTTCCCCGGCTGTGAAGCTGAAGGTGGACATGCGTTTCAGCCCCGGCAGGCCGGCCAGGCTTTTCTTGATTACCTCCGCGTCGCGCTCTGCTTCTGCCATGTCTCGTTCCAGGCCGTAGGAGGTCACGATGAGATGTGCGTTCACCGCCAGGACCTTGTCCTGAAACTCGTGCTCGAAGCCACTGGTCACGGCCAGCACCACCACCAACGACGCAACCCCCAAAACAACGCCCATCGTCGAAACCGTGGTGAAAACCGAAAACACCCGCAGCAAGACAAACAGAAGCATGGCCAGGGCAGCCACCAGCGTGAGGACCACGCCCGCGGTTTCCAGGCCGCGCGAATGGCCGTGGGACGCCGCCAGCACGACGAGGCCGGCTGCGACCCCGGCCACCGTCATGGACAGCCCAACTCGGATGGCGCGCGAGGGGGCCGTACGTTGCAGGTAGCGCACGGCCACGAAGCGCTCGAATCGATACGCGAAAAAGAGGAAGATGATCGCAGCCAGGATGGCGAGCCCGACCCCAATGGGGCCAAGCAGAGCCGATTCGCCGAACAACCTGTTCACCGGGGCAGCAGCGGACATGTGCCCCGCAAGCTACGGGACGAAGACTGCGTGGTCAAACCCGAGCGCGCGGCAGGTGACCGCGATGGTGAGCCCACGAGATCCCGCGGCAGGTGCCCGAGACCTTCCTTGACAGGGCTGACCAGCAAAACTTACCGTTGCACCTCGATGGGCTCGGTTCGTTCTTACCTCGTCGCGTTAGCGCTCGCCCTGGCTACATCCTCCTCTGCTGCGTGGGCTGGGAAGAATGACCTGGATCTGCTCAACCTGTGTCCCATGGGTCCGTCCAGTTTGCCAAGCAAGGTCCCGGAGTGCTCATGGGTGCAGCGCGGAGCCGACGGGGCGATAGCCGGCCCGGTCGGGACCTACCTTCAGGGACTCCAGGGACTCCAGGGCAGGCAGGATTTCCGGAGCCTGATGTCCGAGTTGGGTGTCGTGCTCGCGCCCCGCATTCCCGTGGTGGCTGACACGGCGGGGATCGCGGGGTTCCAACTTTCTGCTGAGCTCGGCCTAACCGAAATCAGCAACAACCAGAGATTCTGGAACGGCGTGCAAGGCGTGTCAGCGAACAACACGATGGGAGGGACGCGGCCGGATCCCATGCTGACGACCGTGGGGGGCTTTGTGCGCAAGGGGATCTGGCTGCCAGTGCCCACCATGGAGCTGGGCTTCGGGGCGGTGCACCTCCTCGACTCGCACCTCCTGGCGTGGCAGGGGTACGCCAAGGTGGCAATCCATGAGGGGTTTGACGACTGGCCTGTCCCCTCATTCGCCGTGCGCGGGGCAGTTTCGTACCTGACCGGCACCGATCAGGTCACGATGACGACCACCAGCCTCGACCTTCTGGTATCGAAGGGATTCGGCCTGCTCAAGACAGCGCGGATCGAGCCTTTTGTCGGCTGGAGCTGGATTTCGATCTTTGCCCACAGCGGACGTCTGGACGCAACCCCTTCATGCGACGCCACCCAGCTCGCGGCCTTGCCCCCGGGCAGCGATCCGGGAAGCCAGTACTGCGCCTCGTCTCAGGCCGGCACGAAGAACGACTTCAACGCCAACTTCGCCTTTCCGGATCAGAACGCCATCACTCGCTATCGAGTGTTCGCCGGATTCAAGCTCCGGTTCGCAATCACCTTCCTTGCGGCGCAATACGAGGTCTTCTTCGCCGGCTCAAGCCGAGACGGCAGCGCATTCAGCGCCAAGGATCAAAGCGGCACACAAAACGCCCTATCGCTTAGCACAGGCCTAGACTTTTGACCTTCGCGGGGAGCCCCCCCGCGTCACCAGTTGGCAGCCACCCACGCGGAACGGCGAACGGCTGGCCCGCTGCCAGCGATGCGTAGTCGCTAGTGAGCCGTTAGGCCACTGCGAATAATACGACGCAGCCCCTCGACCGGGAGGCGGGGTCCCCGCTTCTCTTCTTCGAAGATGATCTGCGCCATTGTGGCAGCCGTCAGATCCTGCTGGGTCGTCTTGTCAATGACCCGGATCTCGTCACCGTTGCGAATCAGACCGGCAATCTGTTGCAAAGTGACATAGTGGCTGTCGTGGGTGTCGTACAGCTTCCTGTTCGAATACCGTTTGATCGTGCGTACAGTCATGGTGCTAATCTGCCTCGTCCGTATGGCGCGTCAAGGGCTAAATGGTAATTCCGCGTTATCAAAGCGGAATTTCCCGCAAAAGCAGGCCCAAGAGCAAAGTCCTGCAGCATTCAAGTCGGAGTGATGGCCATCCCAGAAGACAATTGCTGTCCTCATTCCTAGGCCAAGCGCTCCTTCCCAGCTTGGCCATCCGGAGGACGCTCCACAGGGCTACGGCTTGTGCGGGTCGCTGGACTGGGCCGAAGCGGGCTTGGGCTGCTCTCCGGGGATCTCGCCCTTTTTCGGAGAAACCTCGATCTCATTCGCGCTCGTGACAGCCCGCTTGAAGTTCTTGATGGCGCGGCCCAAACCATCCCCGAGCTGGGGAAGTTTGCTTGCGCCAAACACCACCAGGATGATGAGGAGAATAAGGACCCATTCGCCAGCTCCCATTCCAAACATATGTGCACCGCCGTTCTCTATACCACCGCACAACCACGCGGGCAATCGAGCGAATGGACCATTTCTTGGTCCCCTGCGGGTGATCCTGTACGATTCGGCGACATGCGGCTGACCGCGCGCGCTGCCCTTTTGCTGATTCCGATCGGCATGGCCACGTTCGCGACTTCCGCACTGGCCGACCAATCCTCTGCACGCCGTTCCCGCCCAACGACAACCAGCAGCGCCGGCCAGGCTTTCGGGCCTGCGGACCCCGTCCAGGAGAATTCGGCCGAGCGCAAAGCGGTTCGCGGCGCTGCGCTCGACGAGCCGGATGCCAACGAGAGCCCCGAGCTGCGTGAAGTGCACCGTTTCGAAGAGCGGGCCTTTCCGCGCTTCGGCCCGCCCGACCTGCGAGATGCGGAGCCTGACGACGCCGCCCTGCCTCTGCCACCCGGGCTCACCGGCCGCTGGGGTGGGACTGGCGACATCCCCCGGCAGTTGCGCAGCCCCGAGGTCCCAGGCCGGAGCGACAAGGCGGCTGCTTCGGCAAGACCCGCGTGGGCCCAGTCTCTGACCCTGCCCGAGCTCCCGGTGCGTTGGGCGCCCCAGGTGATCCGCTACCTGGATTTCTTCAAGAGCGATCCCAAAGGCCACGCCATCATGGCCTCGTGGCTGCGCAAGATGGAGCGCTTTCGTGCGGCCTTCGAGGCCGTGCTTGTGCGCAACGAGCTTCCCAAGGATCTCATCTACCTCGCGATGGTCGAGAGTGGCTTCGAGCCAGGCGCCACCTCAAACAAGAGTGCGGGCGGGGTGTGGCAGTTCATGCCTTCGGTAGCACGGGCCTACGGGTTGGAGGTTAGCCACTGGGTCGATTCCCGCCGTGATCCCGAGCGAGCGGCGGAATCGGCCGCGCGCTATCTCAAGGACCTTTACGTGCGTTTCGGCTCTTGGCACTTGGCCTTCGCTGCCTACAACGCGGGGTACGGAGCCATCCTTCGCTCCATCGCGCGCTACAACACCAACGACTACTGGGAGCTCTGCCGTCACGAATCGGGACTGCCCTGGGAGACGACTCTCTACGTGCCGAAGATTCTGGCCGCGGCCATCGTGGGTCACAATCGGGCCGCGTTTGGCTTTGTCGATGTGGCCTCTGATCCGCCCTGGGCGTACGACACGATTTCCGTGCCGGCGGGGACGTCATTTGCCACCCTGGCGCGGGCCGCCGGCACGAGCCCTGAAGTGATCGCGGCGCTCAACCCTGAGCTCATGCGTGATCGCGTGCCGCCCGACCGCGGTCCCTTCACGGTTCGTATCCCGCTGGGCTCGTCCGGGCTCTATGCCCAGGCGGTCGCGCAACTTCACCAATCAGGAGAACGGGTCGAAACGCTGGTCTTGCGCTTCGGCGACACGCTGGAAAGCGTGGCCAAGGCGCGCGGTGTTTCGCCGCGCGAACTCAAGCGCCTCAACGGTGTGAGTGACACCGCCGATCTGCGCGGAGGCACTACCATCCTGGTCCCGGCCCGGTCCGGGGTCCCGACGCCGGCGGCCAGTGGAGGAGACGAGAGCGACGATACCATTCTGGTCGCGGTGCCCAATCATACGTTTGCCATCCCCGGCAGCGAACGTGTCTTCTATCGCACGCGGGATGGCGACACGCTGGACGAGATCGCCGATGTCTTCAACGTGAGCGTCGACAACTTGGTCGAGTGGAACAACCTCGACCAGGAGGCCAAGCTGCAGCCCAAGCTGGTGCTGCAAGTTTTCGTGCGGGACGGCTTTGACCGAGCCAATGTGGCCTTGCTCGACCCGGACAAGATTCGCCTGGTCACGTTGGGCTCGCAGGAATTCTTGGAGCTGGAGACGGCTCGCCGGGGCAAGACGCGACTGCAATACACGGCGCGCGCGGGCGATACGCTGGCCAAAATCGCAAAGCGCTATGGCCTTGCACCTGGCGATCTGGCGCGCGTCAATCGGCTCTCGGCCACCAGCGAACTCGGTGAGGGGCAGAAGATCGTCGTGTATTCCCCGACGCCGGACTTGCCGCGCGAGATCACTGCGGCCCACAGCGCTTCTCCCAAACGCCCGGCTTCGGCCGGCAAGACCATTTTGGCAAGAAACACCTCGACCCCGGGGACGTCCAAGGGAACCGTGGCCCGCGGACCTATCAAGACTTCGGCAGCGGCCAGCAGCGCACGGCCGGTGTTGGCAGCGAAGCCAGGCGGGAAGAGCAACGCGAAACCTGGGGCGAAGCCCGCAGTCAAGCCCGGTGCTGGGTCGCGCCCGGCCTCCGCTCCCACGAGGCCTGGGGCGAGCAAGCGGTAGTCTTGGCAGCCATGCGCTTCGTTGTGGGCGCGGCGGAGGCGGGACTCCGCTTGGATGCCTTCCTATCGCGGCAGAAGGTGGTGCCCAGCGCAACTGCTGCCCGGCGTGCGATCGCCCGGAGAATCGTATTGGTGGCCGGGCGGCCTGGGAAGAAGGGCCAGCACCTTGGCGAGGGTCAGGTGGTCGAAATCGCAGCCCCCATCCAAGACCGGGCCTTGCCCACGCCCGCGGCGGAGGTCCCGCTCCCGGTGTTGTACGCCGACGATGACCTCGTGATCGTGGACAAGCCCGCTGGCTTGCCCTCCCACCCGCTGCGGGCCGACGACGGGCCGAGCGCAGCAGGCGCCCTTGTGGCTCGCTTTCCTGAGTGCGCGGTCGCCTCGCCCGATCCCAGGGAAGGGGGACTTGTGCAGCGCTTGGATCGCGGTACGACCGGTGTGCTGGTGGCCGCGCGCCGCCGCGCTGTCTGGCCGGGCCTGCACGACGCGCTCGCCGCGCCGGAGTGCGAAAAAACCTACCGCGCCGAGGTCGTGGGTCGCTTTCCCGACCTCGGCGCCGGTCAGAAGGACTTCATCAGCCCGGGCCGAGGGCCCGGCACCCTGGTTGTGGCAGTGCCCATCGGCCGCGTGGGCCGCCGCGGATCGCGGGTGAAACTGGGCGGCGGCCGCCGGCCCTTGCCCGCATTCACCGAATTCGCTCTCGTAGAACAAAGATCCACGACCGCTCTGGTCGAGGCGCGGCTCTGCAAGGGGCGAGCCCACCAGGTGCGCGCGCACCTGGCCTATCTCGGCGTGCCGGTGGTGGGCGACAGCACCTATGGCGCAGCCGGCGCGGACCAGGAGCCGCCAGCTTCCTTGCATCTGCACGCCGCAGCCATCGTCTTCAGGCACCCCACGACCGGTCAAGTCCTGCGCATCGAGGCCCCCCTTCCCGATTGGGCCCGCCCGGCTTCGTGATCTGGCTAGCTTTTTTCACACAGAGAGATCTCTACGGCCTCCGTGCTCTCTGTGAGAAACAGCTAACTTCCCGGCTGACGAGTGCGTCCGCAGCCGGCACAATGCCGCTACTCGAATTGTGCGAGGCTTGTCTCCACCAGCAGGTACAGCGTTCGATAGAACGTGAGCAGCTCCTCCGACGAGCTGAATCTGTCGGCCCACTCCGCGAGGGTGCGGCTTCCGTCGAGCAGACCCCAGACTTCACGCGGCGTCGGCCCCAGGCGAAAAGCCTCGGGGTTGACGCGGGGGTTGGGCATCGCGCACGGCCGGAAGCCGGTGAGCGGCGCGAAGCGGCCGGCCAGAAAGTCGTAGCTCAGGGTCAGCACGCCGGCGCCCAGGATCTCGAAGCTGTTGAGCCCAAGCGGAAATGCGGCCACAGGATTCTGCAAGCCACGGAAGAAGCTGAACTCGCCCTCGGTCCAGGTGAACAGCTCCATCACGCGCTCGCGGACCTGCTGCGACAAGAGCCGGAACACGTCGAGCGGCCGCATCAAGCCCAGTCCGACCAAGGCCTCGCCTAGCTTGCCCGAGAAGCGAGGCATCTCGGCCAAGGCTCGCTCAAGATCGGACAGGGGCAAAAAGCCGCGCGTGACGAGGTACTCGCCGAAACGATCGCCAGACATGTTGGAGTTGACCGACTCGGGCGCTCCGCGCACCAAGTACACGTTCTTCGCCAGGTTGCCGTGGGCGAAGCGGACGAGGCCGGTTTCGGCCGTGACCGCCAGGTCGGCAATGACGCGCATGGTCGAGATGAGCGACAGGTCCCCAGTGTTGTCCGGCGGCACCGAATGCTCGCCGCCGGGCCCGCTTGCCTGGACCGCACTCGACGCAGGGCTGGGGCGCTCGCCCGAGGTGGGACGGACCAGGCTTGGCCGCACCCCGCTCGCACCGGTCGCGCGGTAGGTGGAAGTGTCGGGAATGGGTGTCGTGTCGCCGAAAGGAGACGGGGTGCCCGGGCCGCCGGTCAGACCGTCGACCGAAGCTGGCGTCTGGCCCGGTGCAGGACCAGGCGCGGGGGTCGCGTACTGGTCTAGCCCCACCAAAAAAATCGACCCCGACAATGCATCGTCGAGAGCCGCCCCCACCACGGTGGCGGCGGGCGATGCCTCGGCCCGGCCTGGAGAATCCGCGTCCGGTTCGTCCATGTCGATCGGTATGGTCTCTTCGGGCTCGCTACCCTCCCCCCTGTGCGGCAGGGCCGAGGCGCGGTGCCGTCCGCCTGAGGCGTCGTCTGACTTGATCTCCCACTTGCGTGAGTGCTCCTTCAGCCGCTCCATCGCCTTGGGGCTCTTGTCGAACAGGTCAGAGGCCAGAAGGCCGACGTCGGCCGGGCCCACGCGCAGGCCGAACTGGAATTCCAAGTCATGCAGCGTGTCGCGAAACTCAGCGGCCGTCTGGAAGCGCTCGTCCGGATTTTTGGCCAGCCCCCTGCGCACGATAGGTTGGAGCGCTTTGGGAATGTCCTGGCCGTACTTTTCGAGACGATCGAGACGGCCATCCCGCACCATGAGCAGCACATCGAGATCGTTCTGTGCGGTGAATAGGCGCTTGCCCATGAGCATCTCGGCCAGCACGATGCCCACGGCGAAGAGGTCGCTGCGCCCGTCCAGGTTCGCGCCCGTGACCTGTTCGGGCGACATGTAGCCGTACTTGCCCTTCAACGTCCCGGACTGGGTCTTGGACTCGCGCTCCTGCGCGTGGGCGATACCGAAGTCCCCCAGCTTGACATCACCGCGTTGAGAAATGAAGACGTTTGAGGGCGAAATGTCGCGGTGAACCAGGTGCATCGGCTTGCCGTCCACTTCTTTGGCGTTGTGCGCATAGTCGAGCGCATCGAGGACCTCCATGGCGATGAACATGCAGATGGGAACAGGCAGGCGAACCTGCTTCTGCGCGGCTGCTCGGAGCAAAGCCAGGCCATCGAAGCCGTCTATGAATTCCAAAGCGATGAAGTACTGGCCGTTGACCTCGCCGAAGTCGCTGACCTGGACGATCTTTGGGTGGACGAGCTGCGCCGTCAGCTTGGCTTCGTCGATGAACATGGAGACAAAGGTCTTGTCTGCCGCTAGGTTGGGCAGGATGCGCTTGATGACTAGCAGCTTCTCGAAGCCATGGGCCGAGACGATCTTTGCCTTGAACACCTCGGCCATCCCTCCAGTAGCCAGGCGCTGGACCAGGGTGTAGCGCCCGAACTGTGAGGGAAATGTGATGTCCTTTCCCTCTTCTGGCATCAAGATCTCACTTTAACACGTGAAGATCGCACGGAGAACCTGGGCGGTGCAGGAGTTTCGTAGTACCATGAATTCGACCGCAATGCGTATCCACTCGTCAGGCCAGTCAGACGTCGGCCGCCGGCGCCCTCACAACGAAGATGCCTTTCTGCGCGACGACGAGCTAGGCCTATACATTGTCTGCGACGGGGTGGGAGGAAACGCAAAGGGTGAGGTGGCCAGCGCCGAATCCGTGGATCTTGTGCTTTCCTGGGTCAAGCGCGGGCGCAAGACCCTGGATGCCTTTGCCGCGGCCCCGACGGAGGAGAACTCGGGCCTGGTTCGCCGCCTCTTGGAGAGTGCGGTGCAGTCGGCCTGCTACATGGTATTCGGCATGGGCCAACTTGACCCACGGCAGCGGGGCATGTCGAGCACCCTGTCTTCTTTGCTCGTGACGTCCAACAAGGCCTTCATCGCGCAGGTGGGCGATAGCCGGGTCTACCTTTCGCGCGACGGCAAGACCGTGCAGCTCACAGAGGACCACACCCTGGTCAACTTCCGCCTCAAGCTGGGGTTGATCACGCCCGAGGAGGCAGCGACGTCGCCGGGCAAGAACGTGATTACGAGGGCTGTTGGCCACCAGGACTATGTCGAGGTGGACACCATCGATCTGGAAGTGAAGCCGGGCGATCGCTTCATGCTCTGCTCCGATGGGCTGCACGGCTACCTGGAAGACGGCGAGGTCCACGGCTTCTTGCAGGGCGACCGGGAGGCTGTGGTGACGCAATTTGTCGATGTGGCCAACGATCGTGGCGGCCGCGACAACATCACAGTCGTCGTCTGCGACGTGGAATAGAGCCGCGCAACGGCGGGCTCCCTCTTTCCCCGAGCCGGCCAGTGCGGGCGGCTATTTCCGCGTCGGGCCGCGCCCGCTCAGCTTGCGAAACATGGTGGGATCATACAGATCGGTCAGCAGCTCCACGGTCCGGTAGGACGCACGGCGCGCCCGGGCCTGGGTTTCGTCCGTGGAAACCAAGGCGACCAGCGTGTCACGGCCCAGCTCCACACGGCGTTCTTCATCGGGCAGGATAGAATCAAGAATCAGGCGTGCGGTGTCCCCGTCGCCCTTGTCCTCGCAGAAAGCGGCCAGCGCCGCTAGCCGGGTTGCACTCATGCCGGCCAGGGTGAGGAACCCTGCCGCTGCACGCTCCTCGCTGGTTTGCAGTGAGCGCAGAAACCCGAAAAGCCGCGAGTAGCCGCCTTGTCGCGGGTCGTATGAACCCGGGGCCAGGCCGAGGGCTGCCAGCCGTTCGGAAAGGAGGCGAAAGTGGCGTGCCCTGTCCCCGCAGTACGAGGCGCAAGTGAGCTTGAGGGCCAACGAATCGGTATCGGCCAGCCACAGGGCTGCGATCTCAATAGTTTCCACCACCATCTTGCTTTCCCACCGCAGGGCCTCTGCTACGGTGACGCCCTCGCCGCCTAGGGACGGCAGATAGCGGGAGGCGACGAGTCCGCGGAAGGACTCCTGATTCTTGAATTCCAGCTCAGAAACGTAGACGTCAGCGGTCACCATGAGGATCCAGCGGGATGTTCCTCCCCACAAGGCCGCCTCGTCAAGGGACAAGGCACACCCCGATCCTGCAGTAGCTGCAGAAGCCGCAGGCGTAACCGACCAGGACCTCGTCCAAGACCACCACCGATCTCCGCTTGGGTGCGCGACTCGATCTTGGAAAGGCCTGTCTCCCCGAGTCCTTCTGCCCCTCCGCTCCGCTTGTCACGGGATTAGGTGCCCAAGGGATCGGGTGGACCGCTATGGTTTTTCGGGCGGCACGAGATCCCTGACCAAGCGCTCGAAGTCGCCGCGGCTGATGTTGCCGATGAGCGTGCGGCGTAGGTGGCCCTCGCGGTCGTAGGCAAAGAACGCTGGGATCTCACCTTCCCAACCCGGATCGAGATCGGCGACAAAATCCTCGGAACGATCCACCTTCAAGATAGGGCTCCATTGCGGGTTGCCAGTCTTGGCGAGAAGAACGCGGCCCACCAGCACCGCGCCCCGTTCGGTGGGGTCGTCGAGCGACACCGCCAGGACGTCGATGCCCCGGCTGCTGGCTTCGCGCGCCAGCTTGGCGAGCAGGGGCAGTTCCTTCAGGCAGGGCTCGCACCACGTGGCCCAAAGGTGCAGCACCACGACGCGGCCCTTGTGGCTCGCGAGAGTCGCTTTGAGCTGGGCCGGGGTGATGAACGGGGCCAAGGGGACTTGCGCGGGAGCCGCCCGGGCGCCAGCATGCGCGTCCGACAGAAGCCCGCACAGACCCAGAACGAGCCACAGTCGCCGCATCAGGTGCCGATGCGGGGCAACGAGGCCCCGATCCCCTCCGGGACAAAATTGCCTCCCGAGACGACGCACTTCAAGGCTTCACGAGTGGGCACATCCAGGAAGCGGCACTCCGCCTGGGGAACGAAGTACAGGCGGCCGACGATGGGATTGGGCGAGTTGGGCACGAACACGCAAAGGACATCGGTGTTGCCCGGGACAGGCCGTCCCGAGGTGAAGCCCAGCAAGCGTACGCGCCCCGACTCGTCGGGGATCAGCACCACACGCGCAAACACGCCCAAGTTCACGTCTGGGGTGACCACGACTTGCTTCCAGGTGCGATAGAAGTCGCGCAGGCCGGGAAGTCGGCCCAGCACGCGGTCGAAAAGCCGCAGGACCTGCCGGCCCACCAAGCTGGTCACGAAGATGCCGAGAAAGTAGATGAGGACAAGCCCGACCACGATTCCCGCAAGCGGGTAGCGCAAGGGAAAGATCCGCTGCGTAAGCGCGTCGACATAGACGACGACGAAGATGGTGATGCCGATGGGAATGGCGGCGAGAACGCCCGCCAGGAACTTCGAACGGAGGTGTGCAGTCACGCGATTCATGATGTGCCCTGGGCTGAGCATACTATGCGGCCCGCGGCTGCCACGTGCGACTACGAATTGGGTTTGACAGCCTGGGCAGCGGTTCCTACGCTGCTTGCGCAGTGACCAGGCACACCTGTTTCCTAGCCACGTGGTGGCTGAGCGTAGCGGCTGGCTCGGCTATGTTTCCACGCTCCGCGTGGCCCCAATCACGGTTCGCGCAGGCGGTACCCGCGCCCGCCATCTTGCCCCTGTCCGAGGTGCGCCCCGGCCTAGTGGGCGAGGCAGTTACGGTTTTCGAGGGCGTCAAGCCCGAGCCCTTCAAGGTGCGTGTGCTCTCGGTGGTGCCGAACTTCCTGCCCAAGCAAGACATCATCCTGGTGCGTGCCGAGGATCCGCGCGTCGCGAACTGTGGGATCGCTGCGGGCATGAGCGGCAGCCCGGTCTACGTCGACGGCAAGCTCATGGGAGCGATCGCCTACGGCTGGAGTTTCTCCAAGGAAGCCCTGGCCGGCGTGACCCCCATCGAAAGCATGTTGGCGGGAAGGCAACGACCGCGCCGTCCGCCCGGCGATCCGTTCCTGGTCGACAAGGGACCTGATTGGGCGCCTGGGCAGGCGGCCCAGCCCCCCGCCGCGTCTCTCCTTTCGGACCGCGAGCCGCGCCTGCAGCCGGCAGCGCTGCCCCTGGCCGTATCAGGGATCTCCGACGCAGCCCTGCGCGAGCTGGACGAAATCTTGCGGCCCTTCGGACTGGTTCCAGTGCGCGCGGGCGGCACAGGCGGGAAGAAACGAACGGCCACGCCGGCTGAGGCCGTGCAACCGGGCGCAACGGTGGGCGTGTCGTTCATCCGTGGGGATATCAGCGCGGTGGCCATGGGCACCCTAACTCAAGCGGAGGGTGGAACCGCGATCGCGTTTGGGCACCCGTTGATGGGCTTGGGTGAGGTCAATCTGCCCCTGGTTTCCGGCGAGGTGCATGCCATCGTGGCCAGCCTGGCCAGCTCCGTCAAGCTGTCCTCGCCGCTGGTCGAGATCGGTGCGGTGGTGCAGGACCTTCCCACTGGGATCGTGGCCGAGCTGGGCCGCCACGCCCCCTCGGTGCCTGTCGAGGTTGTGGTAACCGCTCGGGGCGAGAAGAGGACTAGTTTCCATACCCAGGTGGCGCTTCATCGCCGGCTCCTCCCTTTGCTGGCGGCCACGGTGATTGGCGGTGCGTTGGCCGAGGCCGAGCCGGACGTGACCGACATGGTGATCGCGATGATCACTCGTCTGGATGTCCGCGGCGCCGGCGGCGTGGAGATTCGCGACCAGCTTTTCTCCGGCGAGGGGCTGTCGAGCCGAGTCCTGGCGCAGGCTCGCGGCCTAAAGGCGCTGTCGGACCTGCTCGGCAATCCCTTCGAACCCGCGGTGATCGACCGAATCGATGTGGACATTCGGGTGGAGTACCGCAACGACGTGGCCGAAATCGTCGGTGCCTCCCTGCCCGACGAGCGGGTGCGGCCCGGTGAGACCCTGCCCGTGCGCGTTGTTCTGCGCCCCTACGCGGGCAAGGAATTCGTCGAGATCGTGCCCGTGTTGATTCCACGAACACTGGCTGGCAAGACCATCAAGGTGGACGTGGCCTCGGGTGCGCTGGTACGCCCCGACCTGCCCAAACCCGAGAGCCTGCGCGGCATGATGGAGAACCTGCGCGCCTTCTACCCGGGCCAATCCATTGTGGTCAGCCTGAGCACGCCCGACAGCGGTGTCTCCTTGCGCGGCCGCTTGATTCCCAGCCTCCCCGACTCGGCTCTCGACACGCTTCGCCCTGCCAACCAGACCCGCCGCGCCGACGCGTACCGCGTTGCGGACCGAACCCTGCATCCCTGCGATCGCCTGGTGAGTGGGCGGCAGGAGCTCACGGCACGGGTGCGACCGATCGGCAGCCGTAACTAGCCAACTACTTCACCACGCGCAGTTGGGGTCTCCGCCGCCGGCGGGTCTGCGCGCGCATGAGCATGCCATCGCTTTCAATCTCTTCTTCGGCCTCTGGCGGGACAGAACGCAACCAGGGCTCGTCGATCGGCAGAGCCTCCGGCCCGTCATTCACGCGCGACATGGGTTGGTGCAGGCAACCACCATCCCCCTGGCCCAAAAAGCACAGCTCGCGCGGGACGTCCTCGCGGTAGAGGACCCCGCAGCCGCTGGTACAGGCGACCACGTACACCGCCGACCAGGGCACGTAGGTCCGATGCGGAACGCGGGAGAACGATAGGGTGGCACTTACCCCGGCGGCCGTGACTTCCAGGTCGGGAATGGGAACCGGCATGCTGCGGCCATACTGCAGAACCAGATGCGTCTGCGAAGAAAACGGCGCCGGCACCACCACGCCGGGGTGGCGCGCGTCCAGGTGCAAAGACACCCAGCCTTCGCTCAGCAAGGTCAGAAACGCGTCTGGTTTTGATGGTTTCTCACTGCCATCCATGGCTGCGCCCCCACGGGTCAAACTCTCGAGGAAGACCCCGATCTCTTACCTCCCCAAACAGGGCTATGCCAGGCCCAGATTGAGTCCGGAGAGAAACGATAGGCCTTGGCCCCGAACGACCTTCTGCGCTACTCTTCTTTACCTACATCGTCGGTCGGCTTGTGGCGCTTTCGTCTTCCCGCCGCCGGCCGACCGATTGGCTATAATGCAGTAACTTTGGCATCGGTTATGAATCGGCCGCGACTTTTCCCTACCTCGGTCCCCATCTCCTCGCCACCCCGTGCGCTTTCGGGGTGGCGGGCTCGGCTGGCCAGTGACCCTATTCCGCGCCTGTTGCGTGAGGGTACCCCCAGTGTGCTAGCGCGTGTGCGTCGCGACCTCATAGACGACAGCGAAGCGCCCGCAGCGCACGAGATTGCCAGCTACCGCGAGGTTCAAGCGGTCCTGCGCAAGATGGAGAGCGATGGCAGCTTCGCGCCGCGCGCGCCGGAAAAGGGGATAGGCAGCGGGAAGTTCGCGCTGTGCCTGGCCACCGTGCGCGCCCTCGACCGCCTGGCCGACCTGGGCCTGCGGGTCGAAGGCGAGGGCGGGGCCACGCCCCAGTTGCGCAAGATGGCGGACGTGATCCTGGCTTCGCAGACAAGCGACGGCGGGATCGCGGATCTCGCGCTTGCCGAGACACCCACGGCCCGTGCCAAGATGGTTGCGCTGCACTTTCACGGATGGGCCATCTCGGCCCTCTGCCGTGCAGGGTTTGAGTCCGACCCACGGATCGAGAAGGGGTTCCAACTTCTCTTGTCCCTGCGTCAGGACGATGGGGGCTGGGCCTGGCGGGGTGTACGCACGGAGTCGGCCGCGCGACCATCGAGCCACCTGGTGACCGGCATGGTCTTGCGCGCCTTTGCTTCCTCGAGCCAGCGCCGGTCCTCGCGCGAGGCGCGCCGGGCGGCGGAACTTCTGGCCACGCGCTTCTTGCAGCCCGACCGGTATGAGGACCGAAAGGCGCCGTCCTACTGGGAGATCCTGACCGAGCCGCGTTTCTACACCGACGTGCTGGACGCGCTCGACACGATCACGGGCATCGGGCTCGGCAAGGAGAACTCGGGCGTGCGCACCGCCGAGGCCTATCTGCGTTCGCGCCAGGCGACTGATGGCCTGTGGTACCCGGGCACGCCAGTCAAGGGTGAAGGCCCGACGGCGCGGTCGGCAGACAAGGCGGCAGGCAAGGACAAGGACGTGGCGGACGCCATCTGGCTGACCTTGCGGGTGCTGGTGGTCCTGCGCCGGATCAACTAGTCAACCGAGTCGCATGACCGCTGAGCTTCGCCACGACTTTCGGGTGGAAGAAGTCCGGGCCATCCACGACCTGGCCCTGCCCGAATTGCTCTTCCGTGCGCAGGACGTGCACCGCCGGCATCATCGACCCGACGAGGTGCAACTATGCGCCCTGCTTTCGGTGAAAACCGGCGCATGCCAGGAAGACTGCGCCTATTGTGCCCAGTCAGCGCGCTACTCGACAGCCGTGCAACCGGCTCGGATGCTAAGCCGCGAGGATGTGGTGCAGGCGGCCGGGCGGGCGCGGGCTGCGGGGGCCACGCGCTTCTGCATGGGTACGGCCTGGCGTGACGCCAAGGACGGGCCCGCCTTCGAGTCTGTGTTGGACATGGTGCGCGCCGTGCGGGACGAGGGTCTGGAGGCGTGCCTGACCATGGGTATGCTCACCGACGAGCAGTGCCGCCGCTTGGCCGAGGCGGGGCTGACCATCTACAACCACAACATCGACACCTCACCTGCTTTCTACCGGTCGGTCGTCACAACCCACACTCAGGCGGACCGGCTAGCGACCCTGGCGCGAGTTCGGCGTGCGGGCATGCGCATCTGCTCGGGCGGGATCATCGGCATGGGCGAATCGGTCGACGATCGCTGCGCGATGCTGGCCACGCTGGCCCACCTGGACCCGCATCCGGAAAGTGTGCCCATCAATGCGTTGGTGCCCATCGCAGGCACGCCGTTGGCTGATCGGCGGCCCGTGGACCCGTTCCAGCTCGTGCGGGTGATCGCCACCGCTCGTATCATCATGCCCAGATCGCAGGTGCGACTCTCGGCTGGTCGCGCAGCTCTGACCCGCGAAGCACAGGTGCTGTGCTTCGTGGCCGGAGCCAACTCGATCTTCTACGGCGAAAAACTTCTTACCACGGGCAATCCCGACGTGGAGGCCGACCAGCAACTGCTGCGCGATGCGGGCCTGCGGCCCGCGCCGTCTGGGCACTAGTGCCGCTTGCCAGAAGTTCCACCTCTGTGTGGAATAGGTAACCAGCAACGTATCGGATCGCGCTCCACGAAATCTCGACTAGGCCCGCAGCTCCTCGCCGCGCAGGAAACGGCGGATGTTGTCCTTGTGACGCAAGAAGACGAGCAGCGCGACCGCAGCCGCGAAGGCCAGGTTGGCAAAGCTGCTCGCGTGGAACAGCCATAAGAAGGTGGGGAAGCTTGCCACGGCTGCCAGAGAGCCGAGGGACGACATGCGAAACACGGCAAACAGGGCGAGCCAGACAGCCGCGCATCCCAGCGCGGGCACGGGTGCGAGGGCCAGGCCGGCGCCAAACGAAGTGGCCACCCCTTTGCCGCCGCGTCCCTTCAAGAATGGTGAGAACACCTGCCCCAGAACTGCGACCAGCCCCGCAGCCGCCGGCAGCCACGTGAGATCGAAAAGTCGGGCCGCGAGCACAGCCGGAAGGGCGCCTTTCCCCGCATCGACCAAGAGCACTAGCGTGGCCCAGCGCCGGCCGAGTGCGCGGCCGACATTGGTTGTACCGATGTTGCCGCTTCCCACCTTGCGCAGATCCACTCCCTTGGCGTGCGCCACCACAACCCCGGTTGGGAACGAGCCCAGTAGGAAGGCGGCGACCAGGAACAGGATCGGCATGGGCCTGCCATTGTAGCCCCAGCGCGACCGAAGGTTACGCCGAAGAGTAGAGGGCACTGCCCAGCCACAATGGAAGGCGGTCTCGGCATCTTCGTGCTGGGCGAGGGCAGCCCGGAAACCACCAGATCGACCTTGCAGAAACTCGATCGTAGTCTCCTGCTTCAGATGCTCTGGCCCGGCGCGCCAAAAAACCTCCCCACCTCATCCAGCTCCTCAGTGCGCGGGCATTCGGCGGGCAGGCTGGCGAGCAGCATAGGACCGTAGCGGCGGCGGGCGATACGCCCGTCGAGGATGGCCACCACACCGCGATCGCTGCGCGTGCGTACCAGGCGGCCGAAGCCTTGCTTGAGCGCCAGCGCTGCGCGCGGGAGCTGAAAGCCGTTGAAGGGATCGCCGCCATCCTCGCGGATACGCGCGATGCGCGCGGCGGTTAGCGGATCGTCGGGCACGGCAAAGGGTAGGCGATCGATCACCACCAGCGAGAGCGCTTCGCCGGGAACGTCCACGCCCTGCCAAAAGCTCTGCGTGGCCAGCAGGACCGAGCCTACCCGCTGCCGGAGCGTGTCAAGCAGCACGTGGCGCGGCCGTTCGCCTTGCACCAGCAAGGGAAAGCCACCGTCGGCACGCAGGCGCTCTTCGGCGACACGCAGATTGCGGAAGCTGGTGAAGAGCAAGAGCGCCCGGCCGCACGAGAGTCGACACAGCTCCAAGACGCGCTCCGCGGCCGCAGCGGAAAACCCTTCGTGGGTGGGATCGGGAAGATCGACAGCCAGGTAGAGCAGAGCCTGCTCGCTGTAGCGGAAAGGCGAGGGGAAGCTCGACTCGCTGGCGGTGTCGGTCAGGCCGAGTCGGCCGCGGATGTAGTCGAAGCGCCCGCCTGCGCTCAGCGTGGCCGAGGTGAAAACGATTGGCCCCGGATGGCGGTCGAAGCTGTCGCGCAGAAGGGGCGCGGCATCCACCGGCGAGGCGCGCAGGGTGAGGTTGCGGCGCGACACCGCCACCCAGCGGATCGAGTCGCGCCGGGCCGTACCGACGATCTCCGCAAAATCGGTGCGCACAGCATCGGCCCGTCGGGCCAACCCAGCCAGCGCCGCCGCTTTGGCCTGCGAAGGGGGATGCGGCCGCTCAGCCTCGATGCCATCGTCCTCAGCCAAACGCCCGCATAGGGCCGCCGCTTCTTCCAGAACGTTGTCCAGCTCGTGGTAGCGCTGGAGAACCTCCGCGGCCCACAGGTCGTCGGGCATTTCCACCCGCACCTCTTCGCCGCTGCCACGCAAGGCCGGCAAACGGCCGCGCAAGGTTTCCGCAAGGACATGCGCCGCGGCTTCCAGCCGGCGCGCTGCGGATTCCACCCGGCTTGCTTCAAGCGGCGGCGCGGGCGCGCGCAGCAGATCCCGTGCGAGAGCGAAGAGCCGGGCGTTCGAAACCTGCACGCCAAAGACCTCGGTGGCGATGTCTTCTATCTGATGGGCCTCGTCGAAGACCGCCAGCTCGTAGGGCGGCAGCACCTGCGCATCGGGCCAGCGGCTGCGCAGGGCGAGGTCGGCGAGAAACAGATGATGGTTGACCACCACCACGCGAGCCCCCAGGGCCCGCCGTCGCATCTGGGTGATGAAACAGCGCTCGACGAATGGGCAGCGGTTGCCCAGCCGCATCTCCGGGCTGGACGCGATCTCACGCCAGATGGGGGCGCTGTCGGGCACGCCATCGAGATCCGCGCGGTCTCCAGTCGTGGTGGTCGCCGCCCAGGCGCGCACGCGCCCGATCTCGTGCGACTTGGTAGCCGCTATTTCGAGCTGCTTGCTGTGATCATCGAAGCGGCGCAAGCACAGGTAGTTGGACAGCCCTTTCATCACCGCGAAGGAAAACGGCTCGGGCAGAACGCGTTGCAGGCGCGGCAGATCCACCTGGGCGATCTGGTCTTGCAGGGTGCGCGTGCCAGTGCTGACCACCACCTTGCGGCCGGAAAGGACCGCCGGCACCAGGTAGGCCATGGTCTTTCCTGTGCCAGTGCCCGCCTCGGCCAACAGGCGCTCGTCCATGTCGATCGCCTGCGCTACGCGCTTGGCCATAGAAAGCTGGCCAGGGCGCGGCTCGAAGCCCGGCAATTGGTCGGCCAGCAGGCCGCCGGGTCCCAGAATCCGGGCGACGACTTTCTCGAGCGTCACGGCCTCCGGGTGACACCTTCAGCGGCCACCGGCACCGGGCCGTCGTCTGCCGCCAGCCCGCTGGCGGTCACGCTGCGAAAGAAGCAGGAGGTCGCGTTGGTGTGGCACGACGGCCCGTTGGTGTCGACGACGTAGAGGACGGCGTCGCCGTCGCAATCCAGGCGCAGGTCACGGATGCGCATGGAATGGCCCGAGGTCTTGCCCTTTTCCCACAGCTCGTTGCGCGAACGGCTCCAGAAAGTTGCCAGGCCGTTCTGTACCGTGGCCCGCAGCGCCTCGGCGTTGGCCCAGGCCAGCATGCGCACCACGCCCGTGGCGCGGTCCTGGGCGATGACCGGCACCAGGCCCTTCGAGTCGAACTTCACGGCAGACAGCAGCGCATCGGCATTTCCAATCATGATACCCATGTCTAGCGCACTTTTCGTGTCCAGGGGGACCAGGCGCCGGACTGTCACGCCTTGCCTGGAAGGGACTTGACCAGGCAGTTAGCATCGAAATCATCAATCAGAACCTAACGCAAAAAGAGAACCCCAAACGGGGCTGGACGCGAATACTCGCGGAAATGACGCCGGTTTTGTTGGGGCGTGATCGCGTATAATGCCTGCTGCTGTTGCGAAGATGTCGCCAGGAAACGGAGCCCGCACTAAGGACCGCCTCCCAATTCTGCCCACCATGTCGCTGGCATGCGTCCAAGGTGGGGCAGGTGAGGGTTGGAAGGGGTACGCATGCCCAGAAATGCGGCGTAGTCCTAACAAGGTACTGCTGCGGGAGGGGGACCCCGAGATCAAAGGAACTGTCATGACCAAGGAATCATTGGAGACCGTGTCCGGATTGTTGGCCGGATTTGGCTTGGTATGCCTGATCTCGTTGACCGGCTGTGGCCAGGGTTCGTCGGGTCGGAGCGGTGGCACTTCTGGTGGCTCCACCACCGGACAGGGCGGCAGCGCGGGCGCAGGCGGCGGCACGGGCGGCTCCGCGGCCTCGGGCGGAAACCCCGCCTCGGCTGGCAACGTTGGTGGTCGGGCTGGCGCATCCGGCGCGGCGGGTGCGGGGGCCGTGGCAGGCGCCACAGTAGCCAGTGGCGGGGCGGCCGGAGTCAGCAGCGGCGGCATTGCGGGAAGTGGCGGCTCTGGAGGCACCTCGGCGAGTAGCGGTTCTGGGACTACGACTGCCACCGGTGTCACCGGGGGCACTGGAAACACGGGTGGCACGATTCGCTCTGGCGGTGCGACAGCAACCGGTGGTGCGACGGCAACCGGCGGCACCCAGGTAGCCGGTGGCGCTACGGTAACCGGCGGCACTAGGGTAACCGGTGGTGCCACGGCAACCGGCGGCGCGACTTCGACGGGTGGCAGCGCCAGCGGTGTGCCAGTGCTGGTGAGCACCATCGACCTAAAGGGCGCGAGCGGCTGTCCGGGACTGCGGCTCGGCGACATCAACGGCGATGGCCGAATGGAGATCGTTGTGGGTCAGCCCACGGACCAGAATGTCATCGGCTCTGGGAGTGGCCAGATCATCGTCTGCGTCACGGCGTTCGACCTCAAGGGCAACCAGCTTTGGCAGTACGGCAAGCCCGGCCAGTTCCATACCGCCAGCTCGGACATTCCGCTGCAAGTCTACGACCTCGACGGGGATGGCAAGTCCGAGGTATTCGCCGCCATGGACACCAAGTCGATCACGGTGCTCGATGGGACCACTGGCAAGCTGACGCGCACGATTCCCCTGCCCGCAACCGGCTCCAACGACTGCATAGCTTTTGCCAATCTGAGCGGCAAGGCATGGCCACAGGACATGATCGTCAAGGACCGATACAGCAACTTCTGGGCGATCACCAGCGACGGCACCTTGCTGTGGACCCACAAGGGCAACACCGGGCACTATCCGTTGGCGTACGACTGGGATGGTGACGGAAAAGACGAAGTCATGGGCGGCTACGATTTCTTGGAGAGTGACGGCACGGTGCAATGGAGTCTCAACACCACGTCGCACCCGCCACTCACCATGCACGCAGACTCGATCGCCACAGGCGACATGGACGCCAATCCAGCAAACGGATACGAGATAGTCGTCAATGGGAACGTGGCTGCCGCGTTCGATTGGAAGACAGGCACCCAATTGTGGCAGGACACTCACACGATAGAGGCTCAGCAGCTCGGAATGGGCGACTACCGTACGGACGTGGCAGGTCTCGAGGTGGTCATACTCGATCGTTTGCGCACCGCCGCGGAAGGCTTCAAATCCAACAACTACCTCGTAGACCAACACGACAACCTCTTGTGGAAAGAGGACCGGCCGAACAACGCCGGCTGGCTGACCGTGACGGAAAACATGAACAACTGGGACGGGAAAGCCAGCGATTTGATTTTCTCCTATCGTCGTGACGCCAAGTCGGGTGGCAGCGGGGGCACGGGGACCTATCTGTACGACGGCAATGGAAAAACCGTCGCCAGCTTCCCCTATACCGGCCCCAGTGCGCAGACCTTCGCTGAGCACGCGGATGTCTGCGGCGACGGCAAAGAGGAAGTGCTCATGTACGACGAGGCGACCCTTTGGATCTACGCCAATGGTGGCTGCAATCTGGATGACCCCCCGAGCAAGCCCGGCCTGCCTCAGCAGTTCCACCTGTACAACTGGAGCATCTACTCGGGATGGATCACTCCGGACGTAAAGTTCTACACCCCCAGAACGCCGCAGTAGTCTCGCATCCATCCGTGCCTGACCCAATCAGGAAGAAATGTCACTCGCTCAAGCAATCCAAGAAGCACATGCGGTGCCAAAGAAAGCACTGCGACGGAACAGAACTCCGATGAATGAAAGGGCTGCTCATGGCTAGAAAATCGTTGAAGACCCCATCCAGGTTGTTGGCCGGAGCTGGCCTGGTTTTGTTGATGTCCTCGATCGGCTGTGGCTCAGCTCGGAGTGGTGGCGGTGTTGGTGGTTCCGCGACCGGCCAGGGCGGCAGCGCAGGCGCTCCACCCACCACACAGCCAATTGGTGGCGGCGGGGCGGGCGGGTCCGCGGCTATGGGGGGAAACGGCGGCTCGGCTGGCAACGGCGGTGGCCTGGGTGGCGCGTCGGGCACGGCAGGCGCGGGGGACGGAGCAGGCGCCACAGCTGCGAGCGGCGGGGCAGGCCGGGCCGGCAGCAGTGGCGCCACGGGGGGTACTGGTTCTGTCGGCCGCGGTGGCACCGTGGCAGGCGCTGGCTCTGGCGGGACTTCTGCCAGCGGAGGAGGTTCCGGGACCACGACAAGCACCACGGTCGCCGGCGGTGCGGGAAACACGGGTGGCAGCGTCCGCACCGGTGGTACGACAGCCACCGGTGGTACTACGCCAACTGGTGGTGCTACAGCGAGCGGCGGAACCAAGCCAAACGGCGGTACGGCAACAGCCGGTGGTGCTACAGCAGACGGTGGTACTAGGGCAAGCGGCGGCGCGACTTCAACCGGCGGCGCGACTTCAACCGGCGGCGCGACTTCAACCGGCGGCGCGACTTCAACCGGCGGCGGTACCGCAGCCAGCGGTGTTCCCGCGCTGGTGAGCACCTTCAGCATGAAGACCTCTGGCGGTTGTCCGGGAATGCGGCTGGGCGACATCAACGGCGATGGCAGGATGGAGATCGTCGTGGCTCAGCCCACGGACCAGACAACCTTGGGCGACTACGGTCCCCAGTTCGCGGTCTGCGTCACGGCGTACGACCTCAAGGGGAATCAACTGTGGCAGTACGGTACGCCCGGCCCGACCCACACCGCCAGTTCGGATATTCCCATTCAAGTCTACGACATGGACGGGGACGGCAAGTCCGAGGTCTTCGTCAACATGAGCACCACCGAGATGACTGTGCTCGACGGAACCACGGGGACGGTAGTGCGCAAGATTTCCTTGCCACAAGCGGGCTCCAACGACTCCATCGCATTTGCCAATCTGCGAGGCAAGGCATGGCCGCAGGACATCATCGTCAAGACCCGCTACTCACAAGAATGGGCGATCGTCGGCATCGACGATACCACCACCCCCACCACCAAGGCGGGCACCTTGCTGTGGAATCACAAGATGCTGAGCAAAGACAGCGGGATGTCTGACCTGGGCACCGGGCACTATCCGCTGGTCTACGATTGGGACGCTGATGGCAAAGACGAAGTCATGTGCGGCTACGATTTCTTGGAGAGCGATGGCACCAGGCAATGGACCCTCAACACCACGTCGCACCCAGCACTCACCATGCACGCAGACTCCATCGCCACAGGCGACATGGATGCCAATCCCGCAAACGGATACGAGATCGTCGTCAATGGGAACGTGGCTGCCGCGTTTGATTGGAAGACAGGCACACAGTTGTGGCAGGACACCCACACGACAGAGGCTCAGCAGCTGGGAATGGGCGATTACCGTACGGACTTGGCAGGTCTCGAGGTGGTCCTGCTCGATCGTTTGCGCACCGCCGCGGAAGGCTACAAATCCAACAACGTGCTCGTGGACCAACACGATAACCTTTTGTGGAAAGAGAACCGGCCCACAAACTCCGGCTGGCTGACCGTGACGGAGAACCTGAACAACTGGGACGGGAAAGGCACCGATCTTATTTTTTCCTATCGTCGCGACGGCAAGTCGGATGGCAGCGGGGGCACCGGGGCCTATCTGTATGACGGCTATGGAAAGACCGTCGCCAGCTTCCCCTATTCCGGCTCCAGCGCGCAAAGCTTCGCTCAGCACGCCGATCTTTGCGGGGATGACAAAGAGGAAGTCATCCAGTACGACGAGACGACCGTTTGGATCTACGCCAATGGTGGCTGTGATCTGGATGCCCCGCCGGCCCATCCCACTCTCCCCCAGCAGTTCCACCTATACAACTGGAGCATCTACACGGGATGGATCAATCCCGACGTGAAGTTCTATACGAAGCAGTAACGCCCGAAAGTTCGTGACTGGCTTGCTCAGCCAGACATGCCACTCTTCGAAGTGATCTGAGACGGGCTGCTCACCAGGTGGTTCGCACCTCGGGCCGCACCCGGGACATGGCCGCCTAGTGCCTCCGGTCAGAAGAGCGGTCATGTTTCGGTGGACGAGGCGCCCGGACGGCAAGGCGCGACGAGGGCGCATACTTGACGTATGCAACCGAGGAGCAACGCAGCCGGCCGGGATGGAT
>Ga0182010_10000213_pt1 | contig 33177 bp, 25 predicted proteins | sample 611E1MmetaG_FD_120488 | JGI IMG/M metagenome (GOLD analysis project Ga0182010, IMG submission 120488) | Permafrost microbial communities from Stordalen Mire, Sweden - 611E1M metaG | ecosystem: Environmental > Terrestrial > Soil > Wetlands > Permafrost | place: Sweden: Stordalen | collected... | reverse complement strand
TGGCCCTGACACCGGGGGCAGACCCAACCCCCCGGCCAGCGCAACCTCGCCAGGTACGTCCGGCAGGCATCGTCAGTACTGAACCGTTTCTCGAAGTCTGCCAACGTCCGGGGATAATCCTCCACCATCTTCGCCGACACTACCGGTAGGGCTCAGTGGAGTCAAGTGCATACCCCTATTTGCCTTTGACTGGCCCCGCGGTGAACGTGTGAACCTTCGAACGGTCTCACGCTCCTCCGCTCCCCTGCTCCTCCGCCCCTCTGCTATGGTGAGCCGGGGGGATGATGAAACCAGCGGAGATGGCGACGTGGCTGGCCGAGCGGCCGCGCGTGATGGACGGCGCGACCGGGAGCGAGCTGCTGCGCCGCGGAGTCGCAGCCGCGGCGAGACTGTGGGGCGTCGGGGCCCTCCTCGAGGCATCCGACGCCGTGCGCGACCTGCACCGCGACTACGCGGCGGCCGGCTCCGAGGCGCTCACGGCCGCCACGTTTCGCGTCGCGCCGTACTCGCTGCGAAGCGCCGGGTTCGAGCTTCGCGCGAGCGAACTCGCGGTGCTGGCGATCCGGCTCGCCCGCGAGGGAAGCCGCAACGCCGGGTGCAAGGCGCTCGTCCTCGCTTCGCAGGCGACCCTGGAGGACTGCTACCGCCCCGACCTCGTCCCCGACGACGAGATTCTGCGGTGGGAGCACGCCGCCACGGCGGCGCTCCTCGCCTCAGCAGGACCGGACGCCATACTCCTGGAGACGTTCAACACGGTGCGGGAAGCGCGCATCGCCGCCGAGGCGGCGGCAGCGACCGGGCTGCCGGTCCTCGTGAGCTTCGCCTGCGCCGCCGGCGGCCACCTCCTGTCCGGGGAAGACCTCCGCGACGCGGCGGCGGCGGTGAGCGTGCCCGGCGTCGTGGCTGTCGGCGTGAACTGCACCGCGGTGCAGGTGTTGCCTTCGGGGCTGGACCGGATCGCCGAAGGGACGGGGCTGCCGCTGATCGCCTACGCGAACAACGCCTGGCACGCGGACGACGCACCGTGGCTGGCCGCAGTCCCGCTACCCCCGGAACGGTACGCCGGCTGCGCCCTGGCCTGGGTGGCAGCCGGCGCGAGGCTCGTGGGCGGGTGCTGCGGCACCTCGCCCGCGCACATTGCTGCTGTCGCGGGGCTGCTTCGGAGCTAGAATGCCGGTGTGCGGGTCCTTTCCGAACCATACGCAACAGCCCTTCCACCCCTGATGGCGGCGGCCTTCGCCGAGGACCTCCCCGATCTGACCGGCGTCGCCGTCTTCGGTCCCGACGAGTTCACGTCCGCCGTGCTGGTCACCAAGAAACCGGGCGTCCTCGCGGGGATGCCGGCTTTCGCAGCCGCGTTCGAGTTCCTCGACCCGCGTTGCACGGTCGAGTCCTCGTGCGGCGACGGCGACGCCGTCGTCGCCGGCGACGAAGTCGCCAGAGTGGTTGGCCCGGCCCGGGCGATCCTGGCGGCCGAGCGTACCGCCCTTAACTTCGCGACGCGTCTCTCCGGCATCGCGACGCTCACCAGGAAGTTCGTCGACGCCATCGCCGGGACGCCCTGCGCAATTCTCGACACCCGCAAGACCACGCCGGGCTGGCGGGCTCTCGAGAAACATGCCGTTCGCTGTGGCGGTGGGCGCAACCACAGGATGGGGCTCTTCGACCAGGCGATGCTCAAGGACACGCACCTGGCGGCCGCCGGATCGATCGCCGCAGCCGTCGCGAAGGTCCGCGACCGCTGGGGCTTGGGCGTCCCGCTCGTGGTCGAATGTGCCGATCTCGCGATGGTCGAGGAGGCCGTTGCCTGCGGAGTGGGCCACATCATGCTCGACAACATGGACCTCGAGACCGTTCGCCGGGCCGTGCGCCTGGTCGCCGGACGCGCCCGCCTGGAAGCCTCCGGCGGCGTCACGCTCGAGTCGGCCCAGGCTCTGGCCGCGGCTGGTGCGGACTTCGTGTCCGTTGGGGCGCTCACCCACTCGGCTCCCGCGCTCGACCTGTCACTCAAGGTGCGGCCGTGACCCTCGCCGACCGCGAGCGTTGCGACGTGCTGGTGCTCGGCACCGGGGTGGCCGGCCTGGCAGCCGCCCTGTCTGCGGCCCGCCGCGGCGCCGACGTGCTGCTCCTCTGCCGGGCTACGGATCCCGCAACGACCAACACGTGGCGCGCTCAGGGAGGGATCGTGTTCCGCGGGCACGACGACTCCCCGGAGTTGCTCACCAAGGACATCCTCAGCGCCGGCGCCGACTACGGCTCCGCCGAGGCAGCCGGCTTTCTCGCCGAGGAAGGACCCCGCTGCGTTCAGCAGTGGCTGGTCGAACGGCTCGCGGTGCCGTTCGACCGGCGCCCCAACGGTGAGCTCGACCTCGCCCTCGAGGCCGCCCACTCGGTGCCGCGGATCCTGCACGCGGCCGACCGCACCGGCGCGGCGATCGAGCAGGCGCTGCTCGCCGAGGTCCGCCGCACGCGCGGGATCCGGATCGTACCGGGCGCGCAGGCGGTGGACCTGCTCACGACCCACCACCAGTCGCGTCGCGCCGAGGACCGGTACGCCCTCGACAACCGGTGCGTTGGGGCGTACGTCCTGGAGGTCGCCAGCAGCCGCGTGTGCACCGTCCTCGCCTCCGCGACTGTGCTCGCCACTGGCGGCGCGGGCGCGCTCTACATCCACACCTCGAACCACCCCGGTTCGATCGGCTCCGGGTTTGCGATGGCCTCGCGCGCCGGCGCGCGTTTGCTCAACCTCGAGTTTATCCAGTTTCACCCGACCTGCCTGTACGTCCCGGGTGCGCCGCGTTTCCTGATCACCGAAGCCTTGCGGGGCGCCGGCGCCCACCTGGTGAACCAGGCCGGCGAACGGTTCATGAGCAACCACCATTCGCTCGGCGAGCTCGCACCCCGCGACGTCGTGGCGCGTAGCATCGTGGACGAACTCCACCGTACGGACTCGGAGTGCGTCTATCTCGACCTTGGCGACCGGGGCGAGGCGCTGGCCAAACGCTTCCCCAACGTCACCGAGACGTGCCTCGAGCACGGCATCGACATCCGGCGTGAGCGCATCCCCGTCGTGCCGGCGGCGCACTACACTTGCGGCGGCGTCGTCTCCGACCTGGCCGGGCGCACCACCATCCCCGGCCTCTACGTGGCCGGCGAGGTGGCCTGCACCGGTGTGCACGGCGCGAACCGTCTCGCTTCCACGTCGCTGCTCGAGGGGCTCACGTTCGGGCTGGCGGCCGGCGAGCACGCGGCGAGCCGCGGGCAACGGATGCCGCTCGCCGAGAGCCTTGCGTCGGTGATCCCCGACTGGGAGCCCGTGCCCGGTCCGTCCAACGAGGATCCGGCTTTGATCGCCCAGGACTGGTCCGCGCTGCGGCACACGATGTGGAACTACGTCGGCATCGTGCGCACCCCCGAGCGGCTCGCGCGTGCGGTCTCCGATCTTCGGCACCAGCGCGGCAGGCTCACCGAGTTCTACCGCTCGACACCGATCTCGGCGGCGCTCGTCGACCTTGTTCAGGGGTGCACCGCAGCCGGACTGATCGCATCGGCCGCGCAGCGCAACCCCAACTCCGTCGGCTGCCACTACGTCATCGGAGCCCCCGCTCGCGCCGGCTCCGAAGCCTGACGACGAGCAGAGGAGCTTGGGTGCGGAGGAGCAGAGGAGCTGACGACCGTTCGCAGGTTCACACGTTCACAGGTTCGAAGGTCCGGTAGCAGCAGGGGAGCAGAGGAGCAAGAAACAAATCAGGCCGAGCCTGCGTCTTTCTCCTCCGCTCCTCTGCTCCCCTGCTGTTGCCGACCATGCGAACCGGGCCGCACTTTGCGGAGCGGCCTCACTGCGGTAGGCTTCTCGCATGCCATTCGACCGCGCTGCCGCATGGAACCTGCTGTGCGAGTGGACCTCGAACGTCAACCTGCGCAAGCACGCGCTCGCCGTCGAGGCGGCGATGCGGGCCCACGCCCGCAGGCTCGGCACCGACGAGGATGCGTTCGGGATCGTCGGGCTGGTGCACGACTTCGACTATGAGAGGAACCCCACGGCGGAGACACATGTCTACGCCGGCGCCCGGGTCTTGCGCGACCAGGGGTGGCCGGAGACATGGGTGCGCGCCATCGAAGGGCACGCCGACTACACCGGCGTGCCGCGCAACACCGACATGGCGCGCTGTCTCTTCGCCGTGGATGAGCTGACCGGCTTCCTGACGGCAGCAACCCTGGTGCGTCCGGACAAGACGATCGCAAACGTGCCGGTGGAATCGGTCGTCAAGCGGATGAAAGACAAGGCATTCGCGCGTTCTGTGAATCGCGAGGACATCCGCCGGGGCGCCGAGGAGATCGGGATGGACCTGGCCGCGCACATCGCCTTCGTGCGCGACGCGATGGCCTCGATCGCGCACGAGTTGGGACTTGCCGGTGCGCCGTAGCGTCCTCGCCGCCGTCGTCTGCGCGACAGTTGCGGCCTCGTGCCTGCGCGCTGGGCTGCCGATGCGGCTGGTGGGCCTCCACCGCACCCACATCTGGTCCGGCGCGCGGGCGGTCCGCATGATGGCCCAGCTGCACGGCAAGGAAGTCGCACCGCCAGACTCGACGGTTGCGGATTATGGCCGCGACGGGCAGCTGCGAGTGTGGCTGTCGCGCTATCCGGACGGCGTCGAGGCCGAGAAGGTCCTCGCCAGGATGGTCGACGGGATGCGCACCGGCCGGACGCCATTCGCGGCACCCCGCGTGCAGGGCAGCTCGCCCGGAAGGTGGATCACGGTCGGTCCGGGGGGTCATAGCGTGTTATGGGCCAGCGGACGCCTCCTCTTCTGGCTGCAGGGCGAGCCCGACGCCGTGATGCGGGCGGCCGACGAGCTTCCCGCACCGTCGCACGGCCAGCTCACCTGAGGTCGTCCGGCCTCGCCTGGTGCTACCTTCCGTCGAGCGCGCTGCTGGAAAGGACTTCCTCGACAAGGATGCGTGGCAACAACCCCGGGCGGAGCTGCGGACGCAAGGCGGCCGCCGCGCGGAAAGCCTGTTCGCGTTCGCCGGCGCCGAGGAGAGCCTTGACGCTGATCGCCCGCGCCAGCTCCAGCGACTGCCGGTTCTCGAAATCGTCGCGCGAGATCGACTCGAGGTGGGCGCTGACATCGTTGAGGAGCGACGCCGCCTCCACCGCGTGACCCTGGCCGAGCAGGGCGGCCGCGCGTGCGATGCGGCATTCGAAACGCGCGTCGGGGTTGACCTCTTCTGACACCGTCATCGCGTCGGCGTCGCCCGCGGCGGTCCGGCCAAGCCTCCAACGCGCGAGACATGCGAGAGCGTCGCCTGCCGGAACGAAGGCCGACGAGCTGCAGCGGGTGTCGGTGTCGCCAACCTCGTCCCACCAGAGGTGGGCGCCGACCCAAAGGGCGGCTGTGATTCCGGCGGCGGTCCTTTCGCTCTGTTCCCAGTACCCGAGTGCAACCGCGGCCGCGCGGACGCCATCGACATCCCTCGCCTCGATGGAGAGGATACGCAGCAACTGCCCCGCGTCGTACCGCCGGTTGGCGTCCTCGCCGTCGAGCACCTCACGCGCGAGCCTCGTGGCACCAGCAAGGTCCCCCGCCAGCGCCTCGAGGTGTGCCAGCCGCAGCGTCGTCTCGGGCACGTCCCCGTCGCCCCGCGCGCGCCGGAGCATGTCGATCGCCTTCCGTAGACTCCCCGCGCGGACAAGGGCGCGCGCACCCAACGTTGCCAGAATCGCACGGTACGGCCGCTCGCGCAGCAGGTCGCCGTACCGGGTCCGCAGTCCCTCGAGCAGGGTCTCGACCCCGACTGCAGAGACCGGCTGAGCGCTTGCGTCAAGCGCCACAATGTCAATCAGGAAGTCCGTTCGTTGCCCCCGCAGGTCCCGGCCGGCGTTCGGCCCCGGCACAGCGTTGCCGAAGCGGTCCACCACGACCGACCCCGACGGGTACGTGAGGACCGAGTCCCCGTTTCCGGCGAGCTCCAGCGCGCCATGTGTCGGTCCCTGGAGGTCGAGGGGCGTGTACCATGCGAGGGAGAACTTACCCGCCAGTGGTGCCGCTACGCTCTCGCCGTCCTCGACCAATCGCTGCTGGCGGACCGACGAGGATTCGGGATCGCCGACCATGAGCTCGCCCACAACCGGGTACATGCACAGACGGTTGTTGACACCCTCGAAGCGCAGCCGTGGATGGTCGCTCCCTTGGACAGCGGCAAGGTCGCTGATCCACCCGGAATGGTAGAGCGCCGGCTCCCACACGCCAGTCTGCGGCCAGTAGACGACGAGAACCGTCGGGTAGAAGATCCTGTGGCGACAGTTGACCACCAACGCGGGACCGCCGTTGGGTCCGATCCCGATCGCGCGGAGGATCGGGTCGAACGACGCGGGATATTCGAACGGCCAGTGAGACAGGAATTCTTCGGGGACGATCCTGCTGAGGACGTCGCCCTTCCGGTCGAAGATCGCGACCTCGGAGCGGCTGCCCGCCTTCGACCGCTGGAATGAGACCGGCCATGCGCTGACGACGGTCTCGGTGCTGCCGTCACCGTCGAGGTCGACCTGCTCGACCTGCCGCACCGGACTCTCGAGCGTGACGCGCCAGATTGTCTTTCCTCGCGCGTTGAGGCCCCGGATCTCTTTGCCGGCTGCTTCGACCTTCTGGGCCTCGGGGTGCCACAGCGCCTTCAGCACCAGCCGACCGGCGGCGGCGACGCCTGCCGCGACGACGACCGCCGAAACGAGGACCGTCGCAATCTTGCGGACGGCCCGCGGTGGGGTCAGGCCAGCGCGGCGTTGCAGAGCTAGTCGGGCGGCGCTCGCGTTCGGCCAGCGGTCCTCCGGCCGCTTCTCCAGCAGCCGCAGGACGAATCGCGCGAGCCAACGTGGACACTCGGGCCGCAGCGCCCTGGGGTCACGCGCCCGGCTTGCGAGATTGTGGCTCGCTACCTCGAAGTGCGAACTTCCCTCGAAGGGCAGCGCACCGGTGAGAAGCTGGAACAAGGTCGCGCCAAGGGAGTACAGGTCGGAAGCAGCCGTCACCTTCTCGCCCCGGAGCTGCTCGGGGCTCATGAAGGCCGGCGTCCCGACCGTCGTGTTCGTCCTGGTAAGATCGAGGCCGCCGCTGAGCGGCCGTGCGAGCCCGAGGTCCCCCAGCCTGATGTGGCCGTCGAGGTCCAGCAAGAGGTTCGACGGCTTCACGTCGCGATGTACGACCCCCTGGGCGTGCAGGTAGTCGAGGGTCACGAGGGCCTCGTCGGCTATCCGCACCACCTCGTCCACCGGGAGGGGGCCGGCTTCCAGGCGGCGCACCAGGCTGCCGCCAGCGAGCCACTCCATGACCAGGGCGAGGCGCCCATCGCTCTCGACCAGTTCGTAGAGACGCACCAGGCCCGGATGCTGCAGCGTGCGTCCCCACCGAACCTCGCGCCGGAGCCGCTCGCGGTCGGTCTCAGAGAGGTCCGGGCTGAAAACCTTGATCGCCACCCACTCGCCAAGCTCCTGGTCCTGCGCGAGCCAAACCTCCGCCTGCCCCCCCGAGCCAAGCGGCCGGCCGAGCCTCCAGCGGGCGGGCAGCGTGAACTTCCCCGACACGCCTTCCCCCCTCGCGGGCCATGTCCGTGTGTCGTCGCGGCCGGCGGATCCCCCATTCCGCATCTGTTTCAATTATAGGCGCCCGCCTCCGGCGCGCGCCGTGCCCCGCATGGGGTTCCCGAAAGTCGCGCCACGCTCAGCCGAACCGCCACGGACCACGTCGCGCTAGAATGCGTCGCAGGAAGGCTGGCCACATGGGGGAAACGACCACGCCGCAGGGGAAGATCCGCTTCGTGACCGCCGCGTCGCTGTTCGACGGGCATGACGCCGCGATCAACATCATCCGCAGGCTGCTGCAGGCGCGCGGCGCCGAGGTGATCCACCTCGGCCACAACCGCTCGGTCGCCGAGATCGTGGACGCCGCGATCCAGGAGGACGCCCAGGGGATCGCGGTGTCCTCCTACCAGGGCGGCCACATGGAGTTCTTCACCTACATGGTGGAGCTCCTGCGGGAGCGCGGCGCGGGCCACGTGAGGGTGTTCGGCGGCGGCGGCGGCGTCATCGTCCCGGAGGAGATCGCCGAGCTGCAAAGGCGCGGCGTCGCCCGCATCTTCTCCCCCGACGACGGACGCGCCCTCGGCCTCGACGGCATGATCGACGCGATGCTGCAGGCCTGTGGCGTCGAATCCGGACAAGCTGACAGCTCACGGGCGACAGCTGACAGCTCACACGCCACAGCTGACAGCAAGAACAACAAGGCAACGCGCGCTGAAGGGGCGAGCAAACGGGGCGATTTCGGCGCCGTGGCGCGGCTCATCACCCTGGCGGAACAGGGAAGGCTGGCTTCCTCGTCTCTGCGGACCACGGACCACGGACCACGGACCACGGAGCCCGAGGCCCGGACCCCGGTGGTCGGAATCACCGGGACCGGCGGGGCCGGCAAGTCATCGCTGACCGACGAACTGGTTCGGCGGTTCCTCGCCGACTTCCCCGACCTCGGGATCGCTGTGCTCGCGGTGGACCCGACAAAGCGCCGGACGGGCGGCGCCCTCCTCGGCGACCGCATCCGCATGAACTCGCTTGCCTCCGACCGCGTCTACATGCGCTCCCTCGCAACCCGGCAGGCCCACCGCACGCTCTCCGCGAGCACCAAGGCGGCTGTCGATGTCTGCGTCGCCGCAGGGTTCGGCCTCGTCCTCGTGGAGTCGGCCGGCGCGGGCCAGGCCGACAGCGAGATCGCGGACCTCTCCGACCTCTCGATCTACGTCATGACGCCCGAGTACGGGGCCGCGATGCAGCTCGAGAAGATCGACATGCTCGACTTTGCGGACCTCGTGGCGATCAACAAGTTCGACCGGCCGGGCGCGCTCGACGCCCTGCGCGACGTCCGCAAGCAGCTGCGCCGGAGCCGCGCCGAGTTCACGATGCCGGACGAAGGGCTTCCAGTATTCCCGTCCTGCGCCCACCAGTTCCACGACCGCGGTGTGAACATGCTCTACCTCGCGCTCGTGTCCCGCCTCGAGCGGGAGTTCGGGGACGCGTGGCGCCTCGAGAGCACGCACGCCCAGCCGGCCGGGGAGCCCGAGCGCCACCCGCTCATCCCGGGTGAGCGTGTCGGATACCTTCGAGAGATCGCGGCCGCGTGTCGCGGCGCCCGCTCGCGCGCCGAGGCGCAAGCGCGCGCGGCACGCACGCTCTACCAGCTCGTCGGCGCGAGGGCCGCTGTGGCAGGAGCGGGCGCCGGACGCCGGACGCCGAGCGCCGATGACAACAACTACGAGGCGCTCTGGGAGATGTTCGAGGAGGTCGCGTCGGGCACGGCCCAATCCGATGGTGCGGTTGCCCGCCTCGACGAGGAGATCCGGCGGATCGCCGCGGATCTCGACCCCGATACCCGCGAGCAGCTCGCGACGTGGGCGAAGATGCGGGCCGAATACTCGAGCGACACATTCACCTACACAGTCCGCGGCCGGGACATCACGGTGCCGCTGATCTCGGTGTCGCTCGCCGGGACCCACGTCCCCAAGGTCTCACTGCCGGTCCTCGAGGACTGGGGTGACATCGTCCTGTTCCTCCGCACCGAAAACGTCCCCGGCGCCTACCCGTACACGGCCGGGGTCTTCCCGTTCAGGCGCACCGAAGAGATGCCGACGCGCATGTTCGCAGGCGAGGGCGGGCCGGAGCGCACCAACGCACGCTTTCACTACGTGTCGCGCGGGCAGTCGTCTGTCCGCCTGTCCACGGCGTTCGACTCGGTGACGCTGTACGGTGAGGACCCCGCCGAGCGTCCGGACATCATCGGCAAGGTCGGCGAATCGGGCGTCTCGATCTGCACCGTCGAGGACATGGAGCGTCTGTACGCCGGTTTCGATCTGTGCGCGGCCAACACCTCGGTCTCGATGACGATCAACGGCCCGGCGCCGATGATCCTGGCCATGTTCTTCAACGTCGCCGGTCGCCAGGAGGCAAAGCGCCGCATGATCGCCGACGGGCGCCTGCACGCGAAGCCGGAGGACGCGCTTCAGCCGACCGTGGATGGGAAGCGATGGGACGAGATCGCCGCCCTGCTCGCGCCGGGTGAATGGGAGACAGCTCTCGCGTACGCGGTGGCACAGGCGCGCGGCACCGTCCAGGCCGACATCCTCAAGGAGGACCAGGCGCAGAACACCTGCATCTTCTCGACCGAGTTCGCGCTGCGGATGATGGGCGACATTCAGCAGTGGTTCATCGCCAACGACGTGCGCAACTTCTACTCGGTGTCGATCTCCGGCTACCACATCGCAGAGGCGGGCGCCAACCCGATCAGCCAGCTCGCGTTCACGCTCGCCAACGGGTTCACCTACGTCGAGTGCTACCTCGCCCGCGGGATGGCGATCGACGATTTCGCGCCAAACCTCTCGTTCTTCTTCTCCAACGGGATGGACCCCGAGTACACCGTGATCGGCAGGGTCGCGCGGCGGATCTGGGCCGCCGCGATGCATGAGCGCTACGGCGCCAACGAGCGCTCGCAGAAACTCAAGTACCACATCCAGACGTCGGGGCGCAGCCTGCACGCGCAGGAGATCTCGTTCAACGACATCCGCACCACGCTGCAGGCGCTCCTCGCGATGGCCGACAACTGCAACTCCCTCCACACCAACGCGTACGACGAGGCGATCACCACGCCGACCGAAGAGTCGGTGCGCCGTGCGCTCGCGATCCAGATGATCAACGCCAAGGAGTTCGGGCTGCTCGCGAACGAGAACCCGTTCCAGGGCTCGGCGTTCGTCGAGTGGCTCACCGACGAGGTCGAGCGCCGCGTGCTGGAGGAGTTCGAGCGCCTCTCCGAGCGCGGCGGCGCGTTGGGCGCCATGGAGACCGGCTACCAGCGCTCCCGGATCCAGGAGGAGTCGCTCCACTACGAGAAGCTCAAGCACGACGGCACGCACCCGATCGTCGGCGTCAACACCTTCCTCGACCCGCACCGAAGCGAGAACGTCCTCGAGGCGTCGGCGCTGACACGCGCCACCAGGGAGGAAAAAGACGCCCGGCTCGCGCACGTCGCGGACTTCCAGGCGCGGCATTCGGGGTCAGGCGTCAGGGGTCAGGGGTCAGGAGAGAGCGGCGTCGCCGGCGGGCGACCGCAAGGGTCGCCCCTACAGAAGGCCGCCCACGGCGACATGAATGTAGGGGCGGGGCTTGCCCCCGCCCGTGTCGAGGTGGTCGCGCCATGGCAGACCCCGAGCGCGGAGGCGTTGGCGAGGCTGCAGGTAACGGCGCGCTCGGGCGGCAACGTCTTCGCGGAGCTTCTCACCGCCGTCTGCTCCTGCTCCCTCGGCCAGATCACGCACGCCCTCTACGAGGTCGGCGGGCAATACAGAAGGAGCATGTAGCGGCGGCTTGCCGCGTCAATCGAAGCCGCCGCCCGCTGCGAACAATCCCTCAAGGAGCGCCGAGGTACCTCCACAGCGGGTTGCCGTCGACGTCGCCGACGAAGGCTACGCGGTCGGAGGCAAGCACGCCGTTCTCCCGCAGGAGCCCGAAGTGCTCTTTCGCGGCGTCGCAGTCCAGGAGGAAGTACACGGGCCGCCCAAGGCGAGCGATGGTCCCGCACGTCTGATCCAGCACCTCGAACCTCGTCCAGATGAAGCGGTACCCGGTGAGGCCGGTGTAGAGCCGAACCGGGCCCGACAGGTCGTCGCAGAAGACGACCGCGTTGCGCTCGACGCGCTCGCCGAGCGCGCCGCAGACCCGGTCGCGCGACACCGTGCCGGATACAAGGTGGGGCAACGTCACGAGCAGCGGCGCGACGACGAGCGCGGCGATCGCGAGGCGCCGGACAGCCTCGGCCCTTCGAAGGAGGTTCCCGATCGCCAGCGCCCCGAACCCGTAGAAGACGCCGAGCCACGGGTACACGGGCATCAGGTAGCGGTGCTCCCGCATCCTCTCGAACGCATACGGGAGGAGGAACGCCGCGACCGCCAGCACCCCAGTCACGGCGGCGAGCCGCCGCTCCTTATCGACGATGCAGGCCACGAGCCCGACAGCCACGACGACAAGCGCCGGCCAGCCGAACGTCTGCACCACGCTGCGCCCGTAGAAGTCCAGGTTAAGCAGGAAGTGCGCGACGTTCATCCGGCTCGCCGTGTACGGGTCGTACGTCATCCGCAGCAGCGTGCCGAATTGGGTCCAGGTGTACAGGGCAAGCGGCAGCACCCCGAGGAGCGTCGCGGCCGCACCGAAGAGTCCGACATCTCGAGCGAGCGCTCTAAAGTCGCGCCGCCTCGCCCACTCTACCGCGAACAGCACGAAGACGGGGACCACGGCGGCGGCGTTGGAGTAACGCACGGTGAGCGCGACCCCGAAGCAGGCGCCCGCCCCGGCCGGCAGGGCGGTTTTCGGCTTGCCCAGGTTCAGGTAGAGCAGGTACGCGCTCGCGGCGGTCAGCGCCATCGAGGGGACATCGCTCATCAGGAGCACGGTGTTCTCGAACACAACACGGTTGCAGACCACGAACGAGGCGACGCACGCCGCGAACCAGGCGCCCGCATGGCGACGCGCCAGAAGGAAGAACGCGAGCGCCACCGCCGGCGTGAGTACCGGGAGGAAGAGCAGCGCCCAGCTCGCCCCGCCGGCGGCCACGAACGGGAGCAGCAGCCACATCAGTCCCGGCGGGAACACGTTGGAGCTGACCCCGGCGTCGAAGTCGCGGACGTAGTGCCCGTGCGGGCTCAGGAGGAACGCCAGGTCCCGGTCGGACGGCCGGGTCAGGAACCCCGCCACGATCTTCGGCACGAGAGGGTCGCGCAGCTCCGTGTGGAGCGGCCCGCGCGCCGCCATGACGGTCGCACCCTGCAGATAGGCGTAGCAGTCGCAGGCGGTCACCGCCGTCGACCTCCGGGCCATCAGCTCCACCGCGTAGGCCCCCAGCACTGCGGCGAAGAGCAGCGAGGCAAGCGCGGTCTCGGTCCGAAGGCCGCCGGGGAGGCGTGAAACGCCGACCAGCAGGGCGGCGGCAGTGATCACGAGCAGCAGCCCCCCGAGCACGATCCGCGCGACCGCCAGGGTCCAGTCGGTTGGAGCCCGGGCGGCGCCTGCCAGCGACTGATAGAGCACGCCGGCCGGAAGCACGCGCCCGACGAGGCCGCTCGCCCTCCAGGAGAAGTCGATCACCGCGTACCCGCCGGCATCGAAGTAGCGGACCCCCAACGTGTGGGGGCCGCGCGAGAGGCGAAGCCGTGCCGTGCGCGTCCGGGCGCCGTGCCGGCCGCCGTTGTCGATCACGGTGGCTCCGTCCAGCGCGACCCAGGACCCGTCGTCGGAGGTGATCGTGAACACGTAATTTGTGTCGGTGGGGGCGAACAGGACGCCGCTCCAAATGGCGCTGTACCCTTGGGCGTCCCCGAGAAGCCTCTTCAGCCCTTCCCGGTCCGTCCGGATCGAGCCTTCGGTGCGCGTGAGCGCCGGGGCTCCCGCCCAATCCGGGTTCGTCCAGTAGATCGCTGAGAGCCGGTCGTGAGCCCCGACCATCCGCGTTCCGAGGTAGGCAAACGCAAGCGACGCCCACACGACGAGGACGAACGCAGTTTCGAAGCGGGTGGGATGGCGCAGGTGCGCGCCCCACCTACGGAGCGTACCCACAGGCGACACCCTGCGATTCTACCGTTCCCCCCGGCCGCTGAAGAGGGAGCGATGCGGGGGCTCGATTCACGAACGGAAGCGAGGGGTTGCCGGCGACGGGCGCCTCGGTTACCGTCGTATGGGGGTGCCTATGAATCGGAGGACCTTACTCGGGATGCCAACGCTTGCGCTCGCCGCGGTTGCGGGAGCCGGCATACCGGCCGTCGGCCAGCGCGCGCCGGCCTTCACGCTGCCGTCGGCGAGCGGCGGAACGCGATCCCTCGCCGACGTCGCGGGCAAGAAGAACCTCGTCCTGGTTTTCTTTCGAGGCGTCTGGTGAACGTACTGCCGCACGCAGCTCGGTGAGCTGCAAAGCAAGATTGCAGAGTTCCAGTCTCTCGGCGCCGAGGTGTGGGCGGTCAGCAACGATCCGGTCGCGAACCTGAAGGGGTACGCGGCACGCGCCGGACTGTCGTTCCCGATGCTGTCGGACGCGGATCTCTCGGTCATTAAGGCCTTCGGCATCCTCAACGAGCGCCAGGAGATTGCGCACCCGACCACGTTCGTCATCGACCGCTCGGGCACCGTGCGTTACGCGCGCGAGGATGTGGATTTCCGGGTGCGGCCGTCGCCGGATGAGATCCTCGCGGCGCTGCGCGCGCTGCCGACGAAAAAGTAGGGCGGGCCGCCCCTCCCAGAGCTACCGAGGCGCAGGCGCCTGCAGGGCACTCGCCATGTCGAGGAGAATCCGGTTGAACTCGTCGAGGCGCTCGAGCATCGGGTAGTGTCCCGCGCCCTTCATGATCACCGCCTAGAAGTCGGGCGAGATCGTTCGGTTGACGTCGGTACGCGTCGGCCACAGGTCCCTGTTGATCGCCCGGATCGGCACACCCGCGTCGGGAAGGCGTTGACGATCGCTCAGGCGCGGGTACCATAGGCGCCAATGCAAGCGGCACGGTGCGACTCGAGGCACCGCCTGTGAGTGCGGGAGCGGGCGGCGAACCGCTGATGGCGATCGGAATCCCCGTGCTGGGCTTGGTGCTGGCCGCGGCGTGTCTCCTGTACGCGCTGCGCGCCGGCAGGCGACAACGGCTCGTGGCTAACCTGCCGACATCGAAGACCACCGGTGTCTTCATGGGCCTGGTCGAGGTCAACGGCACGGCCGAGGTCGAGGAGCCGCTCGTCAGTCACCTCACCGAATCGCGCTGCGTCTGCTACAGCTGGAAGGTCGAGGAGAACTGGTCTCGCCAGGTCAGCGAGACGGAGACCGACAGCGCCGGCAGGGCCCAGACCCGCACCCGGACGGAGAGCGGTTGGACCACGGTCGCCGAGGGCGGCGAGGAGGTCCCCTTCTACCTTCGAGACGACTGCGGCGTGATTCGCATTCAGCCGGCGGGGGCGAAGCTCGAACCGCAGACCGTACTGAGCGAGACCTGCGGACGCGGCGACCCCATGTACTTCGAAAAGGGACCGCCGCAGGAGGTCCCGGACTCCGACCACCGGCGCCGGTTCGTCGAGCGCGCCATCCCCTTGCACGCGGCGCTGTTCGTCGTCGGCCAGGCGCGGGAACGTCAGGACGTCGTAGCCGCCGAAATCGCCGCCGACAGGAACGCGCCGCTATTCCTGGTCTCGACCCGCTCTCGCCAGCGCGTCAGCCGCGGGTTCGGGCTCGGTTTCTGGCTTGTCGGCACGCTCGGGCTCGTTCTGGCGGTGGAGGGGTTCGTGGCGCGCGACATGGCGAGCCACCACGACCCGGCCATCGACGCACCGCTGTTTGTCCTCGCCGGCGCGGGCTATCTGTTCGCGTGGCTGCTCGGCTGGATGTGGATGGTCTACAACAGTCTCGTCGAGCTCCGGCAGCGGGTGCGCCAGGGCTGGGCGAACGTCGACGTCCAGCTCGCGCGGCGCCACGACCTGATCCCGAATCTGGTCGGCATCGTCACCGGCTTGCGCGACCACGAGCGAGCGGCCCAGGCGGAGCTGGCGACGCTGCCGGCGCAGCTCGCCTCCACGCCGCCCGGCGAACCCGGGCCGGATCCGGCCGGCTGCATGCCGGCGCTGCGCGCTGTGGCGGAGGCATACCCGGAGTTGAAGGCCGATGCGTCGTTCCTGCGCCTTCAGCAGCAGCTATCGGAATCGGAGCAGCGCATCGCCCTGGCGCGCTCGTACTTCAACGAAATCGCCACCTTCTACAACACCCGCATCCAAATCGTCCCCGACCGCCTCGTCGCACGGCTCGGCGGACTGCAGCCGCAACTCCTGATGGGCGCCGCCGACTTCGAGCGCGCACCGGTGACCGTCAACCTCGCGGCGTGAGAAAGACACCCGTGAGGCACCAAAACGTCTCACTTCGCGGACAGAGTGTCCTCTGGCGGTGCTCCTTCGGGTGGGCAAAAGCCCGCGTATTCGAGTGGGAGCGCACCGCCGGCTGGCAGGGGGTTTGCTTTATCATGAAGTGCGGTGGGAGCCGATGCGGTCCCTTTCGACCTCGGCTCGGAGGTTTCTATGCGATCGCGGGTGGTTGCGGCAGTCCTGATCGCTTGCCTGGTTGCATTTGCAGGACCCGCTTGGAGTCAAAGTAGGGGCGGCGGCCACACCGGAAGCGGGCACTCGTCCGGCGGTGGACATCCCGGCTCGGGCGGCCACGGTGGGTCCGGCGGACATTCGCACGGCAACCCTCACCCGGGCCACCCGCCCCACGGGGGCGGACACTACGGCTGGTACGGGCCGTACGGTTGGGGCGGCTTCTACCCCGGCTTCCCGATGTGGTGGGACGCCTACTGGGGCTGGGGTTGGGGTTGGCCCTACGGGTACTACGGACGGTACGGGTACTACGGGTACCCCGGGTACGGCACCTACCCAGACTCCGACTCCGACGTCTCCTTGGTTCCACCCGATACCGGGACGACCGACGAGGAGGCCGGTGAGTCACCGGCGCCGGTCTCGCAGGCGACCTCCGCACCGTTCTCCGGCCCGTCCCCGGTGGACCTTGAGGTTTCCCCGAAGAGCGCCCTCGTCTACCTCAACGGCGTGCTCGTCGGCTCCATCGAGGAGTTCGACGGCCACCCCGACTTTCTTTATCTCGATCCCGGGCAGTACACCTTCGATCTCCGCCAGCCCGGCTATCGCAGCAAGTCGTTGACGCTGCACGTCGGCGGCGAGAACAAGGTCGTGCTCAGCCTCGACCTCCATCTCGATCCGACTTCCGGCACCGAGCCGGCGAATCCGCCATCCCCTGGATTGCCCTACGGCAGGAGGTTTGGTCCGAGCTTCGGGCCAGCCACCAGCCAGCCCGGACCCTTGCCCGGCCACGGCGGCACGATCCAACCCGCCGCCGCGGGGTCGGGAGTTACCGCGCTGGAACTGCGCGTGTCGCCGCCTGGCGCCGCGGTGTACGTCGATGGCGTACTCCTCGGCACGGGCGAAAATTTGGCGCGCCTCCCGCAGGGCATCGCGGTCTCGCCGGGCCCGCACCGCATTGATGTCGTTGCGCCGGGCCACACCGGAAAGACGATTCAGGTTAACGCCGAAGCCGGCATGACACAGGAGCTGGGCATCGCCCTCGAGTGACACACCTGGAGGTGAACGCCGAGGAACGCCGGCGGGCGTGCTCCAGGTTTGGGGTGGCTGCAGAAGCCACCGGTCGCAGTCTCGCGTTGACACGGAATCTCATTAGCCGGACAATTGACCCACTGGGGGATCTCACATGAAGCGAGTGACGGTTGTACTGGTTGGCGCTTTCGTCGTCGGGCTCGGCGTCGCGGGTGCGCAGGAGCACGAGATGCACCTGTCGAAGGTCGCGGGCACGCCGCAGTGGGAGAGCATCAAGTCGCTCGTCGGCGAGTGGGACGGGTACCACATGGAAGGCGACCGGAAGATGCCGACGCACGTCGCCATCCGCATGACCGGCGACGGCTCCGCGGTGATGCACGTGATCGACGCGGGGACGCTCCACGAGATGGTCACGATGTTTCACATGGACAAGGACAGCCTGATGGCGACGCACTACTGCTCGGCCCACAACCAGCCGCGGTTCGTGGCAGCACCCTCGACCGACCCCAAGAACGTCGTGTTCGAGTTCAAGGACGGCACCAACATCCGGCCCGGCGACGGCCACATGGGCCGGTTGGCGATCACGCTCGTGGATGCCGACCACCACAACGAGGACTGGGGCTACGACCTCGGCGGGAAGATCTCGAGCGGGATGTTCTACCTGACGCGGGTCAAGGCTGCCGCCCAGCACTGAGCGGGTTTTCGGGATGGGCGCGACGTCGCGGTGGCCCGGGATTCCAAGCGATCACCAGAGCACGTCCACGCCGCCTCCGCCGAACTGGCCCGCGCCGGCGAAGAAGTACGAGCCTCCCAACGCGATCAGGAAGACGAAGATCAGCACCTTGGAACCCTTGAGAACCAGGTTGAGGATCGCCCCACCGGCCTTCTCGGCGCCCTCGAGGTCGTGCTCTCTCCGCGCGACGTAAACCACGGTCCCCACCGCCCGGGCCGCGTCGCCGATCACTACGACCGCGATCCCGACTAGAAGCACAGCGATGAACGACGCCCCCATGCGCTGCCCAAAGTTCGCGGCCAGGAGAATGGCGCCCAGGGTCCGCAAGGCGTGGGTCGCGTTTCCCAGCCCCTTCTTCATCGCTCCCAGCGGCGTCGGGCGGGTGGGCTTCCCGCCGGCGGGCACCGCGCGGCACCGCTCACGGATGCGAGTCGTTGCCGCATCGAGGCCGGCCACGAAGTCGCCCCCGCGAAATGCCGGAACGGCGGCCTCTTCGAGGATCCGCTTGATCTCGGCGTCGGGCAGCGCTCCTTCCAAACCGTACCCGACCTCGGCCCGGATCCGCCGCTCCCCGGTGAACACGAAGAGGATCACGCCGTTGTCCGCCCCCTTCGAGCCCGGTCGCCACCTCTCGGCGACGTTCATGGTGAAGTCCGGGTCGTTCCCCGGGACCGACGGGAACGCCGCCACCAGGATCACGTGCGAGGTCTCCCGCTGGAAAGTGTCGAGGTCGAGGTCGATCTTCCCGACGGGGCCGAGCAAGCCATCCGGGTCGTAGAAGTGGTGGAAGTAGCTGGCCGGCCCACGGTCCAGCTTCGCCGCGGACGTATCCAGGACGGTGGCCGTTCGCTGAGGCACGAACCAGGACAGCAGGGCGAGCAGCGCAAGGACCCCGCATACCCCGATCGCGATCGCTCGTGCATTGCTCGACTTGCTCTTCCCGCCTCGGCGCACGCTTCCCCCCGCCGGCAGCGCCATGTACGCTCGCCTTGCCGATTCCGGTTGCCGCGGAAGTCTACGGGCGCCCGACGCAGCTGTCCATCATCCCCAACCCGAAGCCTCCCGCCGCACCGCGGGGTTCTTCTCCCGCACCGGTTCCGTTCCCCTGTTCTTGACGTCCTTCGCCGTCTTGCTCCCTTGCTCCTCTGCCCCTCTGCTCCCTAGCGCCCCGGCTCCCCTGCTCCGCCGCTTGTCCGCCCTCAAGAGCCGGCGCCGCCTCGAATACTCTGGGCCAAACGTTGGTTCGCCAAGGAGGAGGCGACGAATGCCGGACGCCCTGGAGTGGGATCAGGTGCAGCACCATCTCGTGTCGCTCGTGCCCGAGCGCGAGCCCGAGATGAAGAGCATGGAGGACGACGCCCGGGCAACTGGGTTCCCGATCATCGGCCCGGCCACCGGACAGGTGTGCTACCAGTTCGCCCGCCTCGCCGGCGCCCGGCGGGTGTTCGAGCTGGGGTCGGGGTTCGGGTACTCGACGGCGTGGTTCGCCCGCGCCGTCCGCGACAACGGCGGCGGCGAGGTGTTCCACGTCGTCTGGGATGAAGGGCTATCGAGGCGCGCCCGGGAGCATCTCGGGCGACTCGGCCTGTCGGACCTCGTCCGCTTCCGGGTCGGCGAGGCCGTCGCGACGCTCGCCAAAACCGACGGTCCCTTCGACCTGATCTTCAACGACATCGACAAGGAGGGGTACCCGGACTCGCTCCCCGACATCGAGGCGAAGCTCCGGCCCGGCGGGGTGCTGATCGTCGACAACGCGCTCTACCACGGGCGGGTGTTCGACGACGCCAACCAGACGCCCGCCACACGGGGCGTGCGCGAGCTGACGCGCCGCCTGACCGGCGACCCGAGGTGGTTCACCACGCTGCTGCCGGTCCGTGATGGCCTGTTGGTTGCGCTCCGAAACTAGCCGCCGCGCCCGAAGTTACCGGCCGAACACCAACGTGCCGCCGAGGTGGCCCAGCGTCGCGAGGACGACCATGTTCGCCCCGAGCGCGACGAGGTACGCCAGGGCGGCGACCAGCCCCGCGGCCGAGTCCAGGTGCATCAGCCCGCTAGCGGCGAACACGAGGCCCGACGCGTGGAGCGCAATCGCTCCCGCGCCCACCGCGAGGAACACGATCGAACACGCGATCTTGAGGCGGATCTGGCGGTAGCTGCGCCTGCGGTAGCGGAAGTTCCAGTCCCAAAGCCCCGAGGCGAGCGTCGCGAGGGACGCACCCACCGAGAGCACGAGCAGCACCAGCACCGCGCTCGCGAGAACGCTCGCGCGCCCACCCGGGACCGCGCTCGCCAACCCGAGCCTCTGGAGGAGCGTGGCCGCGAGCAGCGTCACGGCCCCGAGCAGGGCCACAGGGAACAGCCCGATCGGGAGGTGGGTCGCCATCGGGTGGAGCCGGAGCTTCGGCTGCGGCCGGTAGAGCTCCATGTCGAGCACCACCGGGACGATGTGGCCGTAGACGGCCTCGATCTCGATCACCGCGCCGCACACGGGGCAGACGAGCAGGCCGTTGCCGTCCGCGTCCACGGCGGCGAGCACGAAGTGGCACACCGGGCACCGGAACGTCGGCCCGTAAAAGCCGCGCTTGAAGCGGTCCGAGATGCGCCCGACGAACCTGCGGATGTCGGCGAGCATGGTCAGTGGACCTCGCGCATGCGCAGCAGCTTGGAGACGATGATCATCTTCTGGATCTCGGTGGCGCCCTCGTAGATCTGGTAGATCTTCGCGTCCCGGATCAGTTTCTCGGCCGGCATCTCCTGCGTGTACCCATATCCTCCGAGCACCTGCGCGCACTCGATCGCCGCGCTCATCGCGACGTCGGCGGCGAACCACTTGGCCTGCGCCGCCTCGCGCGCGTTGTCCTGCCCCTGGTCGAACAGCCACGCGGCCTTGTAGGTCAGGAAGCGCGCGGCGTCGAGCCGAGTCATCATCTCGGCGAGCTTGAACGAGATCCCCTGGTTGGAGATCAGCTTCTTGTCGAACGTGCGGCGCCGCTTCGCGTAGGAGAGCGCGATGTTGAGCGCCGCCTTGGTGATGCCGTTGGCGCCCGCGGCGACGCCGGGCCTCGTGTGGTTGAACGTCGCCATCGCGATGTCGAAGCCCTTGCCCTCGGCGCCGAGCCGGTTGGCCTCCGGCACCTTGACGTCCTCGAGCGTGACGCGCACGGTGTTCGAGGCGTGCTGCCCGAGGTTGATCTCCTTGGGGCCGCGAACGATCCCCGGCGAGTCGGCGGGCACGATGAACCCGGTAAGCTCGTCGCCGGTGCGCGCGAGGATGAAGTACCAGCTCGCGACCGAGCCGTTGGTGATCCACCACTTGACACCGTTGAGCATGTAGTCGTTGCCCACCTTGGCTGCAGTTGTCCTGACCCGGGCCACGTCGGACCCGGCCTCGGGCTCGGTCACGGCGTACGCGCAGAACGTCAGCTCCTCCAGCATCGGCGCGAGGAAGCGCCGCTTCTGATCGTCGGTGCCGGCCAGGATCACCGGGTACTGCGACAACCCGTTGCCGTCGATCGCGGTGGCGATCCCGGAGCAGCCGGTGGCCAGCTCCTCCATCACCATGCAGTGGTCCAAGACGGCCTCATGCTGGCCGCCGTACTCCGTCGGGATGTGCGAGTTCATCAGGCCGCGCTTGAACGCCTCGCGGCAGATCGCGAGCGGGAACTCGCCGGACCGGTCGTGGGCGGCGGCGTTGGGGGAGATCCACTCGCGGGTGAACTCCCGCGCCGCCTCGACCCGTTCCTGCTGTTGCGGGGTCAGGTTGAAATCCATGGTCAGCTCCCCTCTCCCATCACCTCGATCACCCTGGCGCGCTCGGCGACGTGAGCCGCGGCGCTTTCCAGCACGTCCGCTGGTGGTGTCTTGAGCATGTCGGGCACGTACGACGCCCGCGCGACCGCCTGGCGCCCGAGCGAGATCCGCAAGCCGTAGAACGAGAGCGCCAGGCACACGACGGGGTTGCCGGCCACCACGGCGAGACCGAGCGGCGAGCCGATCGCGACGGCGCGGCCGCCGAGGTGTGCTGCCGCAACGATCTCGGCCCCAGTCAGCGCGACGAGAAGCAGCGACAGCACGAGCTTGGCCTTGTGGCTCCGATGCCAGTTGACGTACATGTGGCTCCGTTCCGTGATCCCGGTGAGCGTCGCGGGCAGGGCGGCCAGGAAAGTGAGCGCCACCGCCGCTTTCCACAGGAACGTCCACGTGCCGGGCGCGACGCCCGCGACGAGGGCGCCCGCGGCATCGAGCGCAAATGCCCCCGCGCCGACCGCCGCCAGGGCGATCACCGCGTGAACCACCATCGAATGGAGATGGATCTCCCGTCCCATCACTCTTGATCTCCCCCCGGCGGCCGCGGGTGCGACAGCGGCCGCGAATCCGGCGGAAGCATAGCAGGATCTACCCGATCTCAATTCTCAAGAATGAGTCGCGCCGTCGTGTCGGGCTTGTGGGTCGGCCGGGCCACCGCGTCCGCGTACCGAGAAAAGCCCAGCGCCATCGGCCCGAGCGGCTCCACCATTGCCACGCAGGTCTGCATAGACCTTACGGTGTTCACGAGAAGTGAGCGGCGCCGAACCGAGCCCGACACAACGGTCGTTCAATCACGGCGCGCCGGCGACCGCCAGACCAGCCCCACGTGGAAGCCCACGTCAGGGCTGTTGTCGAAGACGAAGAGGTTCTCCAGCACCGACGCTTCGAGCATGAGCTCTCGGCTCAGCACCCGCTTGAACCCGAAGGTGACCTCGTACGTCGGCCGCGCGAAGTCGCCGAAATCCCTGGCCGACGGGGAGGTCACGAGACCCTGAAGGAGGTACGACGTCCGGAGTGAGGCGCGGTATTCGACGGCGCTCGCCAGCGACCACTGGGCCCGGCGCAAGCGAACCCCGGCGAACTCCGACATCGCGTGTTGCATGAGGCTTGCGGTGCCATAGAGGTGGAACCTGCCGAGCCGCTGGCCCACGGAAACACCAGCCTCGAGATCGGTCCCGCCCGACGAGTGGAACGAGTTCTCCCGGCCCGTCGGGAGCTTGACTCCGAACCCCGCGAGGATTGCCGGCGTCGTCTCGCTCCCCCGTGAGATCTGGTAGCGCGCGGTCGCCGTGCCATCCTCCAGCCCCCACCCCGAAGCGGTGCCGGTGAATTGGTAGGTCTTCCCGTCCTCGCCGTGAAGGAGCACGAGGAACTGGTTCCTTGGATAGCGTCGGCGGTCCTTGTTCGGGACACCGAGTCCGTTTTCGAACCACTCGACGAAACCGTCGAGGATCCCACCTCCACGGTACGTCACAGGCAGCGATACGCTCACATCCAGCGTGTCCGTGATCCCGTAACCGGCCCCAATGGTGAGACCGAGCGTTTCGGCGTCGATGATGTAGCGCCCGCCCGGGTCGACATCGAAGTAGTTGTTCCAGCTTTCGAGAACCCCGATGTCCAGCTGGCCCCGCTGGACGGTGATGGGGGGCAGCGGAGTCGGAGTCAGTTGCAGGAGGTTCAGCGGCGACTGCGAACGAAGGAGTAAGGGACCGAGGCCCACGGCAGGCGTCGACGACCAGTCGGAGCCTGCCTGTGCGGCCGCCATCGCGCTCTGCGTCACGGCCACGATCGTCACGATCTGCCTGAAACGAAGCACGGGACCTCCGTCTCACCGCGGGACGCGTCAGAAGAAGCGCGGGCCGCGCTGGCGAAGGCAGAGAACCGCAGAACGCGCGTGGCGTGACACCACGCGCCCGCTGGGCTCGAGCGTGGACCAGACGGGTCGCCGGTTTCTCAGCATCGGCACAACTCCTTACGCTCGCCCAACTCGTGCGCACCCCCCCGAAGCATGCTCGCTCTTCCCGCCTGCCTCCCCACGCGTGAACCCATCGAGAAAGTCCGCGGCGGGGGTCCTGACGCCCTGTTCCCGCGTGAGAACTCTGAGATGTTCGCCGACGACAACCGCCTCTTCGGGATTGGGGACACACGGGAGGTCCCTTACATCCCGCAAAATCTCCGCGATCTCTCGTACGGTCCCTATCGCCCACGATTCCGGCAGGTTCAGGAGGCAAAAGCAACCTGCGTCCAGGGGGAAGCGGGCCGCCCGCAGGAGTCGAAGCCTCTCGCGGGCGGCGCGGGCGGCCACCGTGATCAGGTCGGGCGTCGCATCGAGTGTGAGCCCTTGCCGGGAGGCGGCCACGATCGCCCCTCGAAGTGCGCTGAGCCACGCAGACGTGACCGTGAGCCAGGTCTGCATGTCCCCTCGAGACGAAGCGCGGATCCCGGCCGAACGCAGCAGTCCAACGAACCGCCGATCGATGCGCCGGGGCCGGCCCACCAGAGGCCCGACGGCCGTGCCGGGCAGCCCCAGCGGACTTGACCGTTGCTGCGGACCATAGCCGGGAAATCCCCTGCTGACGCCGGGAAACATCAGGGTGCAGCCGAGGTCCTCGACCTCCGCGATCTCCGGGAGCGAAATCCGGCTGAGCACGAGCAGCGGCACATCCGGCAGCTTGCTTCTCAGCTCGCGAACACGCTCGAGATCACCGCTGCGAGAGACAGTCAGTAGCGCGGCATCCGGCGGCCTGCTCGCGTCGGAGAACTCCAGGCTCACTTCGTATCCTGCACCAGCGAGGCGCAGCGCGAGAAGCCCGCCCGGCGGCCCGCAATCCGTGATGAGTATCCGCATGGGCGTCATCTCTCAACGTTCCGGGCCGACGCCATCCGTTCTCCACGGGAGCCGGTCCGGGAGGTTCGAGCTCCGACGCCCTCGCGACGCCGTGCGAGCCATCACACGCCACCGCCCAACACCTTGAAGAGGGTGACCAGGTTCGTCTCCTCGGCCAGCCGCATGTCCACGAGGCCGTGCTGGGCGGCGAGCAGCGAGCGCTGCGAGACAAGGACCGCAAGGTAGCTGTCGATGCCGGCCTTGTAGCGCGCGTCGGAGAGCCGGTAGGCGTCCCCGAGATGGTCCACCAGCAGCTCCTCCGCGCCCCGCGCCTCGACCAGCGTGCGGCGCAGGGTCAGGGCGTCGCCCACCTCGGCGAACGCCTGCTGGATCGCCTTCTCGTACTGCGCGGCGGCGATGTCGCGGTCGACCTGCGCCGCCTTGAGGTTGGCCTTGAGGGACCCGCCGGCAAAGAGCGGGGCGACGATCTGCGGCGTGAACGTCCACGTCCCCGAGCCGGCGCCCAGTAACTTGGACAGCTCGTCGCTCATCGAGCCGCCGCCGCCCGTCAGCGTGATCCTCGGGAAGAACGAGGCTCGGGCGGCGCCGATGTTCGCGTTCGCAGCCTTGAGCTGGTGCTCGGCGGCCACGATGTCCGGCCGGTGTACGAGGACCTCGGAGGGAACTCCGGGCGACAGCGCGGGCATCTCCTTGACCCCGCTCCACCCGCCGGGCAGAAGATCGGTCGACATGGGCGCGCCGACGAGGGCCTCGAGGGCGTTGCGATCCGTGGCCACGGCGCCGATGTAGGTCGCGACCCCCGCTCGCGCCGCGTCCACCTGGCTCTGTGCCTCGCGGAGATCGAGGTCGGAGGCGACCCCCAGCTCGTTGCTGCGCTGGATCAGAGCGACCGAGGACGTCTGGGTCTCCAGGATGGACCGCGACAGCGCGAGGTGCTCCTCGTCGGCCGCCAGGGCGAAATAGCCGCTCGCCACGGTGCCCACGATCGCGATCTGCGTCGCCGACCGCGCCTGCTCGGTGGCCAGGTACTGCTCGAGCGCGGCCGCCTTGAGGCTGCGCAGCCGCCCGAAGAGATCCAGCTCCCACGACGAGATGCCGGCCTCGACCGTGTACTCCCGGAACACCCCCGGGTTGCCCAGCTCGGGCATGCTCTTCGGGATTCGGTACTCCTGGCCCGACGCCATGACCCCGATGTCGGGCGACAACGCGGAGCGCTGGATCCGGTAGAGGGCCTGCGCCTTCTCGATGCCGAGCGCCGCGATGCGGAGGTCGCGGTTGTTGGCGAGCGCCAGCTCGATCACGGAACAGAGCCTCGGGTCGGTGAAGTAGTCCTGCCATCGCACGTCGGTCGCCAGCGGCGCCGCCTGAGCGCCCCCGCCGGCGGCGGCTGTCTCCGGCCACGACGAGGGCACTGGAAGATCGGGACGGGTGTACTTCGGGATCATCAGGCACCCGCTCAACGCGAGCGCCGCGCCGGCGAGCACGATCGGTTTCCGGCTCATGTCAGTCACCCTCCGGTGCCCGTGCTGCTTCCGGGGCCGGCCCCGCGGGCGTGCCCTCCCGCTTCCTGCCGAACACTCTGACGACGAGCACGAAGAACAGCGGGATGAAGAAGACCGCGAGGAACGTGGCGGTGATCATGCCGCCGAGCACGCTGGTTCCGATCGCCTTCATGGCGCCGGCGCCGGCCCCCGAGGCGATGGCCAGCGGCAGCACCCCGAAGCCGAACGCCATCGAGGTCATGACGATCGGGCGCAGCCGCAGCTTCGCCGCCTCGATCGTCGCTTCGATCAGGCCCATCCCCCGCTCCATGCGGTTCGTGGCGAACTGGACGATCAGGATCGCGTTCTTGGTGGTCAGGCCGAGGACGGTGAGGAGGCCGATCTGGAAGTACACGTCGTTGGGCATCCCGCGCGTCGATGAGGCGAGGACGCCGCCGACGATGCCGAGCGGCAGCGCCAGCATGACGGAGATGGGGAACGTCCAGCTCTCGTAGAGCGCGGCAAGCACGAGGAAGATCGCGAGGATCGAGAACGAGTACAGGAGGCCGGTCTGCGACTCGGACATTTGCTGCTGGTACGAGAGGCCGGTCCACTCGAACCCGACGTCCTTGGGGAGCTTGGCCATCAGCTCCTTCATCGCCTGCATCGCCTCGCCGGTCGAGTGCCCGGGCGCCGGCTCGCCCTGGATGTCCATCGCGGGGAAGCCGTTGTAGCGCTCCAGGCGCGGCGAGCCGTGCACCCAACGGCCAGAGGCCACCGCCGAGAGCGGCACAAGCCCTCCCTTCAGGTTGCGGACGTACAGCCGCGAAATGTCGCCCGGCAGCATCCGGTACGGCGCATCGGCCTGCGTATACACGCGCTTGACGCGCCCGCCCTGCACGAAGTTGCCGATGTAGGCGCTGCCGAACGCCGCCGAGAGGTAGCTCTCCACCGAGGAGATCGGGACGCCGAGCGCGCCGACCTTCTCCCAGTCGATGTCCACCTTGTACATCGGCTCGTCCGCCATGCCGTTCGGCCGCACCCGCGAGAGGCGGGGGTCCTTCGCCGCCATCCCGAGGAGCTGGTACTCGGTCTGGGTGAGCCGCTGATGTCCGATCCCGCCCCGGTCCTGGAGCATCATGTCGAACCCGGTCGCGACGCCCAGTTCGGTCACGGCGGGCGGCGGAAACGCGAAGATCGTCGCGCCGCGGATCGTGGAGAAGAAGCGCATCGCCTTGGCGGCCACTGCCGTCACCTTGAGGTCGGGCCGCTTGCGCAGGTCCCAGTCCTTGAGCTTGACGAACACCAGCCCCTGGCTCTGCCCGCGACCGGCGAAGCCAAACCCGGAGATGGAGCCGATCGACTCGACGGCGTCCCTCTGTTCGTTGAGGTAGTGGGCCTCGATCCGGCTCATGATCGCCTGCGTCTGCTCGAGGGTCGAACCGGCCGGGAGCTGCACCATGGTCAGCAGGTTGCCCTGGTCCTCGTCGGGGAGGTAGCCGGTGGGCATCCGCCAGTACAGGAACACCATTGCGGCGACGATCACGGCAAACACCGCGACGAAGCGCGCCTTGCGCTCCAGGATTCCGCTGACCCCGCGCGTGTAGGCGTCGCGGGAGCGGAAGAACCCCCGGTCGAACCAGGCGAAGAACGGGCGCAGCAGCGCAAAGCCGGTCTCGGCCGCCTCGTGCCCCTTCTCCACCGGCCGCAGCAGCGACGCGCACAGCACCGGCGAGAGGATGAGGGCCACGGCCACCGAGAGCAGCATCGAGGCGATCACCGTGATCGAGAACTGGCGGTAGATGACGCCGGTCGAGCCCGGGAAGAACATCATCGGGGCGAACACCGCGGAGAGGACGAGACCGATGCCGACGAGCGCGCTCTGGATCTCGCCCATCGACTTGGCCGTCGCTTCGCGCGGCGTCAGCCCCTCCTCGCCCAGGATCCGCTCGACGTTCTCGACCACGACGATGGCGTCGTCCACGAGGAGGCCGATCGCGAGCACCATTGCGAACATCGTGAGCATGTTGATCGAGAACCCGAACAGCCCGAGCACGCCGAAGGTGCCCAGAATGACCACGGGCACCGCGATCGTGGGCACCAGCGTCGCCCGCATGTTCCCCATGAACAGGTACATGACGAAGAACACGAGGACGATCGCCTCGATGAGGGTCTTGACCACCTCCCGGATCGCAACCTTGACGAACGGCGTGGTGTCCATCGGGTAGACGACCTTCATGCCGGTCGGGAAGTACCTCGAGAGTTCGGTCAGCTTGGCCTTGATCCCGGCGGCGGTGTCGAGGGCGTTGGCGCCCGCCTCCTGTCGGATCGCCAGCACGCCCATCGGGTGCCGGTTGAAGGAGGCGGCGATGTCGGGCAGCTCGGTGAACAACTCGGTCCGCCCGATGTCGCGCACACGCACCACCGACCCGTCGGCGTTGGTGCGCAGGGGGACCTCGGCGAACTGCTCGGGCGTGACGAGCAGCGACTGCACCAGGATCGAGGCGTTGAGCCGCTGGCCGGGCGCGGGCGGGGCGCCGCCGAGCTGCCCGGCCGAGACCTCGACGTTGTACGCCTGCACCGCGGCCACGATGTCGTCCGACGTCATCCCGTACTTGGTGAGCTTGTCGGGGTCGAACCAGATCCGCATCGAGTACGCGGAGCCCATCATCTCGACCTCGCCGACGCCGGGGACGCGGCCGAGCGGGGACTGGATCTGCGAAACGAGGTAGTCGTTGAGGTCCCCCATCGAGAGGCTGCCGTCGTCGGTGGTGAGGCCGATGAGCATGAGATAGTTGCGGGTGGACTTGCTGACCGTGACTCCGCGCTGCTGGACCACGTCCGGGAGCGAGGCCAGGGCGAGCTGGAGCTTGTTCTGCACCTTCGCCCAGGCGATGTCCGGGTCGGTGCCCGGCGCGAACGTGAGCGTGATCTGGGCGGTGCCGGACGAGTCGCCGGTCGAGTACATGTACAGCATCCGGTCGATCCCCGTCATCGTAGTCTCGATCGGCTGGATCACGCTGTTGTCGACCGTGGCGGCCGACGCTCCGGGATAGGTCGCCGTGATCGCGATCGAGGGCGGCGCGATCGGGGGGTACTGCGAGATCGGCAGGTTGTAGATCGCGAGCCCGCCGCCCACCATCATCGCGATGGCGATGACCCAGGCGAAGACCGGGCGTTCGAGGAAGAACTTCGACATGGCCGGCCTCCTTTACTTCTTCCCGCCCGCCGGAGCCGCGGCGGCCCCTTCCCCGGCCGGCACCGCGTGCACCTCCTGGCCCGGGCGCACACGCTGCAGCCCGTCCACGATCACGCGGTCGCCGGCGGCGAGGCCGTCCGTGACCAGCCAGCGGTCTGCCACGGCCCGGCCCAGCGTCAGGCTGCGCTGCTCCACAACCTCACCCTGTCCCACAACCCAGGCGACGGCGTTGCCCCTGACGTCCCGGGTCACGCCCTGCTGCGGGACCAGGATGGCCTTCTCGTCCACGCCCTCCTCGACCACGGCACGAACGAACATGCCGGGGAGCAGGACGTGGTTCGGGTTCGGGAACACCAGGCGGAGCGTGACCGAGCCCGTGCTCGGGTCGACCGTCACGTCGCGGAACTGCAGCTTTCCCTCGAGCGCATACGGTGTCCCGTCCTCGAGGAACAGCTTCGCCGTTCGTCCCGTCTCGCCGTCCAACTTGATCGTCCCGCTCGCCAGGGCGCGCTGCAGCCGCAGCACGTCGGCGGTGGCTTGCGTGACGTCCACGTAAATCGGGTCGAGCTGCTGGATCACGGCCAGCGGCACGGGCTGGTACGCTGTGGCCAGTGCGCCGACCGTCACGCTCGACCTTCCGATGCGGCCCGAGATCGGCGCCTTGATCGGCGTGTAGGCGAGGTTGATGCGGGCGGCCTCGGCGGCCGCCTTGGCCGCCGTGACGCTCGCCTCGGCCTGCCCCAGCGCGGCGGTCGCGTCGTCCGCATCCTGCTGGCCCACCGCGTGGATCTTCACGAGTTCCGCGAAGCGCTGTGCTCGCGAGCGCGCGGCGGGGAGGTTCGCCTGGGCCAGGGCGAGGGTGGCTTCCGCCTGCTCAAAGGCGGCCTGGTACTGGGCGGGGTCGATCTGGTAGAGGACCTCGCCGGCCTTGACGTCGCCGCCTTCGGCGAAGAGCCGCTTCTGGATGATGCCGCTGACCTGCGGTCGGACCTCAGCCACCAGGAAAGCGGATGTTCTGCCCGGCAGCTCGCTCGTCAGCACGGCGCGTTCGCGCGCGACCGTCGCCACACCCACCTCGGCCGGGCCGCGCTGCCCCTGCGCCTTCCCCCTCCCACACCCGCCCGCGAGCAGCGCCACGAGGATTGCTTGGACGACGAAAACGGTCTCGACGGAGTTCCTTCTTGCGGACATTTCATGCTCCCCCGGGGCGGCGTGCGTGACGCTGGCGCATCGTCTGCCCCCTCCCAACGCTCCGACCGTCCGGGCGCCGGATGTATAACTAACGAACGTTATATTAACAAATCCGCACGATCTGTCAAGCCCTTTGCGAGCCCCGTGTATTCATCTCTTGATCAAGACTCTACCCTGCCAGCCCGGCTCCGGGAAAGCCGGCTTCAACCGGCGCGGAGACCGTCCAGTACGAAAGCGAGCACGCCGTCGTCGGAATCCGCCAGGGCCGGGAACCTCCCCTCGATGAGGCGCGCGCGGACCGTCATCTCTACCGCCCCCAGGAGAGCCAGCGCGGCCGTGGTCGGGTCGCACGGCCGGAACTCCCCGCTCTCCACCGCCGCGCCGACCAGGTCCGCGAGCTGCCGGACCATCCGGGCGAACGTTCCCTTGATATCGAACGACGGAGCCGCCTTGGGCGGGCCCGCGATCAACGCCTCGGCGATTCGCCTGTGCTCGGCGAACCGCCGCTGAACCGTCAGGTGGACCCGGCAGTAGGCGCTGACCTTCTCTGCGGCGGTGGGCGCCTCGGCGAGGGCCTTCTTCACCTCCACCTCGAGCGTCTCGAGGCCTTCGCGGAGCAGGCCGACGAACAGCCCTTCCTTGCTACCAAAGTGGTAATAGAGCACCGGCGCCGTGACCTTCGCGGCCCCCAGGATGTCGCGCACGCTCGTGGCGGCGTACCCCTTGGCCGCGAACAGCCGCGCGGCGGCGGCGAGCAGCCGCTCGCGCCCCCCGATCTCGACGTCCTTCTTGCTTGGCCTCCCCGCCATCGCGTTGCCCTCAGGGCACGCCCGCGGCGCCGTGCCCGCACACATTATAACGCACGCTATACGCGATGTCCCCCCGGCGACCGTAAGGCGGGCGGCCGCAAGCGCCGCCCCTCCATGAGACGAACCGGCCGTCCCGTGAAACCACCCTGCGCCTCCGTGGTGGAGGGGCGGGGCTTGCCCCCGGCCCTGGTCTCTTTGTCGTGGCGAGGTCGGCAGGATCGCCACGACGTTCCGTCCAGGCGTTTCTGTGGAGCGCGCGCTCCGCGCGTGCTCTGGCTGACCTTGCCCAGACCGTCAAGAGCACGCCCGGAGGGCGCGCTCCACAGAGACATTGCAGGGTCGCCTGGGCGATGCGGGGCAGAAGTTGCAAAGAAGCGAGGGCGGCCGGAGGGGTCGCCCCAAGAAGATCTGCGATGTGAATGTAGGGCGGGGCTTGCCCCCGCCCGCCACCTTGCTCCCCGCCTCCGCCACTCGCAAACTGCTGCCTCACGGGTACACTCTCCGCATGGCGAAGCAGGACGAACCCAGCAAGGTCATCTATTCAATGGTGGGCGTGGGCAAGGTCCACGGCACCAAGCAGGTCCTCAAGGACATCTACCTCGGCTACTTCTACGGCGCCAAGATCGGCGTCATCGGCCTCAACGGCTCGGGCAAGAGCACGCTGCTGCGCATCATGGCGGGCGTCGAGACCTCGTTCATCGGCGAGGTCGCGATCTCGCCGGGGTACTCCGTCGGCTTCCTCGAGCAGGAGCCGAAGCTCGATCCGGCCAAGACCGTGCTCGAGGTCGTCAAGGAGGGCGCCGCCGAGACCGTGGCGCTGCTCGCGGAGTTCGAGGCGATCTCCGACAGGTTCGCCGAGCCGATGGAGCCCGACGAGATGGACAAGCTCCTCGCGCGCCAGGGCGAGGTGCAGGAGAAGCTCGACGCGCTCGACGCCTGGGACCTCGACTCCCGCCTGGAGCTCGCGATGGACGCGCTCCGCTGCCCGCCGGGCGACACCTCGGTGAAGGTGCTCTCCGGCGGCGAGCTGCGCCGCGTGGCGCTCTGCCGCCTCCTCTTGCAGAAGCCCGACATCCTGCTGCTGGACGAGCCCACCAACCACCTCGACGCCGAGACCGTGGCGTGGCTCGAGCATCACCTGCAGAAGTACGAGGGCACCGTCATCGCGGTGACCCACGACCGCTACTTCCTCGACAACGTCGCGGGTTGGATCCTCGAGCTCGACCGCGGCCAGGGGATCCCGTGGAAGGGCAACTACTCCTCGTGGCTGCAGCAGAAGCAGGAGAAGCTGCGGCAGGAGCAGAAGCAGGAGTCGGAGCGCCAGAAGACGCTGCAGCGCGAGCTCGAGTGGATCCACATGGCGCCCAAGGCCCGGCGCGCCAAGGGCAAGGCGCGCATCAACGCGTACCAGCAGCTGCTCACCGCGCGGCAGGAGGACGTCGCGCGCGACCTCGAAATCTACATCCCGCCGGGCGAGCGCCTCGGCGACCTGGTGATCGAGGCCCAGGGCCTCGCCAAGGGTTTCGGCGACAAGCTGCTGATGGAGGGCGTCGAGTTCGTCCTGCCGCCGGCCGCGATTGTCGGCGTGATCGGCCCCAACGGCGCCGGCAAGACCACCCTGTTCAAGATGATCGTCGGCGAGGAGAAGCCGGACGCCGGGACGCTGCGCAAGGGCGACACCGTGCAGCTCGCCTACGTGGACCAGTCGCGCACCCTCGACCCCGAGAAGACCGTGTTCGAGATCATCTCCGAGGGACAGGACGAGGTCATGCTCGGCAAGGTGCGCATGAACGCGCGCGCCTACTGCTCGCGCTTCAACCTCTCCGGCGCCGACCAGCAGAAGAAGGTCAGCCAGCTCTCCGGCGGCGAGCGCAACCGCGTCCACCTCGCGCGCATGCTCAAGGAGGGCGCCAACGTCCTCCTCCTCGACGAGCCG
>Ga0182010_10000212_pt1 | contig 33247 bp, 30 predicted proteins | sample 611E1MmetaG_FD_120488 | JGI IMG/M metagenome (GOLD analysis project Ga0182010, IMG submission 120488) | Permafrost microbial communities from Stordalen Mire, Sweden - 611E1M metaG | ecosystem: Environmental > Terrestrial > Soil > Wetlands > Permafrost | place: Sweden: Stordalen | collected... | reverse complement strand
TGGGCACAAAAAAACGACTGCCGGGTAACCAGGATAGGGAAAATCTTAAGAAAGACGCGACTTGATGAACTGCCTCAATTTATAAACGTTCTGAGTGGCGATATGAGCTTCATCGGTCCTCGTCCCGAAAGGCCCGAGTTTGTCGAAAAACTCAAGAAGACAATACCGTACTACGGATACAGACATTTTGTAAAACCGGGCATAACTGGCTGGGCACAGATAAAATATCCGTACGGTGCATCCGAAGAAGATGCATTGGAAAAACTCCGCTATGATCTATATTATATAAAGAAGCTGTCCCCACGGCTCGATCTAGTTATCATTATAGATACTATAAAAGTCGTTCTCTTCGGAAAGGGAGCGAGATAGGAGGCAATATGAAAAAAGTGATTCTGCTCATACTACCCTTTTTATTTGCATTGATAGGTTTTGCTCAGGCAGAAAATTATGTCATTGGCCCTGAGGATGTTCTGCAAATCACAGTCTGGGGCAATCCTGACTTAAGTGTCCCACAATTACCTGTCAGACCGGATGGAATGATATCGGTGCCTCTCGTAGGAGATGTTAAAGTTGACGGGATGACACCGGACCAACTTAAGGCGCACCTGGAAAAACAATACTTAAAATACATCAAGGCTCCGAATGTCAGTGTTATCGTAACAGCTGTCAACAGTTTTAAAGTGTTTATAGTCGGGGGCGGCGTTGTTGCGGGTAGCGGTTCCGCCTCCGGAGCAATGATATTGAAGAGTAATACGACCTTGCTTCAGCTTCTATCGCAACTCGGCTCGCTACAAGGAGCAGACCTGCAAAGTGCGTATCTCTTGAGATCGGGAAAGAAGCTGCCGGTCAACTTCATGAAGTTGATAAATAATGGAGACGTGTCGCAGGACGTCGATTTGCATCGCGGAGATGTCATATTCATCCCGCCAGACCTTGAAAACCGAATCAAGGTAGTAGGAGCAGTGAAAAACCCTGGTCTATTTCCTTATGTCAAAGGAATGACTGCCCTTGACGCTGTATTGAGTGCCGGAGGTTTCACAGAATTCGCCAGCCAGAATAATGTCGTAATTGTCAGGCAGGAGGGCGGCGAAGCAAAAAATATCGAGGTCAGATTAAAGGATGTCATAAAAGGCGGAGATCTTAGCAAAAACGTTCCTTTAAAGCCGGGAGATATGGTAAACGTCAAATCAGGCATTTTTTGATGGATTGCGAGGGAGGAGTATGTCAGAAAGCGATCAAAATAGTCTTGATCTAAAACGTTATTGGGCACTAGTCCTGCAAAGGAGATATTTGGCCCTGTCAATAGCCGTGGCAGTTTTATCAATTTGCACGCTAGCTGGGTTCATTATGCCCAAAGTCTATGAATCAAGTTCTACAATCTTGATTCAGAGAAGTGCGATGGTAAATCCTTTAAGCCAGGGGCCCGGGGAAGCCGGCACCACAGATATTGGAATTGCAACCATGCAGGACGTTATAACCAGCGAAGATACAATCGACCGCGTGATTAAGAAGCTAGGTATAGATGCAGGAGACGTGAAATCTCCAAGGCATGAAGGACTTGTTAAAGGCATCAAGGCGCATATTTCAGTCACTGTTAAAAGTGGAGGCGGACGTGAAGTTGCAGACAGCTTTAAAATATCATACAGAGGCCACGACCCAAAAAATGTCAGAGATGTCGTCAACGCGCTCTTAGAGGCTTACATTGATGAGACTTCTGGGTACAGAAGGTCCGATGCAGCTGGAGCCGTTGATTTTCTGAAAAGTCAGCTTTCCGAGTACAAAGACAAGATGGAAGAGTCCGATAAGGCTATCACAGAATTCAGGCAGAAATATCCAAACTTAGTCCCACTAACAGAAGGATCCGCTACTTCCGGGACAGAGTCCTTCCAGACACAGAAAATAGATGCAGACATAAAAGTGAAGGAGTTAATGTATAAAAGAGAGAACCTCAGAAAACAGCTTTCAGGTGAAAAGGAACTTTCCGCGTCGACGGTCCCCACCGAAGGATCTCCCCAGGCACGACTCAACTATCTCAACAACCAACTGGTCATCCTTACGACCAAGTTTACCGATAAGCATCCCGAAGTACTGAAGACCAAGGCAGAAATAGAAGATCTCAAGAGGCAAATGGCTCGAGCAAGAACATCACGCGCTAATGGAGCCGATACAACCTCAACAAACCCAATTTATCAGCAATTGAAGGAAGAGCTTAACAGGACCGATATGGAGCTCGAGTCTTGGCGAACCCGCTCTTTTGCGTTCGCGAGACAGCAGCAACTTGCCAAAGGTGTAATGGGAGGGAAGCCGAAGGAGCAAGAGGAATGGACAAGGCTTCAAAGGGACCGAACTGTATTTCAACATATATATGATGATTTACTGAAAAAGCTCGAAACTGCCCGAGTTTCAAAAGATATCGAACTCACCGATAACAGTACGAAATTCAAAGTAGTAGACCAAGCGACTCTGCCTGTCTTTCCTGTGAGTCCCGATCCGGTCAAATTCATACTGTTCGGAATACTCTTTGGCATAGTTTCAGGGGCAGGTGTTGTCATCGGCATAGATTACCTTAATGATTCTTTTAAAGATGAAGATTTCATCGAAAAGAGTCTTAATATACCGGTGCTCGTAGCAATCCCCTCGGTAGTAGTTGAATCTGATGTAATAGCGATGAAGCAAATGGACAAAAAGGTAATCATTGCCACGTCTGCATATTTAAGTCTTATCCTGTTATTGTTGTTTATAGAATTTCTTCAAAGATATGTCGGTATGACTATTTTACCTTTTTAGGGAGGCAGCAAGTGAGCAGAATTGAACAGGCGCTAGAAAAAGCTATTAAGATTAGGGAATCAGCAGCGGTCCCAATCTCAGGGCTTGACAGTCACAGAGAGTCGGCGAAGAAACCATCACCACTGCCGGCATTTCATATCAAGGAATCCATCATTAATCCAATCTTGGTAGATCGGCATATTGTGTGTATTACCGACCCCTATTCTCCTGCCTCCGAACAGTACCGCAAACTTCGAGCACGAATCCTCGCAAGAACAAAACAGGATTTTCAAAATACCATTATGGTAACAAGTGCCGATGTTGGGGAAGGAAAATCAATCACCTCGATAAATTTTGCTGTTGCTTTGGCGCGGGAAATCGATCACACTGTGCTGCTTGTCGACGCTGATATGAGAAAACCCTCGATTCATAAGTATCTCGGCATCAAGACTGACCGCGGCTTAAGTGATTATCTATCCGGCCAGGTTGAACTATCGGATGTTCTAATAAATACAGGTCTCGGCAGGCTCGTGCTTCTTCCGGCAGGCAACGCATGCTCAAATCCGGCTGAGCTCCTCTCGTCCAACCGGATGAAGGAACTAGTGAAGGAGATGAAGCACCGATATGCGGACCGGTATATTGTCATTGATACGCCGCCTGTGCTCGTATCTGCCGATGCGATTTCAATGAGTAATCATGTCGACGGAGTTATTTTTGTCGTTCAAGCGGCGAAGACATCAGAGAAGACCGTCAAGAAGGCTATAAATCTGCTTAAGGGTGCCATAATGTTGGGCATTGTGTACAATAATGTCCCGGACTATCTGGGCAAAAATCTTAATCCCTATTACTATCATCAGTATCATCGTGATGATCGGACTGCTGCAAAGACTACTAAATAATGTATACAACCTTTTTTGGATTAACATGTAATCCTTTTCAGCTCACGCCGGACCCTGAGTTCCTATTCCTAGGCAAAGACCACAAAAAGGCCCTGACCTACGTGACTTACGGAATATCGGCCGGCACGGGATTCATACTCGTCACTGGTGAGGTGGGGACCGGCAAGACCACTCTTCTCAGAAAAATACTGAAAGAATTAAATAAAGATATCAAGGTCGCCCGCGTCAATAACACACTAGTGAGTTCGGAGCAGCTTATTGCGATGATCAGTGACGATTTCGGAATCGAAACCCAGGGTAAGGATAAGACCCGGCTGCTCAGAGAACTAACTGATTTCATCATAAGCCAGTATGCACAGGGATTTAGAACCACTTTGATAATTGATGAAGCACAGAATCTTTCCCCTGAGCTCCTGGAAGAGGTCCGCCTTCTTTCCAATCTCGAAACGGACAAAAACAAACTCCTTCAGATTATACTTGCAGGTCAGCCCGAGTTAAAACAAACCCTTGCCGTGCCCAAGCTCAGGCAGCTCCGACAAAGGATCAGCATAAGCTGTCATATAAACCCGCTCGGCAGGGACGAAATCGAAGAATACATCTTTCACCGTCTTGGCATAGCTGGTAACAGGAGTGCGGTTACATTTCTGGAGGGCGCAGTCGATCTTCTGCATGACGCTACCCACGGGGTTCCACGACTCATAAACATATTTTGCGATTTTCTCCTTCTAGCTGCATTCAGTGAGGGAACAAAAAAGATCTCTGTGGACCTCGTTAAAGAAATCGCCCAGGATCTCGATTCCGACACGCGCTATTGGAAAGATATCGTGCCTGAAAAAGAGCAAGGAATCGAACCAAATGTTCTCAAGTCTGTAATTATGAGGCTCGATGCCATCGAGTCGACAATGCACGGATCTTTTGTTTCAAAGGCTGATATCGAAGAGCTTGCCATCAAAATTGCCCATTTGGAATCCTCTGTTGGTAATGCTGTCGAAAAGACCAATCTTGAACTTCAGGGCAAAGCTACGCATACCAGCAACATTTTTCTTCAGAAGCTTCTCGGAGAAACAGATGCCCTTAAGAAGAAACTTATCGAATTGGAACAGAAGCAGCAGCTTTCGGCCGTCGAATCAGCCGGCCAGAAGCAAAGAGCCTTCTGGTCCAGGATATTCGATTAAGCCCACCGATAATCCATGTGCGGGATAGCAGGAATAGTCAACATCGGACGTAATGCTGAAGTCTCCAGAGAGCTGTTGGAGAACATGATATCAGCTGTGCGACATCGTGGTCCTGACGGTTTCGGATTTTACAAAGATAACGGCATCGGGCTGGCTCACGCCAGACTGAGCATCATCGATCTTGAGGGCGGCAGCCAGCCCATGCACAATGAAGACAAGACCTGCTGGATTGTCTTCAATGGCGAGATATTCAATTACATAGAGCTGAGAGATATACTAGAAAAACGCGGGCATCGTTTTTACACCATGTCGGACACCGAGGTGATCATACACCTCTACGAAGATCACGGTCCTGATTGCCTAAAATTCCTGAACGGGCAGTTCGCATTTGCAATTTGGAACAAAAAGGATAATTCGCTCTTTGTCGCCAGAGACCGCGTCGGTATTAGGCCGTTTTTCTATACGACCGTCAACGGTTCAATTCTTTTTGCTTCGGAGATTAAGTCACTGTTTGCTAACCGGGATGTTCCAAGGGAAATCGATCCGTTCGCTCTTGATCAGATTTTTACTTTCTGGATGACCTTACCCCCACGCACCGCTTTCAAAAACATTTTGGAACTGCCCGCCGCTCACTATATGTTGGTGAAAAATGGGGACATCAACATCGAGCAATACTGGGACCCGGATTTCACACCTATTAGCAATGTTCGAACCGAAGTACAATATGCCGAAGAATTGAACTCTCTGTTGATCGATGCAACTAGACTTCAGCTCAGGGCTGATGTACCGGTCGGGGCATATCTGAGCGGCGGCATCGATTCGTCCGTCATCACCTCACTGATAAAGAATTTTACTGATACTCCGTTGAGGACTTTTTCAGTTACGTTTGATGATAAAGTGTACGACGAGAGATCATACCAGAAGCAGATGATAGATTACCTTGACACTGATCACAGCGAAGTCAGATGCACATATTCCGATATCGGCTCTGTATTCCCGGATGTAATCTGGCATACCGAGAAGCCTCTGATTCGGACCGCACCGGCACCCCTCTTTATGCTTTCTAAGCTCGTGCAGGATAGCGGATACAAGGTTGTGCTGACAGGTGAGGGATCCGATGAGATACTGGCTGGGTATGATATTTTCAAGGAAGTGAAAGTCAGACGGTTCCTTGAAAAGTGCCCTGATTCCAAATTCAGACCTCTTATACTCAAACGCCTTTATCCATACCTTGCACATTCGCCGGTAAAGTCCCTACCCTACGCAGAGGCTTTTTTCAAGAGTGATAACTCGGCATATCCTTCGGAGTGCTATTCCCATGTCCCCAGATGGAATACCACTGCGAAAATAAAGACTTTTTTTTCGAACTCCATGCGAGAATCCCTGAATAGCTATAACTCTGCAGCTGAATTATCTTCTATTTTTAAAGGCTCAAGGGTGTATGACGATGTCTCTTTGGCTCAATATGTAGAGATTAAGACGCTGCTGTCAGGCTATCTTCTCTCTTCCCAGGGAGACCGCGTAGCCATGGCACATTCCATAGAGGGGAGATACCCTTTTCTCGACCACAGAGTTATTGAATTTTGCTGCAAACTGCCGCCCACTGTCAGGATGAAGGTACTCACCGAAAAATACATTCTTAAAAAAAGCATGAAGGACCTGGTCCCCGGCTCGATACTCAAACGGTCGAAGCAACCTTATATGGCCCCCGATGCCGTAAGTTTCTTCCATGGTAATGCACCCGAATACGTCGAAGAGCTGCTTTCCATGGATAATCTGATCAAAACGGGGTATTTCGATCCAAAGATGGTTTCAGCTTTGGTCAAAAAGTGCCGGCAGAATCCGGTGCTGGGGTTCAAGGACAATATGGCAGTTGTAGGAATCATTTCCACACTTCTACTGCATAATCTATTTGTCGATAACAGTAAGGCCAAGAAAGGCACTTTTACTAAGGAAACTACGGGGGGTCATTATTATGTCGCCAATACCTGAAATCAGAACTTTCATCGTTGATAATTTCCTGTACGGAAAGGATGACGATTTCGGCGATGACGTTTCTTTTCTTGAGAAAGGAATCATCGATTCGACTGGAGTCCTAGAACTGGTCTCTTTTGTTGAAGATAAGTTTGGCATCACGGTCGAGGACGAAGAGCTTATTCCAGAAAACTTCGATTCCGTCAGCAATCTGGCATCTTATATTTCAAAAAAAATAAATAACGGAAATTAATCCAAAATGTATCACCACACTCTAGTAAACCACTTTCTCGAACACAGCGCGTCAAGATTTCCACATAAGGTGGCCCTTATTTGTGGCGACAAGAGGCTCACCTATTACGAGATTGACTCGATGGCTAACAGGCTTGCTCTTTATTTCCTCGAATCCGGGGTTAAACGCGGTGACCGGATTGCAATTTTTCTGGACAATTCCATCGAGGCGGTAATATCGCTGTTCGGGGTCTTGAAGGCTGGCGCGGCCTTCATGATGATCAACCATACGACCAAGGCGGAGAAGTTGGAGTATATACTAAACAACAGCAAGGCCAGATTCGCTGTAATCCACAGCAGCAGTGCTGGTATTCTGGAAAGCATACACTGTCCGAATTTGGTAAGTGTGGTTGCTGCCGGATCTTGCGACAACGGGTTGCATACTTCTTTGGACAAGATCATTACGTCGGAAAACGGATCGGCAATACCGACTCAATGCATAGATCTCGATCTTGCCTCAATCATCTATACATCGGGCTCGACCGGATGGCCCAAGGGCGTTATGCTCTCGCATCTCAACATGATCACCGCTGCCCACTCAATAACAACGTATCTCGAAAATACCGAAAACGACATCATCATCAACGTCCTGCCGATTTCATTTGATTACGGCCTTTACCAAATACTGATGGCTTACAGAGTCGGCGGTACCGTTATCCTTGAAAAATCCTTCACCTACCCGTATAAAGTCATCGAACTGATCTCCAAGGAGAAAGTCACCGGATTCCCCGGGGTACCGACTATCTTTGCGCTATTGCTCAACTTGAAGAATATTGACAAATATGATTTCAGTTCACTGCGGTACATAACGAACACCGCGGCAGCCTTGCCAGTAAGCCATATTTCTCGCCTTAGAGATCTGTTCCCCCACGCGCGGCTCTACTCGATGTACGGTCTCACAGAATGCAAAAGAGTCTCTTATCTGCCACCTGAAGAGCTTGATAGGAGGCCCAATTCGATCGGCAGAGGAATGCCCAATGAAGAAGTTTATATTGTAGATGAGCAAGGAGGTAGGGTCGGCCCTGGTGAAATTGGAGAACTCGTTGTAAGAGGCGCGAACATCATGATGGGTTATTGGAACATGCCTGAGGAGACTGAAAAATGCCTGCGCCCAGGGAGATATCCCGGTGAAAGGGTTCTTTATTCCGGCGATCTTTTCAAAATGGACGATGAAGGATATCTATATTTTGTTGCAAGAAAGGACGACATCATCAAGTGCAAGGGGGAGAAGGTAAGCCCTAAGGAAATAGAAAATGTCCTTTATAGCCTGCAGGGAATTCTTGAAGCTGCGGTAGTCGGAGTCCACGACGAGATTTTGGGTCAGGCTATCAAGGCATTCGTTGCATTGGAGGCCGGATCGGAGTTAACTGAAAAAGAGATCATGCGCTTCTGCTCTCAGCATCTCGAAAACCATATGATACCCAAATATGTTATCCTGTTAGATTCTCTTCCGAAAACTGTTACGGGTAAAATCAGCAAAAAAATGTTGACAGAGTCGTGAAGTAGCAGTCCCTCAGTGACGATCGAACCGCTTAAGATGTTTTATCAATATCGTTAACATATCTGCAATTTCCAACGAGGTAAATAATTATGTACAGAGATTTCATGTCCACTTACGATATTTTCAAGAATAATGGTTCCTGCGACCCACTGTTAGATACGTTGCGGCTATTCGATCTTCTCACCAACGGAAAAACAAAAGAGGCATTGTCTTTGCCCGTTAAGGAAATCGTAGACGTAAAGAAAATAGCACATGAAAGGCAGAAGGGACTGCCAATGGAATATATTCTCGGCAGAGCCACTTTTATGGGTCGGTCTTTTTATTGTTCAAGAGGTGCGCTAATACCTACGGAAGAAACCAGCCTATTGGTCATGACCGCCTACAATCTCATCAATGAGCGCCTGCGGTCCGGCTTGGGTGCTCAAACTATTATAGAGATCGGTACAGGGTGTGGTAACATCGCGGTCTCGCTGGCCCAGCTTTGTGATAATAACGTAGCTATACTGGCCTCAGATATAAGTTTGGATGCGGTCGAAGTCGCCCGTAAGAATGTCACTAATTTCGGCGCACAAGATAAGGTTTCACTCTTTTGCGGTGACCTCTTCGAGCCATTTAAAGACTACGAGGGTAAAACAGATGTGGTAATATGCAATCCTCCATACATACCGACCTCTTCACTGAAAAAATTATCCACTGAAATCATTGACTACGAGCCGATAGTCGCTCTTGACGGCGGTCCATATGGCATCAATATTTTCCGCAAACTAATGCATGGTGCTTTGACGGTTTTGAAGAGTGGCGGTATACTCGCCTTTGAAATAGGAGAAGGACAAGAGAACTTGATAGGTAAACTGTTTGAGAAGAATACTGCTTATAGCAAAATTTCACAGTTCAAGCACGGTGAACACGTTAGGGTCATAAGTGCGGTCAAGAAGTAGAAGCGGCAACAATGCAGCTGTGCCTTACGTAGACTATATTGCCAACGATTGGAGGGGACAAGAATAATGGATAATTTCATAGAACATCCCAAACTCTGCACTCAGTGTATTTTACCAGAGTCGTTTCCTGGCATTAGTTTCGATGCCGCAGGTGTATGCAATTTCTGTCAGAAATTCGACGGAATGGAAGTGGCCCTTGAAAATACCAAAAGAACATATAAACAAAAATTTCTCGACCTTTTATTTACTCTCGGTATCAGCTCTGATCACTCTGCGCCACCCAATAAAGGCCGTGCCTACGACATCCTGATGGCATACAGTGGCGGGAAGGACTCTACTTACACGATGAGCCTGCTGAAATTGCAATATGGATTGAGGGTCCTGGCATTAAGCTTTGACAACGGGTTCATATCGAATACAGCATCCTCTAATATCAAAAAGGTAACTGATAATCTCGGCATAGATCTCATTTTTTTCAAGCCGCAATGGGGGATATTGAAAAAAGTTTTTTCCGCCGGCAAAGATCGTGAGCTCTACTCAAAAAAATCTCTCGAACGGGCTAGCACTATTTGTACTTCTTGTATAGGGCTGGTTAAGACGCTCTGCCTTAAAACATCAATAGAGCAGAATATTCCGTTGATCGGATATGGCTGGTCACCGGGACAGGCCCCTGTTCAATCAGCGATTATGAAAAACAACCCTGCCCTATCGAAGATGTCACAGCAAGCGATTCTTAATCCCCTCAGGGAAGTTGCTGGAGACGAGATCGAGGCCTATTTCCTTCAGGAGAGACATTATTCCGACCCTGATAAATTCCCTTACAACATCCATCCCATGGCATGGGAGTTTTACAATGAAGAAATGATACTCACTGAAATCAAACAATACGGTTGGGAAGCACCATCCGATACGGACAGCAACTCCACTAATTGCCTTCTGAACGCTTACGCTAATGACATCCATCTAAGCAGATATCACTTCCACCCCTATGTATGGGAAATAGCAAATATGGTCCGGGAAGGCGTCATGACAAGGGAAGACGGCTACCGTAAGATTTATGGAAAACAGTCTTCCGAACTTATCAAGATCGCACAGCAAAAACTTCAGTGATAAAATGAACGCTGCCAAAGAACAAATATATAATACTTTCAGCGTCGATGTGGAAGACTATTACATGGTCTCCGGCTTCGCTGATGTCGTACGGCTCGATAACTGGCACACATACGAAAGTCGTGTCGAGAAGAACACTCACAGAATCCTCGACCTGATGGATGAATTCCGGGTAACTGGTACTTTTTTTGTGCTCGGCTGGGTCGCTGAGCGCTGTCCAGCTTTGGCGAGAGAGATTCAGGCGCGGGGGCATGAAGTCGCTAGTCATGGATATTCTCACAGGCTGGTCTATGATCTGACCCCCGAAGACTTCAGGGCCGATATATGCCTGTCGAAGAAGATACTGGAGGATATTACCGGGCATTCAGTTATTGGGTTTAGGGCTGCAAGTTATTCAATAATACAGAAATCCCTATGGGCCCTCGATGTATTGGCCGAAGAAGGATACCGATACGATTCGAGCATCTTTCCCATCCACCACGACCGTTATGGAATGCCGAATGCCAAAAGATTCCCTCATGTCATCGAATCGGGAAGTGGTAAATTGGTCGAGTTTCCTCCATCCACTTACTCCCTTATGGGACTGAATGTCCCTGTATGCGGAGGCGGATATCTGCGTCTTTTACCACTAACGGCCATAACCTCAGCCATCAAGAATATAAACGGGAAAGAAAAAAAGCCTGCCGTCATTTACATTCATCCATGGGAAATAGATGTTGACCAGCCTCGCTTACAAGGCAGATTTAAATCTAATATAAGACACTATTTGAACCTGAAAAGCACGATGCCGAAAATTACAGCGCTCATGAAGGAATTCAAATTCAAACCTTTTTCATCATTGCTGGATTAAATTAAATGAACGACTACCGTATATCTGTCATAGACACACGCGAAGGATTCGAAAACCTGGCTGTGCCCTGGAACAAACTTCTTGTCCAGTCCGCTGCTAACTCTGTCTTCCTTTCATGGGAATGGCTTTATTGTTGGGCGGAAACATATCTAGACACAGGAAGACGGCTGTTTATCATCATGGTATATGATGAAGAAGAAATTATCGGCATTGCCCCATGGTATATTGATAGCAAACCTTTTTCTATTTTCAGATTACGGGAAATAGAATTTCTCGGATCCCCAGACGCCGACTCCAATTATCTGGATGTTATCATAAAGAAGGGGAAGGAAAAAAAGGTCACCCAGCGAATATATGACTTCCTCTTCACTGAAGGGAAACCCGCCTGGGATTGCCTATTCCTCCGGGATATACCGGCGGGTTCTCTTTTTCTGCTTCATTTCTTCGAGAAGATTAAGCAGGCCGGCAAGCATGCGGAGATTTATCCCGCTTCATTCTGCCCTGCGACGGCTCTGCCTGCGTCTAACGAAGATTTTCTCTCGGGACTATCCTCACATCACAGACTTCAGCTAAGGCGTCATCGGAAACTTTTGGAAAAAGATGGTAATCCTGTGCACCTTTCTTTTGTCGGTCCTGAAAGCTTGACTGCACTAAATAAATTCCTTTTGTTTCATCGCGACAAAAAAGGATGCAGTGACGAGCGATTTTACTCCCTGCTTAAGGCATTTGTCTCCAGATGCCAAGATAAAGACTGGGTACAGATAGACATGCTTTCGGCGGATGACAAACCTGCGGCGGCTCTTTTACACTTCCGATATGGCAATATACTCCACCAATACATTATGGTCACGGATAAGACCATCAAACCTAAGGTTAGCATCGGCAATGTATTGATTGGTATCTGCATTGAAGAATCAATCAAACAAGGAATTTCAGCTTACGACTTTCTGAAGGGAACGGAGGAATTCAAGTTCAGCTGGACAGGTGATGGAAAAAGTTCGCTTGCAATATTTTTACCTCAGAGAAGAATCGTCTCCTTAGTCTTCACGGTAAATAATTTTATAAAAGCTGCGGCAAAGATAGCGTTGAGATAACTATGTTATCGATAAAGACTCAGAAGGTCTCAGATAAACCTCTCTGGAACCATTGAAAAGACATGCAATCTACAATAAATAACGACGACAGCGACGAAAGCTTCAGGTCATCTGTTCAGATATTAAAGAATACAGAAGTGGAGCGATGGGACCGTTATGTAACGGAATCGGACAACGCAACGTGTTATCATCTGAGCGGCTGGAAGTCGGTTATAGAACGAAGTTTCTCCCATAAGACATATTATCTTTTTGCCGAGGATAGCAAGGGTCAAATAAAGGGAATACTTCCCCTCGTCAATCTCAAAAGCATTCTATTCGGGAATTTCATAATTTCGATGCCCTATTTTAATTACGGCGGAATCTGTGCTGCCGGGGAAGATTATGCAGCTAAACTTATGAAGGGCGCCATAGATATTGCCATTAAACAGGATGCAACCCATATTGAGTTGCGGCATTCCCAGCCTCTAACGCTCACTATCCCGGTAAAAACAGCTAAGGTTGCTATGCATCTGCAACTCTCTGCAGAGCCGGATGAACTCTGGAAATCGCTCCCGTCAAAGTTGAGAAGCCAAATAATGCGACCAATCAAAGAAGGCATGTGTGCCATACTGGGTGGTGAGGAACATCTTGACGATTTCTATAATGTTTTTTCAGAAAATATGAGGGACCTCGGAACTCCAGTATATGGGAAAGATTTTTTCAGGAATATCCTGATGCAGTTTCCGTCATCGACACGGATATGCACTGTATTCACTAAGGCAGGCAAGCCTGTAGCATCTGGGTTCCTTGTCGGTTTTAAAAAGGTGTTGGAGATCCCTTGGGCTTCGTCACTGCGAAGCCACAAACGTTCTAGTCCAAACATGCTTCTATATTGGACGTCGCTGAAGTATGCCTGCGAAAATGGCTATGATACCTTCGACTTCGGACGCTCTACTCCAGGAGAAGGTACTTACAAATTCAAAGAACAATGGGGTGCAAAACCGGTTCAACTCTATTGGTACTATTGGCTGAAAAATAAAGGTTCCTTGCCCGAATTGAACCCCCGCAACCCTAAATACGAGATAGCGATAAAGGTCTGGCAGAAGCTGCCGCTGTCTATAACTAAGCTTGTCGGTCCGGCAATTGTCAGGAATCTTCCATGAAGATCAAGCGCACTTTACCTCCGGCGGCTGCCCCCATAAATGTGAATAGTCTCCTCCATGGACTATCGGCGATGCTCTTTCCGCAACGTCACCTGATACAACTGGAGGAAAGTCTGAAGGCATATTTCGGGATGAAACATGTATTCGTCGTCTCATCAGGTAAGGCAGCCCTTGTGCTGATATTAAAAGCACTGGGAAAGCTTGCCCCGGATAAGAACAAGGTGCTTATTCCTGCATACACATGTTTTTCCGTCCCCTCAGCTGTCGTAAGAGCAGGGTTCCAGGTTTCACTCTGTGATGTTGATTCTTCAACGTTTGACTTCGACTACGAACGCCTGAAAGATATGGAGACTGAAAATACCCTTTGCATTGTCCCGAGTCATCTCTTCGGAATACCGTCAGATATGGATAAGGTGCGTCAGTTTGCAAGAGAGCGGGGGATCTTCGTTGTTGAAGATGCGGCACAGGCGATGGGGGGTAGATACCGGAATAAATTGATCGGGACTATCGGTGACGTGGGGTTCTTCAGCCTGGGGAGAGGGAAAAATGTGACCTGCATGTCAGGAGGAGTTATCGTCACCAACAATAATAAAATTGCAAAGAATATCAAAATGGAATATGCATCACTTGAAGAACCACATTTCAGTGAAAACTTCATGGAATTCCTAAAAGCCCTGCTAATGGCGATCTTCATTAGTCCCTCTTTATATTGGCTACCCGCTAGTCTGCCCTTTCTAAGGTTAGGGGAAACAGTATTCAGCCCTGAATTTCAGATTGAACGGTTATCGGCTCTAAAGGCTGGTTTCATGTGGAACTGGCAGGAGCGGCTTGAAATATCGAACCATCGGCGAAAAAAAAACGCAGAATACTTGTGCAAAATTACAAACTTGAAGAATCCAAGTGGTTGCTCCATTCCTTTTCTTCGACTTCCCTACCTTTTGGATAACAAAGATTTGCGGGACAGCATTTATTCAGGCCTCAACCGAAGCGGCTTGGGCGCAAGCTTAATGTATCCATCTTCCATAAATAATATCCGAGAAATCAAGGATCAATTCGCCACCTCGACATATCCTTCGGCAGAAGGCATCTCTATGCGGCTCCTGACCATCCCGACTCATGAACTGCTCTCCGAGGATGACCTCAAGGCGATTTTAGCGTTTCTTAGCCAGATACCTCGACCTGATGAAGCAGTTCCTTTTAATGCACAAACGGCGTCCGACGAGACTGAGTCTTGTATAATGCTCTCTAATGGACGAAATCATGTTTAAAAAGAAAATATCGATTGTAATCATGCTTATGTTTTTAATGTTAGTGTACGCCTGCGAAGGAGGAAAAATGCACGAAGAAACGGGTCAGTTAAAAGACGACTTGAATATTCAGGAGTCCCTTAAGAAAGTCGCCGGACAGAGGATTTATTTCGGACATCAATCCGTAGGCTATAATATCCTCGATGGGCTCAAAGACGAAGCGCAAATGAACCCTCAGGCACATCTAAATATAATCGAAGTCAACGATCCTGCAAAGCTTGACGGTGAACCGGCGTTCGTACATTCGACCGTAGGACACAACACCGATCCTATTTCCAAGCTCGATGATTTTTCGAAATTCTTGGATCATGGAATCGGTACTAAGGTCGATATCGCCTTCGTTAAATTCTGTTTTGTGGATATCACTCAAGGCGCGGATGTACAAAAGGTTTTCAACAGCTATAAAGAGGTTCACAAGCGTCTCAAGGAAAGATATCCCAACATAACTTTCGTTCATGTTACCGTACCGCTAACGTCAAAGCAGACTGATGTAATGACTATGGCCAAGAATACAATCAAAAAGATTATCGGACGACCTGTGCCTAGTTATGAAGATAATATTCCACGAAATCAGTTCAATGATCTGCTGACAAAAGAGTACGAAGGAAAGGAACCGATTTTCGATCTGGCTGACATAGAATCCACACTGCCAGATGGGAAGCGTGTGGTGAATTATAAGGATGGGAAGACATTCTACTCCCTGGCGCCGGAATATACCGTCGACGGTGGACATTTAAATGAAAAGGGACGTGCAATAGTGGCCCGAAAGCTTATACAGTTCCTTGCCGGTCTACCTGTACCGAATGTCGGGAATTAGCCGAACCACACCGATATACAAGAATTATGATTTATCTCTTCTGGTTGTCGATATTTTTCGTTCTCTATTCCTACGCAGGCTATCCCATGCTCCTCTGGGTACTCGCGTTTTTTAGTGCTAAAAGAAACACCGAATGTTTGACGCAATGCGATATAGCTCAGTTGAAAGTAACTCTCATCATATCGGCCTATAACGAAGAAAAGGTTATTGAAAATAAGATTCTCAACTCCTTGGCGATCGAGTACCCCAAGGAGCTATTTGAGATCATAGTTGTGTCTGACGCGTCAGAGGACAACACTGATCGGATCGTTAGACGGTATTCGGGAGAGAGACTTTTTCTACAACGCTACGAGGGAAGACTCGGAAAAACCGAATGCCTTAACAGGGCTGTGCCGCTTGCAAACGGCGAGATAATCATTTTTTCAGATGCAAATGCGTTATATGACAGCTATTCTGTTCGAGAACTCGTAAAACACTTCTGCGACTCCAAGATTGGCTTTGTTACAGGCGCTACCAAATACATCGCTTCCATGCACGAAGATCGTATATCAGAGAGCATAGGACTCTATTCAAGACTCGAGCAGATTACAAAAGGGATTGAAAGCAGAATCAGCTCATGCGTGGGAGCGGACGGGGCAATTTTTGCCATTAGAAAAAAGCTCTATCGGCAACTGCAAGACTCGGATATCAACGACCTCGTCATCCCATTTATGGTTATCGAGCAGGGATTCAGGGGAGTTTTTGATGGTAATGCGGTCTGCAGGGAGCCTATTTCTCAGAGCATGGTGGGAGAATTCTACCGGCAGGTTCGGATTACCAGCAGGACCATCCGTGCAATCGTAACCCACCGCACCTTGCTAAATCCCTTCAGATACGGGCTATTTTCGTTTGAACTCTTCTCACACAAGATTTGCAAACTGTGCGTACCATATTTCTTACTCCTCTGTCTGATCACAAACGTGCTTGTCTCGGGTAAAGGAACAGTATACGCTTTTTTGCTATTCACTCAGGCTGCTTTTTATGTTCTCGCCGCCATAAGGTCTCCATTGCCCTCCCTGCATGGTATTTCATCGCTTCTGGCGATACCGAAGACTTTTGCATTAACCAATTTCGCGATCCTCTGGGGATGGGTCAAGTACTTCAAAGGTGAGACTTTCACAGCATGGGGAATCAACCGCTGAAACAATCTGCCTGGGCGCTAATGGCAGACGAAGGAGAGTTGCGCAGAACCACATGAACATCAAAAGAAAACTGCTTTTTTCAACTTATTGGGCAGCTAGTACTGCCGGGCTTTTCTCAAGGAGAAATACTTCGTCTCCCTACGCCTCGATTCTCATGTACCACCGCGTGAAAGATGGTGATACCGATTGCCTGTCGACTCCTATCTCCGTCTTCGAAGAGACACTCTTGGTTCTAAAGGACAAATACAGAGTCGTCCCTCTTTCATTGCTCGTCGACTGCATTTCGCAAAAGCGAAACATCGAGCCAAGGACTGTTGTAATTACCTTCGACGACGGGTATCAGGACAATATTCTCTTCGCCGCTCCACTACTCCGAAAATACCAACTGCCGGCCACTTTTTTCGTAACAAGCGGGTATATAGGAACTGACCGTGTTTTTCCTTGGGATGCACAAAGCAGCATGCAGCACCCTCTCTTGAACTGGGACGAGGTGAGAGAACTTTACCGGATGGGATTCGAAATCGGAGGTCACACGTCCAACCATGTGAACCTAGGAATAATCCCGATTGACGAGGCGAAGCGGGAGATTGTCGGGTCCAAAGAAAAGATAGAAGAAGAGATCGGCGATAGGATAACTGCATTTACATATCCCTTCGGGGGCAGGAACTGTATCAGGGAAGAGATATTTCCTATCATCAGTGAGGCCGGCTTCAGATGCTGCTCCTCAGGATATGGTGGAAAGGTCACGAAAAACAGCAACCTCTTAGACCTCAACAGAGTCCCGACATACCAAACCACTACCGAAATGTTTATGGAAATCGATAATTTCCTAACTTATTTTGATGGCAGGATGCGACTTATGGGAATTGATTATTAAAGACTCTAAGAAAGCTGCTCTTGGCCTGCGGGCTGGTTATGTCCTCTATAGAAGAAGGAGGTCGCTATGGCCTTAGAATTTCCAACTCAGCTCATATCCAAGGTGTGTTGCACCAATGATGGTGCGACACTCGAACTCGGCAAAAATTGCCAGCTAAGTGAAGACGGTGGCTTCGTCAGACATGGGACATTACGTTGCTGCCATTGTAACACTAATTTTGCGATTGATGACGGCATCTTAAAGATGCTGAATGACATTGCACTGGACAACCAAAGCAAACGCGAGCAACAACTACCGTTGGCCGCTCTGTCCCGCTTTCTTGAGCGTATCCCGCTGGCCAACAACCTAGGTGGGCTTATTCTGTGCACCGTTGAGCGGCCAATTCGAGCCGATCTACATGCGGAGCGTTATACAAGATAATATCATGTATATAACTAATAAGATCGGTAATTTGTGACGACCGTATCAGTCATCATGCCGACGTACAATAGAGCCGCGTTTATCAGGGACGCCATTGACAGCGTACTTGGTCAAACTTACCCTCATTTCGAATTGATCATTATAGACGACGGCTCAACTGATGGAACATCTAAGATTGTCGCTCCCTATCTGACGGATGAGCGAATCCGGTATGTAAGGCAGGAAAATGCAGGCGCTGCCTCCGCTAGAAACCATGGGATAGCTTTGGGGCGCGGCGACATGGTGGCCTTCATAGATTCCGATGATATATGGGATCGAGAAAAACTTCGAATCCAAACCGCTGTGATGGATGCGTTGCCTGAAGTCGGTATCGTTTGCTCTGACTTCTCCGCGCTTCGCGGATCCCGCATACTCGAAACTTCTCATATAAGATCATTCTTTTCTGTACTTGACGAGTATGCCCTAACTTATGATGATGTATTCAGCCGACTGCTCGACTTGCCCGTCGAGGGGCTAGACAAAGACGATGCGGTTTACTGGGGCAGTATCTTTGCTACAATGCTGTTCGGTAACATTATTCTGACTTCAACTTGCCTATGCAGGGCCGTCGTTTTTAATACCACCGGAGTGTTCGACACTTCTCTCGAAACTTTGGAGGATTATGATCTTTTCCTAAAAATCACCAAGGTATTTCCCGTAGCGCTGATATCCAAACCTCTCATATCGTACAGATACAGCGAGAACCAGCTCAGCGGAGAAAAATATTTCGATAAAGTCTGCGCCAATTTGATCAAAATCTTCATAAAATTCATTAGTACGATTGATGACGAGCAATTCCTCAGGGACAATAGGAAGAAAATCCGCAACCGCCTGGGCCATTACTACGCACAGCAAGGCTATTTCCATTTCTCACGGGAAGAACTACGTGAGTCGGCCCAATGCTACCGGCAGAGCATACGGAACAATCTCAGTGATTATAAGTCGTACGTCTACCTGTTCTTTTCTCTTATGCCCGTCAGTATCTCACGCTTTATCAGAAAACTCAAGTAACCCATACTACGGTTTTGAAAGGATAACAGCACATGATTTCCAGCTTCATTCTCAAGATCAAAAGAAGAGAGAATTCTTTTTATGCCTTATTGTATGAATTAGCGAAGCGTGTTCGCTCTTTCAATATCCCAACAATAAAAATCATTCACCGGCCTCTTTACTATTTTGACTATGCGGTCAAGGTGTCGGCCGGCTGGGCCATTCAAACGTTTTGGTCTGTGCCTCTCTTCAAGGCACGCTGTGAAACTGTCGGTAAAAATCTTCGCTTGCCCAATGGAATCCCGTTAATCATCGGAAATCACTTGAAGATTTATCTGGGAGATAATGTTCGCATACTGAGATCTACTATCGGAGCTAGCAAGATAATAGATAATCCGGTGCTGAGAATCGGCGATAATTCTGGAGTTGGATATGGCACGACGATAAGCGTCGCCAAAGCGGTCGTTATTGGCTACAATACTATGATCGGCCCCAACTGTATAATTATGGACAACGACGACCACCCAATCAGCCCGCAAAAAAGACTGGCTGGAGAAACAGTTGCCCTCGAAGATATACATCCCGTAATGATAGGGAACAATGTATGGATCGGTTCCAACTGTGCGATTCTTAAAGGAGTGACCATCGGAGACAATTCCATCGTCGCTACTCACTCCGTGGTAACAAAAGATGTTCTGCCTAACTGTGTATATGCCGGGTATCCGGCACGCCCTACAGTAAGAGATATCCATAAACTATGATGTGGCAAAGTTGCCTTGGAGGATTATATGAAATCGCACCTTGACCTTTCGATAGTCGTACCCGTCTACAATGAGGAAGAAAACATTGCGCCCTTATACACGGAGATTACAGATGCGCTGGCAAATCTAGGTTTAAGCTATGAGATCATTGTCGTTAATGACGGCAGCCAAGACAGTACCATGGCAAGGTTGCGAGAGGTGCAAGAGCGCGACCGTCGCGTTGTAGTCATCGACTTCCGTAGAAATTTCGGACAAACAGCAGCCCTTTCTGCCGGCTTCGACCACTCAAATGGAGAAGTCATAATAACACTCGATGGCGACTTGCAAAACGATCCAAGGGACATCCCCCTTCTTTTGGATAAGATTAAGGATTATGACATTGTCAACGGATGGCGCAAGAACCGCCAGGATAAAGCACTGTCGAGAAAGCTACCCTCAAAAATTGCTAACAAGCTGATTTCGTGGGTCACAGGAGTGAAGTTGAATGACTACGGCTGTACTCTCAAGGCATACCGCAAAGATGTTATTAAGACCATTAAGCTTTATGGCGAAATGCACCGATTCATCCCTGCAATCGCTAGCGCAATGGGGATTACATATTGTGAGGTACCCACTCACCATCGTGCGCGAAGGTTCGGCAAGACAAAATATGGGATCTCCCGGACCATCCGGGTTATATTGGACCTCATGACAGTCAAGTTCCTGCTCAGTTACAACACTCGTCCGATCCAGCTGTTCGGCGCGATCGGGATCATGAGCGGTTTTACAGGTTTTCTCATCTGCCTCTATATGACTTTCCTGAAATTAGCAGGACAGTCTATCGGTTCCCGCCCGCTCCTCCTGCTGGGTGTCTTGATGATCATACTCTCTGCCTTTTTCATTGTCCTCGGCTTGCTCGGAGAGGTCCTCATACGCCTCTACTATGAAGTCCAAGGGAAGCCTGTTTATTACATCAAGGAAGTGCATCGTTCCGAGATTTAGGCTTCTGTGCAGATTTTTAAGGGCGTATGAAAGGGTCGTCATGTCTGTTCGGCAGGACTAATCAAATGAGATTGTATTACCTGCAAAATCCTTGCGTCAAAGAGCACCTACCGTGACTGATTTAAAGTCCAATAGCGTGATGCCATCACCCAACCGCCCTCCCCTGTATAATCGTGTAACAGAGGCATTATACCGACACCGTATTCTATTGTCGCTCATTATGTTTGCCTTTCTTCTTCGGATATGGGGGATATGGAATGCCGATAGCACTGATGAGTATAATGAAGTCTTCGAAGCCTTAAGAGTATGTTCCGGACACCTCAACTATGAACGATGGTTTAAGCGTTTCTATTTGTACATTTTATCTTGTGAATATGGCGGCTATTATGGCCTTGGTCGCTTATTCCATCAGTTCTCCTCTCCCTCGGATTTCGCTGCAAAGATAATTCGTGATCTTACGCCTCTGTTTCTAATAGGCAGGATTACTTCCGCCGTCATGGGAACTATTTCCATCTTCATGACTTACCGAATCGGAAGCAGCCTTTACAACAAAAACGTCGGATTGGTAGCCGCTCTCTTTCTCTGTTTTAATGTCGTAAACATTGAATTATCACACTATGCCAGGGTGGATGCGACGTTGTGTGCAGTCGTTTTGATATCCTTTTATTTCATTGTAAAAATTTTCCAGGGTGGGAATTTACAAAGTCTTAAGTACTATGCACTAGCAGGTCTTTTCATGGGCATAGCCTTTCAAAACAAGATACCGTCAGTTATACTCTTCGTCCCCTTTATGTTTGCCCATCTCGCAACTGCTGAGCTTAAACTCTCCTTCAGCACAGTACTGAATCGAAAGACAGCCTGTTTCGCTGTGTTATTTCTTGTCGGAATCATCATCGGCAATCCAGCTATAGTGTTAGCTCCTCTGAAATTCGTTAATGGCATGATTTCGACGGGGGCTGCATTCACGACACCTATCAATGAGACAAAAAGCCATTACATTGGGTATCTAGAGTACTTATTTTACTTCTATAAAGAATTGGGATTACCGCTCACTTTGCTGGCCGTCTTCAGTGTGTGGAATGCAGTAGTCTCAAAAAGCAGAGAGGATATTCTTCTGCTAAGTTTCATCGTCCCGTTCTATGGCCTCATGGGAGCCTCGCGCTATATGGTGGGATATAGCTATATGATTCCCTTGATGCCTTTCTTATATATTTTATGCTCTCGATACCTTTTCGAAGGAATTGGCAGACTCGAGCAATCTATCTCACAAAAAGTCTTGATTGTTGGCATGGCGTTATTGCTTATCATGCCCATTATGAACGTTTCGAAACTGATTGCGTCCTTCTCTGCGGGAAATACACGCTATCTGGCGAAGATCTGGATCGAGGCCAATATCCCGTTCGGAAGTCGTATCCTCATGGATTCTGGAAAGACAATCAACTCAACCGCCCCCCTCATAGCTCAGAACAGGGAATCTCTCTTACAGAGTATGGAGAGTATCGAGGAAAGCCTTGAAAGAGGAACACTCGCTGATTCGACGAAGATGGTTGACAAGAATGCAGTCACATACTACAAGATGCTCCTGGAGACTGTCCCACGGGAATCGTACTATTTAACATCGACAAAGTTCGGACTGGACCTAAAGTCTATTGATTATTACCGCGAGAAGGGATATCAATACTTTGTAATTTCAGAAAATATGAAGCAAAGCAGAACGGACGAGTATTTTACGCAACGTTACCCACAAGTTGCTAAGTTCTATTCGTCGTTGGATACTGATAGCAGGATACGACTTATCCAAGTGATCGCGCCTTCAGTGATCAGCAGCGGTGATACCTTCTATATTTACCAGGTGCTCTAACTATGCTGAAAAAGAAAGTCAATCAGAATGCGACCATATACATTGCGCCGATCCCCTCCAGCGCTCGAATTAAGAACAAGGTACTCGAGGCCTAGTCCATGAGCCTAGCCAGTGGTCGCGAAACCAATAAGCTGCAACGGATTAAAGACGATGAATGGGGGCAATATCATGATTGCTCAAACTTCGGATTATTTTGCACGCAAAATTACTTCTCTCCTTTCAAATGAGTTATTACAAAGATAAATCTCTGGTAACGTAAGAAGAACCGTTGAAAGCTCATACTCAAGGGTCAACCGGGTTTCACCGATGATGTGTATATTCGAACAAGCAGTTCATGGATACAAGTCAACCCTGACACTACCTTTGATCGATAACACATGAACAGACTTTACCGGGAATAGTCTATTTTCTCATGAAAATACCGTCACCTTCTGACTCCAGCATTGGTATTCAGACCTTCGCAGGCCGTCTATACGAAATTGACATGCTTCGTTTTATCGCGGCTTTGGCGGTCATGTTGCATCACTATACATTTCGAGGATTTGCAGCTGATCATCTGACAGTTCTGTCTTATCCTGAAATGGTTCCTTTTTCTAAATACGGATATCTTGGTGTGGATCTTTTTTTCATGATTAGCGGCTTTGTCATACTCATGGCCTCATTAAATCATAACTGGCGACACTTTATCATCTCACGAATTGTGCGGCTTTACCCAGCTTTTTGGTTCTGCTGCTCTGTTACATTCCTATGTAGACTATTCCTTGGCGACGACAAGTATTCCCCCTCCTTAGTGCAATATTTCGTGAATCTGACTATGCTCCAACCGCTTTTTGGTATAGATTCAATAGATGGAGTATATTGGACCTTATTCGTCGAGATAAGGTTCTATTTTTTTGTATTTCTCATTTTACTTTTGCGCCAAACGCATAGGCTAAAACACTTTCTTGCTGCATGGCTCTTTTTTTCGATAGTGTTGACTATTTGGCATTCCCGTTATGTCGGAGCGGTGTTGATTACATCGCATGCCCCATATTTTATTGCTGGTGCACTATTCTATCTCATATATTCAGAAGGCACTTCCATTTGCAAGAGCGTCCTAATTATTGCAAGTTTAATTGTAATATTATTTCAGAGCCATCAAACACTCATTGAAATGCAGCAACATTTTCAAACATCCTTCAATAGCTGGATTGTCACTGCTATTCTCACGACATATTTCATCGCTTTTTTTCTCATATCCACAAACAGATTACGCTTTGTTTCATCGTCGAAGTACCTTATTTTTGGCGCTATAACATATCCCTTATACCTGATACACCAAAGAGTTGGGTACATTATATTTAACGTATCTCTTCCATATATTAACCGTCATGTATTATTATGGGGTACTGTTCTTATTATGCTATGCGCTGCATATTTTATACATAGTAAGATAGAGAGAGTTGTTTCTCGGCCATTTAGACGTCAGTTGGAGCGATTATTTGCCTTACCTAAGGAGCGAAGTGCCCATGAATCTTAACGACTTAACGATAAGGTTGAGCTTTATATTGTACTCTTTTTTACTGCGTGTTCGTTTCGCTTCTATTTGGGGATAGAACATTGAAGGCCCGTGATATCCCTTCTGAGATATTTACAAGACACATAAATATGAAAGTCATAGATCTGGAACTTGAAATGAACCTTGGCGGTCTGCAGCGTACGTGCAATCAGTTGATCCGAATGCTTGATCGGCAATCATTTGAACCGTTTATATGCTGTCTAGCTCGGTATGGTATCTTTTATGATCAGACAGTAAGTAATCGTGCTAGATCATTTATCATCGAGAGAGGGCTTGTACCTTTCGGCATGAAATTATTAACGCGATTCCATTCAATCCTGAGAAGGAATAAGATCGACATCATTAATTCTCATAGTAGCTGTTGGTTCTATTCGATTCTCGCGGGCAGATTATCCGGGGTGGAGGCAATCGTCCACATGGACCGCAGCTGTCTAGTCCCTGACACCAATATAGCCACGATCGCGGACCGATTGTCATCTTTCATAATGAACCGATATGTCGGTGTATCTCGTGAGTTAACGGGAATACAAACAGGCCAAGTGCGGTTAGAGGATGTATCGAGAGGCACTAGATCCAGCGACTTAGCCTTGGTCCAAAAGGTCGACCGATGAGTGCGACTGCAGCCGGGCTACCAGGCATACGAGAACTCTTTCAGCGAGACTATACGCTTCCATACAAACTTCTGGTCGCTCTCCTCGTTTTCCACAGCTTCCGACCCGACAGGCTGATCCCGGGGGGAAGTATATTGCTATATTTCCCGACCATCGTCCTTGGCATTCTTATGATACTTTGGTTTAGAATTCCACGAAAGGTCCTTTTCAATACACAAACAAAGCTTTTTATCGCATTCCTTGCAACCATTACCATTGGGATGCTCTTAGCTCGAAACAAATCATTGGCCTTTTGGCAATTCACTTCATTAGTTCTCTACTCCTTCATTCCATATCTGGTCATGGTGCAATTTATTGACACTCCTTCGAAAGTTTCGAAGTATTTGAGACTTTTTTATATCCTTGCGCTTTTTTTTGCTTTTCTAGGTATTCTTAACAAGGCCATAATTATCGTGCCTGCATTAGCAGACGAAAACGATTTTGCCCTTTTTATGAATATCCTCATACCGATCGGCTTCTTCCTTGGCCAGGATGCGACCGTACTGAAGAAAAAGATATTCTATTACTCTTCACTCATGATTTTGGTCATGGCAATCGTCAGTTCCTTTTCCAGGGGAGCCCTTGTCGGCCTTATTGCAACCGGCCTCTTTCTTTTTTATAAAAGCAAGAACAAGTTGACTTCGGTTCTGCTTCTTGCTCTTCTTGTTATAACGATATTCTCCTTTGCGCCACAGCAATACTGGGACAAGATCGAAACTATACAGACCCAGGGAGCTGAACAAGGCACCGGAAGGGAAAGGGTGGAATCATGGAAAGCTGGATGGCGAATGTTCCTTGATAACCCCATCGTAGGCGTTGGCCCTAGGAACTTTGGTATATGGTTTCCTGAGTATTACATTCAATATGGTACAAAATCACCCCAAAATATGTGGGGGAGAGTTGCCCACTCTCTTTATTTTACCCTGCTCCCGGAGACAGGCATTATAGGCACCCTCCTTTTCGCGGGTATTGTATGGAATAATTATAAGAATCATCGGTATATTTCGAGTCTTGAAAAGAAGAAGAAGGTTCTCCTCAGTAATTCACGTCTCAATGAGAAAACTGCTGACCTCATTCGGTCCGAAATCAGAAGTCTCCATTATATCTCTCTAGGATGCACCGGAGCACTTATCGCATATATGTCTACCGGTGCGTTTATTTCCGTTTTGTGGTACGAATATTTCTGGAGTTTGACATGCTTCATCGTTATGACTACAAATGCGGCACAGAAGATCGAAACCATCTTGCTGCAATGTGAGGCAGCTGAAGAACTGGCGGAAACAGTTGCAGATCGACATATTTCGCTTGCAGCAGTTCGACAGCCGTGATAATGGACTGACTATGATAGGCGGAAAAAAAATCCTGCAAAATACGTTATTACTTACCCTCTCCTCTGTGGTAAACCTGGTCATTTCCATAGCTACCACGTCCATCATCGCCCGCAGTATCGGACCAGAATTATACGGGCGATACACTTTTAGCCTGACCTATATTCTTATGTTCAGCGTACTTGCTAACTTCGGTCTCGAGTCCCTGTTCATAAGAGAGGCAGCAAGGGACCGAGTCAATCTTGCGTTTATCAAGGATATCTTTCACCTTAAGATCATCTTGGCGATAGTAACTATCGGTACTCTTCTATTTTCAGCCCACATACTGAATTATAATTCTGAAATAATTTCGGTGCTGTATATCCTATGCTGTGGTCTTTTCTTTCAAATCCTGTCAGAATCGTTGCTTTCCGTCTACAGGTCGGTTGAAAAGATGCATGTGACCGCTTTTTTTTCGACATTCTTTCGGATAGTTAGCGCAATAGTAATCGGACTATCGGTATATTTCGGGTTAGGTTTTTACGGAATTGTCTCAGCCTTTTCAATAGGGAACGCCCTGGTTTTTATGGCCGTTCTTATTCTTTTTAGACGAGATTTCAGATTGCTCAACCTGCGGATCAGCCCCTCAATATGGTTCAACCTCATCAGGCAGGGCGCGCCATTTTATTTCTCCGCTCTTCTCACCATGTTTTATGCCAAGATCAATATAGTTATCCTGTCTAAACTTGCCTCGGAACGCGAAATCGGATATTACATGGCGGCGCTGAATCTGGTGGAAAACCTTTACTTTATTCCCACAGCCTTTGTAACATCGGCCTTCCCTGCCTTCTCAAGGTTGTACGGGTCTTCTCCGGACGCTCTCAAAAGCGCCTACATCAAGATGACCAAATACCTTATCATTCTGACTGTTGCCGTTTCAATAGGGACTGTCCTGGTCTCAGACAACATTGTCCGGCTTATTTATGGTGACCAGTTTGCACCGGCAGTCCCGGTTTTAAACGTATTGATATTTCTGTGGGTTCTAGCTTTCTTTTCCAATGCCCAGTCAAGCCTTCTTTTCTCTATTCAGAAAGAGAGGGCACAGGTGAAAATAATGATGATTGCGGTCCTGGTCAACGCTGTTCTTAACTTCGTCTTCATCAGATCTTATGGTTACATGGGCGCTGCCATTGCATCAGTCCTGACCGAGGGAATTGTTGTCGTACTGATATCGTACGTGCTATGGAGAGCAGGGTTTAAATACTTTCCGGATATTAGCATCTTTCGCCTTGTCGTCGCAGTTGCTGGCATGTTTTTTATTGTCAGGTTCCTGAGTCAATTCAACATTGCAATTGCCATAGTCGGTGGCGCTGTGTCCTATACATGCCTGTTATTTGCCTTAAAGGTGTTCGATGCTGATGATATAAATTATATGAAAACCCTCTTCCGAAGAAACGCCCCGAATGGATAGAATCATCAAGATTCTGATTGTAGCACCCGAATACCCTTATCCGCCTATCGACGGACACAAGGTCCGTGTATATAACCTAGTTAGACATTTACCGGCCCGATACAAATTCTATTTTCTTGCTTTCGGAACTGAGAAGGTCTCGGATTGCCAAGAGGACTTTAAGGAGCGATTGGGACCGTCATGCGAAAATGTGGAATTAATTTCAACCAGCACCCTTGAACCGATACGTTTAAATAGCCTCATCGAAAGTATCATAAATATTTTTTATCCATTTGAAATGAGTGTCGGGGAACCCTTTTATTCTCACGTAATGGCCGCTAGGATCAACGACCTCATTAACTCGCGCGGATATGACCTCATATATCTCTGCGGACTTTCTATCGCGCTGCATTTTGACAAGAGACACTCCCATGTTCCATTCGTGGTAGATATCTGCGACAGCATATCCCTCCTAGCCAAAAGTTATTACAAACGGGGAGGTCGTCCTCTTGCAAAGCTTCGCAATTACCTGAATTACATTTGGGCTGATCGCTACGAGAAGATCCACGTTGCGGGGATCAGAAACATCATTATGATATCTTCTGTCGATGCAGAGAGGATATCACAGAATTGTCCTAAATCGAGAATATGGGTTCTCCCAAATGGGGTTGATACCGCACACTTCAAAAGGCCAGTGGGAGCGCGAGGAAAGACAGCCGAGTTATTATTTACGGGCGTTATGAATTATCCGCCAAACAATGAGGCGATGATTTATTTCATAGAAGAAATATTCCCATTGGTCAAACAAAAACGCCTTGATGTGACATTGACGATCGCAGGGAGAGAGCCGACCCACGAGTTACAATCGCTTGCAGGCAAGACGTCAGGGGTTAAATTAACGGGTTTTGTTGAGGATCTGCGTCCTTTCTTCAGTGATGCAGTCATATATATTGCACCACTCCTCTCTGGCGCTGGTATCAAGAACAAGGTACTCGAGGCATGGTCAATGAGTTTGCCGGTGGTCGCGACACCAATAAGCTGCGCTGGTATCATGACTATCGAGAATCAAAACATCCTTCTTGCCGACAGTCCAGAGGATTTTGCTGCCAAGATTCTAACCCTTCTGTCTAACGAAGCATTGAGAGGAAGGCTGTCATCTAATGGCAGGCATACAGCGGAACGTGAGTACTCCTGGATGAGCCGCAGTAATATTCTTTCTTCAATTTTTGAGGAAGTTATCAACGGTTCATCCTCGCATATCTCAGGCGGCTGTTAAGATGACAATAACGCGGAAATTGAAGATCTTATATCTGGTACTTGAAATGGATGTGGGCGGTTTGCAACGTATGGTCAACCAATTGATCCGAATGCTTGATCGGCAGGTCTTTGAACCGTACATCTGCTGCCTTGATCGCGGTGGTATCTTTTATGACCAGACAGTCAGTAATTGTGCGGGATCATTTATCCTCAGGAGAAAGCCGGGACCTTTCGATATGAAATTATTTGCGCGACTGTATTCTATCGTGAAAAAGAATAAGATAAACACTATCCATTCTCATAATGGCTGTTCATCCTATGCGGCATTGACAGGTAGACTCGCGGGGGCTAAAAGAATTATTCATACCGATCACGGTCGCTTAGTGCCGGATAGGAAATCAGCTGTGATTGAAGACCGTCTCTCCTCTTACCTGATGGATCGGTATGTTGGAGTTTCGGAGGAGCTGACTCAGTACTTGGCAGCCACCGTGAGAATCCCCCCCGATAAACTGCTGACGATACTAAATGGTGTCGATACAGATACATTTAAACCTCTCACCATTGAAGACAGATACGCTTTGAGACGTGAGCTCGGCATTGGTGCGGGCGATCGTATCATCGGAACAGTTTGTAGACTCGATCCCATTAAGAATCTTGAATTTATGATTACGTGCATGCCAGCTGTTGTCAAACTAGTGCCGGATGCAAAACTGGTCATAGTGGGAGACGGCTCTGCCAGAAAAGCGCTTGAGCAACTCGCGCTGGCACTCAGATTAGAGAAAACAGTGTTATTTCTTGGACAGAGAGACAAGATTGAACGTATCCTTCCCGCATTTGACATATATTGTTGCACCTCTCTTAGCGAGGGTACATCCATGACCATCCTTGAAGCAATGGCCTGCGGGTTACCCATTGTGGCATCAGCCGTCGGAGGCAATTTAAGCTTGGTTGATGATACCAACGGCGCTCTCTTCCGCTTGAATGATAAAGACGCCTTCATAACGATTATGTCAACTATCTTTAGTGATGCAGAATCACGATATGAAAGAGGACAGATCAGTCGCAGAAAAGTTATAACTTCTTTCAGTCTCGATCGTATGGTAACACAATATCAGAGATTATATTTACCCATTATCTAAGACAATGAGCAATTCTAAAATTCTTCATTTGATAGACAGTGCTGGCATGTACGGTGCAGAAAAAGTCTTGATCACACTTCTAACGGCATTTAAAGACACTCGGCATGAGGGCATTCTTGGTTGCATTAGGGATGCTGACGACTATATCCCCGCTGTTGCGGCTGAAGCGAAGCGGAATGGAATTGGAACAGTATATTTCACTATGAGACGGGGCTTTAATCCGCTCGGCATACATACCATTCTCAAGTTTATAAGGGATAATAATATTGCGCTTGTCCATAGTCACGGCTATAAACCTAACATTTTTTTTTCCTCTGTTCGCCGATGCGGCTTCAAGGTAATTACTACTGCGCACGGTTGGTCCGGCTCAACGTCCGGACTCAGAGGACGCATATATCAGAACCTCGATGCTTTAGCCTTGAGAAGGATGGATCGCATAGTTGCCGTTTCTGATGGAGTTCTGCATGATTTAGTAGCTCACGGCATCAAAATAAACAAGATTGACGTTATTCCAAACGGCATAGTCATAAAAAGTATGGGCTCTATAGATATAGCTGCGGTGCGAAGACAGTACGAACTTGATGAGGATGATTTTATACTTGGCTGCGTAGGACGACTAGAGGAAGTCAAAGGACATAGATATATTATTGAGGCAATGCCCGATATACTCAGGACAATTCCACACTGCAAACTTTTAATTGCCGGGGGTGGCCCGCTGGAACATCAGCTTTTAGCTCTTATTGAACAACTTGGTCTTTCAACCTCTGTGAAACTCATAGGTTATCATGAAAAGATCGAAGACTTTATATCTATGTTAGATCTTTTTGTCATGCCCTCTATCATAGAAGGACTTCCTATGGCTCTACTGGAGGCAATGTCCAGTTGCAAACCCGTTCTTGCCAGCGCAGTGGGAGGCATACCGACTGCGCTGAAAAGCCTTGACTCATGCCTGCTTGTACCTCCAGCGGATTCACATGCCATTGCAGTCCGTATAAAGCAGTTGGCTAAAGATGCAACACGGCTTACTGATCTTGGTAAACAAGCTCGGCATGTCGTAGAGGAGAAGTTCTCTTCTGAACGAATGGTAAAGCAATATGCATCTATTTATTCGGCTTTGATTCCATAGACCAATGATACTGATGAAGTCGATTATAAAGAAATTATTGTGCTTGTTTTATTATCTTTTTTTGTTCCGTCGAAGCAACCAGCCAGGCTTTTTATTGGTAGTGACATATCACAGGATATCGGAATTACTTGATTCTGATGACCCACTCAAGGTATCAGTGTCAACCTTTGAAAAACAGATACTTCATCTGAAAGCGAACTACTCGATAATTTCAGCCAAGGACTTGCATAATTTTATCCTTGGCCGCACAATGCTGCCTGATAAGGCTTGTCTTATCACGTTTGATGATGGGTGGAAGGACAATTATACTCATGCTTTCCCTGTCCTCAGAAAACATGGGATACCAGCCTTAATCTTTATCAGTACCGACTTCATTGGCACGGGTAAGAGCTTTTGGTATGAACGTTTAAAAAGAGTACTTATGGAAGTGCGAGACAGCGAAGAAATGGTTAAAATCAGCGATGAGTGGCCACATCCGGTAGTAGCTCAAATACTCAATATAATTAAAAGCTCGTTAGACAAAAGGCCACCTCTTATCTACGACCTGATAGAATCCTTGAAAGAATTCCCAGATGAAAAGATCGAAATGTTACTGCAATGCCTAGAGATAAACGTTGTTTATCCTGCTGACAGTGCGCCACTTATGCTTTCATGGAATGATGTGATTGAAATGTATCAAAACGGCATATCCTTCGGATCACACACAAAGAGTCACTCTATTCTCACCTTGATGGACGTCGAGATAGTCAGTCATGAACTGACCGATTCAAAACGAATCATAGAAGAAAAAATTGGGGAATCCATTCATTTCTTCGCCTACCCAAACGGCAATTATAATGAGCTTATTTCAATAATAGTCAAAAATTCAAATTACAAGGCGGCTTTCACCTGCGATCCCGCTATCAATTACGGCTTTCAGACACCCTTTAAATTAAAAAGGTTGAACATGAGTGAAAGCTCTTCAGATTTTCTGGGAGTCTTCCGAAGCTTATTTTATGAGGTTGAGCTGTCGGGAGTACGCATATATCTAAAACAGCGATTGGGAATATAGATATACAAGTCTATATTGATTGTCATGGGTACTAATAATAAAATATGGGTTACATGGGAACGCCAGAGAAGAAATCGTAGTCTTTGTAAGGCTCTCGGCATAAAACTATTCGAATTTGATTATAGAACTAACCCCTTTATTCGATATCTTCTATCCATTTTGAAGACTGTACATGTTTTTATCAAGGAAGGCCCGAAGATCATTTTTGTTCAAAATCCATCTATTATATTAGCATTAATGTCAGTCACCTACGGGTTTATGATGAATAAAACTGTAATAGTAGATGCTCACAATGCCGGCGTTTTCCCCTTCGAGGGGGAAAAATGGTGGGCAAATATAATTTCAATTTACTTGCTACGGGCTGCTTCTATTACATTAGTCACAAATGATAATTTAGCAAATCATGTGCGAGAGAAAGGCGGAAACCCGATTGTTTTGCCTGATCCAATCCCGGATATGCCCGTGGTTGAAAAGACAAAATTAGAAGGTAGTCATAATGTACTCTTTATTTGCTCATGGGCAGATGACGAACCTTATCGAGAAGTTATTAAATCAGCGCTTTACATTGATGATACTACATATATATACATAACTGGAAATGCAAAAAAAGAGATTATTGACGTACCTAATAATGTTATCTTAACGGGTTATTTAGCGGAATCTGACTTCATTCAACTCCTATATTCTTGCGATGTAGTAATGGATCTCACTACTCGAAATGATTGTCTAGTGTGC
>Ga0182010_10000210_pt1 | contig 33418 bp, 30 predicted proteins | sample 611E1MmetaG_FD_120488 | JGI IMG/M metagenome (GOLD analysis project Ga0182010, IMG submission 120488) | Permafrost microbial communities from Stordalen Mire, Sweden - 611E1M metaG | ecosystem: Environmental > Terrestrial > Soil > Wetlands > Permafrost | place: Sweden: Stordalen | collected... | reverse complement strand
GTGTTACCCTTCGCCATAGCCAGCCTCCTTTCCTTGAGCCCTCGAGCTCGTCGTTGTCCTGCAGACCTTACGGTACTGCGAGGAGGCTGGCCTTCTCATCCCAGCTCGGGATGACACCATTGCTCTATGACAAATGGCGAATTGGTACGATACGGGATCCGAAGAGACAAGCAGAGGAGCGGAGGAGCTGAGCAGCAGAGGGGAACAGCAGAGATACCGCTGGTCTCGTCTCTCGCTCCTCTGCACCCCTGCACCTCTGTCCCTCTGCGAGCGGCGCCAAACGCCGGGGTGCGCGCGCGGGCGATCTCGGCTAAGCTTGGCGCTCAGGCGGAGGGGGCATGAGCATCAGGCTGTTCATCACCGGGGGGACGTTCGACAAGGAGTACGACGAGATCCACGGCAAGCTGTACTTCAAGGACACGCACCTCAACGAGATGCTCCGCCTCGGCCGCTGCCGCGCGGACGTCAAGGTCCGCACCCTCATGATGGTCGACTCGCTGGAGATGACGGACTCCGACCGGCACCTCATCCTCGAGAACTGCCGCCGCGCCCACGAAGAGCGCATCGTCATCACCCATGGCACCGACACGATGGAAGAAACCGCGAAGGCCCTCGGCGAAGGTCTCAAGGACAAGACCGTCGTGCTGACCGGTGCGATGGTTCCCTACGCGTTCCACTCATCCGACGGGCTGTTCAACCTCGGGAGTGCGATCTCCCTCGCGCAGTGCTTGCCCCACGGCGTGTACATCGCGATGAACGGCCGTTTCTTCACCTGGGGCAACGTCAAGAAGAACCGAAGCCTGGGCATCTTCGAGCCCGTTCGGTAAACCGGCCCCAGGTGAGGGGCGGGGGGCCGGCGCTGCTGGCTTGTGGCGGCCTCTCGTCGAGACGGGCCCTGGTGACCGCACCGAGCGACCCTCTCGCCTTCTCGCCACAGCCCCACTTTTTAGCAATCCAGGCTGGGCCAGCCGTTCCTACCCCAGGAACGCACCCTCGGGCGGCTCTTCGAGCCACTCGGTGTCGTAGCCCTGCGCGTTCGGGATGATGCAGAGGAACTCCACCTCCTCGGCTTCCCGGTTCTCGTACCAGTGCGCGCACCCTGCAGGCAAGTACATTGCGTCGCCGGCGCGCACCGTCCGGACCTCGCCGTCCATGCCGAGCACCATCTCGCCTCGCACCATCACCTGCTCGTGCTCGATGGTGGGGTGCAGGTGCGCCGGGATGCGCGCACCCGGTGCCAGCACGAAACGGCGGGTGATGAAGTTCGGCGCCCCCTGCTCAGGCCCGATCAGGACACCCATGCGCGCGCCCCGGGCTCGCTTCACGGGCGGGGCGGTCACTGCCTGGGGCGAAATCACCGCCGCCTTGTTCCGGTTCTCACTCACGCTATCCTCCCGGGTCGCCGTCCCTGGTAGACTCCCTGCCTCTGGGAGGCAACCAATGCCTGATGACCGTACGGTACTACACGAGTTCAAGCGCAATGCGGAGGAGACGGTCCGCGTCTCTCTCTCGGTGTTCAAGGGCAAGACCTACATCGACATCCGCCTGTTCTACGAAGATGCCAACGGCGAGCTGGCCCCGACCAAGAAGGGCGTGACGGTCACCCCCGAGCTGTGGGACGAGTTCCGCACCGGCATCGCAGCCGCCGAGCAGATCCTGCAAGACAAGAACCTCTGGCACCCGGCCGATCAGGCAAAGCCCAGCGAGTGACGTCGGGCCACACCGACGCCCGGCCCGGGCCCGCGCTCAGGGAGTCACGCCTGCCCGCCAGGCCCGATTCGGTTCGCCCTTCTCCCACGGCTTGTAGGTTTCGCAGTACACGATCCGCTCCCCGAGCGGCGGATGCGAGTAGCGCCAAAAGCGGATGAACGCCGGCGGGTCGGGCAGCACTTTCGAGTCTTCCGCGAACTTCACGAACGCCCGCGCCCCCGCGTCGTTGAGGTGCGTGAGCTCGAGGGAGAACGTGTCGGCTTGGTGCTCGAAGTACCGCGACATCCCGTTCATGACCGGGCTCGCCACGAAGAAGAACACGCTGATGACCAGCAGGAGGAGCGGCAGCACCGCCGGGTCGTGGGCGACCTCGAACCCCCACGAGCGGCCCCATCGGCGCGTCGCTCGGTCCACGAGTTGCTGCGCCAACCAGAACGCGACCAGCAGCATTCCCAACCCGAACGCAAGCCCTTTCCAGATATGGTGCAGGACGTAGTGCCCCATCTCGTGGGCCATCACGAAGCGCAGCTCGTCGTGGTCCATCTTGGAGATGATCGTGTCCCACATCACGATGCGCTTGGTCGGGCCGAGGCCGTTGACGTAGGCGTTCATGGTCTTGGTCTGCTTCGATTTGTCCACCTGGTACACGCGCCCGCCCGAGATCCCCGCCCGGGCGGCGAGGTCGAGCAGTTCGGTCTTCAGCTTCTGGTCCTCGAGCGGTTTGAACGTGTTGAACACCGGGTCGAGCACGACCGGGCCGATCAGGATCAGGAAGACCATCACCGGCACGCTCCCCAGCCAGAGGGCGAGCCACCACCGTTTGACCCGCCGGATTCCCGCGAGCGCGAGGGCCGCCAGCGGCGCTCCGATCACGATCCCGAGAAGCATCCCCTTCGCCTGGTCCCACAGCCACCCGCCGAGCCCTTGATCCGAAAGACCGAAGCGGTGCGGGACGACAAAGTGCGAGTAGTAGTCGAGCGGGAGGGTGAGCGCGGTCATGACCGCCGTGAGCAGCGCCCAGAACACCATTGTGATGACGAATGGCCGCCCCGTCACGCGGGCGGCAAGGTCGCGTAGTCGGCGCGAGATCCCGAGCGCGAGCACCGCCAGGAGCAGCACGAATCCGTAGGCGGCGTCGGCGAAGTAGAGCGTGTCCACGAGGCGCTGGTGGGCGCGCATCTCGTCGGTCACCCGCACCACCGGCGCGGAGTGAGGCGCCGCGGGGGCCGGCGTCGGCGATGGTGCGGCGGCCGCCGGCGCGGCCGGGGCGGGATGCTCCTGAGCCGACGAGGGAGCCGCCGCGACCACGAGGGACAGGAGGAGGGCTGCGACCACTGCAGCGCGAAGCCGATATGTCATGGAGCCTCCCGGGACGTCGCCGCATGGTATCGCACTCGTCCAGCCCGTGGCCGTAGGCGGGTTCGAGTGCCGCCTCGCAGGCGGTTTCACTCCCAGCCCCAGCGCCGCGATCCGTCAAATCCCGTTCGCAGCAGAACCCTCATGAATAGTCCAGGCTAGAGGTCCTCGGGGAGCGGATAGTGGCCCGAGCCCAGGCACTTCAGGCACTTTTGCCGCTCGATGGTCCGGAGTTCGATGCGGCCCGTCCCGCCGCACCCCCCGCACGTCCTACCCGTGGGCGTGCTTCCCGACCCGTTGCACAACCCGCACAGCTGCGCTTCGTCCGTCTCGCCACAGGCCAGCTCGAGCCAACCCTTGCCGTGGCACTCAGGACAGGGTTCTGGCTTCTTCATGGTTCCTCCCCCCGGCACCGGCAAACGCCCCGGTGCGATCGAGCCAGTCGGCGACCAGAGCTCGCGCGCGCGGGACCGAGGCCGCCACCTCCGGGCTCAGTTCCTCCCGGATGGTCTGCAGATCCGAGGCCTCGGCGACGAGCAGCGAAACCTCCTCGGGCAGGGTGAACCCGAGGGCCCGCCCGAGTGCCAGAGCGGTCAGCAGATCACACTGGTGCGACCCGCCGAGCGTCCGCCCCGCCGCGGAGGCCGGGAGAGGCCACTCGAGCAGCGTTCCCGGTGGAACGCGACCCGTCTGCACGACGTCGAGGATCAGCGCGCGAGAGTATCCAGCGAGCACGTCGAGGAGCCGGAGACCGGCCACAGCGGCCTCCTCAACTGCGACGCCGGGCCGGAGTCTCAGCTCCTGCTTGCACTCGCGAGCTACGACGGGGCCGAAGCCGTCGTCCGCGACGAGGTCGTTGCCGAGTCCGAGCACGAGGGCGTTCGGCCGAGCCATCCTTCCTCAGCAGAATCGGCGGATGGTCTCGCGCACGCGGCCATCCGGTTCACGGACTTCGATCTGCAACGGCATGCGGCCGAGCGCGGCGTGCGTCGCACAGCCGAAGCACGGGTCGTAGGCGCGGAACGCCATCTCGATCATGTTGAGCGAGGCCTCGCGGATCTCGTGCCCGCCGGTGATCAGCGACTGCGCCGCCTTCTTGATCGACATCGAGATGGCGGCGTTGTTGTTCGTCGTGCCGACGACTAGGTTGCCCTCGGTGATGAAACCCCTCTCGTCGGTCTTGTAGTGGTGGGTGAGCAGACCGCGCGGCGCCTCGACGGTGCCCACCCCTTCTCCGACGATCCCGGTCGGGATCGTGCGGATCTCGTCGGAGGTGATCTCGTCATCCTGCGCCAGGCGGTACGTGGCCTCGCAGGCGAAGACCAACTCGACGATGCGGGCCCAGTGGATTGCCAGCGTCGCGTGGACCGGTTTGGAGCCGCCCGCGTCTCCGGTGAGCGTGGAGTAGAGGCGCTCGTACTCGGCCTGGGCCAGCGGTGTTGCCATCCCGTTCGAAACGTTGAGGCGGCTCATCGGCGTCGCGCGGTACACCCCCGAGTCTGTGCCGTCCACCAGCCCTTTCCACCCGACCTCCTTCAGGTAGGGGTACTTGAGGTAGGAGAACGGCATCACTGCCTCGGCGATGTGGTCGAGGTACTCGCTCGGTTGGTAGCGGCAGAGTTCCTTCCCCTCAGGGCTGGTGACCCGTACCGTGCCGTCGTAGAAGTTGACGTGACCATCGGCGTCCACGAGGCCGATCGAGTAGGTCCGGTGCGAGAACGCCTCGGAGAGGATGAGGTCAACGTACGCGGGGTTGGCCAGCACGACGTCGTCGAACACCTTGATCGCGATCTTCGCGAACTCCACCATCTCGCGGCCGATCTGGATCAGCTCCTGCTGCTCCTCTTTGGTGACCCGCTTGGACATCCCGCCGGGCAACGCGGTCACCGGGTGCAGCGCCTTGCCACCAATGATCTGAACGACCCTCTGGCCGCGCGCTCTCTGCCGAATCACCTCCGCGCCGAGCTCGAGGCCGACCTTCGCCACAACGCCCAGGATGTTGCGCTGCGCCTTGGGCGCGTCGGGCCCGAGAACGAAGTCCGGCCCGCCGAGGGCGAAGAAGTGCGTGGTGTGGTCGCCCGCGAAGAAGCCGTTGTAGAGCAGCTCGCGCAGCTTGCGGGCGGCGGGCGGCGGGGTGACCCCGTAGACGGCGTCGGCCGCCTTCACGGAAGCCAGGTGGTGCGCCTCGGGGCAGACGCCACAGATGCGTGTCGTGATGCGCGGCATCTCCTCGACCGGCCGGTTGCGGCAGAACACCTCGAAACCGCGCAGCTCCGGGACCTGGAAGTAGGCGTTCGCGAGGCAGCCGTCGTCGTCGAGGAAGAGGTGGATCTTGCCGTGGCCTTCGAGGCGGGTGATCGGATCGATGGTGATGGACCTCATGGTCGCACCTGCCTTCTGCGCAGCGTCGAGGCGGGGAGGCTGAACCGGTAGAACGTTCCGACGAGGTCGGGGATCCCGGCAATGATGCGCTCAATCTCCTCGGGATCCGTCGAGTCGATCACCCCGCCAAGGGCGGAGGCCATCTTCGCGCCCTGATCGTGCACGCCAGCCGGCGGGCCGTAGCACCCACGGCACGGCACACCGGCCTTGACGCACTTGGCGCCGCAGCCGCCGCGCGTGGCCGGCCCCATGCAGATGAGACCCTGCTCGAGCAGGCAGATCTCGGGGTCGGGGACCACCTCGTGGGGCCTGACGAACGCGCGGATCTTCTTGACGTCGCGCTTGCGCGGGCACTCCTCGCAGCAGGCTCGGGGGTCCGCCCCGAGGACCGTCCCTTTCGGAGGCAGCGGCTTGCCGTTCTTCAGGATATCCACGACCGCGTCGACCACCGCCTTGATCTGGTCCGGCTGCGGCGGGCAGCCGGGGATGATGTAGTCGACGTCCACCACTTGCGGCAGGGTGCGAACGGTGTTCCACAGCTGCGGCAGCCGGAGCGTTCCCTCGGGAACGTCCCAAACTGGTTGCGGCCGGATGTGTTCCGGGTTCACCGTGGAGGGAGACTCGTCGTAGACGTAGCGCTCGATCGCCTCGAGGGACGTGAAGTTCGCGAGGCCCGGGATACACCCGTCGGCGGCGCACGAGCCGAACGCACAGAGAACTGTCGATTTGGCGCGCATCAGTTTGGCCATCTCGTAGTTCTCCGAGCTTCGGATCGCCCCGTTGAACAGCGTCAGCGTGATCTCGCCGTCGGCGAGGGCGCGCACGTCATCGTACTTGAAGTCCATCGCGCATGGCCAGAAGACGATGTCGAAGAAGTCGGCGATCTCGAGCACCTTCAATTCGGTGTCGAGGACGGCGATCTCGCACCCGCCGCAGGAGGCGGCCCAGTACAGTCCGAGCTTGGGCTTAGGCATGGTCTCCTCCCTGGTGCGCCAGTTGCGCGTCGGCAGCCGCCGCGTCGAACGCCCACTCCTGCAGCGCAAGCGGCCCCAGCGAACGGATCTCCTCGGTGAACTCGCTGACCACCTGCCCAAAACGCACACCCTCCGAGGCCGAAACCCACTCGAGACGGACCCGGCGCGGGTCGATGCCCATTTCGCCCAGGAGCATCCGGGTGATCGGCAGGCGGCGCTGGCACTTGTAGTTGCCCTCGACGTAGTGGCAGTCGCCGGGGTGGCAGCCGCACACGAGCACGCCGTCAGCCCCGTGCGCCAGCGCTTCGAGGATGAAGTTGGGATCGACGCGCCCCGAGCACATCACGCGGATCACCTTGAGGTTGGGCGGGTACTTGATGCGCGCTGTCCCCGCCAGATCGGCCCCGGTGTACGAACACCAGTTGCAGAGGAAACCCACGAGGTTCGGTTCGAAGCTCATGACAGGATCCCCTCGATCTCGGCGTAGATCTGGTCGTCGGCGAAGTGCAGCGCGCGGATCGCCCCGGACGGGCAACCCGCCGCGCACGTGCCGCAGGCCTTGCAGAGGGCCGGGTTGACGCTGCTGGTCTTCTTCGTCTCGTCGAAGCCGATGGCGCTGTACGGGCAGAGGTCGTTGCACAGCCGGCACCCGCTGCAAACCTCGTCGTCGATGACGGCGTAGGCGCCGTCCATCTCGACCTCGCCTCGGATCATGAGCGACATCGCATGGGCCGCGGCACCGCTGCCCTGAGCCACGGTATCCGGGATGTCCTTCGGGGACTGGCAGACACCGGCGAGGAAGATCCCGTCGGTCGTGGTCGAGACCGGGCCCAGCTTTGGGTGCCGCTCGATGAACCAGCCGTCCGCCCCGACCGAGATCCCGAACCGCCGCGCCACGTCCTTGGCGTCGCGGTTGGCCTCCAGTGCGGTGCACAGCACGACCATGTCGACCGGGATCTCGCGGAACTTGGCGGCCAGCGTGTCCTCGCACCGCACGATGAGCGAGCCCTCCTGGCAGTCGCGGCCGGCGCTCACCACTTCGGCCCCCTTCCCGCGGATGACGTTGACACCCTCTTCGAGGATGCGGTGGAAGAACTCCTCGTACCCCTTGCCGAACGCGCGGAGGTCGATGTAGAGCTGGTACACCTCGGCGCTCGTCTTCTCCTTGACGAGGTGAGCGAACTTCAGCGCGTACATGCAGCAGACACGGCTGCAATAGGGGTGGGCGTTCTCGTCACGGCTGCCGATGCAGTGCAGGATGGCGATGGCCCTCGGCTCCTTGCCGTTCTCGAGGAGGATCTTGCCGCCGGTCGAGCCGGCGGCGTTGTTCATCCGCTCGAACTCCATCGAGGTGATGACGTTGGGCAAGCGGCCGTAGCCGTACTGCTTGAAGGGCGTCGGATCGAAGTCCTGGTACCCGGTCGCAAGCACAACGGTTCCGACCTCGACCTCCTCGAAGCGTTCGACGTCGTCGTGGCTGATGCACTCCTTAGGGCAGACCGAAGCACACACCTTGCAGCCGCCCGTGCGGAAGTGCACGCAGAACTCCGGGTCGATGCGCGGTGCGTTCGGCACGGCCTGCCGGAAGGGGACCGAGATCGCGGCGTTGGGCCCGAGCGTGATCTCGGAATGGACGACCTCGCGGTCGCTCGCCTCCTCCATCCGGATGTGCCCGGTGGGGCAGAGCGCGGCGCACGCCCCACACAGGATGCATGCGTCCGAATCGACCTCGAACGGCGTGGTCACGAAGCGCTCAATGCCCCGCGAAGCGAAACCGATCGCCTGCGCGCCGACGATCTCGTCGCACACGCGGACGCACAGACCGCATAGGATGCACATGTCCGTTCCGGTTCCCCACCGTGGCTGGTCGATACCGAGCTTGCGGGCCAGGTCGGTAAGCACCGGCATCGGAGCGCACCGGCTCATCAGCATTTCGAGGTTGAGCTTCCGCGCGGCCATGACTCGCGGGGTGCGGGTCAGGATCTCGATACCCTCGGAGGCGGGGTAGTTGCACGCCGTGACGATCCGCGTGCGCCCGCGCTTGTTCTTTGCTTCCACGACGCAGATGCGGCAGGCCGCGTACGGTTTGACGTACTTGAAGAAACACAGAGTCGGGATTTCGATGCCCAGAGCCTCGGCGGCCTGGAGTACGTACGACCCCTCGTCCACCGTGATCGGCCGGCCATCGACCGTCATATTGACCTTTGGCATCGCTCCTCCTAGGCCCGGGCCTCGGCCTGGGTGCGCTCCTTGACCGGCTTCCACGTTTGCCGGGCGGTCGTCTGCACGTCAGCGGCCCGGTCGCGCTTGACCCGAACGATGGCGTTGAACGTGCACACCTGGTAGCAGGCGTCGCACTGGATGCACTTGGACTGGTCGATGACCTGGAGGTTCCTCGGGCCGCCGGTGATCGCACCGGTCGGGCACACCTTGGCGCACTTCGCGTCTCCGACGCAGTCCTCGGTGATCGCGTAGCCGACGAGCTCCCTGCACACGCCCGCCGGGCAACGCTTGTCCCTGATGTGGGCGTCGTACTCGTCGCGGAAGTACCGCAAGGTCGAGAGTACCGGGTTGGGGGCGCTGCCGCCCAATTGGCACAGGCTGGTGTCGATCAGGGTTTCGGAGATCTCCTGCAGCGTCAGGATGTCCTCGGGCGCGCCCTGGCCCTTGGTGATGCGCTCGAGGATCTCGTGGAGTTTCCGCAAACCCTCGCGGCACGGGAGGCACTTCCCGCACGACTCCTCGATCAGGAAGTGAATGAAGTACCTCGCCACGTCCACCATGCAGGAGTCCTGGTCCATGACGATCATGCCGCCGGAGCCCATCATCGACCCGGCCTGGGTCAGCTCGTCGAAGTCGACCGGCAGGTCGAGCAGGCTGGTCACCGCGTCGCCCGGGGAGATCTCGCCGGCATCCTCCATCGAGCGCATGATCTTCGCGTCGCGCGTCTCCACGATGAGCGTCCCACCCGAAGGGCCGCCGGTCTGCACCGCCTTGAACTTCTTCTTGCCCGGAACTCCGCCGCCGATGTCGTGCAGGATCTCCCGCAGCGTGATGCCCATCGGCACTTCCACCAGACCTGTGTTGCAGATCTTGCCGGTCAGCGCGAACACCTTCGTGCCCTTGGAGCCCTCGGTGCCGATGGAGGCGAACCAGTCCGCGCCGTGCTCGATGACGAGAGGGACGTTCGCCCAGGTCTCGACGTTGTTGAGGTTCGAGGGCTTGTCCCACAGGCCGTGCTCGACGGTGTGCACGTACTTGGCGCGCGGCTCGCCGACTTTGCCTTCGAGCGACGCCATCAGGGCGGTGGACTCGCCGCAGACGAACGCCCCTCCGCCTCGGCTCACCCCGATATCGAACGCGAACCCCGATCCCAGGATGTTGGGACCCAGAAGCCCGAGTTCCCGCGCCTGATCGAGTGCGATCGTGAGGTGCTTGACCGCGAGCGGGTACTCGTGGCGGACGTAGACGTACCCTTCGTGGGATCCGATGGCGTAGGCTCCGATGATCATCCCCTCGATCACCGAGTGGGGGTTCCCCTCGAGCACCGAGCGGTCCATGAATGCGCCCGGGTCCCCCTCGTCGGCGTTGCAGATGACGTACTTGGGCTCCTCCTTGGCGTTGCGGCAGGTTTCCCATTTGGCCCCGGTCGGAAACCCGCCGCCGCCGCGGCCCCGCAGCCTGGACCTCTTGATCTCGTCGATGATCCGCTCCGGCTCCATGGTCGTCAGCGCCTTGGCGAGCGCCGAGTACCCGCCGAACGCGATGTAGTCCTCGATCGACGTGGGGTCGATGTGGCCGTTGCTCCGCAGGACCAACCGAACCTGCTTCTTGTAGAAGGGGATGTCCTCGGCCTTCTCGATCCGGGTCTTGCTGGCCGGGTCGCGGTAGAGGAGCTTGGTCACCACCTTGCCGTGCTTGATCGTCTGGTCGATGATCGCCTCGACGTCATCCGGGCTGATCCGCTGGTAGAAGATTCCCTGCGGCTGGATCACCGCGAGCGGGCCGCGCTCGCAGAATCCGTGACACCCCGTGAGCTTGAGGTGGACGACGCCTTCCAGCCCCTCGTCGTGGATCTTCTGCCGAAACGCGGCGGCCACGGGCTCGCAGTTGCACGCGAGACACCCCGTGCCGGCGCAGAGCTGGACCCAGGTGTGGTTGGGGTCGTGAGCGGCACGCAGACGATCCCTCAGGTCGTTGAGCTCCTTCGGACTGACAATCGGCCTCATCCTCTCCTCCTCGGGCCGCTGAAGATCACCCTAGTGTTCCACCGAGCACGGGCACTGCCTGATCACTTCGACGAGCTTCTCGACCGCGCCCACGGTGAGGTGGCCGTAGTGCTTGCCGTCGATCAGCACTACCGGTCCGAGCGCGCACGCGCCGACGCAATTGACGGTCTCGAGGGTCACCTCGCGGTCCGTCGAGGTGTGACCGCGCTCGACGTGCAGGTCACGCTCGAGTCTCTCCAGAATGCTCTGCGAGTTGCGCACGTGGCACGCGGTGCCGGTGCAGACCGAGACCAGGTGCTTGCCTCGCGGCTCGAGGCTGAACGCCTTGTAGAACGTCGCTACGCCGTAGATCTGCGACATGGCGAGGTCCATCCGCTCGCTGATCCGCTGCAGCGCCTCCGGCGGCAGGTACGAGTACTCCTGCTGGACCTCCTGCAGAACCATGATGAGCGCCGTGGTCCTCGCCTGGTATGAGGCGATGATCTCGTCTACCCGTTCCGGCATAGGGGTGTTTTGGCTCATCAGGAAACGCCTCCACTCTCGGGAACCCCCGTTCGGCTCACGCGGTGGACGTGCTTGTCGGCCGCGGCCAGAAGACGGGGTGTGCCTTCCTTGTAGACCCGGCCGGAGAGGATCATCCGGCGGCACGTCGGATAGGGGCGCGAGGGGCACGCCTCATAGCAGGTGCCGCAGCCGTTGCACTTGGAGACGTCCACGAAGCGCGGCTTGCGGCGCATCGTGACCTTGAAGTTCCCGACGAACCCCTCGACGGCGTCGACCTCCGTGTACGTGAGCAGCCGGATGTTCGGATGCTGGGCCACTGCGACCATCTTCGGCGTCAGGATGCACGCGGCGCAGTCGAGTGTCGGGAACGTCTTGTCGAAGTTGGCCATGTGGCCCCCGATCGAGGGCTCGCGTTCGACCAGCACGACCTCGAACCCGGCGTCGGCCATCTGAAGGGCCGCCTCGATCCCCGCGATCCCGCCGCCGACGACCAGCGCGCGCCGCTTGATTGCCACCCTCCGTATCTCGAGCGGTTCCTGGAGAGCCACTCGGCGCACTGCGGCGTTGACCAGGGCCGTGGCCTTCCTCGTCGCAGCGCTCGGATCCACGGTGACCCACGAGACCTGCTCGCGGATGTTCGCCATCTGAAACAGGTAGCGGTTCAGGCCGGCTCGCTCCACGGCCTTTCGGAACGTCGGCTCGTGCATCAGCGGGCTGCATGCCGCCACGATGACGCGATTGAGGCCCTGCTCTCGGATGTCCTTCTGGATCAGTTCCTGGCCGGGATCGGAGCACATGAAGCGGTAGTGCCTCGCGACCGCCACTCCGGGCTGTCTGGCCGCCGCAGCCGCGACCTCTTCGACATCCACCATCTTGGAGATGTTGGTGCCGCAGTGGCAGATGTAGACGCCAATGCGCGTGCCGTTGCCTCCGGGCTTTCCGTCGCTCATGCGTGCACCTCGCTTTGCCGCCGATCGACGCTCGGCAGCGGCACCACCATCTCGTCGAGCTTCAACTCCTCCGGCGACAGCCCGAGGGCGAGGCCGAGGAGCTGCGTGAAGTAGACGACCGGAATACGGAACTCGGTGCCATGGACCTTGTTGATGCGTTCCTGGTACGCCTCGAGGTTGATCTGGCACAGCGGGCACGTCGTGATGATGACGTCCGCGCCGGCGAACTGCGCGGCGCTCAGAATGTCGCGGTTCAGCTTGAGCGCCACTTCCTCGTAGCTGGTCATGAGCATCCCACCGCAGCAGCGGACCTTGACCGGAAACGGCACCACCTCGGCGCCGAGGGCATTGAATAGGTTGTCGAGCTGCTGCGGGTCCTCCCTGTCGTCAAAACGCCCCTGAGGGCGGACAATCTGGCACCCGTAGTACGGCGCAACCTTCAGCCCGTCGAGCCTGCAGATCACCCGCTCCTGGATGCGTTCAATTCCATAGAAGTCCACCAGGATCCCGAGCGGATGCAGGACCTCGAGGCCGGCCGAGTACGAGAGGTTCGCCGCCGCCAGCACCTCGTTGATTTGGGCCTTGTGCTCCTCCCCCCAGCGCATGTGGCGGTTGACCTTGGAGAGGATCGTGAAGCACGAGCTGCACGGCGCGCAGACGTCCAGCCCCATGCGCTCGGCGTACGCGAGGTTGCGCGCGGTGAGGGAGTAGGCGGTCAGCTTGTTCATCGAGATGTACGACGTGGCGCCGCAGCAGTTCCAGTCCTCGATCTCCTTGAGGCCGATTCCGAGCCGCTGGAAAACCAGTCGCAGGGAGACGTCGTACGGCCGCCCTGTCGCTTCGAGGCTGCACCCGGGGTAGTAGGCGTACTCCATCACAGGCCTCCCATGGACTGCGCCTTCTTGATGATGGCCCTCACCTCTTTCATCCCGTGGATCCGCGCCGGTTTCAGCCCGAGTCGCTTCCGCTTCAACATTCGCAGGGCGAACTTCTGGATGTTGGGCGAGAGCAGGCCGACCGGGTTCGTCGACAGGTAGTACTTGAGGCCGAACCAAAGCTCCCAGTTGCGCCCGAAGGAGTGGATATTGCCGACGAACGCTTCGGACAGGGCGTGGGCGGGGAAGCTCCTCGGGAAGATCCCCTTCGCGGAGGCCAGCCGCTTGAGTGCGTACACGCTATCGGTGACCCGGATCCCCTGGGGGCAGCGCACCGTGCACGCGTAGCACGAGGCGCAGATCCAGATCGAGCGGCTCCGCAGGATGTCCTCGAGGAACCCCGCACGGAACAGCGCCACGATCTCCCGGGGGGTGATGTCCATCGCGTGGGCGACTGGGCAGGAGCCCGTGCAGGTGCCGCACTGGATGCAGTCTCGGATCTTGAAGCCGTTGGGGAAGGTCGCGACCTGGTCCCAGAAGGCGGCGCGCAGCTCCGCCTCCTTCGAGCGCAGGGCGGCCGGTGCCGGGTTCGTCATGGCGCCTCCGCGATTCGCTGCCTGGTTGAGGCCCCCCTGCGGCCTGACGACGGATCGTCAAACGTGCGCCGCCGCGGAGGGTGCCGGAGGCACCGTTCCGTGATCGGGGGGGACCACCTGCCACTGTGGGTCACGATCGATCGTCAAGCATTCCCCGTGCCAAGAGGCTTGTACCTTGTTAACTCGTTCACAAGATACCAATTGAATGAGCGCCGCCTCCGGTCTGCCTGGGTCAGATCGCCCCATTCGTGGCGTTTTGCCCCGGACCTCGTATGCAACGCGGCTAGCGAAGCTGGTAGGCCTTGATCTTGCGCCAGAGCGTCTTGCGATCGATCCCGAGGAGGGCGGCCGCTTGGCCCAAATGCCAGCCGGTCACGTCCAGCACCTTGCGGATCTGCTGCACCTCCGCGGAGGCCAGGCTGAGGTCCCGCCCTGTTCGGCCCGCTTCGACCGGCCCCTCCGGCACGGTCGTCGCGAGGTCCAGGTCCCCGGTGGTGATCTCGTTGCCCTGCGCAAGCACCAGGGCGCGCTCGAGCGTGTTCTCGAGCTCGCGGACGTTGCCGGGCCAGTCATGTTCCTGGAGGGCGCTCAACGCCGCCGCGGACAACGGCCGCGGGGCGAGCGCCCGCCGTGTCTGGATGCGCCCCAGCAACCCCTCGGCGAGCAGCCGAATATCCTCCCGCCGCGTCCGCAGCGGGGGTACCACGATCGTGACAACGCTCAGACGGTAGAAGAGGTCCTCACGGAAATGTCCGTCCTTCATTGCGACCGTCAAGTCCTGGTTGGTGGCGGCGACGATGCGGACGTCCACCGCGATCGGCTGGGCGTTGCCTACGCGGGTGATCTCCCGTTCCTGAAGGACGCGCAGTAGCTTCGCCTGGACCGCAGGCCCGACGTTGGCGATCTCGTCCAGGAACACGGTGCCCCCTTGCGCAAGCTCGAAGCGACCGGGGTGGTTTGCCGTCGCCCCGGTGAAGGCGCCCTTGACGTGCCCGAACAGCTCGCTCTCGCACAGCGTCTCAACGAGCGCGCTGCAGTCCACCGCCACGAACGGACGCTCCCGACGGGGGCTCGTATGGTGGATCGCGCGCGCCACGAGCTCCTTTCCAGTGCCGCTCTCGCCCGTGATCAGGACGGTGCTGTCTGCGACCGCGACACGCGCGATGAGCTCGCGCACCCGGCGGATCGAGGGACTCTCGCCCAGCAGCGTGTCGCCCGCGGGCGTCGCGGCCAGGGTGCGCCGCAGCACTTCGTTCTCGACCGCCAGGCCGTGCTTCTCGACGGCCCGGCGGACCACCAGTCTGAGCGTGTCGGTGTCGAAAGGCTTGGGGAGGTAGTCGTAGGCCCCCAGGCGCATGCACTCGACCGCGGAACCGACGCTCGAGTAGCCCGTGATCACGACGACGTCGAGGTTTGGGTGCTCGGCCTTGACCCTGCGCAGCAGCTCCGTGCCATCCACGCCGGGCATCTTCAGGTCGAGGATGACAAGGTCCGGCGCGTTGATGTGGATGGCCTTCATGGCCGAGAAACCGTCTGCTGCCGTCGCCACGCGGTACCCGCAGCGCTCCAGGGTCTGCCGGCAGGAATCCCGGATCGCCTCCTCGTCGTCCACGACCACGATCACGGGCGCCGCGTCCATTACGCCTCCTCGGCGGCCGGGATCATGACCCTGAACGTCGTGCCCGCGCCGACCTGACTCTGGACCTCGATGTCACCGCCGTGCTGGCGCACGATCCCGTAGGAGATCGCGAGACCCAGCCCGACACCGCGGCCGACCTCCTTGGTCGTGAAGAACGGCTCGAACAGGTGCGGCAGGTGCTCCTCGCGGATCCCGCACCCGTTGTCGGAGATCGCCACTCGGCAGAAGCCGGGCTTTTCGGAATACCCGGTGCGGATCGTCAGCACGCCCCCGTCCTTCATCGCGTCCAGGGCGTTGAGAATGATGTTGACGAAGACCTGCTGAAGCCGGCCGGCGTCCGCTCGCACCAGGAGATCGACGGTTGACTGCTCGGTGCGCACCTGGATCGCCTGGAGCTGCTTCTCGAGGAGCTTCAGCGTGTCGCGCACCAGCTGATTCAGATCGAGGGTGTCTATCTCCGCCGGGCTCACGCGGGCGAAGTCGAGCAGGCCGCGCACGATGTCGCGCGCCCGTGTCGCCTGCTTCACGATCTTCGTCATGTTCTCGTGGCGCGGATCGTCCGGCGGCGTGCTCTCGACCAGGAGGTCCCCATAGAGCAGGATGCCGCCCAGCGGGTTGTTGAGCTCGTGCGCTACGCCGGCCGCCAGCCGCGCCGTCGTGGCCAGCCGTTCGGTCTGGCCGACGAGCTCCGCCTCGCGCAGGCGGCTTGTCTCCTCGCGGCGCTGCAACGAGGCCGCCATCTGGTTGAGCGCGTCCGCGAGCCCGCCGAGACCGGCCAGGCCGGACGTACGGGCCCGACCCACGAGGCTCCCCCCTGCCCAGCGCCGCGCCAGCTCCGTGAGGGAGCGATTGGCACGGAGCATCACGACCGTCGGCAGCACAACGGCGCCCACGCTGAGCGAGAGCGCTGCTGCCGCAAGCCAGGGCAGCGCGGTCGATGGAAGGCCGGCGCTCGCCTGCCGGGTTGAGCTGAACGCCGCCCACAGCACCGTCGCATCGACGCCGGCGGCCGCCAGCGAAAGCCCCACAAACAGGCCGAGGGGCGCACCCTTGCGGGGGTTCACCACAACAGGATAGCCCCGTCCGACCCTTTGGGCCCAACACCGATCTCGTCCAGCCGCGGTCACCTGAGACCGCCGCCGGGAGGAGCGCCGGAGATGGCCGTTTCGGATTGCGCTCAGGGTGTGGAGCTTTCTGGCATGATTCGGTTGAACCGCCCCGGAAGGCTGGACCAGCGGTGGGTTGAGAATCGAGACCTCGGAGAGCCTTCCGTACCGGTCCGCCCGGGGCGACGAGCGTTTGACGAGCCAAATCCCGGTACAATCTCAACAAGGAGATCCGACACGTGCAGCCGGGCAGCCGTCTTGGCCCGTACGAGATCATTGCCTCAATTGGTGCAGGTGGCATGGGCGAGGTCTACCGCGCCCGCGATACCCGCCTGGGCCGGGACGTCGCGATCAAGGTGCTACCGGCGGAATTCGCCAGTGATCCTGAGCGTCTCCGTCGGTTCGAGCAGGAAGCTCGGGCGGTTGCCGCTCTCGATCACCCCAACATCCTTGCTCTCTACGACGTCGGCACTCACGAGGGTGCCCCGTATATCGTCACCCAGTTGTTAGAGGGGGAATCGCTGCGGGAGCGGTTACAGGCCGGCTCGCTCACCCCGCGCAAGGCAATCGAGGTCGGGGCGGAAATCGCCCAGGGCCTCGCAGCGGCCCACGACAAGGGCATCATCCACCGCGATCTCAAGCCATGGAATGTGTTCATCACGAAGGACGGGCACGTCAAGATCCTGGATTTCGGGCTTGCGAAGCTGGTGGCGCCGAGGAGCGTCGTCGAGCCTGCCCAGGCGAGCACCGTGGTCGAGGCGACGGAAGCGGGCACCGCCCTCGGCACGGTCGGTTACATGCCGCCGGAACAGGTGCGGGGACAGGTTGTCGATCAACGGAGCGATATCTTCTCCTTTGGGTGTGTGATGTACGAGATGCTCTCGGGCCGGCCGCCATTCCGGAGGGACACGGCCGCGGATACAACGAGCGCCATCTTGCACGAGGAGCCTGCGGAGCTGTCCCGTGTCGCAACTGGCGTCCCGGCGGCATTGGAGCGGGTGGTCCGCCGGTGCCTGGAGAAGGAGCCTGACGAGCGGTATCAGTCTTCGCGCGACGTCGGGTTCGCACTCCTGGAGGCCTCTGGGGCGGCCGAGGCGAGCACTCCTCCGATGGTGCGCGTGCGCGTCGGTTGGCGAAAGCGCCCCCTCGTAGCCGTTGCGATCGGGATCTCGGTTCTCGTGGCGGTGGCCGCAGGACTCCTTTTCCGGCGAAACACCACACCCGCACCCCAACCTGCCGGCCCGTCAGTCGCCGTCCTTCCCTTCGTCAACCTCAGCGGCGACAAGGAGCAGGAGTACTTCTCCGATGGCCTGTCCGAGGAACTGATGGGTCTTCTGGCGAAGGTCAAGGAACTCCATGTGGTCGGACGCCTGTCGTCCTTCGCGTTCAAAGAGAAGAAAGCCACGCTCACGGAAATCGGTCGGGAGCTCCACGTGGCAACGGTTCTCGAGGGCAGCGTCCGGCGGTCCGGTGACCGACTGCGGGTCTCGACGCAACTCGTCAGCGTGGCCGACGGGTTTCAGATCTGGTCTGAAACATACGACCGGACGATGACTGACGTGTTCGGGATGCAGGACGAGATCGCAGTGGCAGTGGTTGCGGCGCTACGACCCGCGTTGGTGCCGCTGGAGCGACCGGTAGCCTCGGCGCACCAGACGGCGAACCCGGAGGCTTACACGCAGTACCTCCTGGGCCGGCATCTCTACGAGCTCAACAAACCGGAGAGCTGGCGTCAGGCGGTCGAGGCATACGAGAGTGCAGTTCGGCTCGATCCAGCCTATGCCGCAGCCTACGCCGGTCTGGCAATTGCCGAGATCGGGGTCGCCGGCTACTCCGCCAAGGCCACCGAGCGAGCGGAGTGGAAGAAGAAGGCGCTGGACGCGGCTGAGAAGGCCATCACCCTCGACCCGATGCTCGCGGCTGGCTATGCGGCGCGGGGCCACTTGCGCAGCATCGCCTTTCCTCCCGACTGGGTGGCGGCGCACTCAGATCTGCGCCATGCACTCGAGCTTGACCCTAGCGACGTCGGCGCCCGCATCCATGCCTGCATGCTCTTGGCTCTGCTGGACCGGCTGCCGGAAGCGGTCGCCGAGGCGAGGAAGGCGACTGATCTCGACCCTCTCTCTCCCACTGCCTGGTCTGTCCTTGGATGGTGCCTCAATGCCGCCAGGGACTTGGCGGGTGCTCGCCAGGCGCTGAACCGGGTGCTCGAGATCAGCCCCGACGACTTCATCAGCCACTGGAACCTGGGTTGCACCTCCCTTCTTGAGGGCAATCCCACCGTGGCCCTTCGTGAATTCGCTCGGACGACCGAGGTCTCTCGCCTGACAGGTTCGGCGCTGGCGGAGCACGACCTGGGGCACACGAAGGCCTCTCAAGCAGCACTGGACGAGCTGATCGCCAAGCACGCCAGCCACGCGGCCTACCAGATTGGCGAGGTCTACGCCTGGCGGAGCGAGCTGGACAAGGCGTTCGAATGGCTCAACCGCGCCTACGCTCAAAGCGACTACGGGCTGTGCTCGCTCAAACCCAACCCTCTTCTCGCCAGGCTGCGATCGGATCGGCGGTACGACGATCTGCTGCGCCGCATGAATTACCCAACGAGCGCGAGCCCGTGATCAACGCATTGTAGGATCTGCTTGCAAGTCCCTTCCTGAGAACGGCCTCCGGGCGACAGACTGACAGCTCCGCAGGTGGGACTAACAACCCTGGCTCGTCCCTCGTACCGTGGCTCCCCAGTGGTTCTTGGCTCGGCATCTGTGCTGCACTCGTCGTATTGGTCACCCAAGAAAGTTGCCATGGGGCCGGAGAGACCTTCGGGACCCCAGAAGAAACGCGATTTCACGAGATCGCCCCTCCTCTTCCTTAGGAGAGCTGCGCGGGGGTTATGGCGGCACCATTTCGATTCGCGCTTTCCGGACCCAAGAAGCTTGACAGCTACAAGCCCTCGCTCCATATTCTCAAGAAAGGGCTGCCTCAATCGCCTAGTAGCAATCTGGCGACAGCCGAGATGGTTGGTTGCGGGGGGGGTTCCCCAGTCGCGCTGCCCACGAGGATGCCGGGAACGCATTCCTTCTCCGCCCGTTGGGTGCTTGTCTTCAAAACAGGAAGGACTGGAGGTGAGGGTCATGAGAAGTCCACTCATTACTGTTGCTTCGTTGTTCCTCTTCTCGTCTGTGACATCGCCTGTTCCGCCAGCAGCAGCGGCAGACGCAGCAGCTGCACCCGCAGCACCAGACACAACACCGAGCCCGGCGAAGCAACTTCCCATCACCCAGGGCACGATTCTGGGGAAGCCAGAGATGCTGGTTGATTGGGCTCACAAGTTCCGCACGCCGGGTGAATGGGCGAACTTGCAGGAGTCGATTCAGAAGCAGCTGAAGAGTTTCCAACCGAGCGAAGAGTCCGCAGAATACACATTCGAGTTCGACACGCACTACTATTTCCTCGTCTTTGCAACATATGATTCCGATCCTGCTGGAGAGGTGGTCCGGATTCCTGTGCATAAGCCGGCACTACTTCAGTACAGTCAGCGGTTCCCGGGGATCAAAAGCGTGGTCGAGGTGTTCGTCTCGGTGAACCCCCTGGCGACCCTCTCAAGCTCCTACCTCGTGACACCGAAACCGAATCCGATCGTGGCGAGTCTCCCGGGGTTTGTTAAGCAGTTTGATGTTGGGAAGTTGTTGGTGGTGGCGGCCCGCGAGAAGGAAAAGGCGCCCCCGGAAGCGCGCATTGCCGTCCACATCACGAAGGTCACCTTCCCGGATACTCGCGCGAGCATCGCGATTGCTGATCGAATTGAGAGTCCAGGTTACGTTGATGGCGACAAGCTCTCGAGTGCAGTGAAGAAGCTCCAACAGAGGATGCCGGTTGCCGTTCCGAACCCTAAAGACAAGGACGTTTGCGTGGCGTGCTACCAGGCGATCCTCGCCGAGACCGCCAAACGCCTGAAAGATGTTGTCAGCAGCCAAAACGAAAACAAAGACCTGAAAGACTGGAGCAAAAAGGAAAACAAGGAATTGACGAAGGTGAAACGAGACGACATCGAGAAGGTGCTCGACGACCGCTGGCATCGTCTCGATGACGCACTGACAAATGCGTACGACGGGGCGTTTGCAGTGGGTGGTTGCGCGAGTCTTGTGGACCGGACGAATCCGAATCTCGCCGTGATCGGCGACCTCGAAACACGGCTTCACGCTTTGACGACCAAGCCGGAGCTGGTGGTCGTGAAAGGGACCTCGGCGTATGACAACCTCCCCTTGACGACGTGGGACCTGGGCCTTGTTGCCGCCGCGATCCTCACGAGCGGAGGCAGCGACACTCGCGTCCAGGTTTCCGGCAACGTCCTGAGTCCCAACCCGCTTTCGGGCACGCTCACCATGGGTGTGGTCAACTGGCACCCGATTCCGTTCGATTCGAGTCAATTCAATATGGAACGAGGCGAGGTTCTCCGGATTTTCGGGGGGCTCATAATCACACCTGACATCGGGGTAGGCGCCGGGGTGGGCTGCGCTTTGTACCGTGGTTTGAGCCTGAACGTCGGGGCGGCGTGGATTCGGGTGGACAAGCTCAGAGCAGGAGATCAGATCGGGCAACCGCCCAAAGACCCGAACCATCCGCTCGCCACAGGCAAGCGCACAGTCACGTTTGCCGGCTTTGGATACACATTCTGAGGGAGGTTCAACGCCAAGGCCATGGTTTCGAATGAGAGGCCTAGCATATGAACTGGTACCGCAACCCGGGGCAGGCCAGCATTGGCTCAGCCTAGCGCGGCAGCTTGAGCGCCGAGCTAGGCGGCCGACTTTTGAGCACGGCGCTGCGCCTTTCGTTTTCCAACGACCTCTGAAGCGTCGGCGACGAGGCTGTTCTTGTCCTCGAACCTCTGGATCCCGAGCTTGATTATCGGCACAATGGCTGCCGGGGTCAGCTCTCCTTCTTTACTCGGGCCGATGTTGGCGGCTGCGATGCCGAATTCGACATACAAGCCCCACAGGCCTTCACTGAGGCCTGCGTGTTTGATGAGGGCCTCTGCAACCTCTTTGTGGGTGAAAGTAATCTGTTTGGTTTCGGGCATTTTTAGTTCACCCCCGTGGCGGCACTGGGCCGCAGGTTGACGCCTGGCTCGCGGTGTGGCGGTGTAGAAGCGCGGTCTTGCACTTTCCACCCGGAGTGAATCTGGACCGCCGACACTAGGCGGTTGAAATCGGTCGCGAGAATACGTTTCTCGAGCCAGCCGGCAAGTTCACCATACAGGCTGGTGGCACCGACCTTCTCAGAGACCGCGGCTACGATGAACTGATTGAGACTTGTAGCATCCCTTTCGGCCATCGCCGCAGCACTGCGGTGGAGGCTGCGTGGCATTCGAAGCACAAGTCGGCCGCTGAACTCGTTCTCGACCGATGGCTCGGGGATAGTTTGACCCAGCGCCAGTGCCACGGCGAGCCACGAGCGTGCCGCCTCGTCAAGACTGCGATACGCTGAGGCTGGATCTTTGGCCTCGGCAAAGCATCCTGGAAATTCAAGGATGCGCGCCGTGAACGTCCCTGATTCTGGGTCTGGAATGAGTACCCGGCTATATGGGCGCTTGAGATAGTCCTCGATGTGACTTTCCTTACGCGACATTGTCAGTTCTCCTCCTCGGCACGTGTCAGTTCCTCCAACGCTTCCAAATCCTCCTCGAGCTGGTCGAGTATCCCCCGCGCCGTGAACTTGTTGAGATCGGACGAGTGGTGAGGGATCGCCAGGGGCCGCAATCGCGGAAAACCCGGGTTGACCCAAGTTGGCTCTTTGCCACGGGCATCCTTCCTCCTTCCCAGTGCCTGGGCAAGCGACTCGACTTCCGAGGATTTGATACCCCCTTTGGCCCTGAGCGAGTTGAGTCGTTCCCGAAGTTTTCGAATTCGCTGTTCACCTTTGATATCGCCCATGATATCACTGCCCCGCACACAATAGGATTCTATGGCGAGACTGTCAAGGGCCAGTCAATGGCTCTCCAGCGCCGCGTTTCAGCAGCCCGGCTACCCTGGTGCGGGTCATGAGCAGAGGATACTCGTACAAACTGTGGGGTCGCCATGCCCTGGAGGGCCGCGCCAGGATGGCCCAGGATCGGCGAGCGACATCCCTCCGCACTCCTTTTCCCTGCCATTTCGAGGGGCCGTGCGCCTATTGGATCGCAGTCGTCACGGAGAGACAAAATCCTTCCTGCCTGGTACCCGTGGCTGGCGACGGCCAGGGTTGGGTTCGTGCTTGTGCTGGAAGTTTTTTGGAAGTTAGGCGCTTAACTGGCTCCGCAGGAGGGGCTGGACCCACCCTTCTACCCTGCGAGAGCTTACCTGTCAATCCGCGTGCGTTTCGGGCGTCGATCGCGTCCAGTTAGTCCGCCCTGTCGCTGCCTGCCCCCAGGCCGCCAGCGGCTGTTTGGCTGGAGCGCCTGACCATGAGCACCAGTAAGGATGCCGTGGCGTGCCAAGCCCAGGAGGGGGAAGTAAGGCGGTCCCAGCAGCCCTGCTCTACCTTGGGAGGATCATCTTATGTTTTCCCCGACAACCCCGAGCACTATTTGAGAATTCCACTTGGTATGTAAGTCATGGTGCCGGAGGAGGGAGTCGAACCCTCACGCCCTTGCGGACACGGGATTTTGAGTCCCGCGCGTCTGCCATTCCGCCACTCCGGCACTCGCGCATCTCACGAGCGGCGCGCCGGGAGTGTAGCAAAAGGAAGAGGCGTGGTCCGTGACCCGTGGTCCGGGGAGCCAAGAGACGCAGGGCAATGGCAATTCGCGTGGAGCGTGCCGCCACTGACAATGGGAAGAGGGTAGAAGGTAGACGGTAGAGGATAGACAAGGCTCGTCTCGCGCGGTTGTCTTCCCTTTTCCCTCTTCCGTCTCCCCTTAACCGCCTCTCTTGGTCCGACGCCGGCGACGCCAGCTGGGGCGTCTTCCTCTACAATGCGGGCATGGCCACGACCGTTGAGCAGATCCACACGGCGCTTGCCAGTGCCTACCCCATCATCATGGTCCTTTCCAACGAAGAGGACCGCATCGAGCGGCTGATCCAGCGCTTCGCCGCGTCGGCGAAGCCGCAGCCGTTGCCGGTCGCCACGTGGAATTGCCTCGACGGGCTGTCGGGGCAAGAGGGCACCGGCGATCCGATCGTCGCGCTGCGCTGGCTGGAGACGCAGGCGCCGCGCGGGTTCTACGTGTTCAAGGACCTGCACGCGCTCCTCCCCGGCAACCGCCAGCTCCTGCGCCGCCTGCGCGATACGGCCGCCGCGATCCGCAACACCGGCCGTTATCTGTTCACGCTGGCGCCCGAGGGCGAGGTGCCGTACGAGCTGAAGCCGTTCACCTACGTCGTGACGTCGCTGTTTCCCGACGAGAACGAGGTCGCCGCGGCCGTCACCGCCGTGCTTCAGCAGACCGGTCTGACCGCCGATCCCGAACGACAACAGCTCCTGGTCGGGTCGCTGCGCGGGATGTCGCTGCTGGAGGTGGAAAGCCTCCTCCGCCGCCTGCTCACCCGCCACCAGGCGATGGACGACGAGTTCATGGCCGAGGTGCTCGCCGAGAAGGAGCAGATCATGCGCAAGGAGGGGATCCTGGAGTTCGTCCCCCCTGTCCGCGCGATCGGCGACCTGGGCGGCCTGGATCAGCTCAAGACATGGGTGCGCCAACGGGCCGCCCTGTTCACGCCCCAGGCGCTCGCCCAGCGGCTGCCGCGGCCCAAGGGCGTGCTGCTAATGGGGATGTCCGGATGCGGGAAGTCGCTCGCGGTGAAGGTCATCGCGACCGAGTGGAAGCTCCCCCTCTTCCGGCTCGACATGAACCTCGTGTTCGCCGGGGTGCAAGGCTCGCCGGAGTGGGTGTTTCACCGCGCCCTCGAGGCGGTCGAGGCGGTGGCGCCCGCGGTGCTCTGGATCGACGAGATCGAGATGGGTGTCGCCGGCTACTCGGAAGGCCAAACCGGCTCGATGACCCGAATCTTCTCGACGTTCCTGACCTGGATGCAGGAACACCGCGCCGACGTCTTCGTCGCGGCAACCGCCAATCGTATCGCGCTGCTCCCGGCGGAGATCATCCGCAAGGGGCGGTTCGATCAGGTGTTCTTCGTGGAGCTGCCCAACGAGGAGGAGCGCAAGGAGATCCTCGACATCCACCTGCGCACCCAGACGCTCGATCCGGGCAAGTACGACCTCGTGCTGCTCGCCTCCGCGACGCGTGGGTGGAACGGGGCGGAGATCGAGCAGGCCGTGGTCTCAGCCCGGATCGCCTGCAACGCCGACAGGCGCCCGGTCGAGGAGCGCGACCTGCTCACCTCGATGGGCCAGATCGTGCCGCTCTCGACGACGATGTCCGAGCAGATCAAGGCGATCCGCTCATGGGCGCGCACGCGCGCGCTCCCGGCCACAACCCCCGGCAGGCCGGAGATGTGACGGCTCACAGGCTTTCACGCCCGAAGGTCCCGAAGCGAGTTAAGAGTTGAGAGTGAAGAGTTAAGAGTTCAGAGACGGGGATGGCCAGCTCCGCGCCGGTCTTCCGTCTTTCAACTCTTCACTCTTCACTCTTAACTCTTCACTTGTGCTTGCGTCAGCGGGTCGCGGGGGCGGCCACCGAAGGGAGCGTAGCGCCAGAAGCCGGCCCGTCGGGCGGTGGGATCACGCGGTTGCCGAGCAGGATGATGCTGGCCCCGGCGTCCGGAGTCGGCAGCTCGGGAGCGCACTGACGGGGCTGGCCGCCGCCGTGGGCCCCGAGCAGGTCGAGCACCCACTTCTCCTCGGCGTGTCGCGCGCCTTTGAGCTTCCCGGCGGCGTGCGGCACTGCGACGCAGAAGAGGAGCTCCCCCTGGCCCGTCCGGGCGAACCCCGCGAGCACGGCAATGCCGCCGTCGGTGTTCGTGAGCGTCCCCGTCTTGCCCACCACCGAGGTGGTGCTCGGGCCGTCGGCTAGCAGCGGGAACTGGTGCGTCACCGTTCCGGGGTCGCACCCCGCCACGGGCAGCAGGGATTCGACCGGAACCGTCAGACGCTCGCAGGTACTCCTCAGCTCTCGGAGGAGGCGCACGATGACGCGGGCCGTCAGGCGGTTGCTGCCCAGGCCGGAGGCGGTCTCCAACTGCACGGCCTCGCGCGGTACCTCGCAGCGGGAAGCAACAAATGTGGCCAGCTCATCGACCGGGCCCAGGCCCGCCGCCACGCGCTCGATGTCGTTGTTTGAGTAACAGTTGAAACGCCGCAGGATCTCGACCAGAAACTGCGAGCGGTGTACGACCAACATCTGACCCGGGTTTGCTTCGCCGTCCGCCCCGATGCCGCCCGACACGACCACCTGGGGCGGCCGTTTCGGATCGAGACCCCGCCGGAGCGCAAACTCCCGCCAGGCCATGCGGGTCGAACCGTCCCAGCGCTTCGGGTTGAGGGCCTGGCGCAGGCGGGTCGCCATCAGGACGCTGCGCTTGATAGGATCCGGCTCGCGTCCGGATGAGCCGTTCTCCCACCCCATCCAGAAGCGCTGGTTCACGATCACCGCGCCCGTCACTCGCTCGACGTGGAGGTCGTTGAGCGCCCGAGCGACAAGGAAGGCGTTCTCGGCGTGGAAGTCGGGATCTCCCGAACCCTGCACCACGAGATCGCCCTGAAGAACGCGTCTCGCTTCGTCCACGGTCCCGCGGGCGAAGAAGCGTGTCTCGAAACGAAAATCCGCACCCAGCCGCTCGAGCGCCCAAAGCGAGGTGGCCACCTTGACCACCGACGCCGGGTTGATCGCCTCGTCCGGTTGGTTCGACTCCATTAGCTGGCCGCCGAGCGTCTCGACGTGCCAGACGAGGGGGAGGGACCTGCTCACACGCCGCGGGCGTGACGCCGTTTGCGCGCCTTCCGAGAGCGCAGAGGCAAGCAGCATGCAACCGACGAGGATCACAATAACCCGCTTCACAGCTGTGCATTGTACCCGATCGGAGGTCGCTGCGGAGTTGCCCCGGTCACAGCGGCATTCCAGCGCCTTGTGCTTGGCATCGGGATGCAAGCTGAGCTAGCGTTGTCCGCGGGTCGGAGGCACCATGAGCGACATCGACGAGTTCATCGCAGCCCGGAAAGAAGCCAACGCGGCGGTCCTTGCGCAAGACCACCTCGGGATCAAGCGCTTCTTAGCCGTCGACGATGCCGCCTACCGGGACGGCGCGCTGCCCGGAAAGGTCAAGGAGCTTCTGGGCCTCGCATCCTCGCTGGTGCTGCGCTGCAACGACTGCGTGGACTACCACCTCATCCAGTGCGTAAGGGCCGACTGGAGCACCGCCGAGATCGTGGACGCGCTCAACGTCGGCCTGGTGGTCGGCGGCTCCATCGTGATCCCGCACGTTCGTCACGCGATCATGACGCTGGAGCAACTCAGGGAGCGCCCCAATATCACCGTTTGACGGCGGCGTCGTCCCGAGCCCCCACTGTGGGCGCCTGGCGCTCCGGGTACGAGAAATCAACTGGAAGGGCACGGAGTTGTCCTAAGATGTCCGCGGGGGGTGCAGTGAATCCTGAGGTCGAGCTTCTGGGGCAGTGGTCGGTCGGCGTGCAGTTGGCGACGGTGACGTTGCTGGCGGTGTTCTTCGTTGCGCTCGCCCGCACGGTCCGCCTGCAGGAGGTCCGCCTCTGGGCGTTTGCGTGGGTCGCGGATGCGGTCTCACTCGCATCGTTGTTCCTGGGCATGTTCCTTGCCCTCCCGCCGCTGCTCCTCCACCTCCTCGTGACGGCACACGTCGCCGGCAAGACTGCCTACGCCCTGCTGCTCGTGGCCGGGGCGCGCAGCCACCTGCGGCCGGGAGCCGACGAGTCGTTGCGACCATGGACTCTGGCGGCGATTGTGGCGGCGTGGAGCCTGATCCTCGGCTTCTTTTCCCCCGGAGGGGCGTTCGTCCGGGTGGCGGTCTCTCTGATGGTTGGGGTCCTCCTCACCACCGGTGCTGCATGGGTGCTGACTCGTCCGCGCCTCCCGCGCTCGCACTGGTTCGGCTTCGCCATGCTCCTGGAGGGCTTCCTGTTCCTCCACTATGTTCCGCTCGCGCTGCCGTCCCTTTGGGGAGGCCACTCTCTGGCGGGGTACACCCGCTACTCCTCGTTCTTCGACGCCGGTGCCGAGCTCTTCCTGGCGCTGGCGATCCTCGTTGCAATCGAAGGGTCGTCGTCGCAATACCTGGAACACCTCAACCGGGAGCTCCTCGCATCTCAGGATCGTCTGCGTCAGCTCGTGGATCTCGACCCCCTGACGTCGCTGTCCAACCGCCGCCGCCTGCGTGGTGAGATGGAGCGCGTGCGCGCCTCCGGCGCCGCGGTGGTCTTCCTCGACGTGGACAACTTCAAGGAGATCAACGACCGGCACGGGCACATTGCGGGCGACGCCTGCCTGCTGCGGATCGCCGCATCCCTCACGCAGACGTTCCGAAGCGACGACTCCCTCTTCCGACTCGGAGGCGACGAGTTCCTCGTGGTCGCACCCGGTCTCGACGCCGAGGCTGCACGCGAGCGGGTCCAGCGCCTGCGCACGGAGCTTTCCGCTGCAGAAGGCAATGCTCCTCCCTGCCACCTGTCGGTCGGCATCGCGAACCTGGCACCCGATGGCGAACCCGATGCCGCCCTCCGCGAGGCGGACGACCGCATGTACGTCGAGAAGCGACGCTCTAAGGGTCGAGGGCAACGCCACCATGGCGGGGTGCTGCCCGAAGCCCTGGTCTAGCATCAGTTGACAGCCTCCACCCACCCACCCAGTTGACAGTTGACAGCTCCCCCACCCACCCAGAAGAGAGACACCTTGGGGAAGAAGAGCAGTGAGCTTCTGACTGTCAACTGTTAACTGTCAACTGTCGACTCTGTCGCGGTTGTCGCGAGACACAAGTCGAGACCTCGCGAAGCATCTCGAACAGCCGTCTCGTACGCTGGGCCCGCGGTCAGCGCCCGCAGGCGCTCGGTGGCCGGGAGTACCATTGGCCACGCCTCCCAGCGCACCGCCGCGCCGGTCTCAGTCCTGAGTACGAGCCCTTCTTCTACGGCTCGTGAAGCCTGATCGAGAGGCATTCCGGACAGTACAGTTTCGAGTGCCCGCATGAACGCTTCGGCCTTCGGATCGATGAACCGCATGTGACGCCGGGAGACGGCGGCGAGGTGATAGTGGCTTGGACGGAAGACCATCCCATCGAGCGCGAGCGTTTCGCTCACCACCACCAGCCAGCCAAAGAACTCGCCCAGCATCCCGAGGCCGGGGTGCTGCTGGCCGGGGAGCGCGCTCCTCCCCGCCGCGAAGCTGGCGCGGGGGTTCTGGAGGAGGAGCCACTCCACCTCAAGGACCTCACACCCCGGGACCGCCCGCGTGCTGCGGTGGACGCGCAGCTCCACCAGCAGCTCGCGGCGCTCGGGATCGCCGAAGATCTTCAGGGTCTGACCGAGCGGGTGCTCGAGCTCCAGGTGCAAAACCGGCGTCTTGAATCCGCGCGCCCGAAGCTGCTGAAGGATGCCGAAGCGTTCCAGGAGGAGCTCGATTCCGACCTTCGAGAAGAACTCCAGGAAACGCGTGTGCCTGGGCACCCCGGGAAGGATGCCGACGAGGTCGTCCTCTGTGAGCTCCCACCCTCCGAGGCCGCTGACCGACGTCAGCTTCACCGGGTCGAGGGTGGCCTTGATCTGGCGGAAGCGCATCAGGGTCAGCGCCTCGTTGTCGGGTGGCTCGATGACGGTGCCCGACAGCAGCCACGCGAGGAACCGAGCCGAGTAGCGCCAGGCCGCGTCGCCATACCCGCCGGCGAGCACCACGACAAGACGAGCATCGTGCTGCTGCACTAGCTCGACCACCATCCGGTCGCGTGCGAGGATCCCCTCCCCGGTCAGCTTCCAGTTCCCGATGGTATCGTCGCCGGCGACGTCACAGCCGGCGACGTAGACGACTAGACCGGGTCGGAACACTCCGAAGACCGCAGGCAGCGCCTCGCCTAGGGTGGAGAGATAGACCTCGTCAGTCACGCCGGCCCCGAGCGCGATGCTGGTCGAGGCGACAGCCTCCGTGTCCCCCCAGTGCTCATTGTGAAGCGAGAACGTGTGCACCGTGGGATCGTCCGCGAAGATCTCGCGGGTGCCGTTGCCGTCGTGGAGATCGAGGTCCACCACGAGGACGGGAGCGGCGTAGCCATTCCGACGCAGACGCGCCACCGCCACCGCGACGTCGTTGAAGACACAGAACCCCATTCCCTTCTTCCGGCCCGCATGGTGGAACCCGCCGCCCAGGTTGACCGCCGCGCACCGGGTCGCGAGCGCCCAGCGCGTCGCCTGGATGGTGCCTCCGACCATGAGGCGCTGAAGGTCGAGCACCCGCTCGAGCTCATCGTCGCCGACCGGTACGCCGAGGATCCTCGTCAGCGTGTCGGGGCGTTGGAGCACTTCGAGATACTCCAGTTGGTGCGCCAAGAGGAGGTTCTTGAGTGCCGCAGGCCGCGGCACCGACATTTCCTCGCGACGGATCAGCCTCTCGTTCGCCAGGAACGCCAGGATCCGATCGGCGCGCAACGGATCGGAGGGCACGCCGGTGACGTTGCGCTCGTAGGCGGGGTCATAGATGAAGCGCACCGTGGGAGGGTGCACCGCGTAGCGCAGGCGTCGCACCTGGCGCCTCACGGCGCGACGGAGACCCCCCACGCTGCCCGGAGCGCTCGTTTGCACCATCGTTTGAGTATATGCGGTGGCCGCCCGCGCGAGCGCGGCGAAGGGTGTGAGGGAGGGGACATTCCCAGGAGGATCGGAGTGTTCAGGGGGCTCTTACGCTCGTGACCGTTTGCGCCCCGGCGCAACCGATCGAGATCGCGGGAGGTTACTGACCCGCCCCGCTGCCGGCGCGGACACCGGTGATGGGCGGGCGCACCGATGTGCCGAACAGCCTCTCGACACTCGACCTCAAGGACAATCCGGGCCTCTCCAACAAGAGCAACGCCGTCTCAAAGGTAGTCGGAGCAGGAGAGGTAGTACCCGCACGCGCGGTTCGGGCAAACCAGTTTGCACGATCGCTGCGACAGGTGGGCGCCGCAGTTCGGGCACGTGCGCACAGGCACGTCGTGGCCTGCACGCCGCAGGGAGGGACCGTCCTGCTGTGAAGGCCGGGCCGTCCGTGTGTCGTCGCGTGACTTCATCCGACGGTTACGTTAGCCAGCCACGCGACGTACGTCAAGAGTGCGTCTCAGTGTATGTTCGATCTCCGCGTCCCGGCGCACGTACACCTCGTACAGAGCAACCTCTGAGGGTGGCCGGTAGGGACCTTCAGTGCACCGCTGGAACAAGTGTCGGCGCGCCCGAGCGCGTATCGATCACCGAGGCGAAAGCGAAAAAGGCGACCGTGCCGGTCACCTCGGCGCGCAGGTGCTCGCCGCGGGAGACACCGAACGAGTGCAGTGCGTCGTCAAGTTGGAGGTAGCCTCCGGGTGCCAGGTGGTACGACTCTTCTCCCGCCAGGTCCCCGCGTTGGGTGAACACGCGCACATGCACGAACCCGCCCTCGGTCGAGGGGTTGAAGAGGGAGATGTTGGTTCTGAACTGCGGCGTCCGTCGAAGCCCCAGGAGCTGCGCCACATCCCCGGCGTGTGTGGCGGCGCTCTTTAGGAGAGCAGGCATGCCCTGGCCGAACGACCCTCGACCTGCGGCGTTGAACACGCGCGTGAACACCACGATCCCCGGCGTCGTGACGAAGCGCAGCACACCCACGCCGCCCTCGGGAACCAGGTCGTTCCGGTAGATCGTCTCACCGGGCGCGATGTCGGAGAGCACGGGCTCGGCGCGCAGGCCGTCCAGATTCGGCTGACCGGCCGGGAGGAACACCGCGGCGTACCCTCCGGTAATGGTGGAGGTGTTGCTGACCCAGACCTCGGTGTTCCACCACGCCCCGTCCTGGCCCTGCTTCTGACCGACCATCGGGACGAAGTACTCCTCTGCACGTACAAGCCCGGTGGCGGCCAGCGCCACGAGGAGGAATGCTGCTCGGCGCATCACCTTTCAGAATAGGCCCCCTGCCTCGCACACGCAAGAAGCCGGAGTTCCGTGTGCTACCATCACCGAGGTGTTGAGCCGGCAGTGGGTTACGTGACGACCGCTGCGCTGGGCACCGTCTGAAGGCGACCCGGACGGGATCGGCGGTCACGGCGGTCGATTCCCCCGGGGCCCTCGCGGTCCAGCTCTTACCGGCAAGGTTGGAGGACTGATGCGACGAAGGTTGTCCACGCTGCTGGCCCTGGCCGCGATCCTGGTCACACCGCTCCCGAGAGTCTCTGCCGCTCCTCCGGACGATGCCCGTGCGCGTCTTTCGTACGACGTGCACTTCCTCGCCTCCGATGCCCTCGAGGGCCGATTTTCCGGTTCCGAGGGCGCGAAGGTCGCAGCCGATTTCGTCGCCGACAGGTTCAGGTCGCTGGGCCTGACGCCTGCCGGAGACAGCGGCAGTTTCTTCCAGCACTTCTCGTTCATCTCGGGAGTCGAACCCGGCCCTCGTAACGCCCTTTCGATCGATCTTCCCGGGGGCTCGCGCACCGCCAAGCTGGAGGACGACTTCCGTCCCCTCTCGTTCTCGGCGCCGGGCAGCGCCGCCGGCGAGATCGTGTTTGCAGGCTACGGCATCCACGCGCCGGATCTCGCCTACGACGACTACGCCGGACTCGACGTCAAGGGAAAGATCGTCCTCGTTCTGCGGTACTCCCCGGAAGGAGACGACCCCGCATCGCGCTTCCAGCCGCACATGGCGTTGCGCCGCAAGGCGTCGGAGGCCCGCGCCCTCGGCGCCACGGCGATGCTGGTCGCAACCGGGCCGGTGGGTGCGAAGGAAACCACCCCGGTCAAGATCTCGTTCGACGCTTCGTTCGCGGACTCCGGCCTGCCGGTGCTCGGCATCTCGACCCAACTGGCCGAGGCGCTCTTCGCGGGCCACGGGTTCACGCTGGCGGAGCTTCAGCAGCGCATGAACGAACGGAAAGAGCCGGCGTCGAGGCCGCTCGGGGTCCGAGCCTTGCTGACCGCCGACGTGGTTCAGAAGCGGGCGGACGCGGTCAACGTGCTCGCGCTCCTCCCCGGCAGCGACGAGGCACGGCGCGAGCAGGTTGTGGTGGTCGGCGCCCATGTCGACCACCTGGGCTACGGCGGCGAGGGGAGCGGTTCGCTGACGCCCGAGGTCCACGCTATCCACTACGGCGCGGACGACAACGCGTCCGGTACCGCCGGGATGATGGAGATCGCGCGACGCCTGGTTGCGAGGCCGCCGGCCCGGACCGTGCTGTTCGCCGCGTTCTCCGGGGAAGAGGAGGGCCTCCTCGGCTCGAGCCACATGGTTCAGCACCTGCCGGTCCCCAAAGACCACATCGTTGCGATGGTGAACCTCGACATGGTCGGACGTCCGAAGCCCGGCCCCGCGCTCACCCTCGGGGGCTACGGGACCGCCAAGGAGTGGCCCGACGTCGTCGAGAAGCTCAATTCGAGCCACCATCTCAAACTCGCCACCAACAACGGTGGCTTCGGGGCTTCCGACCATTCATCGTTCTACGGCGCCGGCATCCCAGTCCTGTTCCTCTTTACGGGCGCGCACGAGGACTACCACAAGCCATCCGACACCGCTGACCGCCTCAACTACCCCGGCATGGCTAGGGTCGTCGCGTTCGGCGCCGACCTCGCCAGAAGGGTGGCCGACCTTCCCGAGCGCCCGACGTTTCAGAAGGTCGCCGATGAGGGCGGAGGGGAGCGCCGTGGATTCAAGGTGCGCACCGGGGCGATCCCCGAGTATGGGTTCGAAGGTCCGGGCGTGAAGCTCTCGGGCGCCCGAGGCGGCTCCCCGGCCGACAAGGCGGGCCTCAAGGGAGGCGACATCGTGCTCCGCTTCGGCGATCGGGAGATCCGGAACATCTACGACTACATGTACGCCCTCGGCGACCATAAGGCCGGCGACGTCGTGAAGCTCCTCGTCAAGCGCGGGGCCTCGACGATCGAGCTCGAAGTGACGCTCGAGGCGGGATCGAGCGGAGGGCGGTAGGTGGCCCTCGATCTCGTCACGGCCGGCGAATCCCACGGCCGCGAGATGGTCGCGGTCCTCTCCGGCGTTCCTGC
>Ga0182010_10000208_pt1 | contig 33520 bp, 29 predicted proteins | sample 611E1MmetaG_FD_120488 | JGI IMG/M metagenome (GOLD analysis project Ga0182010, IMG submission 120488) | Permafrost microbial communities from Stordalen Mire, Sweden - 611E1M metaG | ecosystem: Environmental > Terrestrial > Soil > Wetlands > Permafrost | place: Sweden: Stordalen | collected... | reverse complement strand
GTGATCCAGCCCAAAGTACCCAGACGCCACATAGAGGTCATCGCCGAACGCCTGCATGGAGCTGGCCCATCCCAGCGTGCGCAAGAACTTGTTCCCCGTGGGTTGGACGGGATTGGATACGTCGACCGCCAGGATGCCATCGCCCGACAGGTTGAGGAACAAGCGACCCTGGTTGGCGCCCATGATCTGCAGGTTGTACGCCTCGGTCGGCTGGTCGTAGAGCGTCGCGAAAGTGTCGTTGCTCAGGTCGAAAATCATCAGGCGGTCGGACGTGGCTTCCCAGCTCGGAGTGCTGGCGCTCGAACTACCCGAGCTGGCGACGCCCCCGCCCGATGGGACCGCAATACCCCCGACTCCGTAGTAGTAGCCGTAGCCATAGTAGTTCTGCTGGGCCGTCACGTACATGGTGTTGCCCGCGACGGTCAGGCCCGACAGCGTGACGTTGCTGAACACCTTGGTGTCGAGGAGTTCCGCGGCCGGCGTCCCTCCGACGTTCACCTGGCGCAGCAGGTGCAGTTGGGTGTCAGACCGGTAGTATCCGTATGTGCTGGTCCCCGTGGGCGGGATGTAGACATAGAGTTGGTCTTGGGTCATGAAGTCGCGGGCGCCGGAGGATGGCGCCCAGGTGCGTACCAGCGGGCCCGGGATGTTGATCTTCTCGGCCGCCGCGAAGCTGCTGCCAGACTTGTTCCAGCGCTGGGCGTAGAACTTGTATTGCGTGAAGGTATAGCTGTCGTTGCCCTTCACCTGGGCCACCTGTTCGCGCAGGCCCAGGTAGAACCCGGTCGGGTCCACTGGATCGCCAACCAGCGAGAACGCGCCCCAGTCCGTGCTGCTGGGGTTGGGTACCGGGACTTCATTCACCGTGGGGGCGTCGGCATTGGTCAGATCCAAATACACCAACTTCGTCGTGTATGTGCCCGCGCCGGTGGAGGAGTTGTAGATGTACTCCTGGTCAAGGGTCACCATGCCACTTTCAACCTCGGTCCAACTACCGTAGCCGTTGAACCAATACCCGCCCCAGTAGCCGTTCCAGCCGCACCAGTACGGGTAGTACGGAATCCAGTTCGTCGGCAGGATGGTCGAGCCTGCCCGCCGTGGGTGCGTCGGGTCGGTCAGGTCGTAGACCAGGACCTGGGTTTGGCTCTGATAGGTGCTGTAGCCGGTGTTGCCAGACGGAAGGGTGCGGAAGAGCAGCAACTGGTTGCCGTGCTTGACCGCCTGCTGTACTTGCCCCACCGAGAAGCTGGCGACCGGCGTTGCGCCGTCGAGGTCACCGCCGGCCGCAAGAACCCTGAACAGCGAGAGATCCTGATTGGGGCTATAGTAGTAGCTCTGCTGCGACTGAACCTGGGCCACCAGGTACTTGCCGAACTGATAAATCTGATTGTAGTAGGGCGCAATCTCGATGACTGATTGCAGCTGTGGATTGGCGAGGTCCTGCAGGCTGGCAATCGAGGCATGGGTGTCGGACAAATTTACCATCATGCGCTGGCCAGTGGCCTGGTGCCCGAAGACGATGGTGCGGCGGACCTCGCCGTTGGGGTGGATGAAGGTGCCGTAGTTCTGCAACACGGTCTGCTGGGTCGGGCTCTTGGTATCGTCGTACTTGGTCAGGTCCCACGCCATGATCCCCACCGCGCTCTTGTACTGATACCACCACCAGTCATCGTTGGGGTCGCTCTTGGTCCAGAAGTACACCGGCACCGTCACCACGTTGGCCTGGCTGTCCGAGTACATCCCGATCATCTTGTGGGCTTGGTCCAGATTCCAGGTGATGGCCGAGCCCACCCATTCGGCGTTCTGCACCGCCACACACTGGCGTTGCACCAAGCGAACCTTGGTCAAATCGCGAACGTCGATGACGCTAACCGCGATGTTGGTCGAGCGGGGGCCGGCCGGGTCCTGGAATCCAGTGCAGGTCGAGCTGGTGTCCTGACCGATGCCCAATAGGAAGTTGTTGTCGCCGATCAAGCGGAACACGTCCATGTTGCCGGACAAACCGTCCACGGCAGAGAGAACCTTCAAGTTCTTTGGATCGGCAAAGCTGAGGGCGTAAAGGGGGTCGATGTTTCGCGCGGTGACGGCGTAGACCACATGACGGTCCACGTCGAAGGTGCTTCCAGCCACTGTCTCGTTCTGCTGCCCAAAGTCCAGACTCGCCTGCATGACCGGGTTGCTGCCATCAGTTATGTCCCAGGATTCGAGGGTATTCTGGGTGTAAGAAGTGCCCATACAGTTGGACGACGACCACCCTTGGCGGGCAAAGATCCCGTAGAACGTGCCGGTCTGGTTGGTCGAGTCGAAGACATAGGTCATCTTGAATTGGTCACCCAGCGCGCCCGCGGTGCTGAAGCGGGTGTACAGGCTGATAGCCCCGTTGGGATCGCTCACGTCGATGATCGACACCACTGACTGCTGCTGGCTGGAGTAGCTGCCGCAGTTGTAGTACCCATTCTTGGTCGAACCGGTTGAGGTGTAGCCATACACCCACCAGTTCTCATCCACCATGAGTGCGTTGGAGGTAGCTGAGATGGTCACGTCGCTGAAGGTCTTGCTGTAGGAGTACAGGCCCTTCGGATCGCTGACCTGGACGCTGCCGCCCTGGAAGATCTGAAGCTGGCCCACCTGCTTGAGCGCCTGCGGGTCGGACACGTCGAAGGAATAGACCCATGCTTGTTCCGGCTGCGGGTTGCTCGCCACTTCGTAGCCCCAGCCCCAGTAGTAGGACTGTGAGATGTAGGAAACTAGGTAGATCGTGTTGTCGATCTTGCGGGAAACGCCCTCGCGCAACTCACCGATGATGTCGGTCGTGCTGAGCACGCGCGGGTTCGTCAGGTCGCTGACGTCGATGGCCACCAGTTGTGACACATAGTGACGCTCGAACTGAAGCTTGCCGTTGACTTGGGTGAGATAGAGGGCATCGCTGAGCAGGGCGTACACGGTGCTGCCCGCCACGAACATTTCGATGGGATAGCCGTAGACCGGCAGGCGCGAAAGTTGCTTGGGGTTCTTGGGATCGGTCAGATCGTAGATGATGAGGCCGCGGTAGGTATTGAAATAGAAGAGCCGGTCGGAATCGATGCGGTAGATGTCCGCTTCCTGGACTGTGGCATCCCGACCACTTGGGGCACCGGGAGCCGCAGCACTGTCTGTCGTGCTGCTGGGGCCGGCTGCGAACGTCGGAGCCGTCGCGCCGTTGGTCGCTCCGCCTATTGCAGCAGTTCCCTGGGTGCCATTCCCCTGTTCCTCGGTCGTAAACTCGGTCTGGCCCGGGGTCACAGTACCCGAGTCAGCGCCCGGGGTCACAGTACCCGAGTCAGCGCCCGGGGTCGGATTGCCCCCGTCAGGAACAACGACGGCGGGACCGGAATGACTCGAACCGCCGCAGGACACCGCGAAACCCGCGACTAGGAATGCAAGCGCAAGAAATCTGAAAAATGGGCACATGGGAACCCTCCGGCCATACCAACCTAGCAAGGCTCATGCCGCGCACTTTCCTTGCGACTAGCATGGGCTAGACGGGCTCCACCCTCAGAAAACCGGGACCCGCCATGCTCTGCCTATCGAAAATCCGTGTACCCCATGACTTGGACGTCACGGGCGATGACCTGGCAGTCTGGTCCGGCTGACGCCCAGCCTGCGCAGTGCGTTTTCACCCGCTTCTTTCGTTCCGCGGGCAAGACCTGGCACACTGACCCCGGATGACAGACCGTCTTCGCGCCCTGATTCTCTGGCTAACCTGAACGAGCGCACCATGAAACGGGGTATCGGGGTCACGACGCTCATGCTCGGGTGCTTGACGTTTCTTGAGGCGCCCCGGTAGAGCCGCGGAGGGAGGCATGGAGCCTCCCTTGCGAGGCTGCAGTCCGTCGGGGAATCTGCCGATAGTTGCAAATGTGCGATGATTTCCGTCATCCGGGCCGTCAAAGTGTTCGAATCACTGTCCGACACAGAGTGCGCCGAATTGGTGCGCTTCATGCGCATTCGGCAGTACGAGGCTGGTGCGACGATCTTCGAACGCGGCAAGCCGGGTGACACCATGCTGGTGGTCGCCGATGGCGCGCTCTCCGTGGTCATGCCCGGCCCGCGCCGGAGGAACATCGAAGTGGCCCGGGTCGGCGTTGGTGAGGTGGTCGGCGAAACGTCGTGCATCGACCCTGCCCCGCGCAGCGCCACCATAGTGGCGGCCCTGCGTACCACGGCCTACGAATTCGGGCGCAAGGAGCTGGCCCGCATGCGACTCCTGGCGCCAACGGTGGCAACAGCACTCGTGGCTGCGGTTGTCCGCAGCGTGACCCTGCGCCTGCGCCGCGTGGACGAGCGCATCGAACGTGAGCTGGCTGGCCACCTGGCGGCGCGGCTCCCGGAGCTGCGACAAACGACGCCTAGCACCTCTGCGCGCACCCCCTCCCAGCGCATCCCTTCACCTACGAGCTCCAAGATGGGCCTGGCGGGGCCAAGCACGTGGACGGCCCTCTTGGGCCGCCTGCGAGGAAGCGCATGAAGGCTTCTGCCCTGCGGAGTCTGCTGTCCGGCTACTCCAGCGCTGAGCTTGATCAGCTTTTGGCGGCCACACGGAGCCGCCGCTTTCCTGCTGGCACCTGGCTATGCCGCGAAGGCGACCCGGGCTCATCCTGCTTCTTCATCGCGACCGGCGCGGTGGAGGTGGTCAAGTATCTCGACGGTGAGGAGCATGTGCTCGCCACCCTGCAGCCGGGGACCTTGGTGGGCCAGACGGCGCTTGTCGAGGGTGCGTTTCGCTCGGCCTCGGTGCGATCCGTGTCCGCCACCACGGCCCTTGAGATCAGACGTAGGGCGTTCCAGCGCCTTGTGCAGCAAGCAAGCCCCCTGGCTCAGCACTTTCAAGAACAGATCGCCGTTGCCGGAATCCGCCGACTGCGCGCGGCCGCCGACCAGCTCGCGCTGGTGTTGGCCCGCGCAGTCCGGCCCTCGGCCAAACGGACCGCCACGGTCGACCGCCTGGCCCTCGCCTTCATCCAAGCCGGTACTGGCGAATGGGACATACCCCTCGGCCCCAGCGCTGGCCCGCTTCCTTCGGTCAGGAAGCGCGTCTGCTAGCGCTACCAATTCCGCGCTGCACGTGCTAGCACCCGACGCTAGGGGCATGGACCAGCTCAGCAACCTCGCCATCAATACGATTCGCATCCTCTCCATCGATGCCGTGCAGAAGGCCAACGCCGGCCACCCAGGCCTGCCGATGGGCGCCGCGCCTATGGCCTATGTGCTCTGGCAGAAGCACCTCGTGCACAATCCGCGCAACCCCAAGTGGCCGGACCGCGACCGGTTCGTGCTCTCGGCTGGTCACGGGTCCATGTTGCTCTACTCGCTTCTTCACCTGACCGGGTACGACCTGTCTCTGGATGACATCAAGACCTTCCGCCAGTGGGGCTCGCGCGCGGCCGGCCACCCGGAATCCCTTCTCGCCCCAGGCGTGGAAGCCACCACCGGCCCGCTCGGTCAGGGCGCCAGCAATGCGGTCGGCATGGCCATGGCCGAGCGCTTTGCCGCCGGACGCTACAACAAACCCGGCTACACCATCGTAGACCACTTTACCTATGCCCTGGTGGGCGACGGCGACATGATGGAGGGCATCACCCACGAAGCGGCCTCGCTGGCTGGCCATCTCCGGCTGGGCAAGCTGGTGTGGCTCTACGACGACAACAAGGTCTCGCTCGACGGCCCCACCTCGCTGGCCTTCACTGAAGACGTGGGCAAACGCTTTGAGGCCTACGGCTGGCAAGTCTTGCGCGTCGACCAAGGCGACACCGACCTGGAGGCCATCGACCGCGCCCTGGTCGCGGCCAAGGCCGACACGACGCGGCCCTCATTCATCATGGTTCACACCACCATCGGCTACGGCTCGCCCCATAAGGCGGGCAGCAGCGAAGCCCACGGCGCCCCCCTGGGCGCGGACGAGGTGAAGCTGACCAAGAAGAATCTTGGCTGGGACCCGGACAAGCAGTTTTATCTTCCCGAAGAGGCCGTGGCCCATTTCCGCACCGCGGTCGAGCGCGGAGCCCAGGCCGAAGCTGCGTGGCAGAAACGGTTCGATGCCTGGGCCGTGGAAAACCCCGATCTGGCAAACGAGTGGCACATCGCCCTGCGGGGCGCACTGCCCGAGGGCTGGGAATCTGCTCTACCAACTTTTTCGCCCAAGGATGATCTGGCCACCCGCCAGTCGAGCGGCAAGGTCTTGGCAGCGATCGCCAGCAAGGTGCCTTGGCTGGTAGGCGGCGACGCGGACCTGTCATGTTCCACACTGACCACGCTTACCGGCCAGGGTGATTTCGATGGCAAGACTGGGCTGGGCCGCAACATCCACTTCGGCGTGCGCGAACACGCCATGGGCGCCATCGCCAACGGCCTTGCCTATCACGGTGGCGTGCATCCCTTCACCGCCACCTTCTTCGTATTCTCAGACTACGAACGCCCGGCGGTGCGCATGGCGGCCATCAGTCGGTTGCCCGTGACCTTCGTGTTCACCCACGATTCCATCGGCGTGGGCGAGGACGGCCCCACCCACCAGCCGGTCGAACAGCTCATGTCGCTGCGCCTGATTCCAAACCTGTGGGTGATTCGCCCCGCCGACGCCAACGAGGTGGTCGAGGCCTACAAGATCGCGATGAGGCGCAGCGACGGTCCCGTGGCGGTCATCTTGACCCGGCAGAAGACACCCACCTTCGATCGCGCCAAGCTGGCCCCAGCCGACGGCGTGCAGAAGGGCGGCTATGTCCTGTGCGATGCGGCGGGCGGCGCGCCGCACGTCGTACTCATGGCCACCGGCAGCGAAGTGGCGCTGGCGCTGGCCGCGCAGGAGAAGCTTCTGACGCAAGGCATTCGGGCGCGGGTGGTTTCGCTGCCTTCGTGGGAGATCTTCGCAGCCCAAAGTCCCGAGTACAAAGAGTCGGTCATCCCGCGTGCGATCAAGGCACGCGTGTCCATCGAGGCAGGCGTCACTCTCGGCTGGCAGCGTTGGGTAGGTGACGAGGGCGTCGCGATCGGTATCGACCGCTTCGGAGCGTCAGCCCCCGGCGGTGTCTTGATGAAGCAGTTCGGGTTTCAGGCGGACACCGTGGTTCGCGCCGTCATCGATAGGGTGAAGACATGAGAAACATCGGCTTTTCTTTCTTGATGGCCGCTCTGGTGGCCTGCGGGCTCGCCGGGACGGCGCGGGCAGATGACGACAAGCCTACGGTCTTCACCTTCGCCTACCAGGGTCTGGTGGTCGGAGCTGGGGCCGGCCTGGCCGGGGGCTACCTGGTCGCACGCGACGGCGGTTGGAAGAGTTCAGACTGGAAGCCCCTGGTGTACGGGGCTGGCATCGGCGCGCTGGTGGGCAGCGGGGTTGGGCTGACCCTGGGCATTGTCGACGTCACACAGGACAAGCCAGGCCGCACCCGCTACGTCTTGCGCGACATGGCCCTGGGCGAGGGCTTTGGCGCTACCGTGGGCGGCATCGCGGGCGCGCTGGCCGCAATATCGACCAAGAAGCCGGAACACATCCTGCTAGGCGCGTCCATCGGTGTGCTTTCAGGGGCCGTCCTAGGTGCAGTGTTTGGCTTTGTCGAGGGCCGGCACGCGCGCTCCCATGGTGCACCCGACACCGGCAGCCAGCACTTGGCTCTGTCGGTCGTTCCGGTTGTCGAGGCAGGCGGCAAGCTTGCTTACCTGCCCGCCCTCTCAGGCCGGTACTAAGAGCAGGCTCGCCGAGATTCGCCGCCGGTTGAGCGGGTCGGTGCGCGCCAAACGGCCCGATGCGTTGCCAACTTCCATGAGCCGTTATCTTTGAAGGTGGGCACTTCTTAGGGGGAGTGAGCCACCAAAACGGGTCATTCCGAGAATCATTTTCTCAAGTCAAGATGCAACCGACCCCCAAAGTCACGACGATCTACTGCACAGGAGTCTCACCACGATGAAAACCCGTATCACCCAAGTTTTCGCCGCCATTTTCGCTGCCGCCGCTTTCTCGCTACTGGGCTGCAGCTCCAACAGCTCCCCGTCCGGTTCTGCTTCTGGAGGAACAGCCGGCGGTGCGGTCACCGCTACCGGCGGCGTGAACTCTGGTGGCAGTACCACGAGTTCGATCGCCTCAGGAGGTGCTCCGACTAGCGGCGGCACGCTTGCATCTGGGGGACAGGTGCAAGGCGGTTCGAGCGCTCAGGGCGGTGCGGCTACCGGCGGCGCCGCGACCAATGCGGGCGGCCAGCCAGCCTCTGGTGGCAACGCCACCGGTGGCCGTGCCACCGGCGGAAGCAGCGCGACGGGGGGCGGCGAGACGGGGGGCAGCGTCGCAGGCGGCAGTGTGGCAGGCGGTGGCAAGACGGGAGGAGGAGCCACTGGCGGCACGACCACCGGCGGAACATCGAATGGCGGCAAGACCTCAACCGGCGGCGCCGCGGGCGGGACCGGCGGCACAGCCGCGGGCGGCAAGACGGCAACAGGTGGGGCCGCCACTGGCGGAACAGCGACCGGCGGTACAACGGGAACCGGGGGCGCCACCCCTATCGGTGGCGGCAAAGGCAGCAGTGACGGCACCACGCCCATCACGGTCTGGATGGCAGGCGACTCCACAATGTCGGGCTCAGGGTGCGACGGCGGCGGCTGGGGGGACCAGTTCGGTTCGGTGTTCAACAGCAACGTGACTGTCGTAAACAAATCAGTGGCCGGCCGGAGCATTCAAACCTGGCTCTACGAGAAGAACGTGAGCAGCACGGCGGGCGCCAACGGCGAGTGCACCCTAACCGGGACCACTTACTCGGACAACTGGAACGCCATGCTCGACGCGAACACGGGGATGAAGGCTGGCGACTACCTGTTTGTCGAGTTCGGCATCAATGACGGCGATGGTACTTGTCCGAGGCACGTCGGCACGACCCTATTCCAGACTTACCTCACCACCATGGCGAAGGCTGCTAGCGACCGAGGCGCGCAGGCAATCTTCTTGACCTCAACCAGTGCCATCGCCTGTAACGGCAGCACCGCCCAGGCCAATCGCGGATTCGGGCCCCAAACCAAGGCCGCAGGAACCGCCGACAATGTTCCGGTCATCGATATGACCGTGCTTACGGCGAACCTGTACACCAGCGTTGGCCTCTGCCCGAACAGCGGTGACTACACATCAACCACAAGCAAGGTAGGCCAGTTCTTCTGCAACGATCATACCCATTTCGAGGCAGCCGGTGCCCTGCAGATCGCCCAAACCGCCGCCCAGGCTCTCAAGGACCAGGGGATTGGGCTCGCGGCCTACCTCAAGAACTAGACGTCCGGCTCACAGCAATACCTGGGGGTTCTCCGCCATGAACGCTTGTTTCGCTCGAATCTTGGCTGTCTTCGCTCTCACATGGCTGCCAATTCTTGGCTGCGGTTCCAACGGTGGTAGCGGCGGAGCCCCTGGTCCTAGTTCGGGAGGAAGCCAAGGTGGTGCAGCCCCGGCCTCGGGCGGCGCGATCGCCGGTGGTGCCACCTCGACTCCGGCAGGCTCGGGAGGTGTTGTGGTCACCGGTGGCACACCCACATCTGGAGGGCAGACTCAGTCGCAAGGCGGCTCGGTTGCGCAGGGTGGTACGGGCGGCGGTGGCAAGGCCACAGGCGGCATAGTCGCCACGGGCGGCGCAGCTACGGGCGGCAACGCGGCAGGCAGCAGTGCAAAAGGCGGAGAAGTCACCACCGGCGGAGTATCGACTGGCGGCGCAGCCACGGGCGGCAAGACCGGTGGGACCACGGGTACCACGGGCGGAGCAGCCACGGGCGGCAGAACCACAACCGGTGGAACCATGGGCGCCACGGGCGGCTCTGCCGCGGGCGGCAAGACGACAACTGGCGGGACCACCAGTGCATCCGGTGGGACTACAACTGGCGGCACGACAGCAGTTGTTCCAATCGGTGGCAGCCTGGGCAGCAGCGACGGCACGACCCCGATCAAGGTCTGGATGGCAGGCGACTCCACCATGTCGGGCTCAGGTTGCGATGGCGGCGGCTGGGGGACCCAGTTCTCTTCGGTGTTCAACAAGAACGTAACGGTCGTCAACAGTTCAGTAGCCGGTCGGAGCATTCAGACCTGGCTCTATGATCCCAACGTGACCTCCACGATGGACGCCAGCGGCGAGTGCATTGTCAATCCGAAGACCTACAACCCACGCTGGACCGCCATGCTCGACGCGAACACGGGGATGAAACCCGGCGACTACCTGTTCATCGAGTTTGGCATCAACGACGCCACGACCACCTGCGAGCCCGGCAAGACTCGGCATGTCGGCAGTGCGCTTTTCCAGACCTACTTGACCACGATGGCGCAAGCGGCTCAGGAACGAGGCGCGCAACCCATTTTCCTGACGTCGATGAGCGGCCTGCAGTGTTCCGGCAGCACGGCCCAGCCCAACCGTGCATTCGGTCCCGAAACCAAGGCCGCGGGAGCGGCCGATAACGTGCCGGTCATTGATGCGACCGTGCTCTCGGCCGCGCTGTATACCAGCCTTGGCCTATGCCCCAGCAGCGGCGTGACCTCGGGCGCGTCAGGCGCCTTCTTCTGCAACGACACCACGCACTTCGAAAAGGCCGGCGCGCTTCAGATCGCGCAGATGGTCGGCAAGGCGCTCAAGGACCAGGGGATTGGGCTGGCGGCCTACCTCGTCAACTAGGATTCGGCCGCCACTTCGCCATGGAGGTTTCGCCGCCATGAAAACTTCTCTTACTCCAGTCTTCGCCGGCGTTTTCGCTCTTGCTGCGTTCTCACTACTAGGCTGCAGCTCCGGAAGCGGTGGCTCCCCGCCCGGTCCTGGTTCTGGAGGAAGTCAGGGCGGCGCGATCCCGCCTTCTGGCGGCGTGAGTGCCGGTGGCGTCACGACGGGCCCGACTGGTGCGGGAGGTGCGACGAGCAAGGGCGGCGCCCCTGCATCTGGTGGGCAGGCGCAAGGCGGTTCGAGCGCTCAGGGTGGTGCGGCTGCCGGTGGCGCAGCGACCAGCGCAGCCGGCCAGACAGCCACTGGCGGCAGCGCCATGGGCGGTAGGACCACCGGCGGCACAGCTGGCGGCGGAAGCGCGACCGGTGGCAGCGTGGCCGGTGGCGGTGCGACGGGCGGCAGCGTGGCGGGTGGTGGCGCGACGGGCGGACGAGTCACCGGCGGCGCGATGACCGGCGGAGTGTCGACGGGCGGCGCAGCCACGGGCGGCAGCACCACAACCGGCGGCGCCACCACTACGACTGGCGGCGCGACGGGCGGCAAAACTGCGACGGCCGGGACGGCCTCTGGTGGGACTTCAACTGGCGGCACGACAACGACGCCAATCGGTGGCAGCCTGGGCAGCAGCGACGGCACAACCCCGATCAAAGTTTGGATGGCCGGCGACTCCACTATGGCGGGCGGCCCCACAACCGCGTGCGCCGCCTGCCCGTGCGGCTACGGGAGTCAGCTCGATCCTCTGTTCAACAGCAACGTGACAGTCGTGAACAATGCGGTCGGCGGTCTGACCATTCAAACCTGGCTCTATCAGGGCGTCAGCTCGACCCCTGATGCCAACGGTGAGTGTGCCGTTACCAACACCGCGTTCAACTCGCGCTGGACCAACATGCTCAGTGGGACATCTGCGATGAAGGCCGGCGACTACTTGTTCATTTCTTTTGGAATCAACGACGGCGATGCCTCCTGTCCGAAGCACGTTGGCCAAGCCAAGTACCTTGGCTACCTCAACCTTATGGTAACGGCCGCCAAGGACCTAGGAGTGGAACCCATCCTCATGCCTCCCGTCGGCGCCATCGACTGTGGCGGCGGCAGCACAGCCGTCAACATCCGCAACCCCTACTTCACCACCGCCACCAACGACGCCGGCGCCGCCAACAATGTGCCGGTCATCGATCTGGGCCAGCTCAGCGTCGACCTGTACAACAGCCTTGGCCTCTGCCCGAACAGCGCCGACTACACCTCAACCACAAGCAAGGTGGGCCAGTTCTTCTGCCAAGATCACACGCATTTCGAGCTAGCCGGGGCCAAGCAGATCGCCCAACTAATCGCCAAGGCGCTGAAAGACCAGGGCATCGGCCTGGCAGCGTATTTGCTCTAGGCTAGCTCTCTTCATCGCAGAGAGCACATCGCAGCCTGACGGCCGCAACCAAAGGGATCACTCCGGCCACGGCCACGACCACGACCACGGCTTCTTGCAACCATCGTGGCGCTGTCGAGAATCTTCGCGGCCTGCGAAGAAACATGACATTGGTAGCACAGAGGCCGTAGAGCCGGCTCGGAGAGGAAAGCACGGGATTCCGTGCCGTCCAGATTGCTTCTTCGTGTCCGACTTCTGTACCCCAAACGTCGCGTTGCGCGAGCTTCAGTGGCGGATGGCGTCGTGGGCTGTGGAATGCCCTTTGGCGCTCCTCAGGCCAATAGGCCATAATGGCCATCATGTCCAAGATGGTCAGAAAGGCGGCAGTCGCCGTGGAGGAGGTGAGTGTCGCGGGAGCCAAGAACCGCCTGTCGGAACTCCTCGGTCGCGTGGCATACGGGGGCGCGCAGGTGTTGATCACCCGCCGGGGAAGGCCGATGGCCAGGTTGGTTCCTCCCGAGTCCCTGGACGATGGCCATGGTCTCGCAGACGTGACGGGTTGGCTGGATGACACACACCCGTTCATCACTGGCGTCGAGGGAATCGTCGCAGCTCGCGGGCGCCATCTCCCCCGCGCGTTAAAGCGTCCGGCACGAGGTCACTGAACCCGTGCCCAAGTACCTGCTGGACACGAACATTCTGTCCGAGGTCGTCAAGAAACGACCCTCGCCAACTGTTCTCCGACACTTGCGTGATGCTCCCCAGAGCGCCCTACACACCTCGGTCGTCTCGGTCATGGAGATGCGCTTCGGCGCGGTCAGGAGCGCCGCGGGTTCGATTTTGTGGGAGCGAATCCGGAGGGATGTCCTTGCGCGTGTGAAGATCCTCCCGCTGGGCGAAGACGAGGCGAGCCGCGCGGGCGAGATCCTGGCAGACCTCGAACTGCGCGGGACTCCTGTCGGAATTGAGGACGTGCTGATCGGCGCGACAGCGCTGGTCGGCGGTCTGGTGGTGGTCACGCGGAACGTGAAACACCTCGGTCGGATTCGGGGCCTAGCCATTGAAAACTGGTGGGAGGAGTAGACACCGCGCTGGGCCGAGAGCCATCCTGAATCGCGTCCACGCGCCTGCAATCACGCTCAGGCCTGCCCGCCGCGTTCAAACCGTCCGCCGTCGGAGTTCGCCAAAAACGCCGGTCGCGCTGTCGTGCGCATAGGTGACCACGTCGACGTGCGCGCCATCGATCTCGTAGATGTTGTAGCGTGAACGCCTGTCCGCTGCGCCCGCGTAGGAGGCCGAGCCGGCGCCCACGACTGGAATGCGGCGGCCGTCCGGCCCGCCCAGCTCGGTGAACTCATCGCGATGGTCGTGCCCGTGCACAATCAGCTCGGCTCCCACTCGCGCCAGCACCTCGGCCAGCTTCCCGCGGTCGCGCAGATTCCGATTCTCAGGAGGCCGGTGCATAACAGGCGGGTGATGGATGACCAGCACGCGAAATCGCGCGCGAATCTCGGGCGCGGCCAGCAGGGCCTCCACCCGTCGCAACTGGGCTTCGCCCATGCGGCCCCACGCGCCCAGATCTCCAGTGGGCACGCAGGTATTGGCGAAGACAAGGGCAATCTCCCCGCGCAGCCGCGCGAAGGGATAGGTGTCGGCGGCAAGACGCAGATCCGCGCGCTGGTAGGCGGCGAAGAGCTGTTCAAAAGCCCCGCTGACCACAACCTCTTTCACGTACGCGTCGTGATTGCCTGGGATGATGGTTGCGTTCTCGACCGACGCGCCGGTGCGCTCGATCCAGCTTCTGGCCGTGCGCCACTCGGAGAGCAACGAGACGTTGCCCAAGTCGCCGCTCACCACCAGATGGTCATACGGCCGGGCCCGGAGATCGTCGCCCAGCGCCGCCAGCAACTCCATGCGGTGCTTGCGCCGGCGAATGAGCGCCAGGTTGAGCGCGCCGATGGCCCGCTTGCCGAAAAAATCGCGCAACCGAGCGCCCGCAAAGTTGCGGACATGCAGATCAGTCACATGGGCCAATCGAAACATCACGCTGCCACGCCATCCATCTGGATCTCGGCCAGCAGGCCGAAATGGTCGGAGGCGTACGCGCCGTCAGCGGCCGGCTGGTCCAAGACGATGCGACACGAATGGATGGTCGCGCGGCCATCCCGTCGCATGGGTGTGACAAAGATGTAGTCGAGGCGGCGGCCGGGCTCGAGAAAAGCCAAGGGCTTGGTGTAGGGGTTGGCACGGGCCCAGGTCCAGCCGCGCTCGTCCGGGTGCAAGCGATCCCAAGCATCCTGGTAGTAGGTACGCCGGCTACTCAGCGTGACCAACCCGCGCAGCCAACGGATCTCGTCGGCCTCGGGCCGCGCGTTGAAGTCACCCATGAGGACCGATGGCGTGTCGCCGGCACGTGCAGCCACGATGGAGTCGATGGCTTGAACCTGATCCTCGCGTTGCTTGCCATGGGCCAATCGGTAGTTGAGGTGCGTGGTGTGAACCCAAACTGAGATGGCCCCAAACGACACATGCGCCGACAGCAGGGCGCGCCGCTCGCTGGGCTCCGCGTGGGGCAGACCGAACGCCACATGCTCCAGAATGGGCTCGCGGGACAGGATGGCCAGGCCCTCGTGACCGCCGGCAAAAGGCATGGCGGGCACAAACGCGTAGTGGTAGCCGGCGGCCACCGCCAGGGTTTCGGCTTGGTTGGCGAGCTGACCGGGCACCTCGCGGACTTCCTGCAGACCCACCACGTCGGGCAGCAGCTCGCGCAGAGCGGCGGCCACCAATTCCATCCGACGCTGCAGGGGTGGCTCGGCTCCCCACAGGTTCAGGGTCAGGCAACGAAAAGGACGCACGATGGGTTGGTAATTACCCCATCTCCCCCCGGAAGGTACAGCAGGAATCCGCGGTTTCCCATACGGTCACGGCGCAGAGCTGAGGAATCCGTGGCTTGAGCGCGGTCCAGATATAGCCGCACAGATTCTCGCAGGTGGGGTTCTCCAACCCCTCAACCTCGTTCAGCATGTGATGGTCGAACCGCCGCTGCAGCACCGACCAGGCGTCCTCAATGAGCGCAAAATCCACCAGCCAGCCGGTCTGCGCATCGACCGGTCCGCGCACCCCCAGCTCGACGCGGTAACTGTGTCCATGCACGCGCGCGCACTTATGCCCGGCCGGAACGTGGGGCAGGTGGTGCGCCGCCTCGAAAAGAAACTGCTTTTTCAGCTCGACGATCACGCGTTCTTGAAGCCTAGCATGCTTAGACGGCTGCGTAGCGCCGGCGCGCCGGCAGCTTGTGCAGGATCCGTCCCGGAAATTCCAGTGCCGTGAGCTCGCGGCCGTAGACACACCCCGTGTCCAGGCCGGTCGCCAGCGGGTACTGCTGCAGACCGCGAACCGCATCGTGCCCGAACACGATGTGCTCGGAGCCACGCCAGGCCGCGGCCCAGGGCCAGCGCATCAGCAACCGTCTGGTGGGGGCCGTCCCCCCCACCATGCTGCGCAGGTTGAGCAGGTTGTCGCGCTCCTGCTTCTCAAGAGGTACGCCTGGTACGGCACCGGCATGCACGACCGCGACCTCGGGACCTCCTTCGCGTTCCAGACCCAGCCGCAGAAAGAGCGGCAAGCCTTCCAGAAATGCCCAATCCGACTCGTCCAATGTGTCGAGTAACCAGCGACGTGGCCGCCGGGGTTCGCCCTGCTGGCGCCTGCGCCATACGTCCAGGCAGTAGTCATCGTGGTTGCCAAGTACAGCCAACGCGCCCGTCTCGCGCACCAGTTGCACGACGCCGCGCGAGTCCGGCCCCTTGGCCACGAGGTCGCCGGCCAAAACCACGCGGTCGCCCCGAATGACACCGCACTGGCGCAGGAGAGCCTGCAGCTCGTCCAAGCAGCCGTGAACGTCACCGACTACGATGGTTCGTTCCATGAGACTCATCCATCATAGGCCATGGAAACTCATCGACAAGCAAGTGCGAAGCGCCTCGACGCCTCGACGTTTCCGCCTTGCGGGCCGCGACGAATCCGACCAGATTGCGCACATGACCCGTGTCGTGGACACGCGATCCCGCCGCCTGCGCGCGGTGCGCTTGGTCCAGCCGGCCGGGGACGCGTTGCCCCGTCATCCGCCGTGGATTCGCATGAGGCTTCCCACCGGAGCGGCCACCTTCGACTTGCGCGCGCGCGTGCATGCGCAGGGCCTGCACACCGTCTGTGAAAGCGCGTCGTGCCCCAACATCGGTGAATGCTGGAGCCGGCGATGCTTGACCATCATGATCCTGGGCGGCGTGTGCACCCGGTCCTGCCGATTCTGCGACGTTCCCACCGGCCGCCCCGAATCGCCCGACCCCGCCGAGCCTGACCACGTGGCCTCCGTGCTGTCGGGCCTGGGCTTGCACCACGCCGTCGTCACCAGTGTGAGCCGCGACGACCTGGCCGACGGGGGTGCGGCCCACTGGGCTGCCACCATCCGCGCCGTCAAGCAGCGTTGTCCCGGCCTCGTGCTGGAAGCCTTGACCGGCGACTTTGCTGGCGATCTGGCCGCGGTCGATGAGGTGCTCGACGCCGGGCCCGATGTGTTCGCCCACAACCTGGAAACCGTGCCCCGTCTGGCGTGCGAGGTGCGGGTCCAGGCCAGGTATCCCCGTTCCTATGCGGTGCTTGCTCATGCCAGCCAGCGCGGGTTCCTCTGCAAGACCGGGCTGATGCTGGGCCTGGGCGAGACCCAGGACGAGGTGCGCGCGGTTCTGCGCGAGGCACGGGCGATCGGCGTGGAGATCCTGACCCTGGGTCAGTACCTGCGCCCTTCGCGCGAGCATCTTCCGGTGGCCCGCCACGTCCCACCCGAGGAATTCGCCCAACTCAGACAGGAGGCGTTGGACCTGGGCTTTGCCCGTGTCGTGTCCGGTCCGCTGGTCCGTTCCAGCTACCACGCCGATGGCCAGATCGAGTTGATTCGTAGCCGGGCCAGGCGCGCGCCACGGTGACCAACGCGGCCACGAGTAGCGCTGACAGCCAATCTGGACGATGCGTCCGGGCACCAATCAACCGACAGCCGCATCCGCTGCGTTGACCGGCTGCACTGCTGGAGCTGCCGGTGCCGCCCGCGCTCGCCGTGCCCCCGGTCGCGCGTGATCCGCACACCCGTGACCCTCGCCTTCGGGTTGGACTTGCTATGCCCCGCCTCAGCGCACCGTCGTCAAGCGTTCGCTTCACACCAGCTCCGCGGCTGCGCGCGCTACCTGGTCGTCCAGGCGGCGCTGTTCCGCGGTCAGGTCGCTGCGTCCGAGAAACACGGTGTAGCTCATGAACGAGGTCAGGTAGGAAAGGTCCTGCGCCCAGGCGGGCAGAAAGAGGGGCTCTTGGGCCACGCCCTCGCGCACCAGCCGATCGAAGAGCGGGATGTCCTCGACGGCGACCTTGCCCACGAAGAGCAGGCGGACCAGTTGGCTCTTCCCCTTGGTCAGGGCGATGCGAAGGAAGTTGGTGACCCGCAAGAGCCCATCGAGATAGCAAACGTCCTTGGTAAACGGGGCGCCGCCTTCCACCAGCCCCCCGCGGCATACCCGGCGCGCGCAATCGAATGAAGCGCGCTCGTCATGCCCGCGACCAAGAAAGAAATGGAAGAGGTCGATGAAATTGGCACCCTCCTCGGCCATCTGGACAGCTAGGGTTCGGTCGCACAGCCGACGCACCCGGGCCAGGCTGGTCGAACGGGTGACAAACTCGGTGAAGACTGCCAGGCCTTCCTGGGTCCGGGTCGTGCGCGGAGAGGGCACGCCGATGAACGGCATCACCGGCTGCGCCCGGCCGTTGAGCGCCGTGGTCACGTGCACGCCCAGTTCGTGGTGCTCGATCTGGCGCAGATCGCGCGGCGAAAACCGAGCGCCTCGCTTGATCTTGATCTCGTCCACGCTGGCCGATGCGTTGGACGCCAGCTTGTCCACGATCACGACCCGTACCTCGTGCCCGGGGAAACGCGACTGGAAGCGCGCGCGAAGCTGGGTGGCGGCCTCCTCCGCGTCGATGGTCGGCTGGTCGACCGCCGCGGGCGGTGGAGCGTAGCCGGCGATCACACCGTCGAAGTGGTGGGCCAAATCGGAATTGGTGGTCCGCCGATCCGATGAGAGGCTGCCCGGCCGGCCGTAGATCTCGACCGAGTGAAAGTAGAAGTCCTTGCTGCCAACGGCGCACAACATCCGGGCCGCGGTGGCCATGGCCACACAAGTCTCGTGAAGAAAGCGCTCGACCTCGTTGTCGCCGGCCACCCGCTCGGCCAACGCCCGAAAGCGCTTGCCCGCGGCCTCGACCTCGGGGGGGACTTGGTAGCTCGGGCGCGGCAGCTCGCGGGCGCCCTTTTCGAGAAAAGCGCGCTCCACCTCCTCGGGCCACTCCAAGAGGCGAATCACCCGAAGCGGCCTCTGCGCATCGAGAATCTCGGCGGAAACCTCGCGCAGCAGGGCGAGCAGACGCTCGGAAACCGCCATCCTGCCCTCTGACCGAAACGGGCTAGGCTCCGCCCCCGACGCGCCGGCCCGACGGCACCGAGTAGCTGACCCACGCATTGGCACCCACCACCGCGCCCTTGCCGATCACCGTGTCGCCCCCCAAGATGGTCGCGTTGGCGTAGATGATCACGTCGTCTTCAACGGTCGGGTGGCGCTGGGGCACAGGTTGCTTGGCCCCCGGGGCCGACGCCCGCGCGCCGTTCTTGCGCTTGATCGACAGCGCCCCCAGGGTGACACCTTGATAGATGCGAACCCCGTCGCCGATGCGGGTGGTCTCGCCGATGACGATGCCAGTGCCATGGTCGATGAAAAAGGGCGAGCCGATAGCCGCGCCCGGGTGGATGTCGATGCCGGTGCGCGAGTGGGCGTACTCGGTCATCATGCGCGGCACTAGCAGTGCCCCTTCCCGCAGTAAGCGGTGCGCAGCCCGGGAGATAGCGATGGCATAGAGCCCTGGATAGCAGGCCACGACCTCGTCGGGGCCGGTCGCCGCGGGATCCGCCTCGAAGGCAAACTGGATGTCCTTTTCCAGAAGCCCGCGCAGCTCGGGCAGGGCGGCCAGCGTGCGAGCGGTGATGCTCTGGGCACGCCGCCAGCAGACGTCCTTGTTCTTGGAGGTATCGGGGCACAGGCGGTGCAGACCCAGGAAGACCAACTCCTCCAGGCGCAGATCCAGGTCGCCCAGCACCTCGGCCACGCGCTCGCGCGCGGCCGCGTGCGAGGTTTCCCCCAGCATGCGCGTGCGTCGGGTTCCCGGCAGGATCACCGACAGCAGGTCCTCCACCAGGGTTGCGACCTCGTCCGGCGACGGCATCGGACTCGCGAGCGGCGACGTTCCGCGACCGCGTTGCTTTAGGATGCGCTCAGCGAGGGTCTGGTGGGACTTCTTGGGAGGCGTGCCGTGATTCACATGCATGGTTCGAATCTACCTCGATTCGACCGGTTCACCAGGGCCTAGATCGGGACGCTGGGCCACGGCCTCGGCCAGCTTCTGCATGACCTCTTCGAGGCGTACCTCGGGCACCGACACACGCGTGGGCATGCCGCCGCCCAGATCGAACAACTTGATCAGATCCAAACCCGATTGGTAGTCAGCCGCGATGGAAAGCGAACCAGAATCCCGCACCACCGCCACAGCCGCGCGCTGCTGGCCCAGGAGCAGCAGTTCGGTCTTGTCGTAGGGTGCGCTCGACCGGGCCTCGACGTACGCCACATTGCCTTCAACCTCATAGCGCTCAGCGATCTTGCGTGCCCGGTCCAAGAGTGGGTCGATGAGGCGCGCCGCCCGCTCGATCTCCTCCCAGTGATGGGGCGCCTGCGTCCGCGCCAGCAGATACTGAATCACACGGTACTTGAGGGTCTCGTCGCGAAAGCGGGCCCGCAAGGCGCGGTCAATGCGCGTGGCGATGGGGCCCGGCTCACCCCGCCGCGTGTCCACGGCGCGCGCATCTGCGTCAGCACCTTCATAGGGCTCGATTCCACCCAGCACCCACTTCGCGCCTGCATAGAGCCCGTCCAGGTCCACATGCATGGCCACCGTGTCCACCGGTCCCACCCCGGCCACGAACTCCGGGGTGATCATTTCCGGGCACCCCCCATGCTCAGCCTTGCTGGCCAGCAGAAAGCGGGGATCTCGCACGAAATCGACGTGGCGCTCGTGATCGTGATGGTCCACCCAAGCTGCCAGCCGGTTTCCCAGGCCGTTGATAAATGGGATGGTGACGCCTGCAAACGACGACCCCCCTCCCTCGGACGCGAAGCCGATGTCCAGCACTACCACCCGACCGGCCAACGTATCAGCCGGGGGCAGCTTCCGCGGCGTCAAGAACGCAAAGCGCACCCCGGCTTCTTGCTTGCTCGCGCTCATGGGTTGAGGCGGTGAAGATAGCGGCGCCCTCGGCCACGAGCCACCAGTTTCTTGCTGGGCTGCCAGCGGCGGCACCATCATTCTGCGAAGGTCGGTTCCTCACGTTTCGCCGTGATTTTGCCTCGAATCAGCAACAGAACTCTTTCGAGTTTGGCCTGGAAGCTGGCCTCCGCGCGGGCCGGCGCTGGCGGCGATTTGCCCTGTGGGCCGATCTGCGCGGCCAGTCTTGGCTGCAGCACCAGCGCGCGAAGGTGACCGGCGGGGGCCCGAGCGGATTTCGAGCTCTATCAGCGCCAGTTCCCCAACGGGGCTCACCTTCGCGACGCGGAAGAGCAATTGGCCAACGCTGTGAAGCCTGCGGGTCCCATTCGCTGAGAGGACGAGAGAGTATCCCGCTCCTGCGGTGTAGCGCGGTCTTCGCACGCGCTTTCAACGCGCCACCTGGGGTCACCTCGTGCGATCCGATCCAGAGCGTGCCGCCGCGCCAGACAAGCCGGGGAGGCCGAGCGCAGCGAGAGGGGTGGGCGTGGCGGGTTGGGCCGGCCCAAGGGTGAACGAACCCTTCCAGGATCCCGTGCAGGGTGCCAGCGGCCAGGACCGCGTCTGGGAAGAATTGCCAGCTGGCGCCTCGCGTCTCTTGACACTGGGCGGCCGACCGATAAAATAGTCGCCTCCGTAGAAGAGTTTCCTGAATGATAACGTTGCTGTTGGCTGCGAGCCCGCCCGTGCGGTCTCGCGCAGGCGGGCTGATGGGCTCGCGGAGGATGAGATGCAAGGACTAGCGCAGTTCCTAGAACAGGGCGGAACGCTCATGTACGTCAACCTGGGGGTTTCGGTGATCGTGCTCGCCATGATCATTGACCGCCTGATTTTCTTTCTCCTGAAGAGCAGCGTAAACGCGCGTGCCTTCCTCGAGCAGATACGCAAGCTCGTGCTCGCCAACAACGTGGACCGGGCCGTCAAGCTGTGCTCGGCTACCTCGGCGCCGGTGGCTCAAGTTGCCAAGGCTGGGCTGCAACGGATGCATCGCGGTGAGATCGCGGTGGCGCAAGCCATCGAGGAATCGCTGGTGGACGTGACACCACTGCTCAAGAAGCGGGTCCAGGTGCTCTGGTCGTTGGCGAACATCGCCACCCTGGTCGGCCTTCTCGGTACGGTCGTCGGCCTCATCCGCGCGTTCGGTGCGGTTTCCGCCGCCAAGCCCGAAGAGCGGAGCAGCCTGCTGGCCAAGGGTATTTCCGAGGCGCTCAACAACACCGCCATGGGTCTGGGCATCGCCGTGACCTGCGTCATGGCGCACGCGATCCTGGGCGCCATGTCCAAGCGCCAGGCCGCTGACCTCGAGGCCTTCTCGCTCAAGCTGGAGAACCTCTTGGCAGAATCGGCCCACAGCAGCGGCGGGGCACCGGCGTCCAAGTAGAACCTCCATTCCAGCGAGCGGACACATCAAACAGGCGGACATGCGATGACCAGACGTCAAGTTCGGGCCCGCATGCGGCGGATGAGGGAGCACTTCGACGAAGCGCAGGAGGAGACCGTCGAGATCAACCTCGTCCCGTACATGGACATCGTCACCAACATCATCATCTTCCTGCTCGCTTCGGTGGTGAATCAGGTACCGCTGGGAACGGTGAACGCTTCTTCGCCGACTTTCGGGGGGGCTGGTGGCGGCGGCGAGGAGGAGAAGCCGGCCCTCAATCTGACCGTGACCGTGGGCAGCTCGGGCTTCACGCTGGCCGGCTCGGGCGGCGTCATGCCACCCATCCCCAAGCTGCCCACCGGCGACTACGACTACGGGGCGCTGACCACCAAGCTGACCGAGGTCAAGAACCAGTTCAAGGAGGAGACCAAGGCCACCTTCAACGCAGACGGCGGCACGGCCTACGAGATCGTCGTCAAGACCCTGGACGCCATGCGCGAGGACAAGGACGGCCATATGCTCTTCCCTGACATCGTGTTCGCAGCGGGGATCTTGTGATGACCGCCCAGGCTGTGCCTGCATCGGCTGAAGTGTCGGACCGTCTCAAGGGCAAGAGGGCGATCCGCAGCTACGCGCGCAAGCTGGCCGACCCCGAGGAGATCACGAGCCTGAACATCACCCCGATGATGGACATGATGACCATCATCCTGGTGTTCTTGCTCAAGACCTTCACCTCGTCGGCCTTGTTGGTCAACCAGGACCAGAACATGATGCTGCCGACGTCCACCAGCCGGCTCAACGCCAAACAGGCGATCGCGGTCACGGTCACCAAGCGCGTGGTGTTGGTCGATGGCGAGCCGGTAGCGCCCATCAACAGCGGAAAAATCGATCCGGCCCTCAAGCGCGATGGCGACAACGGCTACTACATCACGCCCCTGGTCGAGATATTGAGCCGGGTGGCGCGCAAGGAAAAGAAAGTGGCAGAAATGACGGGGCAGAAGTTCGATGGCGAGCTGACCATCGTCGCGGACCGGTATACGCCCTACCGCCTCTTGACCGAGATCCTGTACTCCTGCGGTCAAGCCGAGTACGCGAACTACCGCCTACTCATCTTGAAGGGCCGCGAGTAGCGCGGCAGGGACCGCCAGGTCCGCACGATCGGCCCAGCAAAGGGCGAGACGGCGGCGAGGAGCAGTACAGCCGCAAAAGCCATACCGCCAGGCGCGGTTCCCACCCATGTAACCGGATCGGTCCACCCGATGGCACCGACGAGAACGGGGCGCGCCAGGCCGAACCCTGTGAGGGCCACGATGCCGGCCACCGCGGTGGCGAGGATGCCCCAAGTCCGCATAGACAGCGTGCCGGCGAGTCCTCCCAGCGCGAGCAGCGCCGCCACGCTCGCGAGCATCCAGCCGCCCTGCCCCTGCCGCGGGCCCAATGCCCACACAATTAGGCTTGGCAGCGCAGCCGAGGCTCGCATCACGTAGCGCCGCAGGCGAGCGGCGCCAAACTCGTCGATAGCAAACCGTTCGCGCCAAGCTGACTGCAGCTCGTAGCGGGCGGCCATCCGGCCTCCCGCCAGCATGGCCAGCACGAGGGCGTGCAAGCCCCCGTAGACGGCCAGCGCGGGTTGCCAGCCCAGCATGACCAAGGACACCAGACCCAACATCGTGCCTGACCAGGCCAAACCCGAAGCAACCCAACGCCCCCAGAACCACCGGCAAGCAACGGCCAAGAACGCGATCACGTAGCAGCCGGCCAGTGCGACGAAGACAGGTCGCCAACCAGGCGGCGGCGACAGGGCCAGCAGGGAATAGACCACGCAGAAGAAGCTCAATGCCAGCAACGCCACCGCCACCCGCTCCTTCTCCAACCCGATTCCAGCAAGCCGTTCCACAAACTTCATACCCTAATCATACACCGACCACGGCCGCGACCTCCTGCGGCTATCGCAGGATTAGGCGGCCGCCAATAGCAAGAGACGCTCTCTGTCGATCGGCGAGTTCTTACTGCGTCACGACGATTTCGACCCGACGGTTCTTGAGTCTGCCAGCCTTGCCCAGGTTGGGCACGCGTGGCTTCTGGCTGCCCACGCCTTCGGCGACGACTTGGTCCTTGGGCAGGCCCTGCTGGCTGATGTAGTTGGCAATCGTCTGGGCTTGCTGGTCGGTAAGTTCCTGCGCCTTGGGTGGCGGCAGGCTATTGTCCGTGTGCGCTTCGACGCGGATCTGCCGGATCTCAGGATGGTTGATGAGCAGATCGATCAGCTCGTCAAGAACACGGGCTGCGCCGGGCGCGAGTTCGGCCGTCGCCTTGTTGCCGCTTGTCTTGAATGCGATGGGCTGGCGCAAGGTGATCTTCCCGTCCTTGAAGACCACACCTGGAATTGCAGGCCGCGTTTGCATAACGATGGTGAGCGGGTTGTCCACCCCTTCCGTCACGGAAGCCGACATCTCCCGGCCCAGGTACTGGTCAGCCTCTGCGCGGAGCACGTACTTGCCCGGTTGGACCGCGATCGACAAGTTGCCCGCGTCGTCACTCTTGGCCTCGGCGATCTGCGGGCCAGCCAGCTTGATCGCGGCGACCACGGGTTTGCCCGACTCGTCGACCACACGGCCGGTGACCTTACCCGCCGGGGCCCGCGGCGTCATCGTGATGAGCACACTGGCCGTCTGGCCCGCCACCACCTCGACCCTGGCGGTCGCATTCTCGTAGTTGGGGGCCACCACGAACAATTCCGCCAGGCCGGGAGGCAGTGGCACGCTCTGGAAGGTCCCGTCTGCCTCAGCGACGACGCGTGAATGGTCGCGCCCGGTCACGCCAACCGCCGCGACCTCCACCGGCGTGCCGAGGGTGCTAACCACCCGACCTGCCACCAAGCCGTCTGCCGGGGCTGCCACCATCTTTTCAACGAAGATCTTGCGGGTCACAACCCGCGGCACAACGTCCAGCGGGTAGCCGACGCCAAACAGGAGATTCCACGGCGCCAGAGGTGGGCCGTAGGGGTAGCCGACCGCCTGCAGCTCCAGATCGACGCCCACCATAAGGGTCAAGCTGCGCAGCACCTGAGCCTGCAGGCCCAGGGTCAGCCACATCTGACCCCTATTGTTCCGGCAGGTCACGGTCGCCGACGGAACGCACGCCGGACCACCGTAGCCGGCGAAATGGGAGTCCCCGTCGGCCGTGACGTATTCGAAGTGATACTCTGCCATGGGACGCAACGATAGGCCCTCAACCAAGTCAGCCACCGGGGCATCAAGACCAAGCGCGAGCCGAAAGCGATCCTTCCCCAGACCATACCCAAAGGAAGAAACGTAGCGGGAGACTAGGGTGGTACTTTCATCGTATTGGGCAAGGCCATAGGAATTGTCGAAGTACATGCCCACGTTCAGGTGAGCACGTAGGGGTAGCTTCGGCTCGACAGCCTGGAAGTTCCAGCTCGCAAGGGCCGTGAGCCACACCGAGGTCGAATCGCCGCTGAAGGTCAGCCCACTCACCGACGACATGAAGCGTAGGCCCAGCTCGCCGCCCAAGCTGAAGCCGCTGGGCAGCGCATAGGCCAACTTGGTCCCGAGGACCAGGTCGCCAAACGCCTTGATGATGTCGGGGTCGGTCCGGCCATCCTCAGAGACGCACTGGGTCTGGCTGGCCTTGAGGCAGCGCGTGTTCCTGTTGCTCGAGCCCAACACCGCACCGAAAATCTCCATGAATTCGAGCGGCGTAAGCCCAAAGGTCAGCGCACCCTGGAAGCGGGTGTCGGTGTCACCGCCATTCCTGAGCTCGCTATTCTCAACCAACATCTTGGTGGCTTTGAAGTACTCGCCGTGGAGGCCCAACCGAAGCTGCCACAGGCGGCCAACCTCAGCCGTGCCCATGCGCAGAAGGCCCACCGAACCAGCCAGGGAGTTCTGCGGGACGAAGCCGCGTGGCCGGTCATCCGTTTCCCCCTCGGTGGCAGCAGGCGCGCTGGCGACGGCGGGCGGAGCTGCTATGGGTGCGACGGCCGGGACGGGCACGGCCATGGGCTCCGACGCAGGCGCCGCTGGCGGTGGCGGAGGCGCTGCCAAAGGCGCGGCGAGCGGCGCGGGAGCCGGAGCAGCCACCGGCGCTGCTGCGGGCGGGGCTGCCGGGGTACTGGCCGTCGGGGCTACCGGAGGGGGGGCTGGAGGGAACGCAAACTGCGCGCTGGCTGTCGAAGACAGGGAAACAGCAAGACCAAGGACAACGATTGGCGTGGTACGCATGGTTGATGGCTCCAGGGGGGCAAAAGCGAGTCGCATGTTAGACGTCCTTTGTTCTCGACGCAATCAAGCTCTGGGCCAATCTTTCTGGGCCAGTTGTTTTCCGGCCGCGTCCATGGGAGGAAGTGACCAGGAAGAGAAATGAGTTCAGCCCTGGACAACCTGACCGAGGAGATTCGAGAAGTCGCGCTGCTGGTTCACTCCGCCCAGGAGCGCACCGAGGAGCGCGATGTGGTGACCTCCGCTCACTTGGCGGTCGAGCGCTTGTCACAGAACTACCGTGATCTTTGCGTGGCCGTCCCGGAGAGCGAGCGCGTGCTCATCGAACGGAAGCTCGGGCGGCGGGTTACTGACCTGCGTCGCTTGGCCTCGCTCCTGCCCCGGATCGGCACCATCGCCTCCGGACCCACGGGTGATCGCCACGGCTCCGGCCCGTCGGAGGTCGAAGAGCGGCGAATCACTGGCGTTTCCTGGCGCAGTGACAGTCGGACCGGTGGCGCAGCAGCGGGGACCTTCCGCGTGGGCGGCGACGTTGATGCCTGGTGCGGTCCCTGTGATGGGCTGACCACCCACAACATTGTGGCGATGGTAGGGGCGGTACCCAAGCAGGTCGTCTGCCAGGCCTGTGGCAACCGGCACAACTACCGCACCACACCCGCGCGCAAGGTCTCTGCACCCGAAGGTCCTGCGCGCTCCGCCTCGCCCCAGGAAAGCGAGGCCGCACGAAGGGCGGAGCAGAAGGCCGAAGAGCTGCGCGCCTTGGGCCGCGAGCTAGCGGAAGTTGCCGACGTGCGCACCTTCAACCCACGCGAGCGCTACAAAGTCGGTGAGGTCATTTGGCACCCGGAATTTGGCCGCGGCAAGGTGGAAACCGTTCTACGCTCGAGCATGCTGGTGCGGTTTGCGAGTGGGGGGATGAAGTCGGTTATGCTGGGCTAGCCCTCGTCGACCTGCCTCAAGAACTGCTGCAGAAGTCCGTCTACCATGAGATTGCGGCCCGCCTGGTCGTAGCGACCGGCGCGATAACCGCCCTGGATGTCCTCGAAGCGGGTTCGCGTCTCACTGACCAGGGTCCGATACGACTGGATCTTGCCGGTGACCTCCTTCTGGTGCCTGCCCAGGTACGCCACCGCCGAGCCAAGGGCAGCGACGCCCACGATCACGCCCAGCGGTCCCGCCAAGAAATAGCGCCAGGCCAAGCGCAAAGCGACCACGCTGGCCGCGCCGATGGCCGCCTTCTTCAAGCCCGAGCCGTCCGCCACGGAGTCCTTGGCCATGGATGCCATCTGCCCCGAAGCAATGACCAGGGCAATAAAGTTGCCCTTGCGGCTTTTCCAGCCGCGGTCGTAGTACTCGCGAATCGCCCGCTTGAGAAAGGCGTCGTAGTCGTCGTACACGTCCTTGGGAACTTCATCTCCTCGGCTGGAACCCTCGTCGGTGGCCATGACCCTATCGTACCACGTCGTTGCCCGCCCCTGCGTCCGCCGCATCGCCGCGGTTTTTTTCGATGGTGCCGGCCAAGCTGCCACGCGGGGCGAGATCCGAACGCGCCGCTGGCGGCAGCAAGATGGCAAAGGTGGTTCCGCCCGTGGGAGGCAGATCCACCTCGATGCGGCCGCCGTGGTCGCTTACGATCTGTTGCACCAGGGCCAGTCCCAGGCCGGTGCCCTTTTCCTTTGTGGAGAAGAAGGGATCGAAGATTTTGCCCAGGTTCTCCGGACTGATACCAGCACCGCTGTCGCCGACGGCCAGCCGCACCCATCCAGAGTCGACGGTGCCAACCTCCACGCGGATGCGGCCGCCTTCTGGCATCGCCTCCTTGGCGTTGCGGACCAGGTTCAAGAGGGCCTGCCGAATCTGACTCTCGTCAGCCGCCACTTCGGGCAGCCCAGGAGCGATAGCCAGATCCAACTCGATGCGGGCCAGGGATAGCTCGCCGCGCGAAAACTCCATGACCGAGCTGGCCAGGGCGCCCAGATCCTCGCGCTCGAGCTTGGGTTTGGGAAGCCGTACGAAGCGCAGATAGGTTTCCGTGATTTCGCTCAGCCGGTCGACCTCGCTGGACAACGACTTGACCAAACGGCGCGCCTCAGGGTTGTCTGCCCCAATCTCGTCGGAAAGCAGCTCCAGATAGAGCCCGACCGAGGCCAACGGGTTGCGAATCTCGTGCGTGATATGCGCGGCCATGCGACCCACGGTGGCCAGACGTTCCGAGCGAATCAGTCTGTGCTCGCGTTCCTCGATGGCGTGAGCCATGGCGTTGAACTCGCGGGCCAGGTCGCCGATCTCGTCGCGCGAACGAACGTCCGTACGGCGCCCGTAGTCGCCACCCGCGATCTGGCGGGCATGCTCACGCAACACGCGCAGTGGCCACAAAGTTCGTAGGACCAGCAGTGCGGCCGCAACCGCGAGAATCAAGCCCAGGCCTGTCAGCAGGAGAGCGACGTCCACTGCGCGACGCTCGTTGTTCGAGAGTTCCGCAGCGATCTGGTTACCGCGGCCACGCAGGTTGCTCTTGAGCCGATGGAAGATGGACAGGAGGTTGGCGAGGCTGCGATCGGCCTGATGGCCGGCATCCTCGCCGGCAGTCGGATCGCTGGCGCCCAGGTCGGCAGCCACCGCCACGACACGCGCCTCCATCCCCACGATCTGCCGGCGATAGTCCTCGAACTCGTTGCGCCGCCGGGGATTGGGTTCCTCGTTCAGGTATTGGTCGACGGCCACAAGGGCATCGCGTAGGTTCTGCCGCGCGGAGGCGATGCCATTCTGCGCCGCGACTCGGCTGGTCAGGCCCTGCGGAACGCCGGTGCTGTCGTTGGAACGGGAACGCGTGAAGTCTTCCAGCGAGCGCAAAGCCGCGTCGACGGCAACCTGGACCTCCAGCCGACGCTGGTTGGCCGCCAGCTCCTGACGCCCGCGGTGCAGATAGAGCAGGGTAAAGAGACTGTTTGCGCCGAAAACGCTCAAGAGGACGGCGTACGCGAGAAATATCTTGGCCGATACGCCGATCCGCATGGTGCTTGCCGCCAGGGGATACGCTAACACGGTCGAGTGCCACCAGCGAGCCGCCCATGGACAAGAGGCCCTAATCATTGACAAGGGACGGCCCCTGGGAAAACATCGTGTTGGCATGAAGAATCCATGGGTTCGGGCTTTCTTCCTAACGTCCCTTATGGCCGGCTTTGGCGCGGCCACACTCTTCTCGAGCGGCCATGCCCTTGCCGGCGACAACGTCACGGTGGCTGTCCTGGGCCTCGAGGCCAGCGAGGGCGTACCCGACTCGGTGGCGGTTGGGGCGACCGATGCGCTCCGCCAGCGTATGTCGACGACGTCCGGCTATCGCTTGGTTCAAGGCCGCGATCTTGTCGAGGTCAAACTGGTGTTCTCCTGTCCTGACGAGGCGCCTGCATGCATGGCCCAGGCTGCCAAGAGCCTGGGCGCCTCGCGCCTGATCTTCGGCTCGGTGAAGAAAGCTGGTTCCGACGCCTACAACGTAACCCTCAAGCTGTTTGATGCCGACAGAGAGGTCGTCGAATCGTGGACCGCGGATCAGCTGAGTCGCGCGCAGTCGAGTGGCTCAGCCCTGCACGCGCCAGTGCAGAAGTGGATCGCCACACTGACCGGCCAGTCGTTGCCTGGCACCGTCCATGTTCAGGGCGGCGTGGTGGGCGCCGACGTGGCCATCGACGGGGTCGGCGCCGGGGTCATGGGGTCAGGCCGGCTCACCATCGCGAACGTGGCCCCAGGCAAGCACGAGATCACAATGAGCAAGCCGGGCTATTTGCCGGCCAAGAAGAGTGTCGTCCTGGGTTCCGGCGACACCAGAGACGTCGCGATCGAGTTGGCGGCGGAGGCGCCAGCCCGGGTGGAGACGCCAAAGGCTGCAGCACCTGGGGCGGAACCTACAGCCGCGGCCGAGCCCAGGGAGGCCGCCAAGGTGGAAGTGATCAGCACAAGCGAAAGTCGGCTCAGCGACCGCGTGCCGGCCTGGCTCTCACTGGCCGGTGGCGTGGCTGGGATCGCAGTCGGGATCCGCTATAGCCTTCTCGTCGCCGATGCCAACAACCGGCTCGATCCCTTTCGGCGCTTCACCTGCACCAAGACGTCCACGGGTGCAATCTCGACGACGGGTCTTTGCGACAAAAGCGGAAAGCAAGCTGACCCAGTTGATCCGGTAACCGACGCCTGGATGGCGCAGACCAAGGCCGATGGTGACAGATACCAAAAATACCAGTGGATCGGATACGCGGCCGGAGGCGTGCTGCTGGCGACCTCAGCCGTCTTCTTCTATCGTGGCTACCGGCCGCGTCCTTCTGGCGCGACCGCTGACGCCCGTGGCTCTTCTCTCCAGTTCGCCCCAGTATTCTCGCCTGGCGGTGTGGGCGCGATGGCGTTTGCAGCCTTCTAGCGCACTGGCATCCCTGCGTGGCAGAAGTGCCGACGGTTCTTCTACCTCGCAAGCAGAATGCGCAACAAGCCCGTGGCCAAAAGGCCCCAGATAATCGTGGCGACAAGCCAGGAACGCCGGGCCCGACGCCTTACCCGCGAAAACGTGCGCAGCCCCAGTCCTACGTTGAAGGTTGACAGCACCACCAGCAGCGCCATCCACAGCCGGCTGGAGGGCAGGTGTCGATCGGGCCCGAGGGCGTAGGCCAAGGCGCCAATGAGGAAGACCGTCCCAAATGCCGACTTGCCGATGGCCCAACGGGTGGCCCGGGCACGGAGCTGGGCCGCACGCACCTGACGCAAGGAATGCGCTGGCGCTCCTGTCCCTTCCGGCTCTGGAGGCTTATCCAGGTCCCGTGTCGCCATGGCCTCTGTCTTCACAGTAGCCGGTTGGAATGCAGGGTGCACGATCAATAGCCACGGCCGGAGAGGACGAGCCTGGGTACAATCCAGCCTGCTATGTCAGCCCTAACGCATCTCGTGCTCGACATCGAGACCATTCCCGACGTGGATCTCTATACGCCGCCACAGCCTACGCCAGGCATGGAGCGTCCCTTCCCGCCGCTCTACGCATGCAAGCCCGTGGTCATCGGGGTCATGTGGTTGGACGAGCATATGGCGTGCAAGAAGATGGGCACCATCGGCGAGGCCAAGGATGAGGAGGGCATGCTCTCCGATTTCGCCGACTTCATGGCTAAGTGGAAGCCCCGCGTGGTGACCTGGAATGGACGCGGATTCGACCTCCCCGTGCTGATTCTGCGCAGTCTCCGCCACGGCATCAGCCTGCCTTGGTACTATCGCGAGCCTGGCTTCCGCTATCGCTTCAGCGCCGAAGGACATTGGGACCTGGGCGACTTCCTCGCCGATTTTGGCGCCGCCCGCATGAGCTCCCTGCACGGTGCCGCTCGTCTCATCGGGCTGCCTGGAAAAGAGGAAGGCCTGGACGGCAGCCAAGTCGAGGGCCTGTATCGCGCCGGCCAGATCGAGATCCTGCGCCAGTACTGCCTGTCCGATGTGGCGCAAACGGCATTCGTGTTTCTGCGCACTCGGCTCCTGGTGGGCGAGATCGATCGGCCGACCTACACGCGCGTGGCCTGTGACCTCCTCGGCACCATCGAGGCTGACGGACGTCTCGCGCGTATGGTGGCCCACATCGACCGCGATCGCCTGCTGCTTGGTTAGCTATCTTCTTCTCCCGACTTCGCGTTCTATCGACGCAAACATCGCAGGCAGGGACAGGGTGACCAGGCCATCGGTAATCTTGCGGAGCAGGAACCCCGGAACGGGCGCATCGATCTGCAGGGCCACCTCGTAGTCCACCCGCGTCCCGTCCGCCTCGGCTGCGATGCGCCAGCCACCCGTCGAGTTCTTCACCACCTCGCCCTCGACGGTGCGCCACGTGACGATTCCCGCCTGCGCGTCGCAGTCCAGGTCAAGCACGTAGCGAAACGGCAGCACCAGATTCCCGCGGAACTCCGCGCGCACTTTGCCAGCCTGGGCGCGCAGAACGCGCGCCTGCTTGATCTCCGGGAACAAGCGCGGATACGCAGGAAAATCGACCACCACGGCATAGACCTCGGCCGGCGATACGCCTGGCATGAGGGCGCTGTGCCGAACCGGTTTCCGATTCGCATTCATTGACCGAGATATAGCAAGCGTGAAGTGGCAAACGCCCTCGCTTTCGCGCTAACGTCAGCCACCCTTCGGAGGCCCCATCCCTATGCCCAGACCGTTCGCGCCGCCCGGTACCGCCACCCACTATGTTCCCGACCGCCCCGTCGCGGTCAGCCATGTCCGGCTGAACTTCGAACCCGACCTCGCGGCGCGCAGCCTGCGCGGTCAGTCGCACCTCAGCCTGACCGCGCGCCGGGATGGCCTGGACAAGGTTGAGCTGAACGCGGTAGAAATGACCATCGAGGGGGTGAGCCTCGACGGGCAGCCGGTGTCCGGCGTGGACTACGACGGCGAATGCCTGCGCATCGCGCTTGGCCGAACATTCGCACGCGGCGAACAGTTCAGCCTGGCGGTTGACTACCGCTGCAAGCCGCGGCGGGGTCTCTACTTCGTCGGGCCTGACCAGGCCCACCCGGACCGTGCGCTGGAATGCTGGAGCCAAGGTCAGGATGATGACTCGCGCTTCTACTGGCCCTGCGTCGATCTTCCGGTGGAAAAGGCCGCCAGTGAGGTCTTCTGTACGGTGCCGGCGGGCGTGACCGTCCTTTCCAACGGCGACCTGGCTGACAAGAGCGACTTGCCCGACGGCCGCACGCGCTGGCACTACGTCCTCGACCTGCCCCATCCGCCCTATCTGGTGACCCTGGTGTGTGGCTCATTCACGGAACTGAAAGACCGCGCGCCGGAGACCGGGGCTGACGTCTATTACTACGCGCCCAAGGGCCGCGAAGAGGACACCCGTCGCAGCCTCGGCCGCACGCCCGAGATGATCGACTTCTTCTCGCGGCGGATTGGCGTCGCCTATCCGCACCGCCGCTACAGCCAGGTCTTCGTGCATGACTTCATCTTCGGCGGCATGGAGAACACCACCGCCACCACCCTCACCTCCGAGGCACTGCTCGACGCACGAGCCGCGCTCGACCACGACGTCGAGTCCTTGGTGTCCCACGAGCTGGCCCACCAGTGGTGGGGCGATCTGCTCACTTGCCGCGAATGGCCCGAGGCCTGGCTGAACGAGGGCTTCGCCACCTACTTTGAATACGTATGGCGCGAGCACACGCGCGGGCGTGACGAGGCCGACGTGGATCTGCTCGGCGACCTTGACGCCTATCTGGGCGAGGCAGGCACCTATCAACGCCCGATCTTCTGCCGTCAATACGAGGAGCCCATCGACCTTTTCGATCGGCACCTGTACGAAAAGGGCGGTCGCGTGCTGCACATGCTTCGCCACGAACTGGGCGAAGACAACTTCTGGCACGCACTCCGGCTGTACGCCGAGCGGCACGCGCGGGGCTCGGTCGAG
>Ga0182010_10000207_pt1 | contig 33649 bp, 30 predicted proteins | sample 611E1MmetaG_FD_120488 | JGI IMG/M metagenome (GOLD analysis project Ga0182010, IMG submission 120488) | Permafrost microbial communities from Stordalen Mire, Sweden - 611E1M metaG | ecosystem: Environmental > Terrestrial > Soil > Wetlands > Permafrost | place: Sweden: Stordalen | collected... | reverse complement strand
TCTCCCGGCGAGCTGCACTCCGTCGGCAGCGGTCACCCACACTCCTTCCGCATACAATCCAAGACTGTCGGGAAGCAACAGCATCTCGCGGTTCGGATGGAACACCAGTTCATTCTCGTGGCTGCTCGCCCACCAGACAATGCCGGTGTACGCGAGAACCAGCAGGAGAAGAACGACGATGGCAATCCTGCGGATGAGCTTCTTGACGATCATCGTCTCCCTCTCAATGCGTCGAAACGGCAAGCACTTTCACCAGTCGCTTCAGCAGCGTTTGCACCTCCTTGTCCCAGAACGCCCAGGAGTGATCACCCTGGATTTCATGATGCTCAAACCGCGCCCCGTATGCGGTCAACGAATCGGCGAAGGCCACCTGGCCCCGGAAAAATTCTCCATAGTAGTCGCTCGTTCCACCCACAAGATAGAAGTACGGAAGACTGTCAGGAGGCGTGCGCCGGAAAATCTTCAGGACGTTGTGGTCGTCGTAGAACTGCCCCTGCGTCACACCGAACACCTTGTTGAGACTTTTCGCAATGGGCGCATTCCCCCCATCGCGCAGACGGGTCCGGCTGTCGGCCGGCACACTCAAAGCCCCGCTCAAGCTGCCGACAAATCTGAACGTCCCGGGAAAGCGCAGCGCGAGCACGACGGCTCCATACCCGCCCATCGATAGCCCCGCGATTGCCTGGCGCGAGGTATCGATACCGTAGTGGCCGTTCACGTAGCTCCGGAGATCGTGCATCACAAAGTCTTCAAACCGCGCCGCGGTATCCCCGATGGCATTGACATACCACGAATTCTCGGCGTCCGGGAAGACGATAACGAGCTCGTACCGGGCGGCATAACGGGCAATACCGGACTTCGTAAGCCAATCAGAGCGATTCCCATCAAGGCCGTGAAGAAGGTAGAGAACCGGATAGTGATGCGTTGAATCGTATCCGGCGGGAAGAAGGACCGTGAACAGCTTCTCCCTGCCAAGGGAGCTTGCAAAGAGACTGTCATCACGGACGGCGACCTGTGCTCTTCCGCTACCGTACGCCAGGAGAACCAGGGTCCAGGCAGCAAGAACACTTTTCACAAGCGGGTTCCGCTTTCAGTGTTGTTCGATGAGACACGCCGCAGGGCAAGAGCGATGTGATAGCATCCATAAGCAAAGAAGAGTGCCGAAAAGACATCGATCGCGTAATGGACATGCTGGAGTATGACAGCCGCCCCCACGACCGACGTGGCAAGAAGGAAAAAGATGCGCAGAGCCCGTCCCGGAACCACGCGCGAAAAGAGAAACAGGGTCGCCGTATGCCCTGAAAAGAAGAGATCCCGGGTCAATGTCTGCCCCGTTCCGAAGAATTCAACGAACGGATCGCGGAGCACAATGATCCCCGTGGGAGGGTCAAGAGGCGTCAACGTCATGGCAACGATGCGGACAACGATCATCAGGACGTATACCTGGGCGGCCAACAGAAGTCGATCGGGATGATGAAGGAGAACGACAAGAGCGATGACCAAGCCCGCGTAGATCATGATAAATGTCAGCCATGTCAGCTCGATCGCAGGGAAGAGAGCGAGTACGGGATCGGAGAGCACGGCCCCGGGACGCCGTTCGACGGCGTCCAGAAAATGAGTCAACCCGAGGAGAGAAACGACAAGCGCAAGCGCGGTTGCTGCGAGTTGGAGGAGGAAATCCCGTTGACTGCATGCCTTGCGGAACGGAGCGATATACTCTCGGATCACGGATGACAAGGAGAAGAGTGGGAAGGGAAACCGGACGAATTTCGCTTCATAGCGTTGTAAAGTACTGAGGGAAGGGAAGAATTGCAAGGGATTATCGCACATCCGATCACGGGGGGAGGAAGAGCCGATTTCCCGGTTCCGCAATACATTCCCGCCGGAGCCGGCATGCGAACCGGTTCCGGCGGGGATACCATCGGACGACTACCAGATCACAGCGCGCACTTGTTCCGGCCTGACCATCGGATCTCCCGCTTTGGCGCCAAAGGCCTTCTCGAATTCGGCCAAATCCGAAAGCGGTCCATTCACCCGGAATTCGCTGAGCGAGTGGAAATCCGTCATGAGGCGGCGCCGGATCTCCTCCGGTCTGTAGTTCGACCGCCAGATCTGCGCCCACGCAAGGAAGAATCTCTGGTCCTGCGTGAATCCGTCGATCGCCGGAACCGCGGGCTTCCCCGCTTCCGCCTTCTTCAGCGCAGCGAAGGCAATCGTAAGGCCGCCAAGATCGGCAATGTTTTCTCCCAGGGTCAGCTTGCCGTTCACGTGCACCGTATCGATACCGACATACTGATCGAATTGCTGGCGAAGACGCTCTGCACGCTTCGTAAACGCCTCCCTGTCCGCTGCCGCCCACCACTCCCGGAGGTTTCCCCTTGCGTCGAACTGACTCCCCTGATCGTCAAATCCGTGCGTCATCTCGTGGCCGATCACCGCGCCGATGCCGCCGTAATTCACCGCATCGTCCGCCTCCGGATCGAAGAACGGGGGCTGCAGAATCCCCGCGGGGAAGACAATCTCATTCATCAATGGGTTATAGTAAGCGTTCACGGTGGGCGGTGTCATCCCCCACTTCGTCCGGTCAACCGGCTTTCCGATGTCGTTAAGCTGGCGCTGGAACTCGAACGCGCTTGCACGCATGAGGTTTGCAATGAGCGATCCCCGGTCGATCGCGAGAGTGCTGTAATCCTTCCACTTGTCCGGATATCCGATCTTGACTTTGAACGAATCGAGCTTGGCCAACGCAAGCGCTTTTGTCGAATCGCTCATCCAGTCGCGTGTCTTGATCCTCGCGCGGAATGCCTCACGCAGGTTCTCCACCATCGCTTTGGCCCGTGCTTTTGCCTCCGGCGTGAAGTGCTTCTTGACGTATTCGATTCCGACAAGTTCGCCCAGGGTGCCGTTGGTGAGGTTCAACGCTCTCTTCCACCGTGGCTGGATCTCCTTCGCACCCGTAAGAATATTCTGGTGGAACCGGAAACTCTCCATCACAAACGGCGAACTTAACCATGGCGCGGCGGCCGTCACGAGTTGCCAGCGGAGATAGGTCTTCCAGTCTGCAATGGGAATTTCCTTTGCCATAACGCCCACCTCCTTGAAGAAGGCGGGCTGGGCAACGTTGATCGGCCCTGGTTCGCTCTCACCGATCCCCTTGAAATACTCGCGCCAATCAAATCCCGGCGCACGTGCGGCAAGTTCCTCCAGCGTCATCCTGTTGTATGTCGCGTTCGGGTCCCGCTGCTCGACCAGCGTCATCGATGCTTTCGCAAACCGCGTTTCTATAGCCATGACGGTGTTCGCGTGCTTCGCCGCCGCTGTCGTGTCGTCACCAAGAAGTGCGAACATCTTGCCGACGTGCTCAAGATAGTGCCGCCGGATTTCCTTGGATTTATCATCCTCCTTGGTGTAATAGTCCCTGTCCGGGAGGCCCAATCCTCCCTGTTGCAGTTGCGCGATCACGATATTCGCGTTCTTTGCATCCTGGTCGGAGTAGAATTGGAAAACGGGATTGGCAATGACGACGTGCTGATGAGCGACAACGGCCACAAGATCAGCAGGTCCTTTGATCGAGGCGATCCGCCCAAATTCATCGTTCAGCGGTTGAACCCCCTCCTCCTCCCTGCGTACCGAGTCCATCGCACTGGCGTAAAAATCGCCGACTTTCTGTGCGGCGCTCCCTTTGGGCGCGTCCTTCTGGGCCGCTGCTTCGTCCATGATCTCCCGCAGGTCGCGCAGATTCTTCTCATTCAATTCGTTGAAGCTGCCCCACCGGGAGTACTCGGGGGGTATCGGGTTGGCGGCAAGCCATCCCCCGATGGCATAGCGGTAGAAATCCTTCGTCGGATCCACCGTCTTGTCCAGATTCTTCATATCGAAGCCGTGAACGGCCGTCGGAGGCGGGACGGACGGCTGGGCGGCGAGAGTGCAACTTGCAAAAATCAGCACGATCGCCAGAGTGATTGCACGATTGGCAGCACTGCGCATGGTGATGGTGTCCGTTGTAGTTGTGAGACATGGGTGGGCGGAGCGAAACGGTCCATTTCGCCCGCCGGTGGTGTTCTTTGGTTATACGGCGAAGAAGGAAAAATGATGCAGAATCTTTCAGAATTGGGCGAGAAAAAGGGGCCGATGGGCCCCTCACAGGGGGAGGAGGAGGGCCGCAGTCTCAGGCCCTCAATTTCCTCCCGGAAGCGGACTTTTCAGGAAGCCCGGGCTATCGGAACATCTCCTTGAGCAGATCCCAGGGTTTCCCGAAGAAATGCTTGTGGTGCTTTTCCCATCGCACATAGTCATCCCGTGTGATGAGTCCGACAGGACCGTCGTAAATTCCGCCTTGCATTACCTTGTCGAACACACGGACGGCAATCACGTTGTCGGCGCCGAACTTCAGGCAATTCGCGGGGATGGTGTAGGCGCGGAGTTCAGAGTATTCATTGTTCACCGAGATCCACTCCGGACGCGTGCTGAAGGTTCCTGTCCGACCGATCCTTTCACCGTTGAGGTACGTCTCATCGATATCGTCGATCTTCCCCATGAGAAGGATCATGCGCGTGTCTTGAAACGCGTTCGAGGGTTGGAAATGGAACCGGTACCACCCAAACCCGTCGTAGTCTTTCAGGCCCTGCGTTTCCCAGAATGCAGGAACGGCGGCAACGGGCCAGCCGGCATCGTTGACTTCGGGGTCCTTCCAGGCGGCATTGTCGCCCTTCATGAGCTTCCAGTTTCCCGCAAGCGATTGAGACGCCAGGAGCGGATCCTTTTCAGCACAGATGCCGATTTTCCCCTGGACGATCCCCCCGGCGAGTCCGTTGTCATACACCCTGACGGCGATGACGTTGTCGCCGTGCATGTTCAGGCACCAGTGAGGAAGCGGATAGTTGCGGTCCACGTCATAGGCCGTCGCATAGTTTGGCGGAAGCAGTCCGTAGAAGCCAATGAAATGGCCGTTCACATACACTTCGTCCGCGTCATCGATCTTGCCCATGCTGAGATACAGAACCTTTCCCTCCCATTGCGGATCCGCCGTAAAGTGCTTCCGGTACCAGGCGAAGCCGTCGTAGCCCGGAAACCCTTGATCCTCCCATGGGGAAGGAACAGAGATGTCAACCCATGACGCGTCGTTAAACGACGGATTCGCCCGCGCAGGATCGTCGCCGATCTCGAAGCGCCATTTGCCCCTCAGATCAAGGAGCATTGTCTGATCCTGGGACTTCGCCTCCACACCCAGCACCGTTCCCAACGCTCCGGCGCAAAGCAGAGTCACAATGTGTGTCCGAATTCGCATGATGGATTCTCAGCTCCCGATGGTGATGATTGATATATGGGCATTCCCCGCATGACCAATGTCGCACAAGCGTCACACGTTGTCACAAGATGTCATGCGACTTCTATTCCGGCCGTACGTACCGACGGTTTTGGCCGATCAGTTCTTCCTGAAGACGACCGGACAACGCGGTGAAAAGTTGCCCTGCGTCGGTGTACGTCGCACTCTCGTCGCGGGCAAACAGAGAGGGACTGTCAAAGACAAGCCCTGCAAGGTACGATTTGTAGCGGATATTTACACTTCGTCCGCATACGGAGAGGGATCCAAGTTCGGCCCGGAGGTCGTTCAACGATTCCCCGGGGGACACCATCTTCATCCAGACTACTTGCGCGATCGCCGACTCAACCACCCCGTCGTTGTCGCTCTGGAGCGAAAAGAGGTACCTCTTCTCGAGCACTTGCAGGTTGTGGCGACGATAGACCTCGGGTTGGGCAAAAAGTGAATGTTCGGCTTGCGCCGGCTCCTGTGCTTCCGCCGCGCCGGCAACGGCCAGCAACGATGCAAAAACGAATGCCGCGCCTTTCATGTGTTCCTCCGCAGAAGTGTGATGATGGTCCCCGGTCGCTTTCTTCCGGTTCTGGGTCATGGTACGCGCACGACATGTGGAAGATGTCGCAGGAGGGTCGACAAGTGTCACAAATTGTCACCGCGGCGATCGAGCGGAGGACGTGCGGGCAAAGGGATCGGGATGCGTCCTATGCGATGAGCTTGTAACCGGTCCCGTGAAGCGTGACGATGTGGCGAGGATGGGCCGGATCGGTTTCAAGCTTCTGGCGGAGTTTCAGAATGAAGTTGTCCACTGTCCTCGTGCTGATGGATTCATCGTAACCCCAGACATTCGTCAAGAGCTGGTCGCGTGTCACCGTCTGGTTCCGATGTTCCCAGAGGAACTTCAGCACATCGAACTCTTTCGATGTCATCGCCACCGCTTGCCCTTTGCGGCTCGCAGTGTAGGTGGAGAAGTCGGCCTCAAAGGTCCCCAGTGTCATGTGCGCTCCGGCCGGGACCGCCCCTTCTCCGCGGCGCAAGATCGCTTTGACGCGTGCAAGAAGCTCACGTAAGCTGAAGGGCTTGGTCACATAGTCATCGGCCCCGAGCTCCAATCCCAGAACTCTGTCGATCTCCTCTCCTTTTGCTGTCAGAAGAATGACGGGCGTTGCAATCCCCTTCTCCCGGAGCCGCTTCAGGATATCAAACCCTGAGATTTGCGGGAGCATGACGTCGAGGATCACGAGGTTGTACGAGTTATCGCTCAGCTTCCGGAGGCCTGAATTCCCGTCCGCCGCGAGATCGACGGCGTATCCTTCAATCTCAAGGTTGTCGGCAAGTCCGGTTCTCATGGCAGCATCGTCTTCGACGACGAGAATTCTCGCCGGGGAGACGGTGCCTGATTTCGCTTTCATACGGTTGCGGCCTTTCCCTTCTTCGCGGAAGGCGTATTTGTCACCAGAGCGGGGAAAACAAGCCGGAATGTGCTCCCCTTCCCCGGAGTGCTTTCCAACCCAACTGTTCCCCCGTGCGCATCCATGATGTGTCTCGTGATCGAAAGGCCGAGCCCGCTTCCGCGGGTTGTGTGCACAAGACCGGTTGAAATCCGCTCAAACGTCTCAAAAATCCGGTCGTGGTGTTCACGGGCGATCCCGATGCCGTGGTCTTCGACGCTGATCCAGACCATTCCCCCTCCGTGCCCTGTCGCGATCTTCAGATACTTTCCCGTTCCGCTGTACTTGACGGCGTTGTCGATGAGGTTCAGGAGTGCTTCCTGGACCGCCTCCTGGTCGGCGAGAATGGCGGGGTGCGAAGGATCGGGAATGACCACAGGCGAGAATCCCTGCGCGCGCAAATGAGGAAGAAACGTCTCGAGAACCGTCGACACGATCCCGTTGACATCGGCGGTCGCCAGTGTGTACGGTTTTCGTCCCGCCTCCATTCGGGAGAAACTGAGGAGGTTATTCACAAGGCGGGTCAGGCGTTCAGTCTCCCCGACAATTGTCCGGTGGTACTCCCGGCGTTTCGTCTCGGACTTGAGTCTTCCCATTTCGAGCGTCTCCGCATACATACGGATCAGGGCAAGGGGAGTACGCAGCTCGTGCGAGACGTTAGAAACAAAATCGGACTTCAAGCGGACAAGATCGATTTCGCGCCGCACGCTCCGGTAGATGACCACGGCGCCGGCGATCAGGACGGCGTCGAGCAGGAGGATGAGCGCAAGATTTCTCCTCGTCCGCGATCGTGCGATCTCTTCGATCGTCTCCCCCTTCAGCCGGATACCAACGGCCAGATGCGGAAAAAGCCAGAGCTGGCGGCGCGGCTGGAACTCCTCGCTCGGAAAGGAATCCGTTGCAGCCACGCGTTCGTTCGACCGGGTCCGGATCACCTCCGTGGCAAATTCCGCCGTCGAATCGCCACCGAGGTGGAGGAGGATGTTGTTGACAAACTGCGTCTCTTCGATGCGGAAACCTGCCAGGAGCGGCCTGTCGATCCGGTCGCGAATGACGAAAAGGAGAAGAAGCGACTGGTGCGGCGACAGGCTATCGCCGAGCGTCATGCCTTCGATCTTTCTGTAGCCCTGCCGGCTGAGGCGGAGGAGCCGGTCGATCCGGTCGGGGTCGGCCCGCAGGGCGGCGGCGAATTCGTCTTGCCCCCCACTCTCCACCGGACGCATCGATGTCACACGAGGGCCTCCCCCCGCGGAGTCGGCTTCGAAGAGGGCGTCGATACCGGGATGTTTCACAAGAAATGAAGTGAGGAGTGAGTCAGGAACGTCCTTCCCGCGGGGCTGCTCGACGTGGAGAAGGGCAAGTGTGCTGGCCCAGGTGTTCGCAACATCCCAGGCGTACTGATTGATGGAATAGAGGACCACATCGAGCTGACGGCGATACGTGTCCGCGATCAGATTTTCCTGGGTACTCAGGGCGGTGATCTCAAATCCCGAATACAGGATCGCCGGCAGGAGGACGACAACGATGAGGACGAACGCGACGGCGCGTGTCGGATTTTTCTTTTTCACTCGCGGACGAAAGCCTGATGGTGAGTGCGAACGGACGTTTTCGCTCTAAAGCTACACTCTGGTCCGGCGAAAGTCAATTGTGCCGCCGGAGCATGTTCTCATTCACGAGGGTTTTCCGTATATTAAAAGATTCAATATTTCCCGCAGGGAGTTCATGGGTCTGAAGGAAGACATAGGGCGCCGAAGGACGTTTGCGATAATCTCGCACCCCGACGCGGGGAAGACCACCCTCACGGAAAAATTCCTCCTCTATGGCGGCGCGGTGCAGCTTGCGGGGTCGGTGACGGCCCGGAAGAACCAGCGTCAATCCACGTCCGACTGGATGGAACTTGAGCGGAAGAGGGGTATTTCCATCAGTTCGACAGTACTCCAGTTTGCGTACGACGGTTTCCGCATCAATCTTCTGGACACGCCCGGCCACCAGGATTTCTCGGAAGATACGTACCGCGTTCTCACGGCGGTTGACGCCGTGGTGATGGTCATCGATGCAGGCAAGGGGGTCGAGACCCAGACGGTGAAACTCTTCGAGGTGTGCCGGAGGCGGCAGATTCCGATCTTCACGTTCATGAACAAACTCGACCGGCCGACGAAGGACCCGATCGCGCTTCTTGATGAACTCGAAAAGGTCCTCGGCATCGGCGCTTATCCGATGAATTGGCCCCACGGAACCGGGTTCGAATTCCGCGGCGTGTACGACCGGCTGGCAGGGCAGGTGCATTTCTTCGAGCTCATCGCCGGAGGGGCATACCGCGCGCCAGTGGCCATCTCCACGCTGGCGGCTCCCGCCGTCCGCGAGCGGCTGTCGGAGGGGGATCATCGCCGGTTGTTGGAGGAGGTCGAGATGCTGGACACGGCCGGAATGAGCTTCGATCCCGCAGCGGTGAAGAGCGGGCTTTTGACGCCGGTCTTCTTCGGCAGCGCGCGGAACAACTTCGGCGTGCAGCTTTTGCTGGACGGCTTTCTCGCCCACGCCGAACCTCCGCTTCCGCGCAAGAGCAAAGGCACGATCGTTCCCGTGGACAGCGCGGCATTTTCCGGTTTCATATTCAAGATTCAGGCAAATATGGATCCCCGCCATCGCGACCGTGTGGCATTCCTCCGGATCTGCTCGGGAAAGTTCACACGGGACATGACCGCGATCCACGCCCAGAGCGGGAAGACGATTCGGCTCTCCAACGCGGCAAAGCTGTTCGGGCGGGAACGTGAGACCATTGACGAGGCATGTGCGGGGGATATCGTCGGCTTCGTCGGCCAGTCGCTGCTCAGCATCGGCGATACGGTCACGGAGGATCCGGCGATCCTCTACAACGAGATCCCCCGCTTCCCCCCGGAATGCTTCGCCATCCTCAACAATCCTACTCCGTCCAAATATAAGCGGTTCCGGGAAGGACTCGACCAGCTTTTGCAGGAGGGAGTCGTGCAGGGGTTTCTTCCCCGGCACGCTTCAACGCAGATCCCCATTCTCGCCGCAGTAGGACCGCTGCAGTTTGAAGTATTCCGCTATCGGCTGGAAAACGAGTACGGCGCAGAGTCGACTCTGGAAGCGACCGAATGGAAATTCGCCCGCTGGGTGCACCCCGGCACCGATCCGTCATTGCTCCTCCAGAATACGCTTCCGACAGGAGCCGTTCTTGCGGACGATGCCAGGGGGGAACCCGTGATCCTCTTTCCGGGAGAGTGGGCGCTCGACTACTTCGTTGAGCGACATCCGGAGCTGAAGCTCAGTACGCTCCCCTTCGATCTCTCCAAGGCACACTGATGCCGGCTCCCCGCCTCCCCCGAAGGATCGATCATCATGTCTTCGGGATCTTGATCAGCCATCCGATCCCGAGTCCAGCCAGAACCCACGCGATGACCGTGTCGGCTGCCACGGCGGTGGTGTAATCGAGCGGAAAGTTCATCCAGTTCCACCTGACCACATCGCCGAACAATGTGATCAGGATCCCCAGGAGGCCGCAGAAGCAGACGCGTGCCACATATCCCGAACCCGCAGCCGTGCTCCGCGACAAGAGCCATGCCGCAAGGAATGCGCAAAGCACATCGACAATGAACCCGATGATCATCTGTCCGGTCATCATCGGAGACAACCCTCCCGGATCGTAGATCACCATCCCCGTCGGACCCTGTTCGTATTTTCTGGCGTACGCGTTCATCGCCGCCTGGCTCGCCGCTGTGTCCATCCCCCCTTCCGGCATGCCGGGGAAGAGATACACGCCCTTCACCGGCAATCCGTCCTTCATGGCGGCAACCACCGCTTCTTCATTGGCCATACGATGGAGGCTTCCCTTATGGAGGGGGATAACAACCCAGGCAGCAGCGCCCCAGATGTACAGGATGATCCCCCCGAGAAGACCCGCAAGCAGAATCTTTTTCATGTAAACCTCCTTTGATGGTGGTTGCCAGGAGCTATGCGCACTTCATCATGCGATCCAGCGCCCGTTGATTCATGAGACCGTTCGTGCCGTCGATCTCCGGAGCAACTCCCCCGAGGATCCATCCGGACATCATGGAAACTTCCTCACAATACAGATCGTGCACCGTCACCTCCTCCACGGTCGTCGACGCGGCCTTCTCTTTCTTCCCCCGTGTGACGAGGATCCGTCCGTTGTGGCTGCTCATCGTGAAATCAAAGGCGCTCACGATCCCCTCGGTCCCCATGATTTCGAGAAACGACTTTCGCACGGGTGCCGTGTAGGAGCACACAATCGATGCGAGGACGTCTTTCGGGAACCGGAGCCCGATGAGGCCGGACTCCTCCGTCGCCGATGCTGTCGGGACAGGAGAAAGGATGCTTTCGATGTCGACCGGTTCAGCGTCAAGAATGTATCGGATCGTGTCAAGGCAGTGGACGCCGACATCGAAGACGGGGCCGCCGCCGGCAATGGCACGGTCGAGAAGCCAGGTTCTCCTGCTCAATCGACCGTCATAGACGAATTCGGTCCGGATCAATTTGACCGTCCCGATCTTTCCGGTAGAGGCGATCTCCTTCATCCGGCGGACGAGAGGAGAGAGCCGCACCATGTGCCCGACCATCAAGTGCACGGAATTCCTCCTGCATGCATCGATCATCGCCTGTGCTTCAGTGCTGTTCAGTGCCATAGGTTTCTCGACGATCACATGCTTACCGGCTTCCGCTGCCGCCCTCGTATCGGCACCATGAGAACCATTGGCAGACGCAACGAACACCGCATCGATGTCGGGATGATGGACCAGTTCTTCCACCGATGCGAAGGCGAGGGGGATGGAGTGTTCATCCGCTTTGTCCCGGGCAAGATCAGGGGAACGTTTCTGCAGCGCAACAAGAGCCGAATGACGAGCCCCCCGGATGGCTGGGACAAGTGCGCGTTCGGCAAACCGGCCGAAGCCCAGGATGCCATATCTGATTGTTCGCTGTTCCACGGAGGAATTGGAGGTTGTGGTCAACCGGATGCCGGGCAACGGTACCGCGCCGGACGCCCCAAGATACGCCCCCAGCCCGTGCGATGCAAGCACCCTCCTTCGAGATTTGCAGCTCCCGGGCCGGTTTGTTATCTTTCCTCATGCGAAACTACGTCGCCGTCTCCTGCCTCGTTCTCCTGGGTTCTTTCCTCCCAGCCCGTGGGCAAAGTCCCCCCGCCTCCATTTCCTCGTGCGCGGCGAAGCTGCTCCGGCCGGCCGAATCGCTGAAAAGCGAAGGCGTGTTCGCCGATCAGAACATCGACGTCGGCTACTACCGGCTTGATCTGACACTGCAGCCGGCCTCGTCGTCGCTTCGCGGAAGCGTGCTTGTTCGCTGCACCAGTCTCGTTGACAGTCTTACGCAGATCTCCCTGGATCTCAACGGAGGGATGAAGGTGGATTCGGTCACGAGCGGTTCCGCCCGTCTCTCCTTTTCCCAATATCCGCTTGGCCTTATCGTCACGCTCGACCGGACATACCGGCGGGGAGAAATGGTCACGCTGGTGGTCGTGTACGGTGGATTGCCGGCGGCCACCGGCTACGGAAGTTTCGAGTTCGCCTCCCAAGGATCATCCCCCTGGATCTGGTCATTGAGCGAGCCCACGGGGGCGCCTGACTGGTGGCCCTGCAAGGACACGCCTACCGATAAGCCCGATTCCGTGGACATCGTGGTAACGTGCCCTTCCCCTCTCAAGGTGGGCTCCAACGGCTCCCTTGTTGAGGTTCGCGACAACGGCAATGGCACGCTCACCTATCATTGGGCGGAGCGTTATCCCATTGCAACATACCTCGTTTCTCTTGCTGTTGCAGATTACGTGGTCCTCACTGACTGGTTCCATTACAGTCCGACGGATTCAATGGTGATCCTGAATTACGTCCTGCCGACAAGCCTCGTCTCGGCGATTCAGCCACTCGGCTTTGTTCCGTCCATGCTGCAGTTCTTCTCTGACAAGTACGGGCTTTATCCCTTCATCAGGGAGAAGTATGGGCATGCGCAATTCGGATGGGGGGGGGCGATGGAACACCAGACGATGACATCGACTTCAAATTTCACCGAGGGCACTCTTGCCCATGAACTGGCGCACCATTGGTTCGGCGATATGATCACGTGCGCCAACTGGCCGAGTCTCTGGCTGAACGAGGGGTTTGCGACGTATAGCGAGGCATTGTGGCAGGAATGGCGGCACGGCGAAGCAGTCTACAGGGCGGACATGCGGGATATGATGCCCAACGCAAAAGCAGCGACGGGAACACTGTACGTCCAGGATACGAGCACGGTCGCTACGCTCTTCGCCTACGACCGCGTGTATGCGAAGGGGGCATGGGTTCTTCAGATGCTGCGCCATGTGCTCGGCGACTCGACCTTCTTCAGGACCATGCGCGCATACGCGGACGACCCTCGTTTCAGGTTCAAGAGCGCAACGACGGAGGGGTTTCAGAGTGTCTGCGAAGAAACGGCGGGAACGGCGATGGGATGGTTCTTCTCGGAGTGGGTGTTTGGCGAGGGGTACCCGCATTACCTCTTTTCATGGAAAGTTGCGAAGGTCGCCGACGGGTTCGACGTCACCGTCACGTTGCGCCAGAAAAACCCCGGGAGTAATCCCGCGTTCTTCACGATGCCCGTGGACATCGCCCTCTCCTCTCCGGAGCGGGATACGACGGTCGTCGCTTTCAATTCCGTCAACGGCGAATCGTTTCACTACCTTCTCCCCTTCCGGCCGTCGGACGTGTCACTTGACCCCGGCCTGTGGCTCCTCCGGGAGGCATCAATCGACAGCGGGGGGCTCCCCGTTTCGTTCACGCTTGACCAGAACTTTCCCAATCCCTTCAATCCGGGGACAACCATCACCTACCATATGGCGCAACGGGCGGGCATCACGCTCGCCGTCTACGACCTTCTCGGCCGCTCCATCGCAACGCTGGCACACGGCACATCGGAACCCGGCACACACACCGTCCAATGGAATGGAACGGACAACGCCGGCCGGCGTGCGGCATCCGGAGTCTATATCTGCCGTCTGACATCGGAAGCGGCCACCCTGACGCGGGCAATGATCCTTCTTCGCTGAGCCGCGAAGACCCTCTCACCATCGATGATTGTCCGCTTCGCGACCGCGCGGCACAACAGGCCGGACGTGCGTGTGACTACTCTTTCGGAGGGGAGAACTGCTGGAGGATATTCTCGACGGCTTCCGCATCCTCTGCGGTGTTCTCGTCGTCGATCCGTCTGAGGGCATTGGCGATGTTTCGAAGGACGCGCGCGAGTATCACCTGCGCTCTGCATTCGAGGGCTCCTAGGTCCGACGTGTTGACCGGCGCCACCGAACTCAGCCGCGCCAAATCGGAGTCCAGAAGGACCACCCCGCCGTTGTAGCAGTCCACAACGAAACGTTTGCCATGATGATAGCCGAGTGCAAGGAAGTGTCCCGGGAGGTTGCATCCCTCCACGCGGAGACCACACCGGGAGGCAACCAGAATGTAGATGCACGCCAGCGATATCGGCAGTCCTTGCCCCTTGACGAGGACATACATCAGGTTGCTGTTCTGGGGATTGTAGTAGGTGTTTCGTGCGCCGCGCAAGTGCTTGGTATGAAACAAAAACTCCGAGAGGGCGAAGACATCCTTTTCGCACTGACTCTCCCGGAACTCCCGGGCGAGATCGTCCAGCAGGCGGCTCACGGTGTCTGCGCTCCGCGGCCGCTGCAAAAAAACGGACACCGCCTGCAATCCCGCCTCCAGGATCATCTTGTCGTCCGTCAGCGGGTCGAGAGCAACCAACTGTTCACGCAGCAGCTTTCTCCTCCCAACGCGGAGGAGCCCGTCGATCAGCAGTCGGTGCTGTTCCCGCAGGGAAGATCCCAGCACTTCAAGATGATCCTCCAGCGACGAACCGAATGCGGCAAACTGGCCCATCACGGCGTCCCGCACCTCGGGCGAATCATCTTCGAGGAGGCGGAGCAGATAGGGGATTTGTTGAGGATCAGGCATCGTGTGTGCTTGTCTGTTCATGACCGTTGCAGCAGCCTGTCGGGGAAGCGTGTTCCCACGGCAGGCTGCACTGTTGGACCCGCATCATTTCACTGAGAGAAGCTCGATCTCAAAAACCAACGTAGCATTCGGCGGAATGGCGCCGTTGCCCGCACCTTGCGGACCGTAGGCAAGATCGGAAGGAATGGTGAGTTCCCATTTCGACCCGACATTCATCAACTGCAGCGCTTCCGTCCATCCCTTGATGACATGGTCGATCGGAAACGTCGCCGGCTGTCCATGGCGGAACGAGCTGTCAAACTCCGTCCCATCGATCAAGCGCCCGGTGTAATTCGTCGTGACGACGGACTTCGCGGTCGGTTTCTTGCCCTTTCCCGGCGTGATAATCTTGTACTGCAAACCGCTCGGGAGAGTTACGACCCCCGGCTTCTTCGCATTCTCGGCCAGGAATTCCGCCCCATCCTTCGCGTTCTTATCACCCATGGCATGGGCCCGCTCCATTTGCTTCGTGCGAATTTCCTGTTGGAACTCGGTCATTGTTTCCTGAATCTGCTGTTCCGTCATGAGGTGTTTGGAGGTGTCCACCCACGCGTCTGTCACGCCTCGCAGAAATGCCTCGGGTTTGATCGCGACGGAATCACGACTCAGGGATTTGCCAATACTCAATCCTATGGAATAGCTGACCTTGTCGTCTTTTGTGTCCAGCTTCACATCCTTTCCTCCGTGTGATTGACAGCCGAGAAAGCCGACCACAAGAGCAGCCGTCAGAAGCCATTTCATGCTTGTACCTTTCAGTGATGGTGAATGTCCGCGCGAGGGGACGAATGAACCGGCTCCCGCCGCGCCTGACGAATTCGTGTTATTGTTCAAGATAAGTTATAAAAGATACCAATTTTGACGGGGAGAAGCAATCGAACGCTTCGCGACAACGCTTTTCCCGCATGCCGGCCCGGAACCGCATCTCCCGATTTTCGTTCTTTTCACACTCCGTCGAAGAGATCGCTCAGGATTTCCCGGGCGCGCTCGGCAAATTCCACCGGGACGTAGACGTCCGCTCCCTGCGGCAGTCCTAAGGCCCCCCCCGCGCCGAGGAAGCCGATGTCGATCGACTGGATGATCGAAGGGATGCCCTCTGCATCAAGGCTCTGCCGGGCGCGTTCCGCGTACATGCGGTCCGGAAAATTCTTCACTTTGACAAGATCGTCCGACACGGGCTCCTCAATGCGTGTTCTGCGTTGCGTACCGCTTCACTTTTTGCGTTGTTGTCTTCTCAAATTCATGGTCACGGATGTAGAATTTCCGAATCTGCTTGAATGTCGAGACTTCCTTGTTGACAACGGCGATTTCATCCGCAATGACGCTCTTCATAAGATCCTGCGTGATCTCCCGTCCGCGCGATTCCGCCAATTCAATGAACGCTTCGGCGTCCACGACCACCTGCGCGGCGATGATCTCTCCCTGCTTCTCATCATCCTCGCCGTAGACGAGACTCTCCAGAACAAAGGGACTTCGGCTGAGAAGATCCTCAAGTTCCTCGGGGTACACGTTTTCCCCGCTCTTGGAAATGATCACATTCTTCATCCGCCCCGCAATGTGAAGGAATCCGTCTTCATCCATCCTGCCAAGGTCTCCCGTCTTGAACCAGTCCCCCTCGAACGTGTCGCGCGTGGCCTTTTCATTCTTGTAGTACCCCGGCATCACGTTCGGCCCCCGGGCCCAAATCTCCCCCACCCCCAAATGGTCGGGACTGTTGATGCGGAGCGTCACGCCGGGGAGAGGAATCCCCGCGGCATCGTCTTTGAAATTACCGACCTGATTAAGGGCGAGAATAGGCGAAGTCTCGGTCAGACCATATCCCTGGATAAAGACAAAGCCGAATTCGCGCAGTCCTTTCGCGACAAGAGGATCCGGTGCGGCGCCTCCCGCGATGAAGAGCCGGATGGACCCGCCGAACTTCTCGTGGATCTCCTTGAACACGATGCGGCGGAAACCCTTCCACCCAAACCGCTCAGCGACATCCCCCGCCTTGATCAGCGGTTTGATAAGGAGCGAGGTCACCTTCTTTTCATTGATGGACTTGTAGATCCGCTTGAACATCTTGTCATAGAGAAGGGGAACGCCGAGAAGAATCGTTGCGTGGACTGTCTGCAGGTCGTCCACAACGGTCTTGAGAGATTGCGCGAAGTGGACCGATCCCCCCTTATAGATGGGGCACAGGAAACCGCACGTACACGCATAGGTGTGATGGATGGGGAGGACCCCGAGGAACCGGTCATCGGGCCCGATCTCGACGAGGGTCGTCATCGCCATGAGGTTTGTCGCAAGGTTCCCCTGCGTTAACACGACTCCTTTGGCCCGCCCGAGCGACCCGGAGGTGAAGATGATTTCCGCGGGCATGTGGGGATCGATCCGTGGAAAGCGGTCAGGCTCGCATCCTTTGCTCCGCTGGATCATCTCCACCATCGAGTGCACATGGCGCTTCCCTGCGGGAATGTCCATATTGATGAAGTGCTTCAACTTCTTGACGGAACTCCTCCGCTCTTCGAAGATCGGCTCGAAAGCGTCGGAGTACACGATGGCTTCCGCATCCGATTCATGCAGGATGTTGAGAATCTCATTGAGCGTCAGGTTCTTGTCGATCGGCACGACAACCTGATCGAAGCACATCGCGGTCAGGTATGCCAGGCTCCACTGGACCCGGTTCTCACCGATGACGGCGATGTGGCTGCGCTCTTTGAGGCCGAGGGCACGGAGAGCCATCCCGAATTTGGCGATGTTCTTGAGGAGCGAGTTGAACGTCAGGCGGGGAATCGGATAGTCCTTGAGATCTTCAAGGGCAATCTTGTCGCCGTACGTCCTTGCCGAGTGAAAGACCATGTCCTGGATGGATGCGATCTCCGGGACGGGGAAGAGGATGGGTTCTCGTTTCATCGGTGCATGATCCCGTGAATGTGTCAGAGTGACGCCGGTGCGGCGAGTTTGGCCAGCTCCACCGCAGACGCTTTCTCCACGTCTGCGTGGAGACTGTTCCCATGTGCGTCCATCGTGACGATCGCCGGAAAGTCCTTGACGCGGATGTGCCACATTGCTTCCGGCGCGCCGAACTCCATGAAATCGACGCCATCGACGCTCGTGATGCATTTTGCATAATACTGCGCAGCCCCGCCGATGGCGTTCAAATAGACCGCACCATGCTGCCGGAGAGCCGCAAGCGTCTTCGCGCCCATTCCTCCCTTTCCGATGACCGCCCTGATGCCGAACTTCGCGATCACATCCGCTTCGTACGGTTCTTCACGGCTGCTTGTCGTCGGACCTGCGGCGTTGATAAACCATCCCTCACCCTGACGTAAAACAACAGGGCCGCAGTGGTACAGGGCCGCCCCGCGAAGGTCGATAGGTGCATCGTGCGTCAGCAGGTAATGATGGATGGCGTCCCGTCCGGTGTGCATGGGCCCATTGAGCAAAACAACATCTCCGACCTTCAGCGCCCGAATCTGTGCTTCCGCGATGGGAGTGGAAAGACGGATCTCCCGTCCGCTCAGGGGAAGGCCAGCGGATCGTGCCATGGCCACCGTGGGTGTGTCCTCCTTGTACAGCCATCGCTTGATCGCTCCGGCCCTCGGGTCGAGGACAACGCCCAGGCGCCGGAATGCCCAGCAATCATAGGCCACCGACACGAAGAAGCTGGCCGGGAGCCGGTTGAATGCCCCGATCTTGCAACCGATCAGCGTGACCGCACCACCGAAGCCCATGGTGCCAATGCCAAGTTTGTTGGCATTCTCCATAACGTACTCTTCGAGCTTTGCAAGCCGGGGATCGGGATTGATGTCATCAAGCACGCGGAACAACTGCTGTTTCGCATAGTGATATCCCGACTCGCGGTCTCCCCCGATGGCAACACCGATCGCGCCAACGCTGCAGCCGTGCCCCTGCGCCTGGAATACGGCATGCAAGATGCATTTCCTGACCCCTTCGATGTTCCGGTCGGCCCGTCCGAGCCCGGTCAATTCCACGGGGAGCGAATATTGGATATTCTTATTCTCACATCCCCCCCCCTTGAGGATTAACCGCACTTCGATCTCGTCCTTTTCCCACTGTTCATAATGAATCACCGGGGTGCCGGGTCCGAGGTTATTTCCGCTGTTCTTGCCCGTCAGGGAATCGACTGAATTCTCCCGAAGCTTGCCGGCCTTCGTCGCCTCGGCAATCACGTCCTGTATCACCCTGGTCATTTCGATCTGGTTGGTACCGATCGGCGTCTTGATATCGAATGTCGGCATCCCGGTATCCTGACAGATCGGCGCCGTGCCTTCACATGCCATGTCGATATTGACCGCGATCGTATCCAGAGCCAGGGAAGAACGGCTCTCCGGCGTCTCGCGTCTCATCGCGTTGGCAAGCGAACGCCGGACGTCCGGCGGCAGGTTCGTCGACGTCTCCGCCACCAATTGGGTCAGACTTTCTTTTAGTTTGTCCATACAGCACCTCCCCTTAATCCCGCTCCGGCATCACCTGTAGGCAGGGCGCACCGCATACGGAAGTGGGTCTTCCACCCCCGCCTGCTGAAACCCCCTAAGGCGCAGCGCACAGCTATCGCAAACGCCGCACGCAACATCCTCCCGGGAATAGCAGGACCAGGTGAGGTGAAGCGGCGCCGCCAGGTCCATCCCTTTGCGGACGATCTCCTTCTTGGACATGCGGATGACCGGTGTGACGATCTCTATATGAGTATCGGGCTTTGTTCCCGCCCTGATGACCGCTTCAAAGGCGTCGTAAAACTCCCGCCGGCAGTCGGGGTATCCCGAGGAATCCTCCTCCACCGCCCCAATGAAGATGCTGGTTGCGCCGAGTACTTCCGCCCAACTGACAGCCACAGAGAGCAAATTCGCATTGCGAAAGGGGACGTACGATGAAGGGATCCCGGGGGCTGTCAGATCGGCCGCAGAAACCGGGATGGAGGCATCAGTCAGACTCGACCCCCCGATTCTTGCCAGATGGTCCAATGAAAGAACAAGCCGGCGTTCAACGCCGAAGTGGTCGGCAACGTGATGGAACGCCGCAAGCTCGCGCGACTGGGTCCGCTGTCCGTAATTCGCGTGCAGAAAGGCAAGGTCGTGCGTCTGCCGGGCGATCGCCGCGGTAACACAACTATCCATCCCCCCGCTTGCAAGAACGACAGCAAGCTCACGCCCCATCAGACACCCCGTGCGGACGGTTCCCACACATACTTGTGCATCTGGAGCTGGAATCTCACATCGATCCCTGCTTCCAGAACCCAGCGGGCAAGTTCGACCGGTTCAAGGGCTCCAAAGACAACAGACATCAGTACGGGACAGCGCCGGGAGATTTGGTCCCCGATGATGTGGTTCACCGACCAGTCGAAGTCCTCGCGGTCGCGAATCACGAACTTCACTTCATCCCCCATCCTTAAGTGGGGAACGTTGCTCCAGAGGTTCTTCTTCGCCATGCCGCTCCCAGGACACTTGAAATCGACAATGCGCTTGACGCGCGGATCGACTTCGCTGATGTCCAGACTTCCACCCGTTTCCAGCAGGACTTCATACCCACTGTCGCAGAGCCCTTTCAGCAGGTCGTGCACCGCCGGCTGCATCAGCGGTTCTCCCCCGGTGACCTCCACTAACCCGCATCTAAAAGCATCGACCTTGTGGATTATTTCATCAACTGACATTCTTTCTCCGTCCTCGAATGCATAAGCGGTGTCGCAGTACGTACACCGCAGATTGCAGTACGTCAGACGGATGAAGCTGCAGGGGCGCCCCATGTGGCTGGACTCGCCCTGGATGCTGTGGAAGATCTCGTTGACGACAAGTTCAGGCATGAGATGACAGATTGGCAAACTACCGAGAGAAAAAGGTACGCAGACGGCGTGGAAAAAGCAAGGAAGCGAATTTGGCGGCAGAAAAGGTGGTGCATGCCCTTTCAGGTGTGGACGGGCATGGTCTTGCGGCGCGACAGGCTGTTGATGACAGATGCGATGACCACATCATCATCAACCGGTTTCAAAATCAGATCATCGACGCCGAATCGCTTGCCGGCAATCAGCGTATCCCGATCAATGCGGGTTGCGAGAAAGAGGAACGGGAGGTCTTCATTCCCCGAATTCGTCTTCAACCAGAGATATAGGTCAAAACCCCGAGGACCCGTGTCAAAATTGACCTCCGAAATGACGACATCGGGTTTCACCATTGCATAGGACTCGACGGCTTCATCGTAGCTTGAAGCGGCGATCGCCATAAAGCCATACCGGCGAAGGGTTCCCGTCAACGACACCAAGAGGCGTTCGTCCTGGTCTACAATCATGACCAGCTCGCTCCTCCGCTGCTTCAAAGGGCCATTGCTTCCTCCATTGTTGCCAGAATGGCCGTTTTGGTTCCTATGAAGGGCTTTCGCAAGGAAGTCGTCGACGAATTGGCAGTGATTCTTCGCTTCCTCATTCTCACGGTCAAGCGAAAGCACTGTTTCCAATGTCTTTCGTGCGGCAAGATAGCGCCCCATTTCGACGTATTCCCGCACATGCTGAAGAAAATGCTCTACTTTCGCTCTCCGGTAGGCCTCGGCAGGGGGCAACCCCTCCAACTCCTCATCATCAGTGTACACGAGCTATCTCCTGGATTGGTCAAGGAATCTCCTTGAATTCCATAGACAATATCCAAAAGAAGCAACTCTTTGTTTGTGCGTTGAATCACTCGAAACAAAAAATAGATGTGCGCTTCGCCATGAAGAAAGATGGTCCTCAGGAGCTCTATCTTCCGCTCCGGCATCATGTTACAGCGGCGTCATTGTCAATTCAATCCAAACATTCCGTTATAGACAAGGAATGCGAGCGTCAGCCCGAGGAGTATTCTGTACCAGACGAATATCATGGTGGTGTTCTTCATCAGGTATCTGAGGAGCCAGGCGATGGAAGCGTAGCCGAAAATCCCGGAGACCACCGTTGCGACGGCAAGGTTGCCGACACCGAGGTCGAACGCCCCATGGACCTTGGAGAGCTCATAGAGTCCGCTCGCGAAAACCGCGGGTATGCTGAGAAGGAAGGAAAAGCGTGCGGCGGTCTCCCGCGTGAAGCCGAGGAAAAGGGCAGCAGTCATTGTTGTCCCCGAGCGGGAAGAGCCGGGAATCAGTGCCAATGCCTGCGCGCAGCCGATGACGAGGGCATCCGCCCAACCGACCTGCTGGAGCGACCGGATGTGACGTGCCACTTTTTCGGCAAGCCAGAGAAACAGTGCCAGCGTCACAAGACTCGCTGCAATCACAAGAGTGGTCTTCGTCAATGCCCCTTCAATGACATGCTTGAATGCGAGACCGATCACTGCCACCGGCAAGGTCCCGACGCCGATCCAGAGGGCGAGCCGCGAATCCTGACCATAGCCCCGGAACCCGTTTCCGTTCCCGTGAGAGAAAAGATCATGGAACAAGGAGAATGCCATGACCATGATGTCCTTCCGGAAGTAGATGAGCACCGCAGTGAGGGTTCCCAGTTGCATGACTGCCATGAACGCGGTCCACGCTTCCGGATGCGCGGGATCGACCAGGCCCAGGAGCTTCGCGGTGAGAGTCAAGTGGGCAGTGCTGCTGATGGGAAGGAACTCCGTCACTCCCTGGACAATTCCGAGGATAATGGCATACAGGATGTTCACCGATGATTCCCCTTCTATGGTGAATGATGGAATGGGGCGGCCGACCGCACTACAACAACCAGCCGACGAGAAGCTGCGCCAGGATGATCTTGGAGATCATTGATGCCGGATACACAGCGGCATACCAGACATTGGGGGCGTCGCTCCCCCCCTGATCGTTGGCATAGGCAAGGCATGCCGGCTGCGTCTGGAGGCCTGACATCAGCCCCATGATTGCCGGAGTGGACAGGCGAAGCAGGCGTGAACCGAGGATCAGGGTCGATAGCGTCACGATGGTGGTGATGACGGCACCAACGGCAGCGAGGGTAAGACCGCCATTCTGCACCGTTTGCAGGAACCCGTCCCCCGCCTTCGTCCCGATCCCTGCCAGAAAAAAGATCAGTCCGATCTGGCGGATCGTCAGGTTGACGCCATACGGCATTCCCCAACTGATGGGACCCGTGTGTTGGATGCGTCCGAGGAGCAGGCCGACGATGAGGGGCCCGCCGGCGAATCCCAGCGTAAACGATCCGCCGCTTGGAAGCGGAAGAGGCAGGCTGCCAAGAAGCACACCGAGAACCAAGCCGAAGGAAAGCGAAAGGAAATCCGCTTCAGAGCTTGAACGGACGGAATCGCCGAGGAACCGGGCAACACGATCGACGTTCCCCTTCCAGGTAAGGACACGCACACGGTCCCCCCGCTCGAGCACGGTGTCTGCCATCGGAACGAAGTCAACATCCCCCCTCCTGATGCGGGTGATTGTCGTGTCGAGGATGCGCTGGAGATCGAGCTCACGGAGCGATTTCCCGACCACTCTCCGGTCCGACACTTCGACTCGCCTGAAATCAAACTCCTTGTTCTCCGCCTGAATATCCGCCGTGGATTCCTCACCGAGGATCATCCGCGCTCTTTCAAGGGCGGCGGCCTCCCCCACGGCAACGATGAGGTCATCCCTGGCAATCACCGTCTCTCCGTTGACCAGGGATGTATTGTTTCCCCGCCGTAAGCGGCTCAGGACAAAACCGTGGCTCCCGCCCTCTCCCAGCACTGCCTCGACCTTCTTGCCGAATACCCCGGGGTTGACAACGCGGAATGTCCGTGCAAGAATAGGTCCCATCGCAGTCGTCTCACCCGAGTCGCCGTTGGCCGTGGCAAGACCCTCCTTCGCGCGGAGCCTGCCGAAGATGGAAAAACTGATGAGAACACCGATGACGCCGAAGGGATACGCAATGCCGTAACCGATAACCGGGGCGCTTACCCGTGCCGGAAGATCGGGGGCTCCCGCCAGATGCTGGCGCATTGTCTCGACGCTCGCCGCAAGGGCCGGCGTGTTTGTCAACGAACCGCAGAAAACGCCCACCATCGCCGCGCCATCGAGATGGAAGAGTCGCGCTGCCGCAAGAGCCATGATCGCGGCAAAAAGGATTGCACCGAAGATGAAGACGTTTGCGCGGAGAGCCCTTTTCCCGAACGAGGCAAAGAATGTCGGACCCGATTGCAATCCCACGGTGTACACGAACAGGACCAATCCGATGATGTACACCAGGTCCGGGATCCGCATGCGTGGATCGAGGGCACCAAAGAATATTCCGGCAAACAGGACTGCGGACGCCCCGAGGGAAAAACCGAAGATGCGGATACTCCCGACGACGGACCCGGCGCCGATGACGACAAAAAGGAGGAGGAGCGGGTTTCCAGCGAAGAAATTGTAGAGAGAACTCATACCAACTCATCTTCGAGAATGCGACCAGAAGAGAATTACGGAATCTGGCAAAATTCCGTCAGGACACCGCCGGTGGATTTTGGATGGACAAATGCAATCAGCATCCCTTCCGCCCCCCGCCGCGGTTCTTTGTCGATCAGCCGGAACCCGGCCGCCTCCGCCTGACGAAGAGCTTCGGCGACGTCCGGCACCCTGTATGCGATGTGGTGCAGTCCCTCCCCGCGAGTTTCAAGAAACTTGCCGAGCGGGCCGTCGGGGGACGCGCTTTCCAGCAGTTCGATCTTTACATCACCCAGACGGAAAAACGCCGTGTTCACTCCCTGGTCTTCGACCGCCTCGATCCCGTAGCAGGCGACACCCAGAAGGGCTTCATAGCGGCGCACCGCTTCGTCCAGTTTCCGCACGGCGATTCCAATGTGTTCAACGCGCCGGCCGCCCGAGCCGGTCTCCGGCAGTCCTGTGCTTCCGGTCATTCATCCGTCCCCTGTCGTTCCGACTCGATATCCATAAGGGCCCGCCCCCTCGTCACGACGTCTCCGACGGCAACCTGGATATTCCTGATGATCCCGTCCCTGTGGGCAAGGACGTCGTTCTCCATCTTCATCGCCTCTATCACCATCAGGCGATCGTGTGCATGAACCATCGATCCGGGTTTGACGAAGAGCGCCCGGACAACCCCGGGGATCACGCAGAGGACATGGCGCGGATCAGGAGGCGAATACGGGACGCGCCGTTCGAACTTCTTCGTGAAGCGAGTCTCATACGTCGTCCCTCCCACCACAATGATCTTCAGATTTTCCGGCTTTTCCATGGGGTCAGAAGGGGGGAATGCCGTGCTTCCTGACCGGGCGCGACTCGGTCTTATGGCCGGCGATCTGGATCGCGTGGATCAGGAAATCGCGCGTGTCCTTGGGCGTGATGACCGCGTCGATATGTCCGGCGGCCGCGGCCACATACGGGTTGGCGAATTTCTCCGTGTATTCCGCCACCTTCTGCTTTCGGAATGCGTCGGGATCGGCCGCGGAGGCGATCTCATTCCTGAAGATGATGTTTGCCGCACCCTCCGGACCCATCACTGCGATCTCGGCTGTCGGCCACGCAATGACGAAATCAGCCCCGAGGTGCCGCGAGCACATCGCAATGTACCCCCCGCCGTACGCCTTGCGGAGGATCACCGTCATTTTGGGAACCGTCGCCTCGCTGAAAGCATACAGAAGTTTTGCCCCATGCCTGATGACGCCGGCGTGTTCCTGGTCCACCCCGGGCAGGTACCCCGGCAGGTCGACGAATGTCACCAGAGGAATGTTGAAGGCGTCGCAGAACCGCACGAATCGCGCCGCCTTGTCGGAGGAATCGACGTCCAGGACGCCGGCAAGAACCATCGGCTGGTTGGCAACGACGCCGATGGTTTCCCCGTCAAAACGCGCAAACCCAACGACGATGTTCGCCGCCCAGTTCTTGTGGATCTCGAAAAAGTCGGAATTGTCGCAGACGGCACAAATGACGTCGCGCACGTCATACGGCTTCCGGGAATCCATCGGGACGACGCGTTCGATGTCGTGACTCGGCTTGGGAGGTCTGGGGGGAAAACGTTCGGCTTTCTCCCGGTTGTTCCAGGGAATGAATGTGAAGAGTTTCTTGATCTGATGAAAGCACTCAAGCTCGTTCGGCGCATAAAAATGGGCATTGCCGGAAATCTCCGCGTGCACGCGCGCTCCGCCAAGGTCTTCCATGGAGATTTCTTCCCCAAGGACGGTCTTGATCACTTCCGGACCCGTAATGAACATCTTGGAGATCTTGTCCACAACGAACACGAAGTCAGTCAATGCGGGAGAATAGACGGCCCCGCCTGCGCACGGTCCCAGGATCACCGAGATCTGCGGGACGATCCCCGAAGCGAGGGTATTCCGGTAGAAAATCTCTCCGTAGCCGGCGAGGGAATCCACCCCCTCCTGAATCCTTGCCCCTCCTGAATCGTTGATGCCGATGATGGGCATGCCGAGCTTGATGGCATGGTCCATGATCTTCGTAATTTTCCTCGCATGCATCAAACCAAGCGATCCGCCTGCTACCGTGAAATCCTGGGCATAGATGCAGACCGGATGGCCGATGATGGTTCCCGTCCCCGTGATAACCCCGTCACCGGGAAGCTCCTTCTTATCCATGTCGAAATCGCGGCACCGGTGTTCCACAAAGAGATCATACTCATGAAAGGAGCCGGCATCCAGCAGCGCATGAATCCGGTCCCTTGCGGTCAGCTTCCCGAGAGCCATCTGGCGCTCGATCGCCTTGTTTCCGCCTCCACGGAGAACCTGGTCGGTTCTCTTGTGAAAATCTATATGCTTGTTCGATGGCGACAACGTCTGCTCCTCTCTTCAGTCCCTATGCCGGTCGCTTTAGGGAAGAAACTGCACAACAAGTAATGTAGCGAAAATCCGGAAGAAGTGAAATCCGGGAGGGCCCTGCGCGCAGCTTTGGCCGAGAGGATGGTGCGAAGACGTCAGTCAAGGATGTCTGTGAGCGCAGAAAGAAGGGTTGGATAGCGGAAGGAGTAGCCCCATTCCTGGATTCTGGCGGGAACCACCCGCTGTCCGGTGAGGAGCATATCAGCCATTTCACCAAGAGCGGCCCGTACCAACGCGCCCGGGACAGCAGCCCACGAGGGACGGTGGAGAACCTGCCCCAGCGTTGCGCAGAAGGTCTTCATCGTCACGAGATCGGGCGCGACAACGTTGACGGGACCTGCAGCCACGGTCCGCTCGAGCGCAAACATCATGATGCCCGCGACATCGTCTCTGTGGATCCAGGGAAACCACTGACTCCCCCCGCCGATCGCCCCACCTAGAAAGAGCTTGTAGGGAAGGACCATTTTCTGCAACGCTCCGCCATGGTCCCCGAGGACAACACCCAGCCGGAGCACAACGAGTCGCAGACCCATGGGGACCATCCCTGACGCTTCGAACTCCCATTGTTGGCAGGTTCGGGCCAGGAAGTCGCTCCCCGGTCCATGATCCTCCCTGACATCCCCTTCCGGAATGTCGCCGTAGTATCCCACAGCCGACATCTGAAGAAAGACAGAAGGTTTTTGTCGTGCGTTGGCAATGGCTTCTCGCAAGATGCGGGTTGCATCAATGCGGCTCCGGAGGATACGCGCCTTTTGAACTCCCGTCCAGCGCTTCGCGGCCAGAGGCTCACCGGCCAGGTTGACCACTGCATCGGCCCCGTCAATATGGGAGGCCCACTCACCCATTGACGCACCATCCCAGGGGGCAACGCTCATTCCGGGAGAGAGTGCCTGCATTCTCGACGACGGCGAACGGCTCAGCGCGACGACAGTGTGACCCGCAGCCGCAAGTCGCGGCAGGAGCGCCGATCCGATGAACCCCGTACCTCCTGCAAGAACGATCTTCATCGACGGTCCCTTCGTTTCACCGATCCGCCGGAGGATAGTGAATGTACTCGATGGCGTTCCCATCCGGGTCGACAATGTATCGGGACAGGCTGCCATCCCGGTGTCTTTTGGCTTTTGCCAGGAACTCGGGGGACGGGTTGGGACCGATGTCGAATGCAAGATGGCCCGGGTGCTGCTGCGGCAGCGTCAATGCAAGCTTGACGCCGTTGGCGTCGAGAAACGCCCACGTGGAATCCTGATAGAGTATCTTCGCCCCCAATGTCTCCACATACCAGGACGTCGAACGCGCAACATCGGCAACATTCACCGCAACGTGGTCAAAAGTCATCATTCTCTCCTTTCTCCGGAGGGTAACGCCCTCCCTCCTCCATGTCTTCCATCGGCCTCCCGCAGGCGTCACAAGGGACGGCTCGTTGGGGGTACACCGGGAGTTCTCATTGGCGGCTCTCCTCTTCGCCCTGTCCCGGACCGAGCTCCCGCTCAACCGCCTCCAGGGCCGTGACAAAATCATGGAGCGTGGAACAGAATGTATCCACGCCGTGCGCCGTCGCTGCAACCGCGCCGGCGCCGCCCCCCCCGAGGAAAACGCGGGCACCGATCAAGTGAGCTTCCGTGCAGATGCTGTCGAGTTCCTCGCGGCGATGATCGTTCACCGCCTGCAGCGTTGCGGAAAGGCAAATGATCGTCGGTCTCATCTCGTGGAGGGCGGACTTCATCGCATCGCGGGGGACATGGGCGCCGAGATGGCATGTCGACCAGCCCTCCGATTCAAGAAGGTACGAGACGCAACGGAGCCCGATCTCGTGTTCTTCATCCCCAAGGCATGCACATAGTGCAGAAAGTCCGTTCGGCGGTTTCGTGTGAACCTGCGCCTGCAACTTCGCGATCGCATCGAGGATACCGTACGACGCGCGGTGTTCATGGCTGATGCCGATCTCTCCCCGCTTCCACTGCACGCCAATCTCGGCCATACCGGGAGCGAGGATCAGGTCGTACAGTTCCCACAGCGCGACGTGGTGCTGGTAGAGGTACGAGAGGAATGCCACCAGATCCGTCCCCTCCGGCGACAGGACTTTCTCCACGAACGCCGCCACGAGCTCCGAGAAATCTCTCCCCAGGACAGCCACCTGAATCCGCTGGGCAAGGCGGTCGTCTTCCGGAATAGCGAGCGTCCCGATGGGTTCGAAATTGTTCCGGTCGGCAAACTCGACCACGCTCCTCATCTCAAATTTTCTGTGGCCGCCCGGCGTCTTCTGGCATCGTAACGTCCCCTCATCTGCCCAGCGCTTCACCGTTGTCTCCGTGACATTGAAGAGCCGGGCGATATCCGCCGTCGACAGAATTGTCTTCCGCACCAAAGCACACATGGCAATTAAACCGTTTTCGACGATATGACCGTTTCACCATCAATCATGCAGCAGGTACAATCAACCAACAATGGGTCCTTTTGCTCTTTCCGTGAAGACGTCACCGGCGGATGGAGATGGTTCGGAGCCGGACCGGTATTGGAACGATCTCGCAATCGAAGCGTTTATGCTCATTTTGGCGCGGAGGCCGCGCCAGCGTGGAGGTGAGTTGAAAACACCGGGCAGGGGAAGCCGGTTCCCCCGTCCTCCCCGTCGGAAAGAAGAGAGGTGGGGAAAAAGGCATAAATTCATCTACTTGTGCTTCAGATAGAGTGCGCCAAGGGGAGGCAGCGTCAGGAGCACCGAGTAATCCCTGCCGTCTGACGGGACTGCTTCCGCCTGCACTTCTCCGTAGTTTCCCATGTTGCTCCCGCCGTAGCAGGTGCTGTCGCTGTTGAAGATCTCGGCGTACGACCCGGGGAAGCGGACCCCGACACGGTGGCCGGTGCGGGGAACGGGCGTGAAATTGAAAACGGCCGTGATCGTCTCCTGCCCGTCGCGCGATTTTCGGTCGAAAGAAATCACGCTGCTCGCTGCATCCTGAAAGTCCACCCATTCAAAGCCGCTGTAGTGGAAATCAACCTCATAGAGAGCACGCTCCTTCCCATACAGTCTCCCAAGCTCCTCCATCAGGAGATGGACACCCCGGTGGGTGTCGTACTTCAGGAGACTCCAATCGATGCTCTTCTCGTGGTTCCATTCGTCCCATTGGGCGAATTCCCCTCCCATGAACAGGAGCTTCTTGCCGGGGAAGGCCCACATCAGGGAAAAAAGGAGCCGGCAGTTGGCGAATTTCTGCCAGAGGTCGCCCGGCATCTTCCCGAGAAGGGAACCCTTCCCATGGACAACCTCATCGTGCGACAGCGGGAGCATGAATTTTTCCGTAAAGGCGTACAGAAGAACAAAAGTCAGGTTGTGATGATGATGCGCGCGATGAATAGGATCCTTCGTGAAATACTCCAGAATATCGTGCATCCAGCCCATGTTCCACTTGAGATCGAATCCCAATCCCCCCTTCTCCACCGTGTTGGTCACCCCCGGCCACGCCGTGGATTCTTCAGCGATGGTCATGACGCCGGGATAGTACTGATGGACCACGCTGTTCATGCATTTGAGGAACTCGATCGCCTCCAGATTCTCCCGTCCGCCGTACTGGTTGGGGATCCATGCGCCGGGCTTCCGCGAATAATCGAGATACAGCATGGAGGCGACCGCATCGATCCTCAAACCATCCACATGATATTTCTCCAGCCAGAAGAGGGCATTGCTCACCAGGAAATTCTTGACCTCATGCCTGCCATAATTAAAAATATACGTCCCCCAATCCTGGTGTTCTCCCTTCCTCGGATCGGCGTGCTCGTAGAGGTGTGTCCCGTCGAACTGCCCCAGCGCGTACGCGTCCTTGGGGAAGTGCGCCGGCACCCAATCCAGAATGACCCCGATCCCGTTCTGGTGGCAGCAATCGACCAATGCCATGAAATCGGACGGGCTCCCGAATCTGCTCGTCGGCGCAAAGTAGCCGGTCACCTGGTACCCCCACGATCCATCGAAGGGATGCTCCATGATGGGGAGGAGTTCCAGATGGGTGAATCCCATTTTCAGGAGATAGGGAACAAGCTGCTCCGCCATCTCGTGGTACGTGAGGAATCGGCCGTCTTCTCCTCTTCGCCATGAGCCGGGGTGAACCTCGTACGCGGAGAGCGGCCGTGCGAGATCCCTTCCCTTTTCTCTCTCCTCCATCCATTCCTTGTCGTGCCATTCATAGCCGCGAAGGAAATTCACTTTCGAAGCCGTGCGGGGGCGCAATTCCATCTCGCGCCCGTACGGATCCGCTTTGTCCATGACGAAGCCGTTCTGAGTCCGGACCTGGAACTTGTACAGCACTCCCTCCTGCAGACCGGGGATGAAGATCTCCCAGATCCCCGAGGATCCGAGGACGCGCATGGCATGGAAGCGGCGGTCCCAATGGTTGAATTCGCCGATCACGCTGACGCTTCTCGCGCCCGGTGCCCACACGGCAAACTGGACGCCCCCCATCCCGTTGATCTCCATGTCATGGGCTCCCAGCTTCTCGTAGATCCGGTGATGATCCCCCGCGTTAAAGAGATAAAGATCAACATCGGACAGGGTCGGAAGGAACGAGTACGAATCGTGGAACTCCTCAACATCACCTCCGGGGAGCCCCTTGCGAATGTGATACGGGAAGACAGCGGTGCAGGCGGGGATCACGACTTCGAAGAAACCCAGTTCGTGCACTTTCTCCATGACGAACTCTTTCCCCTTGTACTTCCCCCCTTCGCACAGGATGGCGGCGTTTTCGGCGCCGGGAAGGAAGGAGCGAATGGCAAGCCGGTCCCCGTCCAGAAGATGGGGACCGAGCACTGCAAAGGGATCGTGGTGATCGGTGAAGATTACCCTGTAAACGTCGTCGACAATGGCAGTGGTGTGCATAAGATTCCCCGATTACTCTCCATCTTTCGTGTCATTCTACCTCACGTCGTCAACGATGACGAACGTTGTCTTCCCCTTCCTGACGACGACCTTCTCTTCACGGCGGACGGCTCCATCGGTTGAGGCGATGCGAACCGCATAGGACCCGGCGGGAATATTCACACGCGCCATTTGGAATTCCGCGGGAAGCGTGCGCCAGGCGCGAACATCTGCTTTTTCCGTCGCCCCCACGGCGATGTCGACTGCGAGACTTCCGAGAAGATTCGTCAGTACGTCGTCATTTTTTTTGCTGATCGTCGACTTGGCCTTCTCGGACGCCAGAAACTTGAGGAGCGCGCGTCCCCCCGACTTAAGATAGACAAGCGTCATCCGGTCTTCAAGTGTCTTCGCAGCGATCGCATTCACGTCCTCCACCACTTCCGTCCGCACCTGGCGCAGCCGCGTCGAGTCTCCCGCCGCGACCTCGATGACGTATGAACGTCCCGGCTTCGACCGTGGAACGAATTTTGGCAGCGCCACCTGGAAGGTGTGGATGACTCCCTTTTCGTCCGGAATGCTCACCGTCGGTCGATACTCCTGCTTGATCGGTCCCTTCCCGGCATATGCCAGGACGATCACACTTCCGTCGTCCCCGTGCTCCCTGCCGAAGGGCTTTCCCCCGAGAGACCGGAAGTGCTCCGCATCGTCATCGAACGCCATCAGCGTCGCGGTGCGGACGAGATCATCAAGAAGGAACGAGGGCGCCCTCGTGCCATAGTCCTTCGTGTACACCGCATACGTCTCGTAGGCCTTCTTGTACGAGATGTAGGCATCATTGATCTCGCCCCTCGATTCGTACAGAACACCCATGAGGTACCGTATGAAGGCGTCCTCTTTGTAGGTATTCTTCCCGTCGTACTCTTTGGCGTACACCCGGAGCTTCTCATCAACCTTACGGGCCTCGACGAGAGCCTCGTCGGGCTCTCCCTTTTCCACATAGTTCAGCGCAAGGAACGCATTGATCAGCACTTTTTCGACATCTTCCCCCTCATAGGGAAGGACGTTGTCGTTCAGAAGCATGGAAGCCGCCGCAAGACTGACGCTTTTCGTGTACAGATCGTCGATCTCCTTTTCGGCGGCAAAGAACCAGCGATTGCTCGAGTCGGGCTGGCCCGCATAATGGTAGAGCAGGCCGAGGTCGAGTTTGTAAAGAACCGTGGCTTTTTCGCCGTAGTCGCCCTGGTGCGCGCGCACGTCGGCGATGGCCGCGGCAAAGTCGTGCCCGGCGACGCTCGTGTCGACGTTTCTGTAAAACTCGGTGGCGGGACCGCATGCGGCGAGGAAAAGCGAAAGCGCCATGGGAATGAACCAAGGCGCTTTCGAGGACTTCATGAAATGGGACATGGTGGACGGGTGAAGATCCGTTAGAGTTTGGTACCGCTTTGTGAAATGAACTTCTTGATCTTCTTTTCGCCGACCCACGCCTTGCGGTTGGTCTCGACGTTGACCAGTTCCAGGTTCACCTGGTAGTACTTCACCTTGTCCCCGCCCTCCTGATCGATGATGGTCGTGATGTCGCCCCGAAGCAGGAAGTCTGCCCCCGCTTCCTGCTGGAATTTCTTCATCGATTCGGGAGACGCGTTCTCCTGCTGGTCGGCCCGTTCATCGCGGACCTCGGTCCGTTCCTCTTTGCTCGCCACAAAATTCACGCGGCCGGAGTTGATCAGCTCCTTCTCAAGGTTCTTGATGAAGGCAACCGTCGCGATGTGCTCATCCGTCCGATTCCGTACCGTGCCGACGATAACGTCAGGCGAACGCTTTTTCTCACCCTTGAACTCACCGACCCATGGTCTCGCGAGCACGTCATTGATCATTTCCTCCGCAACCAGGCGCGAATCCGTATCATTCCAGTCCCCGCTGAGGTCAACCGTCTGATTGGGATCGATGCGCGAAACCGTCTTCCCGCCGCCGCAGCCGGCAAGGAACGCCGCACAGGCGGCAACGCACACAGCGACCGCAACATGAGTTCTCGTCACATTTCCTCCTTTTCCCAAATGAATGAATGCCGTCTCAACGTACAGAATTCGCCGTCAATCTTCAAGCGCCCGCTTCATTCCCTCCCCCTTCGGGTTCTTCGCCCGCATCATCCGCCCGCGCCAGAAGGTGAACGGCCTCTCCCGCCGGGAGTTCCTGGACATCCTTCAGCTTCCTCGCAATGGCCCTCGTCCGCCTCCCCGCATCGTCAATCGTGTTGCTCGCCTCCTGGAGTTTCTTCTGGG
>Ga0182010_10000206_pt1 | contig 33664 bp, 26 predicted proteins | sample 611E1MmetaG_FD_120488 | JGI IMG/M metagenome (GOLD analysis project Ga0182010, IMG submission 120488) | Permafrost microbial communities from Stordalen Mire, Sweden - 611E1M metaG | ecosystem: Environmental > Terrestrial > Soil > Wetlands > Permafrost | place: Sweden: Stordalen | collected... | reverse complement strand
GAACCTTCGAACCTCCGAACGTTGGAACGTGCGAACCTTCGAACGGTCTTTGCCCCTCTGCCCCTCCGCGCATCCGGAGCGGTCGCGGGGGCTACGGACGGAAGGTGTATGCCAGGTAGACCTCGGCGGGGACGGGCACGCCGTTGCACATGGCGGGCTGGTACCGCCAGTTCTTCACGGCGGTCTTGACGTTGTCGTGCAGGACGCCCCTCGCCTGGACGAACGCGAGGTCGTGGACCGTTCCGTCGGTCCCGACCTCGAGGAGCGCGATGACGGTCCCGAACTCCCGTCGCGCCCGGGCGTAGGTGTCGTCTTCCGCCTCCTTCTTGGCGACGAGCTTCGGCGGCTCGATCGCCGGACAGAACGGCCACTTCTCCGCTCCGGCAGGCGGCGCGAAGCTCCCCTCGGCCTGAAGCGCATCCTGCACGGCCAGCTCCTCGACCGTCGCTTCCGCCGCGAGCTCCTTCCCTTCGTAGCACCGCAGCGTCTTGGGGTACGCCTTCGCGCCGAGCGTGACCTGCCCCTCGTACTCGAACCGCGGCAGCGCACCGCCGTATGACGCCGAGACAAGGGCGCCCGTGTCGCCGTCGAAGCACAGCGTGGCCTCGCTGTCCTTCGAACGGGCCACCTCGCTGATCGCAGCCTTGCCGACTATGTCCTTCTGCCAGAGGTCGGAGGTCGGCGCCACGTCGATGCAGAATGCCGGCCTGCCTCCGACATCCTTCTGGGCCAACCGCTTCACCATGGCGTCGGGTGGGAGACGCAGGTGTGTGGCGAGGTCAAGCAGGCGCGTCACCTCGTGGAACCGGTATGGCTTGTCGATCACGTTGCGCTTGCGCCACTGCTGGCCGTCGGCCAGGCCCGTCGTCTCGTTGTAGCCGGGGAAGCGGGTGGTGCCGAACCACTGGGTCGGCGACGCCGCCACCAGCATGCACTGGCCCTCGCGGGTGCCGTCGACGAGACCGAAGAGCTTGACGTGGACGCGCAGCCGGAACGGGCCGGTGTCGGGGGACAGGAGGTTCTCGAGCTGGGTCGCGCGAACGACGAGCGCCATCCCGCGCTCCTGCTGGTTGTCGCCGCCGAGCGCCGGGGCCGCGAACGCCACCGCGAACGCGGCGAGGATGGAGATTCCGAGACAGATTGGACGGGAGGGGCAAGACGGGCCGAGGGTTTCGTGCCTCATGGCAAACCTCCAGGTTCGAGTGCTGCTTTTGCGGCTAATCTAGGTCCGATTTGGCGCGCGCGCAATCCGGCGGTGAGCCAGCGAGCCTGGCGGGAGAAGCAGACTCGTCCCAGGTTGCCGCCCCCACCAGCCCCCCCGCCGTCCGTCGTAGAGGAATCTTCGTCATTGCCTAGAAAGTCCCCTCGCTGACCCTTGTCATCCTGAGGAGGACCGCTAAAGGCGGCCCGACAGAGGATCTCCCCGACCCAGTAAGCGACCGGACCTGTGCGCTCCCGGGAGATTCTCGGCTCGCTGCGCTCGGCGGCCTCGCGATGGCAGGAACAGCACTACGTTTGAGCGGAGCGTGGCATCAGCGGACTGGGGCCAGTTCAGCCACACCATGCACGGCGCCGCCCCTGATGACGATGCGGACCTTGCGCATCGCCGCGATGTTGGCAGTCGGGTCGGCGCCGACGACCAGCACGTCGGCCACCTTTCCGGCCTCGACCGTCCCGAGGTCCTTGCCTGCGGAGCCCAAGGCGAGCGCGCCGGTCCGGGTCGAAGCCACCAGCACCTGCATCGGCGTCATCCCGTCCGCTTGCATCGCCTCCATTTCGGCGTAGACCGACGGGCCGTGCAGCGTGAGCGGGTTGCCGGCGTCGGTGCCCATCGCGATCGGGATCCCGGCCGCCAGCACGCGTTTGAGGTTGTCGGCCATGACGGGGTTGCCGGCCGCGAAGCGGGCGCGGGTGCGCTCGAGCTTCTGCTGGATGACGGCGGTGTCGAGTGTCAGCGAGGCGGTCTCGGCGACGTGCGCGAGCGTGACTGGGTCGACGCAGCCATTCGGGTCGTCAACGACCGGTGGCTTGTGCGTCGCGGCCGCGTCGAACATCCGCAGGTAACCTCCGACTACGGTCAACGTTGGACAGTAGATCGTGCCGTTTGCCTTCGCCATCGAGATGAACTCGTCGTCCACCGGCAGGTCGTCCACGCTGTGCACGAGGATCTTGGCCCCGGCCCGCAGCGCCTCCTTGGCCTCCTTCAGCCCGGTGGCGTGGACGATCAGCCGCAGGCCGAGCGTGCGGGCCTCGTCGCCGGCCGCGCGCACGGCGGCAGCCATCTCCTCGAACGGCCGCTCCTTGACCATGATGAACCACACCTTCACCGCGTCGGTCCCGTTGGCCGCGAGGTAGCGCACGCCCTCGCGCGCGATCTTCTCGTCGGTCAGGTAGATGAACTGGCGCTCTGCCGGGACGTTGAGCCAGTGGTCGCGGGTGGAGAGCAGCGGCCCCGCCGCGGCGACGTGCGGCGCGTCGGTGTCGCCCGCGGTGCGGGCGCGCAGGGACCAACTCCACGGGTAGCCGCCGACGTCGAACACCGCCGTCACCCCCGAGCACAGGTACGAGCGGAAGAAGCGCTCGGGGTGCTCGCGGAGCCCGGCCTGCACTTGCTCGTACGGGTAGCGGTCGCGCAGGTCCAGGGAATCCGGGCGGCCGTCCGCCCACCCGGTCTGACCGAAGTGGACGTGCGCGTCGATCAGCCCCGGCGTCACCCACGAACCCCTAACGTCGAGCACCTCGGCGCCTTTCGGCACCGGGCACGCCGCGCGCCTTCCCGCGCACGCGATCCGACCCTCGCGGATGACCACCACCGCGTCCTTAACCGGCGCCGCGCCGGTGCCGTCCACGAGCGTCCCGCCCACCAGCGCCTTCATCGCCGGCGCGGCGTTCCCAGCGGCCGCGAACGAACCGGCGGTCATTGCCACCACCATCAGGACCAGGATGTTCCGGATCTCACGAGAACTGCGTCCCATGTGCGCCTCCTGTGCACCGCCGATCATACCGCGCGATGGAGAGCTCATTTCCGTATCGGGACTCTTCAATCCTCGACCAAAGGCCGGATGGGCGGGGAACCGGCCGCCGGCCACTGACCACCGGTCACGCCTTTGCAGCTCCTAACTAATCGACACACCAACCGTTGTACGCTACAACGATCGATGGAGGCCCTGATGGCGACTGTCAAGGTTTCGCCGAAGTACCAGGTCGTGATCCCGCGCGAGGTGCGGGAGGAGCTCGGGATCAAGGTAGGGGAGAACGTGCAGATCTTTCTCTACGACGGGCGCATCGAGTTCGTGCCGGTGCGGAAGGCGCGCGAGATGCTCAAGGGCATGGACACGCGCGTGGCGCGCGACGAGGACCGGCTGTGATCCTCGTCGACTCGTGCGGCTGGCTGGAGTACCTCGCCGACGGCCCGCACACCGGCGCCTACGCGAAGGCCATCGAGAAGACAGCAGACGTGCTCGTGCCGACGGTCTGCATCCTCGAGGTATTCAAGAAGGTACTGCAGGAGCGCGGCGAGGGCCCGGCGCTCGAGGCCGCGGCGCTGATGCAGCAGGGACGGGTCGCCCAGCTCGACGCCGGCCTCGCGATGAACGCCGCGAAGCTCGGTGCGGAGCTCGGCCTGCCGCTCGCCGACGCCGTCATCCTCGCGACCGCCCGCGCGCACGGCGCCGTCGTCCTCACCCAGGACGCCCGCTTCAAGCACCTCCCCGGCGTCCGCTTCGTCTCTTCCTGACGAGGGCCGCTCCTAAGCTCAGTTCAGGTTGGAGACCCTAGTGACGTGGCACGAGCTAGCGGTGGTTCGCTGACGGTTCCGGCAAGTCGAGGATGAAGCCGTCGTGGAGGTCGTAGTGTTCCGGCAGGAACCCCTCCCAACGATCGTCCTCGCCGTCGGGCGTGACAGACACCAGAACGTGCGGCAGTTCCGGGAATTCGGTGTCGATGACAGCCAGCCCTCGCGTGCCGTCTGCAGACCAGCCCACCGCCAACACACGATATTCACCGCATTCGGGATTCGGTACCGTTCGAAGCACCCTGCCGTCGGCGCGGTTGATCAGTTGTAGGCCACGGTGGATGCCCCCCCGGATGAGCGCTCCTCCATGCGATGCCTCTAGTCCTAACCTCACCGGCTCGTACTTCTCTGTTAACAGCCGATCGTAGACAAGCCGATTGGCCTTGAGATTGAATGGGAAGGTCACGGTGGGCCGCACGTCGTGGCGGCGCCATCTCCCCGGTTCCGAGGGCGAGAGAGCCAGGGTGGCCGGGTCCTGCGCCAGGACCTGATCGAACTCGAACACCACCGAGCCGGATTCGGCCTCGCTACTGCGGCAGTCTGTGGTCATGGGGTCTCTTTGGGAACCGGGGTTGGGGAGCCAGCCAGCAGGCACCGATCGCCGGAGACGATAGGCACGCCGTGGCCAGAGCGACGTCAAGGAGGCGCTATTCTCTCTCAAAGGCCCAGACCCGTTGGGTTGCCCAGAGTCGCCAAATTCGACCGTTCCCTTCCAGATAGTATCGAAGACGAGACTGCTTTCCGCGGTGAGCCTGGGGCGCAACCAGTACTCCTCGATTTGTCCAGCTCCGCAATCCTGGCAGCCAATACTGTCGAAGCGGAAGACCAGCGTCAGGATTGGGTCGTCCGGGAAGAGCCGGAAAGTACGCAGAGCCCGCCTTTCCTCTTTGTGTCGGGACATACCCCCGGGTTCAAGTCGCCAAACCAGTGCGCGGGTCACCTTGTCAATCACGACCAGTATGGTGTCCTGGCAGTAGTCACACTGGCCGCGGCTGAGGTTCACAGCAGCCACGACGAATGATCCGAGGCCGCGACCCGAAGCCAGTCGATACCGCATCGACAATCTCGGCGTCGAAGAACTCAGTGTTGATCCCGGTGTCATCATGTGTCTTTGGGTCGGCCCGTTTCGCGCGGTAGTTGGGGACCGCCAACTCGAGGACCTGCTCCTCGGTGAGACCGCAGTCGGGCGGGAGGACGGAGGTCTTGGTGGGCTCGGGTGCGGGTGCCTGGAACGCGGACGCAGCTAGCAGCACCAATGCACTTGTCAGAATCATGCCCCAAGTCTAGACCCGATTCGCCAATCCGGTGGGGTCGTCGTGTGGCTTTCGCCTTGTCTCTTTGCTGGGTGGGGGGCGGGGAAAGCTGTTAACTGTCGACTGTCAACTGCTTTCCTGGTGGGCGTACCTCGACAGCTCCTTGTTTCTGTTTGTTTCTGTGGAGCGCGCGCTCCGCGCGTGCTCGTGCGAGGCCCTGCAAGTGACTTCAGAGCACGCCCGGAGGGCGTGCTCCACAGCGGCCGATCCTCGGCATGATGAGAATCGGCCCTCCGACCACGCCGTTCGTTGGGTCGTGTCTCTTTGCTGGGTGGGGGGCGGGGGAAGACTGTCAACTGCGAACTGTCAACTCGTTCCTTTGGGGGGCGGGGGAAGACTGTCAACTGTCGACTGTGAACTGTCCCCTCAGTCCACCGTCAACGTCTTCGACAGGTTCCGCGGGTAGTCCGGGTCCATCCCCTTTGCGACGGCAAGGTAGTAGGCAAGGAGCTGGAAGGGGACCGTGCCGACGATGGCGTACTCGAGGTCGGAGCCGACCGGCAGCGGGACGAAGTGCGACGCCTCGGACTGAAGCTGCCGGTTCGGCGCGGCGAGCACGATGGCATGGCCGGCGCGCGCGGTCACCTCGGTGACGTGGTTGGTGAGCATCTCGGCCCCGCTCGGCGGCGCGGTGAAGAACACCGGGGTCTCCTCCTCGACCATGGCGAGCGGGCCGTGCTTGAACTCGGAGGAGAACATCCCCTCGCACGGCAGCCCGGTCACCTCCTTGCACTTGAGCGCGCCCTCGAGGGCAACGGCGTGCCCGAGGCCGTAGCCGAGGATGAAGAGCCGGTCGCAGCCCACGAACTGCTGCGCCAGCTTCGCCATCGGCTCGTCGGTGCGCGCGATCGCCTTCTCGATCCACGCCGGGGCCGCATCGAGCTCCTCGATGGGCTGCCCGCCGACGGCGGCGGCTAGCGCGATGAGGGCGATCACCTGGTTGGTGTACGTCTTGGTGGCCGGGACCGAGATCTCCCACCCGCACGCGAGCGGCAGGTAGACCTGGACCTTGCGCGTCAGGGTCGATCCGAGGACGTTCACGAGGCCGAGCGGCGTCACGCCCCGGGGCGTCGCGAAGTTGATCGCGTTGAGAACGTCCTTCGTCTCGCCGCTCTGCGAGACGTAGAGCGCCACGTCCCCCGGCCTGAGCGCGGGGCCGTACTGCTCGATGAACTGCTGGGGGAGCACCGGCACCGCCATGACGCCCGCGAGGCGCGCCCAGAACGTCGTGCCCAGCACGCAGGCGTTGTACGAAGAGCCGGACCCCACGAGGAACAGACGCTGGGCGCCGCGTAGCTCCTCCACCATTCGCGGCAGGTGCTCGGAGGCCTCGAGCAGGTGCAGGAGCTCGCGCGCGGTCGCCGGTTGCTCGTGGATCTCCTTGAGCATGAAGTGGGCGTACCCACCCTTCTCGGGGGAGCCCAAGCCCTCGCCGACCTCCCTCGCGGGCCGGATCACCTTGCTGCCGTCGGCGACATGGAAGAGGCGCACGCGGTTGGGCTCGAGCACGACCATCTCGCCGTCCTCGACCGGGATCACCTTGCGGGTGAGAGGGAGGATCGAGGGCAGGTCGGAGGAGCAACAGGTGAAGTCGGGGCCGATGCCGACGACGAGGCCCGATCCTTTCTTCACCGCGACCAGGCGGTTGTGCTCGCGGTCGGTGATCACGAACGCGAAGTCGCCTGCGAGGTCGTCGTAGGCGGCGCGCACCGCCTCGGGGAGCGCGAGGCCGCGCTTGACGTAGCGCTCGACGGCGTGCACGCACGACTCGCCGTCGTTGGTGCCGCGGACCGTCATCCCCTCGGCGACGAACTGCCGCCGCAGCTCTGCGTTGTTGACGACGTTGCCGTTGTGGGCACCGACCATCGTCCCCTCGGAGTCGAGGTGCGGCTGGGCGTTCGGGATCGAGGGCGCCCCGAACGTCGCCCAGCGGAGCTGCACGATGCCGCGGAGCCCGACGAGCTCGGAGAAGCGAAGCTTGTCCGCCACCTCCTGCACGCGCCCCACGTCCTTGCGCAGATCGATCCGGCCGCTCGCCTGGACGGAGGCCGCGCCCACCGAGTCGTAGCCGCGGTATGCGAGCCGCTTCGCTGCGGCGGTGAGGGTCTCGCCAAGAGGGCGCTCGCTGGCGCAGACGATGCCGAAGATGCCGCACATGGGAGACCTCCCGACCCGAGTCGAACGGGCACGCCCGCGAGACGGCCGCGTGCATGGCGCCCTCTCGCGGGCGGGTCATTGTAAACCCGCTAGAATTGCGTCGTGAACGCGATTCAGTTTCCGCGCGCCGCAGGGGCCGCATACTCGCCGGACCTCGAGCTGCGCCTCGGGGACATGACGGTGCGCGGCACCTCGGTTGCGGCGCGGGCCACGGCGTTCGCGGTGCCGACGCTGGGCGTGGCCCTCGACGTCGGGAGAATGAGCCCGACGATGGCGGAGCAGCCGGTGGTGCTGCTTTCCCATGGCCACCTTGACCACCTCTCGGGAGTGCTGGCGTACCTCAACGTGCGCGCCCGCTTCCATGCCGGCGAGCCGACGCGCCTGGTCGCGCCGGAGCCGGTCGCCGCCGCGCTCCGGCAGGCTCTGGCGGTGATGCCCGGGATGGAGTCGGTCCGCAAGCGGTTGCGCCTCGAGGACGCCATCGTCGGCGCCGCGCCGGGCGACACGGTGGAACTCCCACACGGGAGCGCGACGGCGTTCGCGCTCGACCACGGCGTGCCGGCGCTCGGGTGGTCGCTGCGAAGGAAGCGCCGGCGGCGCCCGGACCTCGTGTACGCCGCGGACGGCAGCACCGCACCGTTCGCCGACAATCCGGCGCTCTTGGACGCCAGGGTCGCCGTCGTGGAGTGCACGTTCGTCGAGAACAACCGCAGGGTGGCCGCGCGTCTCGCGAAGCACGCGCACCTCAAGGACTGGGTCGAGATCGCCGCCTCGCTGCGCTGCGACCACCTGGTGCTCGCGCACCTGCCGCCGCTCCCGGCCGGCGAGATCGCCGCCCTGGTCGCTCCGCTGGCAGAGCTTCTACCCGGCCGCCTGGTCGCCTGGGTCAGCTGAGTCTCGGCAATTCGGAGGGTGGCGTCGCCGGCGTCGGACCTCTGGCTGCGTTGCGTTCGCCGGTTCGCATCTCGCGTAGTCTCCGGCTACGCTCCGGTGCGACGGGCTCGCGCGCCTTGCCATAGGCCCAACGGCGGCGACGCGGCTACACGCCGTGTCGCGACGCCCTGCCTTCGGTTGTGTGGTCCTGTCGTTCCCGGCTCCCGCTCCGGAGACCGTGCCCCCGGTCTCTTCGGCAGCGCGGCTGCACGCCCTCCGCCGTCGCCTCGCTCGCCTTGTTTCTGAACTCTTCACTCTCAACTCCCCACTCTGAACTGTCTCTGGCTCCTCTGCTCCCAAGCACCTCTGCCCCTCTGCCTGTTTCTCCGGACCCATCACGCCCGTCTCTCAGACCATGCGCCGTTGCTCCAGGGCATGACGTGGAGGCGGTGTGTTCTCAGAGAATGTGCAAATTGACACTATTTCATGTATCACTTTGCACAAATACCTCTTGACAGGACGGCCTGTGATGATGAGAATGTGCAGGACGGTCGGTATACGTGGGCAGGTGGTTTTAGCGGGTGTTCTTCTTGTTGACAGGCGATTCCCGGTTCGGAGCCAGACCCTGGCAAGGGCGCGGAAGGGGTGCAGCGCATGGCGGAAGCGAGACCGGTCGAGGGGACGGGGGCTGAGCCGGCGCACGGCCGCGGTCCAGAGCCTGAAGCGGCTTCGCGGCGGAAGGTTCATGCGCCGACCGGGCGCGGCGTAGACACCTACGAGCGCTACCACATCGAGGTCCGCCCCGTCCCCGAGATCGCGAGCCACCCGACGAAGTTCCGGGTCAAGGTCAGGAAGCACAAGCTTGCCGCGATGATCCTCCGCGAGGTCTTCGACCCGCGAACGCCGATGAAGGTCGGGCTGTCGCGGCCGTGCGTGTACGGGGTGTACGGCCGGCCGGTGGGCGGCATGGCGCCGATACACGCGAAGTGCGTGGGCTGCCTGCGCTGCTCGACGCAGTACCCCGAGTTCATCACCATCGTCTCAAACCCCAAACGGGCGGAGCTTGGCGATAGCTACCTGAAACCTGACCACGTCGACACGATCAACTACGAGTCGGGCGCCGGCCACTTGCCGGTCCGAGGCGCCGGCTACCGCGGCGAGTTCGGCGGCGATGGGTGGGACGGGATGTGGACCGACATGTCGGAGATCGTCCGCCCCACCCGCGACGGGATCCACGGGCGGGAGTTCATCTCCACGTCGGTGGACATTGGCGAGAAGCCCTCGTTTCTGCGCCTGGACGAGAGCGGGGAAGTCGTCGGCCTTGTGCCGCGCCTGATCTCGCTGCCGGTCCCGTTCCTCTTCGACGCGCCGCCGCGCTCGGTCGAGACCCGAGCGCTCCTGCGCGTGCTGGCTGGCGCCGCGGCGCGCGTCGACACGCTGGTGATTGTGCCGCTCGCCGCCGCTATCCGAGAAGGGCTCACTGGCGACCACGTCGCTCCGCTCGTGCCAACGACCGCCGTTGAATCGTGGGCAGACCTGCCGGAGGTGCCGCGCGTGGTCTTCCTCGACGGTTGGGACGAGGCCGCTTTCGGCGAGCTGCGGCGTCGGCTGCCGGAAACGGTTGTGGGCGTGCGGGTCAGCTTCGAGGAAGATGTCCCGGCGATCTTCCGCGCGGGCGTGAGGGTGTTCCATCTCACAGCCGACTATCACGGACGGACCGCGAGGGGTTTCGTCGCCGACCGCATCCAGGACGTGCACCGCGCGCTCGTCGAGGCCGGAGTGCGGGAGGAGGCGACGCTGGTCGGCAGCGGTGGTGTCGTGCTCGCGGAGCACGTCCCCAAGGCGATCATCTGCGGACTCGACGCGGTGGCGCTGGACACGGCGCTGCTCGCCGCGTTGCAGGCGCGTTTTGCCGGCGACGCGCTCGCCCGCGACACGGCGCGCGTGCGGCTCCCGCGGCTGCCGATCGCGTGGGGCGTCCAGCGGCTGACGAATCTCGCGGGGGCGTGGCGCGACCAGCTGCTCGAGGTCATGGGCGCGATGGGCATGCGCGAGGTGCGTCGCCTGCGCGGCGAGCTTGGGCGCTGCATGTTCCAGCGCGACCTCGAGCGCGAGGCGTTCGGGGAGATACATGGGCTCGGGGTCCGGGGTTCGGGGCTCGTAGACACAGGCAGAGGGGCGGAGGAGCCCAGGGGCAGAGGAGAAGCAGCCGGGGTGGTCGTGCCGCGCACGGAGCACCACCCGTGGACCGAGGGTGCGACGGTCGAAGAGAAGGTCGTCGCCAAGCACAGGAGCGCGATCCGGCGCGGCTTCGCGGTTCTGCCGACCCTCGCCTTCGGGCGGCCACCGGCGCTCGGAGACGCCCGCTGGACCGACGACCTGATCCTCGCGACCTGGCTCCAGGCCGGAACGGGAGCCCCGCCCGACAAGGGCCTCGAGCACAGGGTCGGCCGTTCGAACGGCGGGTTCGACCGGTTGAGTTTCGTCGAACGGCCGCGGGATGCGTGGCTGGCGGAACGCGCTGCGGTGGACACCTCGATCTCGCTCAACCGCCGGCCGTACGACGCGAAGGTGGAGATCCCCGTCCCCTGGTACGGCGGCGGGATGTCGTTCGGCTCGGTCTCCGAGCAGGTGATGCTGTCCCGGGCGATCAACGCGCGCAACTGGCGGACGTTCACCTCGACCGGTGAGGGCGGGTACCCGGTGTCGCTGATGCCCCTGAAGGCTCATGTGATCACCCAGGTGGCGACCGGGATGTTCGGCGTTCGCGAGGAGACGATCCAGGCCGCGCCGATCGTGGAGTTCAAGTACGCGCAGGGGGCCAAGCCCGGCCTCGGGGGCCACCTGCTCGGCGACAAGGCCACCACGGTGGTGGCGCAGATGCGCGAGAGCGTGCCGTGGGTCTCCCTGTTCTCGCCGTTCCCATTCCACTCGGTGTACTCGGTGGAGGATCACAAGAAGCACATTGACTGGATCAAGACCGTCAACCCGGGGGCGCTTGTGTCCGTGAAGGTGTCCACGCCCACCGACGTGGACATGGTGGCGGTCGGCTCGTACTACGCCGGGGCGCACATCATCCACATCGACGGTTCGTACGGCGGGACAGGCGCCGCGCCCGAGATCGCGAAGAAGAACATCGCGATGCCGATCGAGCTGGCAATTCCGAGGGTTCACCGCTTCCTGGTCCAGGAGGGAATCCGCGACGAGGTCACGCTGATGGCATCGGGCGGGATCCGCACGGCGCACGACATCGCCAAGGCGATCGCGCTCGGCGCCGACGGCGTAGTCCTCGGCACGTCCGAGCTCGTGGCGCTGGGGTGCACGCGGTGCTCGAACTGCGAGCGCGGTCGCGGCTGCCCGTTTGGCCTCACCACCACCGACCCGGAGCTGTCGCAGTTCGTGGACCCGGAGTGGGGCGCGGAGCGGCTCGGCAACCTCTATCGCTCGTACCAGCTCCAGCTCGAGGAGATCCTGCAGCAGCTCGGGCTCGGCAGCGTGCGCGAGCTGCGCGGGCGGACCGACCTCCTGCTCTACCGCGGAAGGGAGGCCGGGCGATGAACCGCGAGAACCTCGTCAGGGCACTGATCGACTCGCGGCGTGACGTGGGCGAGCCGCTCCCACCAGGGACCCGCAAGGCGGATGCCGAGGGCGGGTGCGGCGTGATCGGGATGGCCTCCAGCGTGCCGGTCGCCGGGCGCCATCTACTGCAGGCGCTCGCGCAGATGCGCAACCGCGGCAACGGCAAGGGGGGCGGCATCGCGGCTGTCGGGCTCGACCCGCGGTTCTTCGGCGTGGACCGGGATACGCTCGGTCGCGACTACCTCCTCGCTGTCGCGCTCCTCGAAGCCGGGGCGCGCGAGCAGGTCGAGCGCGAGTTCGTGGAGCCGGTGTTCATCGTGGACAGAGCGCTCACGATCCCCGCGCCCGCCGACCATCGCGCCGTCGGACTCGAGGTGGCTCCGCCGGACGTGGCGTGTTACTTCGTGCGCGTGCGCCCCGATGTCCGCGAGACCTTTGCCCGCGAGCACGGTCTCGAGCCCGCCGAGCCCGATGTGATCGAGGACGAGGTCGTCTACCGGAACAGCTTCGCGCTGAATAAGGCGCTCTACGCCTCAACCGGGGAGAAGCGCGCGTTCGTGCTCTCGCACGCGAAGGATCTCATCGTCCTCAAGCTGGTCGGCTACGGGGACGACGTCATCCGCGCATACGGCCTCGAGGACTTCACCGCTCACGTATGGATCGGCCACCACCGCTACCCGACGAAGGGACGCGTCTGGCACCCGGGCGGTGCGCACCCCTTCATCGGCATGCACGAGGCGCTCGTGCACAACGGCGACTTCGCCAACTACGCCTCCATCTCGAGCTACCTCGCGCAGCGGCGCCTTCATCCTCTCTTCCTCACCGACACGGAGGTTGCGGTGCTGGTGTTCGACCTGCTGAGCCGCCAGTACGGCTACCCTCTCGAGCACGTGATCGAAGCGATGGCCCCCACCACGGAGCGCGACTTCACGCTGCTTCCCCCGGAAAAGCAGCGGCTGTACCGGATGCTGCAGGCGGTCCACATGCACTCGTCGCCCGACGGGCCGTGGTTCTTCCTCATTGCGCAATCGCAGCGGCGCGAGGGCGCCTACCGCCTGATCGGCATCACCGACACCTCGATGCTGCGGCCGCAGGTGTTCGCGCTGCAGCGCGGCGAGGAGGCGGTCGGGTTCGCGGCTTCGGAGAAACAGGGGATCGACGCGGCGCTCGCGAGCCTTGCTTCCGAGGACGCACGATTCTGGCCGCGCGCCGATCTGTACTGGAACGCCCGGGGCGGCTCCCACACGGACGGCGGGGCGTTCATCTTCACGGTCCGAGACATCGGAGGGCGACGGGAGCTGGTGTGCACCGACAAGTTCGGCCGCTCGATCCAGCCCGACCCGGAGAAGCTGATCCCTTCGGCGGGCGGCCCGGCGGCAGTTGGGCGTCCGGTCCCGTGCCCGCTCGACGGCGAACCTGAAGCCCTCTTCGCGCACGCCGTCCGACAGCTGCCGGGATGGGGGTACGGCGACCTGCGGCAGTACCTGACCGCGGTCGAGGGTCTCGCGTCGGACCCCGAAGGCGTGCGTCGGGCCATCGGGACTCTCACGCTGCTGACGGACCGTCGCGTCCCGACCGGCCCGCTCAAGCGAAGCGCGGCGGTCTCCCTCGTGGACGAGTGCTTCGCGCGCGTGATCGATCGCATCCGGGAGCAACGCCCTGTTTTGGCTGGATTCGCATGGATGGACGCCGGGACGCCGTTGCCCAGCAGTGGGGACGCTTCGACGACGCTCGTGGTGGACGCGCGCGACTTCCCCCAGGAGGGCCCGGACTCCCTGGCCCGGATGATCGTTGCCAGCGCCGAACGCGGATTTCGGCGCTTTCTCGTCGCCTATGCGCGCGGCCACCGCTTCATCGGCTGCGGTCTCGGCCCTGGCACCTCCGGTGTGAGGATCGACGTCTACGGTTCGTCGGGCGACTACCTCGGCTCGGGGATCGACGGAGCTGAGATCGTCGTCCACGGCTCGGCGCAGGATCAGCTCGCCCAGATCATGAAGGACGGCACCCTCGTGGTGCACGGCGACGTCGGGCAGACGTTCGGGTACGCCGCCAAGGGCGGACGTGCCTTCGTCCTCGGCAACGCCGCCGGGCGTCCGCTCATCAACGCTGTCGGGAAGCCGCAGGTCGTGATCAACGGGACCTGCCTCGATTACCTGGCGGAGTCGTTCATGGCCGGCGATCCGCTTGCCGGCGGAGGTTTCGTGGTGCTGAACGGGGTCGCGTTCGACGAGGACGGGACGATCGTCGACCTCCCGACGCCGTACCCTGGCGGCAACCTGTTCTCTCTGGCATCCGGTGGCGCCATCTACGTCCGCGACCCTTACGCGCGCCTCGCGGACGACCAGCTGAACGGGGGCGCCTTCGCACAACTCGAGGTAGCCGATTGGACCTTGATCGCGCCGTGCCTCGAAGAGAACGAGCGCCTGTTCGGCATCTCCGTGGAGCGTCTGCTCGCGGTGGATGGGCGGCAGCTCGCGCCGGAGCGTGTCTACCGCAAGATCGCACCCGCCGGCCACGAGGCGCTGCAACCGGAGGAGGCCTGGGTCCGCAAGGCGGGCTGAGCGTCCCGCCGCTGACGGTCGCCTGTTCCGAGCCTCGACAGGTCCGAGACGACAAGGTCCGAGACGATCCCTTGACTTGAGACTACGCGGCGGACACACTCCGCCGGACGCGACTGGAGGAAGTTGAATGGACAAGAAGCAGGTGCTCGAGCGGTGCAAGAAGGAAGGTGTGCGCTTCCTGAGGCTCGCCTTCACCGACATCGACGGCATCATCAAGAACGTCGAGGTTCCGGCCTCGCAGTTCGACAAGGCGCTCGACGGGCAGATCATGTTCGACGGGTCCTCGATCGAGGGTTTCACCCGCATCGAAGAGTCGGACATGCTGCTCAAGCCGGATCCGTCGACGCTCGCGATCTACCCGTGGCCGACGCCGTACGGCAAGGTCGCTCGCCTCGTCTGCGACGTGTACAACACCGACGAGACGCCGTTCGCCGGCTGCCCGCGCCTGGCGCTCAAGCGCGTTGTGGAACGCGCCGTAAAGCGAGGGTGGACGATGATGGCAGGCCCCGAGGCGGAGTTCTTCCTGTTCCACCGCGATGAGAACGGCAAGCCCAATCACGAGGTGCACGACGTGGGCGGCTACTTCGACCTGACGCCCGTGGACCTCGGCGAGGAGGCCCGCCGCGACGTCGTCGAGGTCCTCGAGCGGATTGGGTTCGAGGTTGAGGCGGCGCACCACGAGGTGGCGCCCGGCCAGCACGAGATCGACTTCAAGTACGCCGATGCGGTCACCACGGCGGACAACATCGTGACGTTCCGCTTCGTGGTCAAGAAGGTGGCAATGGACCATGGGCTGCACGCGACGTTCATGCCCAAGCCGCTCTATGGCGTCAACGGCTCGGGTATGCACACGCACCAGAGCCTATTCGACCGCAAGGGCAACAACGTCTTCTACGATCCGAAGGGGCCCTACCAGCTCTCGAAGATCGCGCGCGGCTACATCGGCGGCATCCTCGACCACGCCCGGGCTTTCGTGGCGGTGACGAACCCTCTCGTCAACTCCTTCAAGCGCCTCGTCCCCGGTCACGAGGCCCCGATCAACGTCGCGTGGTCGGAGAAGAACCGTTCGCCGCTGGTCCGCGTCCCGGCGAGGCGAGGCACCGGGACCCGGTGCGAGGTGCGCGTGCCCGACCCGTCGTGCAACCCCTACCTTGCGCTCGCGGTGATGCTGGCGTGTGGCCTCGATGGGGTCGAGCGCGGGCTCGACTGCGGCGAGCCCGTGAACCGCAACATCTTCGAGATGTCCGAACGGGAGAAGCGGCGCTTGAAGATCAAGGAGCTGCCCGCAAACCTCAACGAGGCCCTCGACAACCTCGAGCGCGACAAGGTCGTGGGGGCGGCACTGGGCGAGCACATCCTGTCGAACTTCCTGCGCAACAAGCGCGAGGAGTGGCATCGCTATATTTGCACGGTGCATGAGTGGGAGCGCGAACAGTACCTGGAAGAATACTGAACCGAGGCGCCGCCGATAGCGGACCGTCTGCGTCGTTGCGCTCGCCCGCTCGCATCCTCACATAGCCTCCGGCTACGCTCCGGTGCGGCGGGCTCGTGCGCCTAGCATCCGGCCCACTCTCGGCGGCGCTGCTGCACGCCGTGCGGGGAGGCGCTGTCTTTGATCGTGTTCGTGGTATTCCCGGACTACGGGCCACAGTTCCAGCGGGGGAAACGGGAGAGGGGAAAGGTCAAAGGGAAGACGAGGGCTTTGAACGACGAGGGCCTGGCGTTTCTGGTCTTCCGTTTGACGTTTTGTGTTTGACCTTTCACCAGTCCTCAACGGACCTTCGAACCTTCGAACCTTCGAACCTTCGAACCTTCGGACCTTCGAACTCTTCACTCTCAACTCTTCACTCTGAACTGTCTCCGGCTCCTCCGCTCCTCTGCTTCCGAACTCAGGTCCGTGACCTACCTCACGAGGATGAGGGCGAGCGCGGTGGCGGCCAGCACGACCCAGACGACATCGACTCGCAGTCGGAGCGCGACGACCGCGGCGAGCGACAACGCGACGTCCCACGGGCCGATGAAGGCACTCTTCGCGACCTGGGCGAGGACGTGGAGGAGCATCGCGATGAACGCCGCCAGCAGGCCGCCCACCGCGCTCTGCACGACCCGCAGGTGCCGGAAGCGCGCGAAGTGCGGCGCGATCAGGGTGAGGAGGAGGGACGAGGGCAGGAAGATGCAGACGGTGGCGAAGAGCGATCCGAAAACGCCGCCGATCTTGTAGCCGATGAAGGTCGCGGTGATGATCACGGGGCCGGGCGTGATCTGCCCGAGCGCAAGCCCGTCGATGAACTCCTTGGGAGTGACCCACGCGTGGGCGGCGTTGTGAACGGCCTCCTGGAACATGAACGCGACGGCGGTGTAGCCGCCGCCGAAGGCGACCAGGTTGATCTTCGTCATCGAGAGGCCGAGGGTAGGCAAAGCGGGCGAAACGGCTCGCGAGGCGACGATGGCCGCCGCGTACGCGACAGCCACGATGCAAACGGTGAGGACGGTCCGGCGTTCGTTCCCTGTGGGGTGAACGCCGCGCCGCACGTCGTCATCGCCATCGCTCGGTTCGGGCGGGTGCGGCCACACGAAATCCGCAACGACGCCGAGGGCCGCCGCGCCGACCAGGACGAGCAGGGCGTTGGCGCCGCCGAAGAACCCCCACGCCGCGAAACCCGCGATGACGAGCCCCCGCCAGTTCCGGAGAGCGGGTTGCGCCATCGAGAGGATGGACTGGACGACGATTCCAACGACGGCGGCCCCGAGCCCGCGGAACGCCGAGTGGACGAGCGAGAGCTGCTCGAAGCGGAAGTAGGCGGCGGAGAGGCCGAGCATGAGCAGGAACGCCGGCGAGTTGTACGCCAGCATCGCGAGGAGGACTCCGACGCCCCGGTGAAGGCGCCAACCGATGTGGGCGGCGGTCTGCGTGGCGATCGGGCCGGGGAGCATTTGGGCAAACGCGAGCGACTCGCGGAACTCGTCCTCGGTGAGCCACCGCTTGTCGTGCACCGTGACCTTGCGGATCTGCGCCACGATCGCCGGACCCCCGTAGGATGTCGCGCCGATCCGGAGGAATGTGCCGGCCATCCGCCATCTGCCTGGTGCCGAGCTATCCACAGGAACCCCCCGCGGAGTTTGCGGCAGCGGGTTTCCTCCAGTCAAGACGCAGTCGCAGAACCAGCCGGGAAGGCTTCGGCCCCGAATCGAGTTCTTGGGTGCGGCATGAACCAGGAGGCGAGGGTTGCGGAGGAGTTGGACCGACTCGAGACCGGGGCGGGGTTCCTGCGTCTCGCCGATGCCGGTCTCGTGCGCGTGACCGGAGCGGGGCATCGCGACGCCCTGCAGCGGATCTTGAGTCAGGACCTTCGGACGCTTGTTCCGGGCGGGAGCTGCCTCGCGCTCCTTCTGGCGCCCAAGGGGCAATTTCGGGCGATCATGGTCGTCTTCGGGGGCGCCGATGCCACGCTTCTGATGGCGCCTCCGGGCCGAGCGGTCGAGCTGGCCGAAGCGCTCCGGAAATACCTCCTCCTGTCACGGTGCGATGCGGAGCCCGTCCCGGACGACGATGGGGCGACTGTGCTCGTGGGAGCGGGGTGGGCGGAGGCGGCGGCCGCCCTGGGGGCGGACATCACCGTTCTGAGTGCGGGCGGGTGGCACTCGGGCGCGTTCGAGGCGCGCCCGGTGGCGTGGTTCGGACGGTCGATGCTGGGGGTGCCGGGAGCGCTGCTGGTGGGTGCAGGCGAAGCGGTCCTGGACACGCTCGGCGCGCGCGGCGTCCGGCCCGTGCTCCCGCAATCGGTGGAGCTCGCCCGGATCAGGCGCGGTTCGCCGGCGTGGGGCGCCGAGCTTACGGAAACCGTGCTTCCCGCCGAGGCCGGGATCGATGGCGAGACGGTCTCGTACTCCAAGGGGTGTTACATCGGGCAGGAGACCATCGCCCGGATGAAGACGTACGGCCATCCCACGCGGGCCCTTGTGGGGGTTCGCCAGATCCATGGCGAGCTCGGGTCGCCGGAGTTGCCCCTGCGGCTTGCGCCACCAGGGGAAGACAAAGCTCGCGGCACGCTCACGAGCTGGGGCCGGCACCCCGACCACGGCGGCGTCGGTCTGGCCCTTGTTCGAAGCGCCCAATCCGTCGCCGGTACCCGCCTCGCCGGCGCGGGCCGCAAGTTCGAGACGGCGTCCTTCCCGCTCTGGTGATCTGGTCGGGGTTGCGCAGGCTTGAGGGTTCAGCGGAGAAGTGAAGAGTTGAGAGTGAAGAGTTAAGAGTTGACGGCAAGGACAACGGATTCTCCCTCTGCGGCCTGAGTTGCAGCGTGGCTCCTGACTCTTCACTCTTAACTCTCAACTCGGCTTCTGAGCTGGATCAGTCCCACTCGACGTTGAGCAGGTGCAGCTCGGGCGAGAGACCGGTGCCCAGCGCCTTTCGAATCGTCCGCGCGCCGGGGCCGAGCCGGTGCCGGCGCGAGAGGTGGGTCAGAACCAGGTGACGGTTGCGGAGTTTCGGCGCGATCTCGGTCAGGTCGTCGAGGTGCATGTGGCCGAAACGTCGCGCCCTCTCCCTGTCTGAGGGGCGCAGGAACGTGCACTCGACCACCAGGACCTCGACCTGGGCGAGGAACGGCTGGTCGGCGAACACCTCGGGGCCGGTGTCCGCGAGGTAGGCGAGGAGCGGCGTGCGGACGTCGTCGGTGATCGTCTCGCCGGCGTCGTGACGCCGTCGCAGCTCAGCGGCGTCGGTCCCTGCGAGATCGGGCCGCAGGCAGCGCCGCACCCACTCGACGCAGCACCCGAGCGTCTCGACCCAGTGGGACGTGGCGAAGAAGCGAAGGTCGAAGCCGCGGCGCAGGGGGACGGTTTGACCGGCCAAGACCGGGATTACCTCGGTGTCGTAAGGCTTGCCGCCCTCCAGCTTGGCGCAGGTGGCGAGTAGCTCGCGCACTCCGCTGGCCAGGGAGGCCAGCACGTAGACCTTGCCGCCCGGTATCCCGTTGAGCTGACGTTGGCTCGCCCACGCGGGCAGCCCGATAATGTGGTCCATGTGACCGTGCGAGACCACGACGTGCTGGAGGGGAACCAGCGCCCGCGCCGGTCGGCCCGCATCCAGCGCCAGCCGGAGCTGGGGGAGGAGGATGAGCGAGGCCTCACCCGCGCGGGAACCGCCTGCCACCCGGAGTTCTCCCCACGACGTGGCGAGTCGAAGTTGTCGCACTCGGATGAGAGTGCCTGCCCGGTTGCGGTATTGTCAACCTCGAGATGCCGTGTGCGTCATCTGGGGTATGGCGAGCGCTGCGCGGCGGGAGATACCGTTGGAGCCCGAGGACGAGCTCGAGTTGGTCGGACTGGCGCAACAGGGCAACCGCGACGCCGTTGAAACCCTGCTCGAGCGCCATGAGCTGGCCGTCTTCCGGGCGTGCCGGCGGCTTCTCCCGCAGGGCGAAGACGTTGAAGGGGCCGTGCAGGAGACGATGCTGCGGGCCCTCCGGGGCCTCCCCCGGTTCTCCGGTCAGGGGAGCTTCGGCGGCTGGCTCGTCGCAATCGCCATGAACTTCTGCCGGGACACGCTCCGGCGGCGGCGACTGGTGCCGTTCCAGCCCCTCGAAACCGGCGACGACGATGCGATGGACCCGATTGCCGTGGTGCCGTCGTCGGAGCCGGGCCCGGAGCGGGTTGCAATGGCGCGGCAGGCCGTGGAGCGGCTGCGCCGCGAGGTGGCTCGGCTGCCGAGGCGCCAGCGGGAGGTTTTTGCCCTGCGGTTCTTCGTTGGACTGGACCTTGCAGGGATTGCCGAGGCGCTGGACGTGGATGTCGGGACGGTCAAGACGCACCTGCACCGGGCGGTGCAGCGCGTGCGCGCGGCGGTTGAGGAGGCGAACCCATGAGCATCGAGCATCTCACTGACGACGAACTGGACCTCGCGCTGGTCGGCGAGGAGCTGCCCGCTCCAGCGGCGGCGCACCTCTCCTCTTGCCTTGTCTGCCGCCGCCGTCGCGACTCGTTTCTGGCGGCCGTGGACGGCGCGCTCGGCGAGGATCCGGACGAGGCGACCCGGACGCGGATCCGCGAGCAGGCGCTCTCGGCGTGGAGCGGCGGGAGCAGGAAGTCTCACCTGGTGCAGTGGCTCGCGGCGGCCGCGGCAGTCGTGGTACTCAGCCTTCTTCCGCTCTTGGGCAGCAATTTCGTGTCGCGTCCGAAAATCAACACCGATGCCGTCCTCACCGAGGTGGACGATGTCCTGTCGCGGGACCCTCTGAGCGCAGCGGCATCCGAGGAAGTCGTTGAAGCCGTCGTCCCCGCCCCCGATGTGGACGGAGAAGGGAGCTGGTCATGAGTGTGCGTGCAGCAAGATGGTTGGTAGGTTCGGTTCTGGTGCTCGCGGGCGGGGTTGCTTCCGCCCAACCCTTCAGCGTGCCTGTTGGGAAATGGTGGGAACGGCCGCGAATCGCGGGCCGGCTCGGCATCACCACCGAGCAGGTGAGCAAGCTCAACGCCGCGACGTACCCGCACGCGAAGGCGATGGTTGACCTCAAGGCTTCCGTGGAGAAGGCCACGCTCGACCTCCAGGCCGCCTCCGAAACGGAGCCTTTCGAGGCCGAGAGAGCCCGCCTCGCGTTCGGCGTGCTCCAGCAGGCGCGTCAGAGGCTCGAGGCAGAGCGCTTCGAGATGCTGCTCAAGGTGCGTGCGACACTAACCCCTGATCAGTGGAGCCGGCTCCAGGAGCTGGTGCGGGAACGGCGCGAAGAAGCCATGGGAGGTGTGCAGCCCACGCCCGGTGCCGGCTTGCGGCGCAACCAACAACCCCGTCGCAATCCCAACTGAGCGCAAGAGGCCGGTCCTCACCTTTGGTAAGTCCGGTCTCCCAGGGCGGCGAACCGCTCGACGGCTGGCTCAAACGCGGTACAGTGTCGGCATGGCCTGTCCCCCAGGGGCTAGCCGCGCATCCGTGATCGGCCATGGGGTTTTCGGGATCGCAATATGTGCGGCATAGCTGGCGTTTGCATGCCTCGCGATGTCGAGGCGGCCGCTTCGCACGTCGCGGAAGCTCTTCAAGATCTCAAGCACCGCGGGCCCGACGGGCGCGGGATGTTCGTCGAGTCCGCCCTGATCCTCGGGATGCGGCGTCTGGCGGTCATCGACCTGGTCACCGGGGGTCAACCGGTTTTCAGCGAGGACCGCAACGTCGTCGCGGTTCTCAACGGCGAGATCTACAACTACCTCGAGCTGCGCGATGGCCTGCGCCAGCGGGGCCACACCCTCGCCACCAGGAGCGACACCGAGGTGCTGGTCCACCTCTGGGAGGACGAGGGCGCCGCGTTGTGCGCGAAGCTCCGGGGGATGTTCGCGTTCGCAATCTGGGACCGCAAGGCCAGGACGTTGCTGTTGGCGCGCGATCGCTTCGGTAAGAAGCCGCTGTACTTTTCTCGGTTGCCGGGACGCGGCCTGGCGTTCGCCTCGGAGTTGAAGGGGCTCGTCCCGATCTTGCGCGGGGCGGGGACTGCGCCCCGCGTTCGCGAGCAGGCGATATACGACTACCTGTCTCTCGGGGTCGTCCCCCAGCCAGACACGGTCTACGATGGCGTCCATGCCGTCCGGCACGGCCACTGGCTGACCTTCGGCGACGGCGGTCTGCGCGAGGTCCCCTACTGGCAACCGGAGCTCGAGCCGAAGGCGTCGCTTTCGTACCGCGATGCGCAGGAGCAGCTTCGGGAGAAACTCTCCGAGGCGGTTCGGCTTCGCCTCCGGAGCGACGTCCCGGTGGGTGTTTTCCTCTCCGGAGGCGTTGACTCCTCAGCGGTCGCCTTCGAGGCGGCCCGCCATCTGGGCGGGACGCTGCGAACGTTCACCGTATCCGTCGCGGACGAGGACCTCAATGAAGGCCCGGTCGCCCGTCGCACCGCCGAGGCGCTCGGCATCGAGAACGTTGTCCTGCCGCTCCACGTGGCCCCCCTCGATGAACTCCTCACGATCGCGCGCCACTTCGACCAGCCTTTCGGCGACCCCTCGGCGATCCCGAGCCTGGCCGTCTCGCGCCTGGCACGCCAGTACGTCACGGTAGTCCTCAACGGCGATGGAGGCGACGAGGTCTGCGGTGGGTATCGCAGGTACCTGGCCGCGAAGGTGCTCGGGTGCGTGAGCCCTGTGCCGGCGCTTGGGCCAGCGATGCGGATCGCTCTCTCGCGCGTCGCCGCAACCAAGCGCCGCTCGGCGGCGGGCCTGCTCCGCCGGTTCGGGCGCGGGCTCTCGCTGTCGGCGGGCCAGCGGTATCTCGTCTGGACCGCGGATTTGCTGCTCGAGGAAGACAAGGCACCGATCTGGCGCGGAGCGCCGCAACGGCCAACCGAGGCCTGGGTGGAGGACCAGTTCGCCCCCGGACTGTCGGCCGTGGATGCGCAGGTGGCGGGCGATCTCCGGATCAACCTGCCGTCCGACCTATTGGTCAAGATGGACATTGCCACGATGGCGGCGTCCCTCGAGGGCCGCTCGCCGTTCCTCGACCACGAGGTCGCAGAGTTCGCGCTCCGTCTGCCCGTCTCATATCGCGTGCGCGGCCACCGGCTGAAGGCGGTGTTGCGCGACGCGTACCGCGACCGCCTGCCGCGAGAGGTGGTCGAGGGGAGAAAGCGGGGATTCGAGGTCCCCCTTGCGGCCTGGCTGGCCGGCGATCTCCGTGACGTGGTCTTCGACGCGCTCGTCACGCCGGGGTGCAGGGTATCGGAGTTCCTCGATGCGGGGTTCGTGCGGGCGATCGTAGACGGGACCGCCATGCAAGAGAGAAACCGGCCAGGGCTCGTGTATGCGTTGCTCGTCCTCGAGCTCTGGCTTCGGGAGGCGGCTTGACCCCTCCGCCTGCCGTTGCCGGCCGAATTCGCCTAAGGCGCCAACGATAGCGGGCCATCTGGTGCGTTGCACATCGCGGTCTCGCGTCCTCATCCCGCCTGTGGTGGGACTCCTGCGCGGGCCGCCCGCGCGTCTTGCATCTGGCCCACTCCCGGCGGCGCGGCTACACGCACGTCAGCACCGGCAGAGAGGCAGAGGTGCAGGGCAGCGGAGGAGAAGGCGGCAATTCGTGGGTGTCTCGCTCCTCTGCTCCTGCGCCCCTCCGCTCCTCTGCCTGTCTCTACGGACCACGGTCTTTCGTTGCCCGGCGCCCTGAGCCCGGATCCCGGCCTTCCTGGCGGGGCTGCCTGGCGGGGCTCGCTCGGCGGTAGCCTGGAAGCTATACTCCTGCGTCATGTTTCCGTTACGGGACTCTGTTCCCTCGTCCCGGCCTCCCGTGATCAATGTGCTGCTGATCGTGGCATGCGCGGGGGTGTTCCTGTTCGAGTTGTCACTCGGGCCGTACCTCGAGCGCTTCATGCGCGTCTATGCCTTCGTGCCGGCGCGGTTCTTCCAGCTCATGGTCGTCCGGGGAGGGCTGACCCTCGGACTGAAGAGCGTGCTGCTGTCGATGTTCCTTCACGGCGGGTGGCTGCACCTCATCGGAAACATGTGGTTTCTCTGGATCTTCGGAGACAGCGTAGAGGATGTTCTTGGACACGCCCCGTACCTGCTCTTCTACCTGGTGTGCGGCGCCGCGGCCGCGATCGGGCAGGCGATCGTTGCGCCCTTGTCGAACGTGCCGATGGTCGGCGCCTCAGGCGCGATCGCCGGCGTTCTCGGCGCCTATCTGGTATGGTTCCCGTGGGGCAGGGTCAGGACGCTCGTCTTCCTTGGCTTTTTCTTCACGGTCATCGAACTGCCGGCGCCGATCTTCCTGATCATCTGGTTCGTGGTGCAGTTCTTCTCCGGCACGTTGGCGCTGGCTGCCGCAGGCCCGACGGGGGGCGGGGTCGCATGGTTCGCCCACATCGGCGGCTTCCTCGCCGGAGCGCTGGTGGCGCTAGTGTTGAGTGGGACGGGGCGGGCGCGCCCGCGGCCGAGATCCGCGTCTTACGGAGGATGAGACATGTCCGACCAGAAACCGAACGTTCCTCTCTTTGACCTGACAAGGCAGTGGTCCGAGGTCTGCGACGACGTGCACGCGGCGGTCGAGCGCGTCTTCGCCACCCAGCAGTTCATCCTCGGGCCTGAAGTCGCTGCACTCGAAAAGGAGTGCGCCGCCTTCCTCAAGGTCAAGCGCGCGGTGGCGGTGTCCTCGGGCACTGACGCGCTGCTCGCCGCGCTCATGACGCTCGGTGTCGGATCCGGCGACGAGGTGATCACGACCCCGTTCACCTTCTTCGCAACCGCCGGGGTGATTCACCGGCTGGGGGCGCGCCCGGTGTTCGTGGACATCGACCCGCGCGACTTCAACCTCAACCCCCGTAAGCTGGCGGCGGCGGTCACGTCGCGCACCAAGGCGATCATCCCGGTGCACCTCTATGGGCAGGCCGCGGACATGGAGGCCCTGGCGGCGGCAGCGCCCGGCATCCCTCTCGTGGAGGACTGCTGCCAGGCGATCGGCACCGAGTACAAAGGCGTGCCGGTCGGCGGGATAGGCACGCTCGGCTGCTTCTCGTTCTTTCCGACCAAGAACCTGGGCGCATTCGGTGACGGCGGCCTGGTGACCACCAATGACGAGGCGCTCGCGGACAGGTTGGTCGACATGCGCATCCACGGGATGCGGCCTAAGTACGTCCACCACTTCGTCGGTGGGAACTTCCGGCTCGACGCGATTCAGGCGGCGATCCTGCGCGTCAAGCTGCCGCGGCTTTCCGGCTGGATCGCGAAGCGGCAGGCCGGCGCCGCGCACTACCGCGAGCTGTTGGCGAGCGCGGGCCTGGCCGGGACCGTGACGTTGCCCGCCGAGCTGCCGGGCCGCAGCCACACCTACCACCAGTACGTGGTGCGCGTTCCGCAGCGCGATGCGCTCAGGGAGCACATGGCTAAGGAGGGGGTCGGCGCGGAGATCTACTACCCGATCTCGCTCCACGAGCAAGAGTGCTTCGCCGACCTCGGTTACCGTAAGGGCGATTTCCCCGAGTCGGAGAAGGCGGAGGCCGAGGTGCTGGCGCTGCCGATCTTCCCCGAACTGCGGGCGGACGAGCGCGAGCGGGTCGTTGCCGCAATCGCGAGGTTCTACCGCTGAGCCCGAAGAAGAGGGCTCATCCTACCGGCGACGGGCGGGTGAGGCGTCGGGTGGGGGTCGCCGACCTCGCCTCACAATCTCCAGCAACCTGCATGCGCGTGCTGTTGACACTTGGCGCGCGCCCGCGCACCATCCGGGACACGAATGAGCTTCTTCCTGCCGGCCACGCCCCGTTCGCGACTCCCTCTGGCGCTGGTTGACGCCGTTGTGCTGAGCGCCGCGGTTTGGCTGGCCCATGTCGTGCGGTTCCCGGCTGGGCTGGAACGGACGTCCAAGTGGCACCAGCTCATGGCACATCCGGGCCTGCTCGTGACGGCTTTGTTCGCCATGTGGGCGACGGCGGTCGCTGCCGAGCTGTACGAGCCGATCCTGCTCCGGCGCCTCGGTGAGGTCATCGCGAGGGTCGCACTCGTCGCCGCCGTGTGGGGCACTGCGCTGATCTTCGCGACGTACGTCGAACCGAGCTGGAGGTTCGGCAGGGGGCTGCTCCTCCTGACGACCGTCGCGTGGGCGGTGGCGGCTGCTGCCGTCCGGTTGGTGACGGCGGCGTGGCTTCGTCGTCGGCCGCGCCCGCGAGCGCTCGTCGTGGGCGATGCCGACGCTGTCGCGGAGGTCTGCCGCAGGCTGGAGGGCCACCCGCTCGCACCGTGGGAACCGGTTGACGGGTCCGGCCTGACGGCAACACAGGTAGCGGGCGAAACCGATCACGAGGGCGTTCAGCTCGTGGTGCTGGTGGGTCCCGAGTCGACGAGCGGCGGCTTGGCGGGCGACCTGGCTTCGCTGCACTTCTCCGGAGTCCCGGTCGTGGTGGCGTCCGAGATGTGGGCGTGGCTCGACGGCAGGCTGCCCGTCGAGGACCTCTCCCCCGCAGCGTTCCTCCACCAGCCCGGATTCGGCGTTATCCACTGGGAGCTCTTCAACCGGGTTACCCGGGTGGTGGACGTTGCCCTCGGTGCGGTTGCGCTGGTGGCGTGCCTGCCGCTGGTCTTCATCGCGGCGCTTGCAGTTCTCGTCTTCGACCGGTGGCCGGTTTTCTTCCTCCAGACCCGGGTCGGCCAATTCGGTCGGCGGTTCCGTGTCATCAAGCTCCGCACGATGCGGATCGACGCCGAGGACCACGGACCGGCTTTTGCCCTCCCGGCCGACCCTCGGGTGACGCGACTGGGGAGGATTCTCCGGCACCTCCGTATCGACGAACTGCCGCAGTTGCTGAACGTGATCAAAGGCGACATGTCGCTGGTTGGCCCGCGCCCCGAGCGGCCTGAGTTCGTCGCACAGCTGGCGCGAACGATCCCCTACTACACGTTCAGGCTCGCGGTGCCTCCCGGCCTCACGGGGTGGGCCCAGGTCCACATGCGGTACGCGGTCACCGAGGCCGAGCACCGTCGGAAGCTCGAGTACGATCTCTACTTCATCCGCGAGAGGTCCTTCGGTATCTTCCTGCTGACTCTGCTGCGCACGGCGAGCGTCGCTCTGGTCGGGATCCGGCGGTGAACCGGGTCGCCGGCAGGCTGGCCCGCAACGTCGCGTAGTTCGGCGCGGGCGGGGTGGTGCTCAAGGGTGCTCTGTTTGCCGCCGGCGTCCTTTGCCTGCGGTTGCGCCGTCTGGGCTGGCGTCTTCTCTACACCCCGAGCATGGTCGCCGTGCACCGTCTCGGGGCAGTAACCGGATCGGTGGCCCACTCGCCGTTTTCCACCTCGATCTCATGGCCGCGACCCGGCTGCGGCCTTTCGGGCCTCTTGCGTACCGCTTTTGCTTGGCGGTCCTGCACTCGGGACATGCACTGCTCCGCGCGGCCGGGTACCGTGTCTTGTGCAAGGCGACGCCTGGCGAGCGGCCGCGGCGGCGATCCTGCGAGGGCAGCACAGGGCGCTGGCGACGCTGAAGAGAGGCCCGGCAGGAGCAAGGCGCCGTCAAAACGCTTCGGATGCGTAGCCTGAGACGGCCTCGGAATTTTGGCACTCCCCCTTGACAACTGCCAACGCCTGTCCTAGACTCTTGGCAGTCTCGCAGATGGACTGCTAATAGGATCCTCGGCGAGCAAACGTAAACACAAGAAAGAGGGAGGGTTAAACGCATGAACGTTCGTCCGCTCCATGATAGGGTTCTCATCCGCCGTCTCGAAGAGAAAGAGGTAGTGAAGGGCGGGATCATCATTCCCGACACCGCAAAGGAAAAGCCACAGGAAGCCGAGGTCGTTGCGGTCGGTCCGGGCAAGTTCGACGAGAACGGCAAGCGGATGCCGATCGACGTCAAAAAGGGCGACCGCATCCTGATCGGCAAGTACTCGGGGTCTGACATCAAGATCGACGACCAGGAGTACGTCATCGTGCGCGAGGACGAGATCCTCGGCGTGCTGGAAAAGTAGGGGAGGCGTGAGATGGCAAAGCAGATTGTCTACGCAGAGGACGCCCGTCAGGCGATCCTGCGCGGTGTCAACAAACTGGCCGACGCGGTCAAGGTGACGCTCGGTCCCAAGGGTCGCAACGTCGTTCTCGAGAAGAAGTTCGGCTCGCCCGTGATCACCAAGGACGGCGTCACGGTGGCCAAGGAGATCGACCTCAAGGACAAGCTAGAGAATATGGGCGCGCAGATGGTCCGCGAGGTCGCCTCGAAGACCTCGGACGTGGCCGGTGATGGCACCACCACCGCGACGGTCCTCGCTCAGGCGATTATTCGCGAGGGCACCAAGAACGTCACGGCCGGCGCGAACCCGATGGAGTTGAAGCGCGGCATCGACCTCGCCGTCAAGAAGGCGGTCGAGGCCATCACCAAGCTCTCCAAGCCCGTCGAGGGCAAGGCGATCGCCAACGTCGGCACGATCTCGGCCAACGCTGACGAGGAGATTGGGAAGATCATCGCCGAGGCGATGGACAAGGTCGGCAAGGACGGCGTGATCACGGTCGAAGAGTCCAAGACGATGGACACGCAGCTCGAAATCGTCGAGGGCATGCAGTTCGACCGCGGTTACCTCTCGCCGTATTTCGTGACCGACGCCGAGCGGATGGAGTCGGTGTATGAGAACGCCAAGGTCCTGCTGTTCGAGAAGAAGATCTCCTCGATGAAGGACTTGCTGCCTGTCCTGGAGCAGGTGGCCAAGCAGGGCAAGCCGTTCCTGATCGTGGCCGAGGACGTCGAGGGCGAGGCCCTGGCGACCCTGGTCGTCAACAAGTTGCGCGGCACGTTGCAGGTGGTGGCGGTGAAGGCCCCCGGCTTCGGCGACCGGCGCAAGGCCATGCTCGAGGACATTGCGATCCTAACCGGCGGCAAGCTGATCTCTGAGGACCTGGGCATCAAGCTCGAGAACGTCAAGTGGGAAGACCTCGGAACCGCCAAGAAGGTAACCGTTGACAAAGACGATACCACGATCGTGGTGGACGATGCCGACGCCAAGAAGAAGGAAGCGATCTCGGGCCGGGTGAAGCAGATCCGCAAGCAGGTCGAGGAGACCACCTCGGACTACGACCGCGAGAAACTGCAGGAGCGGCTGGCCAAGCTCGTCGGCGGCGTGGCGCAGATCAAGATCGGCGCGGCGACCGAGACCGAGATGAAGGAGAAGAAGGCGCGCGTCGAGGATGCACTGCACGCGACCAAGGCGGCCGTGGAGGAGGGGATCGTCCCCGGCGGCGGCGTGGCGCTGCTGCGCGCCCAGGAAGAAGTCGAGAAGCTGCTCAAGGAGCACAAGGGCGACGTGCGCACCGGGATCCAGATCGTGGTGCGGGCGCTCGAGGAGCCCACGCGGCAGATCATCCACAACGCCGGGCTCGACGAGGCGGCGGTGATCGTGCGCGACATCCGGAAGAAGGGTGGGAACATTGGGTACAACGCCCAGACGATGGTGATGGAGGACCTGGTCGAGGCCGGCGTCATCGACCCCGCCAAGGTCACCAAGAACGCCCTCCTGAACGCGGCATCGATCGCCGGGCTGATGCTCACCACCGAGGCTCTCGTGGCCGAGATCCCGGAGGAGAAGTCCGCTGCTCCGGCGATGCCGGGCGGTGGCGGCATGGGAGACATGTACTAGAGAAGCAGGGGTCCGGGCTCCGGGCACCGGGGTCCGAACAGAAGAAAACGGCAGGGGCGGGGAGCGATCCCCGCCCTTTTCCTTTGTCTCCGCCACGTTCGCAGGGCTGGAAGGACAGGCGCACAGGCTCCGGGGACCGGAGTCCAAGCAGAACGAAGATGTGAGGGCGGGGCTGGTTCCCTTGTTGTGTGCGCGGGTGTCGGCCCGCGCCCTTCTTCAATCCGCGGTCAAGGAGACGCGGTCGGATACCATTCGGGGTAGTGGTTGCCGATCGCGAGGGGAGCCGATGAGGATCGGTCCGATTGGGGAGAACCTGCTCGAGCGTGTGGCGGTGCTCCTGCGGCTGGGGCCGCGGCCTCTGCTCGAAACGCACGGCACCTTGCTGCTGGCTCAGGCGCTGATGGTCGCGACGAAGACCGGCGTTTTCGAGGCGCTGGCCGACTCGGCCCTGACGCCGGGGCAGACGGCCTCGCTGTGCGGCACGGACGAAAGGGCGACGGCACGGCTGCTCCGCGTCCTCGAAGCGACCGGGTACGTTCGCGCCGCGACTGGTGGGGAATACTCGCTCACGGCCGATGCCCGGAGATGGCTGCTCAAGGACAGCTCGCACTCACTTCACGACAACGTGCTGTTCAGGTTCGTGGAGTGGGACTGGATCGGGCGTCTCGAGGGCTTTGTGCGCTCCGGCCGGCCGCTCGATATCCATGCCGAGATGACCGGCCACCAGTGGGAGTTGTACCAGCGAGGCATGCGCTCCCTGGCAGGCGCGCTCGCTCGCGAGGTGGTACTCCGGACCCCTGTCCCCAGGGGAGCGAGAACAATGCTCGACATCGGCGGCTCGCACGGGTTCTTCGCGGTTGCCCTCTGCAGGTGTCATCGAGGGCTCCGCGCCCAGATACTCGACCTTCCCGAAGCCGTGACCCGGGCCGCCCCCATCCTCGCGCGCGAGGGCCTGGGGGACCGCGTCGTGCACCGGGCCGGCGATGCGCGGATGGCCGAGTTCGGGATCGAGACCTTCGACCTTATTCTGATCTCGAACCTGATTCATCACTTGGATCAAGCCGAGAGCCGCGACGTGATCTGGCGCGCAGCCGGGGCACTCCGCCGTGGGGGCGTCCTGGTAATCCAGGAGTTCTTCGCACCCTCGGCGACCGGATACGCGGGCCAGGCCGCCGCGCTGGCGGACCTCTACTTTGCCTTGACCAGCGAGTCGGGAACCCAGTCGTTCGAGGATCTCGCCGCCTGGCAGAAGGAGGCCGGCCTGGCCCCGCGGAAGCCGATCCGGTTCCTGTCGTTCCCCGGCGCCGGACAGCAGAACGCCGTGAAACCGCGGTAGTCGGTGCTCGGTCCGGAGAGGGCCACCCTGCATCGGGCTGTCGGATTCGATGCCAGGGTGGACGGCCGGCCCACGTGCGAGCCCAGGCCGCGATCAGGCCAGCGCCAGCTTGATCAAGTGATCGAAAAGCCTGGGGTGGTGTCCAAGGAAATGCAGGGCGTGGCGACGGAGGAGCGGCCGCCGCGCGAGACCCAGCACGCATCTGCATACCATGACGTAGCGCCGGAAGGTGCCGGCGAAGAACCGCTCGTAGGGGACGAGAGCCGCGCGCGTCGCGCCGCGCTCGAGGGCCGCGGGCAAGATCGAGCCGAGCGCCTGCGCACAGACGAACGCCAGGGAGAGTCCTTCGCCCGTGATGGCGTCCGCGTACCCCGCGGCGTCGCCGACGAGGACGAGGCGGTCGGCAATTGGCGAGCGTGCGGTCTGGGCGAGAGGTCCTGCGCCGCGGGGTCGCGAGTCGGCTGCCGCGTCCGCGAGCCGCGCGCGCAGGGCCGGAAAGCGCTGGAGGAACGACTCGACGGTGACGGCTCCGGTGACCTTGCCTATCTCCCACAGGAACGCGACCCCGACCCGCGAGACGCCCGCCGGCGTCACGAACGCCTCGACGCCCGGGGTCAGGTGGACCTCGACGAAGCGGCTCCATGGGGGCACGCGGAAGTGCTGTCGGAGACCGAAGCGGCGCAGGCGGGGGGCGGGGCCGTCGAGGCCGGCGCGTCGGCGCAGGTGCGAGTGGAGACCGTCAGCCGCCACGCACACGCCTGCCGTCACCGCCCCGCCCGGCGTCCGGAGCGTTACGGCGCGATCGGCCGTGACGAGGTCCTCGACCGGGCAGCTCCAACGCAGCTCGACCCCGCACTCGACGGCGCGCCGGGCCAGCGCCGACGTCAGAGCCGTCCGCCGGATGCCGAGCCCGCCACCGTCGGGGAGCCGCCCTTCGGTCGCCGAGCCGTCCTCCTGAACGTAGCGGATGCCCTCGAACGGCGCGCAGTCGCCAGCGGTGATGTAGCTCCGCGCCCCGAGGGCATCCAGCACCCGGACGCCAGCCGGCATGAGCCCCTCGCCGCACGCCTTGTCCGGGGGATCGGCGTTTCGCTCGCACACGACCGTCGCAAGCCCTGCGCGGGCCGCGAAGATCGCGGTGGCCAGCCCTGCGGGACCGGCACCCGCGACCGCGACGTCGAAGCTAGCTTTCACGGTTGAACCTGACCCTCACGAAAGCACACGTGGAGCGGATGACTTCGAGGGAGAGGCGGGCAAAGCCGGCCTTGCGTGGCGGCATGAGCTCTCCGGCCAGGAACTGCCGCAGCGCCTCGGCCCGGCGCAGCTTCCCGCTGGAGGTTCGCGGCAGCGTCCCGGGCTCGAGGAGCCGTACCGTGTGCGGCTGGATGCCGGTGCGCTCCAGGATCGCCAGCCTGATGAGGCCCGCGACGTGGGCATCGTCGCCGTTCGAGCCGACGCTCCTGGGGCGCTCTGCCAGGACGAGGAGCTGCTCGCCGCGCTCCTCATCGGGAACGAAGCCGAGGGCCACCGCGCAGCCCGTCCGCACGCCCTCGATGCCCGCGAGACAATCCTCGAACTCCTGTGCAGCGTGGTTTGAACCGCGGATGATGATCAGGTCCTTCTCCCGTCCGCTGACGTACAGCTCGCCGTCCGCCACGAACCCCAGGTCTCCCGTGTCGAGCCAGCCGTCGACGATGGCCCTCGCCGTGGCCTCAGGCTGCCGGAAATAGCCGGCCATCACAGACGGGCCGCGGGTGAAGATCCGCCCCACGCTGCGCTCCGGCATGGGCCTCCCGTTGGAGCCGCGCACCTCGACCTCGCTGCCTGGAATCGGCGGGCCGACCGAAACGATCGCGCGCGGTCCCTCGACGGCCTGGCCGGTCGACGCAAGGTGAGCGGGGTCCACGCCGATCGCCTTGATGTCGCGGTTCGGGGGCGTGAACGTCACGGCAAGGGAGGCCTCGGCGAGCCCATAGACGGGCCGGAGCGCGCGCCGATCAAAGCCGAAGGCGGCAAAGCGCCCAACGAAGCGCTCGAGGACGTCCAGCACAACGGGCTCGGCGCCGCAGACGGCCAGCAGCCAGCTCGAGAGATCCACACCGGCCAGGTCATCATCCCTCACCCGCTTGGTGCAAACCTCGTAGCCGAAAGTCGGTGCCACCGAGAGTGTGGCGCGGTGCCGGGCGATCGCGCGCAGCCACAATGCCGGTCGCGCCAGGAAGTGCTCCGGTTGAACGAGGACGAGTGGACGGGCGTAGTAGACCGCGAGCAGCAGGCAGCTGATCAGGCCCATGTCGTGATACAGCGGCAACCAGGACACCCCCGAGTGCGGGAAGCGATCCTCGGGGGGCATCAGCGCCTTGAGGACCGCCAGCTGCGACATCAGGTTCCGATGGGACAGGGCAACTGGCTTCGGGTCAGCTGTCGAGCCCGAGGAGAACTGGATGAGCCCGAGGGCGTCAGGCTCCACGTCGTCCTGGAGCTCCCCGGCGTTTTCTGGGTCCAGGTCTTCGAGCGTCCGACACCCCAGGGGCGGGCGGGACCACTCGATCGCCTGGCCGAGCAGCTTGCGGGTCCTCGAGTCTGCCAGAACGATCGATGCCTCGACCGCGCCGATCATCCGGGCCGTCGAGGCGTGATACTCGGGCAGCCGCCCCAGGCGGAACGGCGGGTAGAGCGGCACCGGCACCGCGCCGGCGAGCAGCGCGCCGAAGTAGGCGTCCATGAACGCCGGAGATGTCGGCAAGACGAGCGCGACCCGGTCGCCGGTGGAAATTCCCTGTGCCCGCAGAGCTGCGGCGGCCCTCCGGGCACGTTCGTGGATCTCGCGGAACGATAGGGAGCCCTCCCGTTCCTGGAGATCCACGAAGGTGATGCAGGATCTGGTCGCCGCGGCGCAAGCCAGGGCTTCGTTGACCGTCCGGTGCTCGGAGGTCGGCGGCGGTGGCCCTTTCATCGGGAATCCTGCCTTTGGT
>Ga0182010_10000204_pt1 | contig 33864 bp, 29 predicted proteins | sample 611E1MmetaG_FD_120488 | JGI IMG/M metagenome (GOLD analysis project Ga0182010, IMG submission 120488) | Permafrost microbial communities from Stordalen Mire, Sweden - 611E1M metaG | ecosystem: Environmental > Terrestrial > Soil > Wetlands > Permafrost | place: Sweden: Stordalen | collected... | reverse complement strand
GGTTGCAGTCCTGGCAAACCAGGGTCTTGTCCGATGCGTACAAAGAACGCTCCTTGCTCATGCGGCCTCAGCGACACGTCTGTCTCGCCGAGAACCGTTGAGAGGAGCGATCGTGGCAGCCGCTGGATTCGGGGTCTATTGGCCCGTTGGGCGGAGCGTACCACGTATGACCCCCGTTTTGTCCATAGTCCCGGTCACATGATTGTCATGCTGCGGTTGGAAGCCCGCGCGCCCGTAACGGACGGCGTCCGGCGCATCTGTCCGGCGGTCCGGCAGCTGCCGGGATCGTTCTCGCGGTGCCCGCGCGGGCACTATCCTTGCCGAGCGGACTCAATCGTTTCGGAATGCTTCTACGTATGGAGGGACTACGTGCGCGCCCGCCCATCACCCTCACGCGTACCCATCCCCGACAAGCAGACCATCCTGCTCGTCTTCATGCTGTCCGGCTTTGCCGGACTCGTGTACGAAGTGGTATGGGCTCGCCAGCTGGTCCTGGTCTTCGGCAACACGACGCAGGCCATCTCCGCGATCCTGACCGGCTTCTTCGGGGGTATGGCGCTCGGAAGCGTTCTGGGCGGCCGGCTCGCCGATCGGGTGCGTTCCCCACTGCGCATGTACGCCATCCTGGAGCTGTTGGTCGTTGTCGGCGTCCTGATCACTCCGGTGGCGTTCGGGGGGCTCCGCGAGATCTATCGCGGGGCTTTCGGCGCGCTGGAAACGAGCCCCTTGCTGCTGGCGCTGGTTCGTTTCGGACTCTCGATCCTGGCCCTCGCTCCCGCAACGGTCTTCATGGGCGCGTCGTTGCCGACGCTCTCACGCCATCTGGTCAGCGATCACACTCGACTGGGCGAGGAATTCGGTGAGCTCTACATGGTCAACACCATGGGTGCGATCTTCGGCGCGCTCGTGGCCGGTGTGGTGCTCATCGAGGTGCTCGGCCTGAACCAGACCCTACTCGTCGGCGCCGCGTGCTCCGGCACGGCCGGGCTGATCGCCCTGCGTCTCAGCCGCCGTGTCGACCGGCGGACCGGCACAACGGTCGAAGCAGCGCCCAACGACATCGCCCCGACCGCGGCGCGTGAGCCGGCCTCGAGTGCTTCGCTGCCGCCCACCCCCCGGCCCGGACCGGGCCGCTCATCGAGGCCTGCCCTGGCGCTGATCGTCGCCTTCGTATCCGGACTGACGTCGCTCGGTTATCAGACCCTGTGGAACCGGGACCTGTCTTCCGGAACGGGCAGCACCAACTACATCTTCACCTTCATCCTCGTCTTCTTCCTGACCGGCATAGCAATCGGCTCGTACCTCTTCTCGAGGCGTCTGTCTCGCTCGGAACACCCGGTCATGTTGTTGGGCCTGGCCGAGGTCGCCCTCGCCCTGCTCGTGCTCGTCACTCTGGGTGTCGAGACGCAGTACTTCCTGGCCTTTCCGTTCGTCATGCAACTCGTGCTCGTCGTGGCCCCGGCGACCGTGGTAATGGGCATCGTCTTCCCGATGAGCTCGATGCTCGTTGCCGACTCTGACGAACACGTCGGAGGCAGTGCCGGCCTGCTTCTCGGCGCGAATACCTTCGGCGCCATCTGCGGCACGTTCGTCGTGCCGTTCCTCCTGATACCGGCCCTAACCACGCCCCGATCGATCGTGCTCTTGGCCGGCATCAACGCTGTAACCGGGCTCGCGCTGCTCAACGCCTCGGGGTCGGTCAGCCTGCCGATTCATCGGGTCGCCCGGATCGCCCGGATCACCGCGGGCATTGCGACGGCGGCGGCCGTGTTGCTGATGATCGTGCCAAACCAGATCGTCGCGGATCCGCTGGTCAACCGCGTCCATCGAGACAACGGCCAGGTCCTGGCGTCCGCGGAGGACAGCGTTGCGTCAGTTCAGGCGGTGAAGGAAGGTAACCTCCTGTCCCTCTACGTCGGTGGCACATCGATGACGAGTCTGAGTGTCGACACCCGGCTCATGGCCCACCTGCCCTTGATGGCCCGGCCCGGAGCCACGTCGATGTGCGTGATCGCCTTCGGCATGGGATCGGGCTTCCACAGTGCCCTGATCGACGGCCTCACCACCGAGGCCGTGGAACTCGTACCCACGGTGCCCGGTATGTTCGGCAACTTCTTCGCGGACGCTCCGCAGGCGATGGCCAACCCGAAAGGCAGCGTCGCCATTGCCGACGGCAGGAACTTCCTGGAGCTCACGACCAGCAAGTTCGACCTGATGATCGTGGACCCCCCGCCTCCCATGAACTCGTCGGGTACGGCCGTCCTCTTTTCCCGCGAGTTCTACCAGGCCGGCCGATCGAGGCTCACCGACGGCGGCGTCATGTTGGAGTGGGAGTACAACGGCCAGACGGTCGACGAGATGCGCAGCCACGTAAGGACCTTCCGGAGTGTCTTCGCTCACGTGACTCTGGTCTTCTCCCAGTCGGCCGGTGTGTACATGTTGGGATCCGACAAGCCCATCGATCTCAGCCCGGCAGGTATTCAGGCGGTTCTGTCCAAGCCCGGCGTTCTGGACGATCTGCGAACCGCCCCCGACTCCCCCACCGGCGTCGAATCCGCGGCCGGGTGGCAGGACTACATCCTGAGCCACATCTGGATCTCGGACGCCGCGGTCGATCAGTTCGCAGCCGGTGGAACCATGATCACCGACGATCGCCCGTACACCGAGTACGACCTCCTTCGACATCTCCTGGAGCCTAATTCGCCGCAGGCGACGCAGGCTGAGCTGCTGAAGGCCATGCCGCGCCAGGCACCCTGAGCGTCAGTACAACGCGGCCGTGCCGCCGCCCGATGCCTTGGCCTTGTACATGGCCTGGTCCGCGAGACGGAGGAGCCGCTTCCCGTCGCCGGTCGCCGTGTGCTGCCATCCCACGCCCACGCTGGCCCTCACCTGCAGCCGGAACGCGGCCTTGTCTGTCAGGGCCGAGAGCACGCGCTCCGCCACGGCCCGGGCCTCGGCCTCCACCACGTTCGGAAGAACGACTGCGAACTCGTCGCCGCCGACCCGGGCGATGTCGTCCGTCTCTCGAATGACGTCGCGCAACCGATCGGCCACGGCCACCAACATCTCGTCGCCAACGTCGTGGCCGTGGATGTCGTTCACTTCCTTGAAGTGGTCCAGATCGATCCAGAGCACGGCCACGCCGCGCGGGCTGGCTCGGAAGGCGTGGTCCAGGCGTTCCTGGAACATCGTCCGGTTTGCGAGCTCCGTCAGCGGGTCGTGGAGGGCCCGGTAGGCCAGCTCGCCCTGCATGCGCTCCTGTTCTATCAGGATGCGCTGCAGCTCGGCATTGGTCTCCCCGATCTCGTTGTTGGCGGCCTCGAGTTCCGCGTTAGCCCGCTCGAACTCGCGGGTTCGCTCCTGGACCCGTTCCTCCAGCTCCCCGGCGAGTCCGCGCAGCTCGTCTTCGGCGCGCTGGCGCTCGGCGATCTTCCAGACGACGTCCATCATCTGGGATAGCTGGCTGACGTCGGTGTCGGTGTAGTCCGTTCCCTTGTTGGCTACGCCCACGACGGCCACGATCCGGCTGCGGCTGAAGACCGGGATAGTCATGAAACGGGTCAGAGGCGCGTGACCCTCCGGGTAACCGCGCTTGAGCGGGTCCGGAGCGGCGAAATCGTTGATGACGATCGGCCGGCGCTGCCTGACCGCTTCCCCCCAGATGCCGGTCTCTGACAGCCGATAGGCCCGCTGCGGGTCGGGGATGCTGCACGACTCCATCACGCCCTTGGACCAGGCGTGCAAGGTGAATTCCTCGGTCTCCTCGCTGTAGTAGTAGATGTAGCCGAAGACGCTGTCGCTCAGGGCCACGACCTCCTCGAGGGTGGCGTCCATGAGTTCGGGCAGGGTTCTGTTCTCCAGCGCCGAGAGACGAACCAGCGCCCGAAGCCGCCGCTCCTCCACGCGCTGGAGGTCCTGGCCGCGCACGCGGGCCGTGATGTCGCGCATGATCGACTGGCGCTCCCCGTCGGGAAGCCACGCGACGCTGACGTCGATGGGCATGCGCGTGCCGTCCTTGCGAAGGAGCTCGCGCTGGAATCGGAGGGTGGTGCCCGGCGGCATCTGCTGCACACGCTCCCGGCCGATCTCGCGCTCCTCGGGCAGATACATGTCGAGCAGGGACAGGCTCATGATCTCTTCCTGGCTGTAGCCGGTCATCTCGCAAGCACGGCTGTTGGCCAGCGTTACCCGACCGGTCCCATCGACCATCAGAATGCCGTCGGCCGCCTGCTCCACAAGGGTCCGGAAATGCCGCTCGGATTCGGCCAGCGCGAGGAGGATCGGGTCCAGGCGGAGCAGATCCGCGGCGATGAGTCGAGCCGGGCCGTCGCCGGACTCGCGCCGTGGCCTGGCGCCTCCCGCACCGTCAGTCCGGCGGCGAGCCGGCTCCATCGCGAGAGAAGCGACGGGAGACTCCCGCCTGGCGGCCTTGCCCGTACTCCCCGGCCCCACCCGGGCAGCCGCATTCGCGCCTCCCCGCGAAACAGGCATACCGACACGTTTGACCATGGTCGTTCGGCCATGCTACACGGCCACGCCACGATTCACCGCGTGTGACGAGCCGGAGGTGTGGGCTGAGATAGTCGAAGCGGCCGCGAAACGGGTCAGCTCAGAGCGGCATTCCGGCTTCGAGGTACGCGAGGGCACGGCGAAGCAAGGGCATGTAGTTCGGCAATGGCTCGTCGATGGCGGGCAGCACGGCCGCCATGATTGCCCCCATGAAAGCTCCCGTGAACACCCGCACCTCGAAGTCGTTCGGGGCTCGCCCGGTCCGTTCGGCGAGCTCACTCACCATCAACGCGCCGGTCCGAAGGATGTCGTCGATCATCGCCTGCCGCACCTCCGGCACGCCGTAGGCAATCCGGCCGCGCTCCTGCATGTCCTCGAGCTGAGCCGGCGTCAGGCTGCCGAATACCTTCTCCATCGCCCTGCTGAACGCCTGGATCGGGCTGAGCTCGCGTGGTTGCGCTCGCCACGCCGCGATGAGGATCGGGTCGAGGGCGTCGTAGACGACGACGTCCTCCTTGCTGCCGAAGTATCGGAAGAAGGTGCTGGGCGAAACCTCGGCGGCCTCGGCGATCTGCTCTACGGTCGTGGCGTCGTAGCCCCGTTCCCGGAAGAGCCGGAGGGCGTGCTCCTGGATCGCGGCCCGGGTCTTGGCCTTCTTCCGCTCGCGTAACCCGGGTCTGTCGACCTGAGGTGATTCGCTCATGGCCACATTCTGGCGCCTCGGCAGGGAGTCGCGCCAGTCACAAACTTGGCACTCGCTCCGCCACGGGCGGGCTCAACCGCCCACGACAACCGGCCCGCTGCTCGGACCGGGCGCCTCGGCTTGATCGACTTGATCCGGAGTCTCGGTCGGCGCCGCGACGCGGCGCGGCATGACGAGCAGCGCCACGACCGCGGCAGCAGCCGCAACGAGGGCGGCCACACGCGCCGCATCGTCCGTGCCGGCCACGAACGCGGTCTGGACCGAGCCGAGCAGAGCCGGGGAGCCCAGCTGCCGGGCTACGGCGATGCCGCCGAAGACGCTTTGTTGAACCGCCGCAGCGGCCTCCGCGGGCAGTCCCGCCACGGCAACCTGGCCCTGGTACGTGGAGTTGAGGACGCTGCCCAGGATCGTCGCCCCGAAAGCCGGGCCGAGTTTGATGATCGTCTGAAGGAGAGCCGCCCCAACGCCACTCCGCTCGGCCGAAAGCTCCACGACCGCGGTCGAGGCAGCGGTGGCCAGTCCCAGGCCGGCACCCGCGCCCACGACGAAGGTCCAGGCCGCGATGTAGCCGTCGCCGGTAGATGCGGACATGGCAGAGCCCAGCAGCATTCCCGTCGCGAGGACGCCGAACCCAAGCGCGACGGCGATCTTGGGCCCCAGCCGTGCTGCGACCCGGTCCGCCGGCACTGCGCCGACAACCATCCCGGCGATCGCCGGCAAGAATCGCAGCCCCGCGCCCTGGGCGTCGAGGCCCATGATGGCCTGGAGGTACTGCGGCAGCGTGAAGAGGACCCCGAACATCCCAAAGACGCCGGCCGCGGCCAGGATGATCCCCCAACTGAAACTGCGCGAACGGAAGAGACGGAGGTCGATGAGCGGCTCACCGCCCGGGCGAGCGGTCAGCCAGGCCTCCCACAGGACGAATACTGCGAGAGTGCCGGCGCCGACCAGGGACGGGAGGACTGCGCTCGAGCTGCTCCAGCCGTTGTCGCCGGCCTGCACCAATCCATACATGACCATGGCGAGCCCGGAACTCGAGAGGAGCACGCCGAGGATGTCGATGCCCGGGCGCCGCTCACTGCGCGACTGCGGCACGAAGAGGATTACCGCGCCCAGGCCGATCAGGATGACCGGGACGTTCATCAGGAAGACCCAGCCCCACCAGAAATGGGCCAGCACGTAGCCGCCGACGATGGGTCCGAGCGGCAGGGCCAGGAAGTTGCCGGCTGCCCAGATGCCCATGGCGCGCGGCCGCTCAGTCTCCGAGAAGAGAACCGTCACCACGGACAGCGACATGACGATGAGCGCCGCCCCGGCCACGCCCAGAACCGTTCTGGCGGCGATGAACGCGGTCGAGGACGGGGAGCACGCGCAGGCGACCGACATGATGCCGAAGACCGCGAGAGCGCCCAGGAGAACGGTCTTTCGGCCGTAGCGGTCGCCCAACAGGCCCGCGGGCAGCATGGCGGCGGCGAGGGCGAGGGTGTAGGAGGTGACGAACCACTGCAGCTCGGATTCGGAAGCGTGCAGCGACGTCGAGAGCGTCGGCAGGGCCAGGTTCAGGACGGTCTGGTCAAGGCCAATGCACACCAGGGCCAGCGTGATTGCTCCCATGGCCAGCCAACGGTGTGAGATTCCGGCAGAGGAGCGTCCGCCTTCGAACTTCGTCATGGGAGTCACCGCCTTTCCATGGTTACCAGCAGTTGGCAGTGTCCCTCATCTGACGCTTACTGTCAATTACTATTACATCGCATCAGCGCCCCCGACGCGGACTGAGCCGACCGCGCGGTCGGCTCAGTCCAGAGGCGAAGTCGAGCTCAGACCGGCGTTGACATAGTCCACGCGATACCGTACTCTGCGGATAGTTCTATACGGACCATAGAAGGCAGGTCTAGACAGATGGCCATCGAAGATCTCCGCACCCCTACCAAACGACTACGCACCACGACCGTCGAGACGACCTCGACGGCACCTAGCGGCGACCAGTACGCCCGCCGGGCCGCCGTCCAGACCACCACGACCGCACCGGTCAACGACGAGTACGCCGGCAGCACCGAAGCTGCACCGACGATCGCGCCGGCCAACGACTCCTACGCCCGCCCCGTCAGAGTCGACCAATCAGGACCGAGCAACGGCGAGTACGCCCGCCGCGTGACGGTCTTCGTGGCCGGGATCGTTCAAGCGCTCATCATCGTGCGCATCGTGCTCTTCCTGTTCGACGCCCGCGCGGCGAACGGTCTCGTGGCGATCATCACAAACGTCAGCGGCGTCTTCGTCGCGCCGTTCCAGGGCATCCTCCACACGAATGCGCTGTCCACCGCCGGCTCGGTTCTGGACGTCGCCGCGATCGTCGCCCTCATCGGCTGGACGCTCGTGGAGGGCCTCGTGATCGCCGGCATAGGGATATTCCGGCGCGAACCCGCCTGAGCACGCACGCGAGGCTACGTGGCGCCGCGGAGACGGCAGCTTCACACGCCTCCAGGCGACCACTCTCGCCTCGTTGACGCTCCCCCTGGGCCCTCTTATACTCATTTCCGACAGTTTTGGTCGGAATTAGCCGGAGCGTCCCCTCCCGGTGCCCACCGCTGTCGAGATGGAGCACCCAAACTGGCCACTCGGACGTACCACAGCACCGGCGCCGTCTCCTTCTCCACGAAGGGTGAGTACGGCGTCCGCCTCATGGCCCAGCTGGCCATGCGGTACGGCCACGGCCCGGCCAGCTTGACGGACATCGCCGAGCAGGAGGACCTGCCCAGGGCCTACCTGGAGCAGCTCGTCATCAGCCTGCGTGACGCAGAGCTGGTGCAGAGCACTCGGGGTGCCCACGGCGGCTACGAGCTGACACGAGCGCCGGAGAAGATCCTCATGGGCGAAGTGCTCAAGGCTCTGGAGGGACCGGTGGCGCCGATGATCTGCGTGACCGACGACGCGAACCACGCGGCCTGCGGACGGACCGGCTACTGCACCGTCAACTACATGTGGATCCGAGTCCGCGACGCGATCACAGGCGCCCTCGATTCGATGTCCCTCGCCGATCTCGTGCCCGTCGGAGCGCGCCTGGGCCGCCCGGACCTTTCGATCCTGGGCGCCCAGACGGACCCCGCGGCAAGACCCGTCTCCATCGCCGACTGAGCCGGCCAACCCCGCCCCCGAGGAGCAATCGAGCCAACCGTGAGCGACCAAGACCTCGTCATCAGCGACCTGCACGTCGCCCCTGTGGCGAACCCCGATCACGAGATCCTCAAGGGGATCGACCTGACCGTCGGGCAGGGCGAAGTCCACGCCATCATGGGCCCGAACGGCTCGGGCAAGACCACCCTGGCCTACGCCTTGATGGGCCACCCGGCGTACGTGGTCAAGTCCGGGAAGGTGCTCTGGCAGGGCCAGGATCTCCTCAAGCTCTCGGTCGACAAGCGGGCCCGCCTCGGCATGTTCCTGGCCTTCCAGTACCCGATGGCAGTCCCCGGCCTGTCGGTCGCGAGCTTCCTGCGCTCGGCTATCAACGCCCACCGCCTCGGCCTGAATCCGGACCCGACCGTGGATCCCACCGACGCGTTCAAGGGCGGGATCCCGATGGGCGAGTTCCGCAAGCTGGTCCGCGAGAAGATGGCGCTGCTCAAGATGGACGAGTCGATCGCGGCGCGCTACGTCAACGAAGGGTTCTCCGGCGGCGAGAAGAAGCGCCTGGAGATGCTCCAGATGGCTGTCCTGGAGCCCCAGATGGCGATCCTCGACGAGACTGATTCGGGTCTCGACATCGATGCCTTGCGGATCGTTGCCGAAGGCGTGAATGCCATGCTCAACCCGAAGATGGGCGTCCTGCTGATAACCCACTACCAGCGCCTGCTCAACTACATCACGCCGGACACGGTCCACGTCCTGGCGGCCGGCCGGATCATCCTCAGCGGCGGCAAGGATCTGGCCCTGCGCTTGGAAGCGGAGGGCTACGAACCAATCCTCGCGGCGGCGGGATTGGAGGCCACTATCGGCGACGAGGCGCCGGAGGCTGCGCCCGAAGCGGCGGCCGAGCCGGCGATGGAGACCGCCCACTAGGGCGGCAACAACGATGTCCGACGTTTCCACCACTTCCACCCAGAGCCGGCCGGTCGCGGCCGGCCCGGATCTCCGCAGCCGGCGTGCCGACTTCCCGATCCTGACCACGACCAACCGCCACGGCAAGCAGCTCGTCTATCTCGACTCGGCGGCCACCAGCCTCAAGCCCCAGGCCGTCATCGATGCCGCGGACGCCTACAACCGCGAATATTCCTCGAACATCCACCGTGGCATCTACGAGATCGCCGAGCGGGCGACCGCCGCGTATGAAGGGGCGCGAGCTTCGGTCGCGAGGCTGATCAATGCGCCCGAGCCGGCCGAGATCGTCTTCGTCCGGAACGCCACGGAGGCGATCAACCTCGTCGCCTACTCGTGGGGCCGCCGCAACATCGGCCGCGGCGACTCCATCGTCCTGACCGAGATGGAGCACCATGCCAACCTCGTGCCGTGGCAGCTCCTGGTCCAGGAGAAGGACGGCGACCTGGAGTTCGTGCCCATCTCGGACGATGGCCTGCTGAGGCTGGAGGTCTTCGAGGTCCTCCTGCACCTGAAGCCCAAGCTCGTCGCGTTCACGCATGTCTCGAACATGCTCGGAACCGTCAATCCGGTTCGCGAGATGACCGAGATGGCCCACGCCGCAGGCGCGCTGGTGTTGATCGACGGGGCGCAGGCGGTGCCTCACATGCCGGTGGACGTTCAGGAGCTGGGCGTCGACTTCTACGCGTTCAGCGGTCACAAGATGCTCGCGCCAACGGGATCCGGGGCGCTGTGGGCCCGCCGCGAGCTGCTCGAGGCGATGCCGCCCTTCATGGCCGGCGGCGACATGATCCGTGAGGTCCACCTGCGTCGATCCGATTGGAACGAGATTCCGTGGAAGTTCGAGGCCGGGACGCCCGACATCTCCGCCCAGATCGGGTTGGGCGCTGCCGCCGAGTACCTGATGGCCATCGGCCTGGACGCGATCCGCGATCACGAGCACGAGCTCGTCGCCTACGCCCTGGAGGTGTTGCGGCGCGAGGTCCCCGGCATCGACTTGTACGGACCCGCCGCGGACCGGCGAGGCGGCGTCGTGTCGTTCAACCTGCCCGGCATTCACCCCCACGATGTCGCCCAGATCCTGGACCGCTCAGGGATCTGCGTCCGGGCCGGCCATCACTGCACGATGCCGCTGCACGAGCGGTTCGACCTGGCGGCGTCGGCCCGCGCCAGCTTCAACGTCTACACCGTTCGCGAGGAGATCGACGCGCTCGCCGCCGGCCTGCGCGAAGTCGCTCGGATCTTCGACCGCTAGGCTATTCTCCGACCCATGGACGACCTCTACCGCGACTACATCCTCGAGCACTACCGCCGACCCCACAACTTCGGCGTCCTCGAAGCCCCCACGGCCAGCTACGAAGGCTCGAATCCGCTGTGCGGCGACCGCATCACGATGATGCTCGGCATCTCGGATGGAGTCGTACGAGATGTCGCCTTCACCGGCCGCGGCTGCGCCATCAGCCAGGCCAGCGCGTCCCTCCTGACGGACGAGATCAAGGGCAAGACGGTCGCCGAGGTAGAGGAGATGACCCCAGACGATCTCCTCGATCTGATCGGCATCGAGATCAGCCCGGCTCGCTTGAAGTGCGCCCTGCTCTCGCTTGACACGGTGGCCCACGCCCTGGCGGACGACGCCGCCAAGCAGGCCGAGGCTCAAGGCCAGACCCAGGGCTGACGAGCCGAAGGGCTCGGAGGCGCGCGGGCCGCGCCCGAGACGGCGGCAACCCGGTCGCACGTCTATCCGCTCGTGTCGCCTAGCCGGCTCGCGCCACCTCGGCGAGACGGGCCGCTTCCCGGGCCACGACCAGATCCTCACGAGCCTCGATGCGGAGAACGGCCGGGTCCGCGCCCGGAGCGCTGATGACGCCGTCCTCGCTGACCGCGGCCGGTGCGATCGGCGCCACACCGATGGATCCGAGCCGGGCGACGATCCGGGCCCGCACCGCCGCGGCGTTCTCGCCTATGCCGCCCGTGAAGACGATCGCGTCCAGGTTCGGGAGGGAAGTGGCGGCGGCGGCGATGCATTCGGCGGCTCGGCGGACGAACATTCGGAGGGCGAGTGTGGCCGCCTTGTCGCCCGCGGCTTCGAGGGCCAGTAGCTCGCGCACGTCTGAGGTTCGGCCGGAGACGCCCACGAGCCCGGACTCGTGGTCCATCTGCTCGGCCAGCTCGTCGGCGTCCAGGCGCCCGGTTCGGAGCACGTAGAACAGGACCCCCGGATCGATGGATCCCGCCCGCGTGCCCATCATCAGCCCCTCGAGCGGGGTCAGTCCCATGGACGTGGCCACGGAGCGGCCGCCGTCCACGGCCGTGACCGAGCAGCCGCTCCCCAGGTGCGCCACCACGAGCCGGAGCTCCCCCGCGGGGCGGTCGAGAAGCGTTGCGGCGCGTTCGGACGACCAGGCCACGCTGATGCCGTGGAACCCGTAACGCCGGACGCCCCACTCGCTGTACCACTCCCCGGGGACGGGGTAGCGGTAGGCATCCTCCGGCAGCGTGGCGTGGAAGGCGGTGTCGAAGACGGCCACGTGGGGAAGCTGCGGAATCGCGGCCAGCCCGGCCCGCATCGTCGCCACGGCGATGCCGTTGTGGAGCGGCGCCAGGGCGCGCAGCGCGTCCACCTCGGCTATCACTTCAGGCGTGACGAGGGTCGGCTCGCGAAAGCGATCGCCGCCGTGGACGACGCGATACCCGACCGCCCCGAGGGACGTCGTCGGAACTCCCGCCGCCTCGTAACGGCCGAGAAGGGCGCGGATGTCGTCGGCCGGGTCCGTGCGGGCCGTCGCGTCTACGCCCCAGTCGATGTCGACCTGCGCCAGCGGCGCGGAGGCAGCCAGCCGCGCTGAGGCGGTCGCCCGAACGGCCGCCGCCTCCACGACGCTCGACTTGAGCGAGCTTGATCCCGGATTGAGGACGAGTACGCGCATCGCCCGTAGGCTACCGGTTCCGCGGACCCGCCGCGAGCGCCGCCACCACCGCGCCCCCGGTGGGCGTGGCTCCGAGCCCGAGCCGCGCGCCCGCCACGGCGGGGAGCGGCGGCTCCAGGTACGAGGCTCGCAGCTCCGGCCAGGCCGCCTCTGCGAACACCGCGGACGGCGGGCCATCCAGCGCCACTCGCCCGGCCCGCATGACCACCACGCGACGGAAGCACTCGGCCACGAACCGCATGTCGTGGCTGATGGCGATGACGGTCCGACCCTCCGCGGCCGCTCGGGCCACGACGTCCTGGACCCGCGCAACTCCCCGCGCATCCTGGCCCGTGGTGGGCTCGTCGAGGATCAGGACCGGCGTCCGCATCGCGAGGACGGAGGCGAGCGCCAGCAGCTTCCGGCGCGAGTAACCCAGGTCGTACGGGTTCGCCGTAGCCACGCTCTCCAGCCCAACGGCCGCCAGCGCCAGGGCGACTCGTTCCGCCAGTTCCGCCCCTCGGATTCCGAGATTTCGCGGTCCGAACTCGATCTCCGCCGAGACGTGCCCGGCGAAGAGCTGGCGATCGGGGTTCTGGAAGGCGAGCCCCACCCGGGCCGCCAGATGGGCGACGTGGACGGGACGGACATCCGCGCCATCCAACAACACGCGCCCGCCGGTGGGTCGAAGCAGGCCGTTCAGATGCCGGACGAGGGTCGACTTGCCCGAGCCGTTTTGGCCGACGATGGCGAGAGTCTCGCCGGGTTCGATCCGCAGGCTGACATCGGTCAGGGCCCGAGTGCCTTCGGGATATGCAAACGAGACGGCCTCGACCTCGATCGAAGGAACGTGAGGCAGCACGCGAGGGATCGAACCGGGGACGTTCGAACCCGGGGCAGGCGGCACCCGCGGGTTCGACCCGGGGGAGGTCATCGGATCGCCTCCGCCAGGGCGGCCGACCATTCGATCCCGGCCTCCCGGACCATCCGCTCCAGCTTGACGGCCGCCGGCGGCTCCACGCCCAACTCCGCCAGTCTCGGATCGGCGAGGGTCGGCGCAGCCGCGCCCGCAAGCGCCACGGCGCCCCGCTCCAGCACCACGACCTCATCCGCGATCCGCGCCAGGACGTCCGTCTTGTGCTCGACGAGCAGGATCCCCGCACCCGTCTCTCGCGCGACGCGGCCGAGGGCCTCGGCCACCAAGCTCGTCCCCGCCGGATCGAGCTCGCTGGTCGGCTCGTCCAGGACCAGGTACTTCGGCCGCAGCGCCAGAACCGCGGCGAGCGCCACGAGCTGCCCTTCGCCACCGGAGAGACGCGCAGGGTCGCGCGGCGCCAGCTTCTCGATCCCCACCGTGCCGAGAGCCCACCACGCCCGGTCGCCCACCTCGGCCACCGGCAGCCCGAGGTTGCACGGCCCGAACCCGACCTCCTCGAAGACCGTGGCGGTCGTGTTGGACAGCTGAGTAGCGGCGTTCTGGAAGAGCAGCCCGCAGCGCTGGGCCAGCTCATGCGGGCGAAGAGTCGCGGTCTCCACGCCGTCGATGCGGACCGACCCCTCCAGCAATCCTCCGACCACGCCCGGCGCCAACCCAGCTGCGACGAGGCAGACCGTCGACTTTCCGGCCTCGTTGGCCCCTACCACGCCGACGACCCGACCCGGCTCCAGCCTGAGATCGATCGACCGCAGGGCGAATACGGACGCGCCGGCGTAGCGATAGCGGACGGCCGAAAGCTCGATCGCCACCTCAGCCCAGCCTTCCGGCAACGCGAATGCCGACGAGCGCCACGAGCGCGAGAAGCGCGGCCCAGAGCAGGAAACGGTCTATTCGGCCGTTCCGCGGAACGCGCAGCAGCGTCTTGCGACCGGGGGCCGAGAAGGCTCGCGCCTCGAGGGCCATCGTCCGTTCCTCGACCTCGGTCAGGGCGCCGAAGACCACGGGCCCGGCAAGCGGCAGAACTCCGCGGGCCCGCCTCCAGATGCGTCCTTCCGTGTCCATGCCTCGAGCTCGCTGGGCATCCAGGATCTCGCCGGCTCGCTCGATCGTCAGCGGCACCATCTGGACCGCCGCTCCGACGACGAAGATCGCCCGCCGGCCCAGCCCGCGTCGCGACAGGTCGGCCAGCAGATCGTCGACGGTGGTCGTCAGGTAGACCAGCGCTATGGCCGAGGAGAACGCCAGGAGCCGGGCAACTGTCTGGAGACCGAACCAGAGCCCGCTCCAGGTCGGAGCCAGCGGGCCCAGTCGGGCGATCGGATCGCTGGCTCCCGGCAACAGGAAGAGATTGACGAGCAGGATGGAGCCGACGATCGGCGACGCCGCCAGGCCAAACGTGGCCAGACCACGCAGTCGACGGGCGACTGCGGCCGTGGCGAGGACCGCCGCCAGAACGACGGCCGGCCCGATCCAGCCGGGCAGAAGGAAAGCAGCCAGAACCTCGAGCGCGGCGACGACCAGCTTGGTCCCGGGATTCGTCGACCGATAGAAACCCGACGGTCGACGGACGACGTAGTCGGGCAGCCGGGTCATAGACATGGCCGATTCAGGCCGGGTCTGAGGCGCAGACAACGGCCGCCGGCTAGCTCGCGGGCTCGGGCTCAGGCTCGGGCTGCGAGTCGGGCGCGCCCTCGATCGCCTTCTCGCCGTTGGGGAAGCGAGCTACGAACCTTCGCGACAGGCTGCCGATGATGAAGAACACGACGAACGAGGTGATCATCTTGTCCATCGGGTCTGACAGAAGGCCCTGCTTGAGTGTCGACTGGTAGAGGCTGTCGCCACCGGCTCGGAACGCCGCGACGAGCGCGTCCGTGCCGCTTCCGGTGACGCCGCCGTACACGACTGCCGAAATAGGAGCGGAGACAACGGCTGCGGCGATTCCGGTGACGAGCCCGGCGCCGATCGCGTACACGGCGCCGACGTCGCGACGCAGGAAGAGTGCCGACGCCACGAGGGCAACGTAGACGACCATCACGACCAGGAAGAAGGCTCTCGACTGGTCCATCGTGATCGACGCGTTGCCGAATACGTTGTTGTTGAAGGCATCCGGGCTGGCATAGGCGCGGCTGTACGTGTAGAGCGCGAGCGCCGCGACCAGGACCACGGCCACGACCGCGCCGGCGATGCTGACGACGTGACCCTTGCGCGGACGGAAGAGGCCGAGCTGGCCCCACAGGCCGGCAAGGAGCCCGATGACGCCGGCGGTGATCGCGAATGGGCCGATCACGGTGGAGCCGATCGGAGCCGGGATGACGTATCCCCAGATCAGGTTGGAGAGGATACCGGTAAGGGCACCGGCGAGCGGGCCGGCCAGAACTCCGACGAGGATCGTGCCGATCGAATCGAGGTAGATCGGGAGTTTGAGCCCCTGCTGCACCGACGCCCCGAGGACGATGTTGATGGCGATCGCGACGGGCATCATGACGATGACCCGAGTGGTGAACTGGCGAGCTACCCAGCGCTGAATCGGATCCATCTCTCCTGGTCTCCTCATTCGGAACGCGGCCAGGTCGGATGAACGGGTGCCGCGCCGCTTAAGCTTGGCAGGTCCGGCGACCGGCCGCCAGCCCGCCCTGCGGCCGAGTCGGAGCGACGGTCGACCGCGAGCAAGCGCCGCGACCTCAGCGCCCCGCGGCCGAGTCGGAGCGGCAGTGTCCACCGCGAGCAACCGCCGCGACCTCAGCGCCCTGCGGCCAGGTCCCCCACTCGCTCGATGAAGCGCTCGAAGAAGCGGTCGGCATCCGCCGCGACGGCCACGTCCACGTTCGGCGGGCGACCCCATACGTGGCGCCAGTCCGCCACCGTCTCCCCCGTGGTAAGCCGGCCACTCAGCTCGACGTCGACGGTGACCGGTTCCGTCCGAACCAGCGTCGGATCTATTGCCGTCGCCAGCGCCAGCGGGTCGTGGATGAAGGCGCCGAAGAAACGGTCGTACCGACTGTGGAACTCCATGTAGAAGCGCAGCGCGTCGTCGAGATAGCGAATGACCGCGTTGGTGCGGCCATCCGGACCCCTGCCGTCGGGCGAGCAGCCGGCTCGAGCTGCAATCTCGGCCAGGTGATCCGGGAGTAGCTTGGCTCGCTCGGTCACGTCCAGCCCCAGCGCGAGCGGCCGCGTGGAATCCGCTCCGAAAGCGGCGAAGACGATCCCGGCCGCCTCCGGATCGACGTTCACGTTCCATTCCGTCGTGGGCGCCGTGTTGCCCGGCGACCGATAACTCCCGCCCATGATCACCAGGCGCCGCAGAAGCCGCGGCAGCTCGGGCGCGCGCTGCACTGCAAGCGCCACGTTCGTCAGCGGAGCGAGCGTTACCAGGGTCAACTCCCCGGGGCGGCGGCGCGCCTCCTCGACGATCAGGTCCGGGCCGGAGCGCGGGGAGAGCGGCATCCGGGCCGGCGGAAGTTCCGCGTACCCGATTCCTCGCGGCCCGTGGGTTTCGGGCGTGGTGACCAGGGGTCGCTCCAATGGCGTTTCGCGGCCGATCGCGACCTCCACGTCCGAACGACCGGCCAGCTCGAGTACGGCGCGGGTGTTCTCAGCGACCTGGCGGGCATCGACGTTGCCCGCCGTGCAGGTCACCGCGACGAGGTCGCAGTCCGGCGAGGCGACGGCGTACAGAAGGGCCAGACTGTCGTCAATGCCCGTGTCGCAGTCGACGAGGATCGGGATGCGAACGTCGCTCACCGGTCGATCGTAGTCGAAGACCGCCGACTCGCGTCAACCCCGGTCGGCAATCGAACTCGACCCGAGCCGTCCCGCGCCAGCCCATCGTGCTCGGAACCTGGAGTGGCCCATAATCTCCGGCAGGACAGTGGTCCGCCGCGAAGGCACAGGGAGAATCGGCATGGATGAGGCTACGGCGAAGGCGCGCGTCGGGATCGTCTGCGGCAGCCGGTCGGATTTCCCGATCATGGAGAAGGCCGTCGAGCTGCTCCGCAAGCTGGGCGTTCCGTGCGAGCTGCGCGCCATCTCGGCCCACCGAGCCCCGGACCTGCTCTTCCGTTTCGTGGGCGGGGCCGAGGGTCGTGGCATCCGTGTCTTCATCGCCGGGGCGGGCGGCGCGGCGCATCTGCCCGGCGTCGTGGCGGCGAAGACGATCCTGCCCGTCATCGGCGTCCCGATTCCCACGAACGTAGTGGGTGGACTCGACTCGCTGCTGTCCATCGTCCAGATGCCGAAGGGGATCCCCGTCGCCACTGTTGCGATCGGCGGCGCGGAGAACGCCGCTCTGCTTGCCGCCGAGATCCTGGCCCTCTCCGATTCGGAGCTACGGGGGCGGCTCCTGGCCTTCCGCGAAGCCCAGGCCAGAGCCATCGAGACCGACGAATCGAACGCCGATCTGGAGGGTGCCCGGTAGGCCGCGGCCGGCAGCCGACCCACGGCCCCATGTCCAACCGACGATGAGCGATCTCCGATCCAGCCACGAAGAGGTCCGACTCGGCCCGGGCGGCATCCCGGACTGGCTCGAACCGATGGTCCGCTTCTGCTCCCGGTGCGGCGGCGCGCTCGGCTTCGGGCCGATCGATGGCGAGGAACGCGAGCGGCTCTCCTGCTCCAAGTGCGGATTCATCTTCTACGTGAACCCGCGGCTGATCGTGACTACGCTGCCGATCACCGAACGGGGCGAGGTGATGCTGATCCGGCGGGGCATCGCCCCGGGTTATGACCGCTGGGCCCAGCCGGGCGGCTTCCTGGAGATCGACGAGTCCGTCCGTGACGCCGCCGTCCGCGAGACGCTCGAGGAGACAGGCCTGATCGTCGAGCCGGGCGAGATCCTGGGTCTCTACTCGCGATTGCAGGCGGCCGTGGTAGTCGTCGCTTTCGAGGCGCGGATAGTCGGTGGCGCGCCCGCCGTCACCCGCGAGTCGCTCGAGACGCGACCCTTCGCCCCCGACGCCATCCCCTGGCCCGAGATCGCCTTCGAGACGAGCATTCGAGCGCTGCGTGACTGGGTGGCACGCGTCCGCCCCGACCTTCCGCCCCCCGACTCCGCGGCGATACACCGCCCGTTCGGCGCCTGACGCGCCCACGCCACCGGGCAAAGGTGCCGCCGCCCGTCGGCGCCACCGTACGACCCACCGGGGGAAGTGCGCCGGCTACCTCTCGGCCGGCTCCACGTAGCGGGGCAGCGTGACGGTGAAGGCCGCGCCGCCTTCCGGTCTGTTCGCGACCGTCACGCGTCCGCCCATGGCCTCCACGAGGCGGCGGACCACGAACAGGCCGATACCCGCGCCGGGGAGCCTGCTGGTCTCCTTGGCGCGCGCGAAGAGCTCGAAGATACGATCCTGCTGGGCCGGATCGACGCCCGGTCCGTCGTCCAGGACCGTCACGGTGACGGTGTCGCCGCGAACCGTGACCCTGGCCGCGACTTCGCACTTGCCGTACTTGGCGGCGTTGCCCAGCAGGTTCCGCAGCACATGCTCGAGATAGGCCTCGTCCCCCGTGACCGGCGGAACGCCTTCGGGGATCTCGCAGGAGAAGCGCCGGTCGGGCCACGCCGCCGAAAACGACGCGACCACTGCCCGCAGGCGGTGCTGCACCAGGGCCGCGCCGTGCGCCGTAAGATCCACGCCGCGCTCGGCGCGGGCGAGTACCAGCAGGTCGTCCACCATCCGATCGAGGCGCTCCGACTCCGCGGCGATGTCGCCCGCGAGCTCCTTCCGCACGTCTGGTTCCAGGCGCTCGCCACGTGCCACGAGGTACTGAGCCGCGCCGTAGATGGTCGTGACCGGCGTCCGAAGCTCATGCGAGAGGACACCCAGGAAGGCGTCGCGCAACTGCTCTGCCTCCTTGCGCTCGGTTACGTCGAGCGTGACGACGACCGCGCCGACGATCTCGTTCGCCGCATCGAGGACAGGGGCGCTCGTCTGCGTGATGACGGCGGCCGTGCCGTCGGCCCTCACGACCTGGATCTCCTCGTTGACCACGAACTCTCCGGTCGCCATGCTGCGCGCCTCCGGCCAATCGCCGGGACCTCGGCTGCTGCCGTCGGAGCGGAGACCGGTCCAGGCGTCACGGGCGGGACCCGCGACCCCACTGCCCAGCATGATGCGATCGAGCGCCGCGTTGCGATACAGAAGTCGTCCGTCCCGGTCGGCGATGGTGACTCCGACCGGCATCTGGGCCACGACGGTGTCGAGCATTCCCCTGGCCTCGCGTTCGGCCTCGGAGAGCCGCAGCCGTTCCAGGGCGTGGGCGGCCGCATTCGCCAGCGACATGAAGAAGTCCAGCTCGTTCTCGTCGAACCTCCGACGCTCGAATCCCAGCGTCACGCCGCCGATGTTCACGTCCGCGGTGCGAAGGGGAAACGCCACGCGGGATCTGTTCTGGGTCTGGATCTGGGTCACGATGGACGCGAGCTTGCCGTAGCGTTTCATGAAGGCGCGGGCGTCCTCGATGACGATCGGCTGGGCCGATCGGGTTGCGTCGCGGATGGGCGTTCTCGTCGACGAGGGCGACGCTATGACGCGCTCGAGGGAGTCACGCGGGAAGCCGAAGGAGCCTATCTCGGTGAGTTCCTCCGTCCGCGGCTCCATGAGAGCCACGAGGCCGTCCAGAGCCCCGCTGACCCGGGCTACCGTGTCGAGGAGCGCCTGGCCTACTTCGCGGCGGTCGGCCACCCCGAACATGGCGGCGCTGAACCTGGCCACCTCTGTCGCTCGCTCGCGTGCGGCTTCGAGTTCGGCCGTCCGCTCCGAGACTCGCTGCTCCAGCTCCTCGGCTCGCCGACGTTCCGCCGCACGTCGCTCGGTGACGTCGCGCCAGGTGCACGCGATCGCGTCTCCGAGCTTGCTGGCCCTGACGTCGAAGACCCGGTCCATCCGCTCCCCACCCCAGGAGTCCGTGTACCCCAAGTCGTCGAGGACCACCGGCTCGCCGGTCTCGACCGTTCGCCCGTACAGCTCGATCAACCCCGCGCTCTGATGCTCCGGCAGGAGATCCAGAAGGCGCCGGCCGATCATCTCCTTCCGGGCGACACGGTTGGCGACGCACGCCGCCTCGTTGGCGAACTCGTAGACGAAGTCCACGATCCGGCCTGTCTCGTCGCGGACCGCGCGAAGGATGGCGAATGGGTCGATGAGCGTCTCCGCGGTTGCGCGAAATCTCGTTTCGGACTCGGTCAGCGCCGCCTCGGCACGCCGACGCTCGGCAGCACCCTCGAGCGAGGCGAGCCCGAGCGAGACGTCGCGGGCCAGCTCCTCGAGCAACCCGATCTCCGAGGCGTCGAAACGGTTCGGCCTGTCGGAGTAGATGGTCAGGACGCCGAAGAGCACGTCGGCCTTCATCAGCGGCAACCCGATCGAGGATCTGTAGCCCCGCTTCAGCGCCTCTTCGCGCCAGGGTCGCATCCGCGGGTCGGTCGAGATGTCCTCGCAGACGACGGTGTGGCGCTGCCGGATGGCCTGGCCCGTGGGCCCCCCGGAGCGTTCCCCTTCCAGACGTATCCCGAGCAGATCGAGATACCCGTCGTTGTGTCCGGCGCATCCCGCCGGCGTGACGACAAGATCCTTTCGGTCGACGACCCCGACCCAGCTCATGATGAAGCCGCCGACCTGGACGATGACCTCACACGCCCCCTTGAGCAGCGCCGGGCCGTCTTGCGCTTGCTCAATCGCACGGTTGGTGCGGGACAGCACGAGATACATGCGAGCCAGGCGATCTGCCTCGCTCTCATCCCGTCCGGATGGGCTCATGACCTCGGATTTTGCCAACGCTCGGCTCCCCGGATCTCTCCAGCGCCGATCCGTTCGAGTGGACAGGCGCCGCCGTGGCTGTTGCGGCAGTTCAACGCCGCCGGCGAGCCGGACTCACGACTCGCCTCGCGCCAAGTCTAAACATCGCCATTCGGCGGCAACAGGGCCCGTCGTGCGAGACTAGGCGCCATGGATGCTCCGACGATCGCCCTGGTGCTGGTGCCGCTCGTCCTCCTCGAGCTCAGCCTCATGGGCTACGCGCTGTACGACCTCTTCCAGGAGGATCGCCGCGTCAGAGGAGAAAAGGTCATCTGGGCCCTGGTGATCGTCTTCGTCAACGTGATCGGGCCGCTGATCTACCTCTTCGCCGGCCGCGACGAATCTCGCGGCGCCGAGACGGGCGGCGTCGCCTCTGCGCCGTCGGCGTCGATCGCCGCCATCCTCGCAACCTGGCCGACTCTCTCGGCGACCCAGGACGCGGCCGTCACCACGACCAACCTGACCAAGCGGTATGGCGCCGGTATCGTCGCTCTCGATCACTTGAACCTGGCCGTCCCGAGCGGCAGCATCTTCGGCTTCCTCGGCCCCAACGGTGCAGGCAAAACGACCACGCTGCGCTTGCTCACCGGCTTGGCCACGGCCACGGACGGAACCGCGACTGTGGCCGGGGTCCGGATCGGCGGCACAGATGGCCGGCTGGCGCGGAACATCGGCTACCTGGATCAGGACCCGCGCTTCTACCCCTGGATGCGCGGGCGCGAGCTTCTGGTGATGGTCGGACAGTTGCACGGCCTGCAAGGAGCTGCCCTTCGGCAGCGGGTCGGCGAGGTCCTGGAGATCGTCGGCCTCCAGGATGCGGCGAACCGGCGGATCGGCGGCTACTCGGGCGGCATGCGCCAACGCCTCGGCATCGGCCAGGCGCTCATCAACCAGCCGCGGGTCCTCTTCCTGGACGAGCCGGTCAGCTCGCTCGATCCTGAAGGTCGCCGTGACATCCTGGAGATCATCTCCCGTCTCCGAGGCACGGCCACGGTCTTCATGAGCACCCACATCCTCAACGACGTGGAACGGGTCTGCGACCGGGTCGCGATCCTCCATCTCGGCCATCTGGTGGTCGAGGGCCCGATCGACGAGCTGCTCGATCGATACGCCCAGCCGATCTACGAACTGGTCCCGGAGCCGCAGCAGCCAGGCGCCATCGACCGACTGGCCGGCGTCATGCGCGGGCAGCCCTGGGCACACGACGTCCAGACAACGCCGGACACCGTCCGTGTTTTCGTGAACGACCCCAAGGTCGCCGGCCCGGCGATTCTCCCGCTGGTCGTATCGAGCGGGGTCGGCCTGGCGCGATACGAGCGCGCTCGGCCGAGCCTCGAGGACGTCTTCCTGCGCCTGGTCGCCGAAAGCGGTTCGCAGATCACGCCACCGGTGACGATCCCGGCCTGGGGACTGGACGGGAGGGGTCGACGATGATGGGCTTCGGCATCCTGCTCCGCAAGGAACTGCGCGAGCAGTTCCGCACAGGCCGGCTGGTCGCGGTGGCCGCCGTGTTCGTCCTGTTCGGTATCCTCGGACCGTTGACCGACCGGTTCATGAAGCAGCTCTTCGACGCAATCGGCAGCGAGGGCGCGGGCATGACCTTCCAGGTCCCTCCGCCGTCCCTCGACGGCGCGGCCGCCCAGATCATGAAGAACCTCTCGCAGTTCGGCATCATCTGCGCCCTGCTGTTGGCCATGGGGTCGGTCGCCTGGGAGAAGGAGCGCGGTACGGCCGGCATGATCCTGACCAAACCGGCCTCGAGAGCCGCGTTCCTGGCCGCCAAGCTGGTCGCGATCTCGATCAACCTCGGCATCTCGGTCGTGCTCGGTTGCGGACTGGCGTATGTGTACGTGGCCCTGCTCTACCCCGCGCCATTCCCGATCGGCGGTTACGTGGCGATGTCGCTGTTGCTGTGGTGGATGCTCGTCATATTCGCCGCGATCACGATGCTGGGCAGCACCATCACGCGATCGGCGATAGCGGCGGCTGGGATCGGCCTCGTGGCGCTTCTTGTCCTCGGCATCGTCGGCGCCCTGCCGGTCGTCGGGCCGTACATGCCGTCGTCGCTCGGTACGCCGGCACGGGACATCCTCCTGGGTCATGACCCGGGATTCATCCTGGGCCCGATCCTGTTCAACATTGCCCTGGTGCCGGCGCTCTTCGCGGCCACCTGGCTGACCTTCCGCCACCAGGAGCTGTAGCGCCGCAAACGCCCCCGGCCGCCCGGAGCCGCGAGCCACCCCGCGCGCCCCTGTCCGCCCCGGAGCCCCCGGCCGTGCAGGCTCCAGCCCAGGATCCGCCCAAGTCGCCCAGCCCCGATCCGCGCGTCCGTCCTGGCAGCAGAGACGCCGTTGCGGCCTGCAGGCGAGGGCTGGATTCCCGGCCACGAGTGAGTCACGATCTGCGGCCGATCATCCCCGTACGAGGATTCACCATGCTGCGTGACCTGCCGGTCCACACGACACTTCCTGCGAGCGACATGGCCCGGGCTCGCCGCTTCTACGAAGAGACCCTCGGCTTTGTGGCCGATCGGGCCAGGGCCGGAGGTGTCGTCTATCGGGCGGCCGGCTCCTGGATCCTCGTATACCCGTCCTCGAACGCGGGGACGAACAAGGCCACGGCGTGCGGCTTCCAGGTGACAGACATAGCCGCGGCAGTTGCCGAGCTGAAGGGTCGTGGGGTCCGATTCGAGGAGTACGACATGCCGGACTTCAAGACCGTGAACGGGGTCGTCCAAACTCCGGACGGCAAGGCGGCGTGGTTCAAGGACACCGAGGGCAACATCATCGGTCTCGTCCAGCTCGACGAGCCGATGGCCTGACGCCTCGCCTGCTCCTCTACCCGACCTTCTGGCCCCGAACCAGTCGCGCCGGCTCCAGCGCGGTCCGGCGACCGCGGTTTGCCATCGCCTTGGCCAGGGCCACGTCGTGGGCGCGGAGCTCTAGCTGATCGTCGAGCGGCGCCAGTGGAACGTTGGCGGCGGGCACTCCCTCAGCCCGACCCACGGCGATGCGGATCAGCTGATCGGTCAGCCACGGGTTCTTGGGCAGGCACGGACCGTGCAGGTACGTGGCGAAGACGTTCCTCCAGCGCGCGCCTTCGCGCCCATCTTCGCCATTGTTGCCCGCCCCGGCGATCACTCGACCGAAGGCCTCGCAGTCAAGCCCGAGCCGCGTCAGGCCGGAGTGATTCTCGAATCCCACCACCGTCTCCGTGACCCCGTCGATCGTGACTGCGCAGGCGGCATGCTGCATGAAGCGCTGGGGCCCGCCATGCGTCTCGAGGTCGAGGATGTCGGCGCCCATCATCACCTCACCGTCGTTCGAGACGTAGCGATGACCGAGTAGCTGCAGCCCGGCGCATACGGCAAAGATGACCACACCCTCGGCCGCGGCCTCGCGCAGTGCCGGAGCTTTGTGCGCGAAATCGGCCGCGGCGACCGCCATCTCGACATCCTGCCCGCCGTGGAACAGGACGATGTCGAAGCCCCGGAAGTCCGGCGTCTCGCCCTTCTCGACCGGCACGGTCTCCACGGGGATTCCCCGCCACTCCGCCCGTCGCTGGATGGCGATGAGGTTGCCGCCGTCGCCGGCCACGTTCAGTAGCGACGGGTAAAGGTGGGCGATGCGCAGTGGCTTATGGTCGGTCGATTGGCGAGCCCGGCCCGGATGAGGGGCGGCAGGCTCGATCGGAGGTGCCGGTTCGAACGAACGGGCCGCAACGATCGGCGGAGCCGACCTGGCCGAGGGGGCGGCCTTGACCGAAGGTGCGGCCTTGACCGACCGAGGCGGCCTGGCGTGCGAGACCGAATGAGCCGGTGCGTCCGGGCGGAGCGCCTGGGCCGGCGGGAGGGGCTCCGCCGGGGTGGCCGTTCTGGATTCGGCGGCCTGCTTCGGGGCCATGCCGGTCGGAGCCAGCCCGGCGGTCGGGGCCGTCACCGTGAGCTTCGCGACCGACTTCGGCGCGGGCTTTGGGCCGGGCTTCGGCGCGGGCTTCGGCGCGGACTTCGGGCCGGGCTTCGGCGCGGGCTTCGGCGCGGGCTTCGGGCTGGACCTCGCCCCGGGCTTCGGGCCCGTCAGTTCACTCATACGGCCCAGTATCTCCCGGCCCAGCCTCTTCGGCTCATCTCGTTGCGCAGCTCGATCAGGGGCGTGTAGCCGGACAGGACCACCAGACGCCCGTCCGTCGGCAGGTGGCCCAGCGCGGCATCCAGCGCGGCCGGCCGATCCGCGATCACGGTCATCTTCTCCGACGCGACCCCGGCATAGTGGAGCCGATTGGCCAGCTCGTCGGCGCGAGTACCCGAGACGACCACCCGCTCGACCTTCGGCGCCATCGACTCGAAGTCGACGTCCCACAGCCAGCCGAAGTCCTCGCCGTCGACCAGCGTGTTCGAGGCGGCAATCAGGAGCTGGCGCGGTTCATCCTCGGTCGCCAGCGCTCGAAGGGTCGTGTTGTAGGAGGTCGGATTCTTGGCGAAAGCCAGGAGGATCGTGACGCCGTTCGCGTCTATCTTCTCGAGCCGCCCGAATGCCGGGCCCACCGAAGCCACCGACGCCGCGGCATGCTCGAGCGAGACGTCCAGCCCCACGAGGATCGCGATCGCCCCGGCGACGTCGTAGGCGATGTGCACGCCCGACTGCGGGATCTCGACCGTCAGGCTGCCGACAGGCGTCCGGATCGTGCAGCGCGTCCGATCGACTCCCAGGACATCGACCGCGGTCACGGTCACGTCCGTCTTTGGGCGGGCGAAGCGGCATTTCGGGCAGCTGTAGTCGCCCATATGGCTCAGATAGACGTAACGGTACTTGAGGTCGGCCTGGCAGCGCGGGCATCGGATCGTATCGGCGGCGCGGGTTATCGAATCCATGGAGCGCTTGATGGCGAGGCCGAACGTGACGCGCCGGCCCGCCCTCTTCTCGGCCATTGTCGCGACCATCGGGTCGTCCGCATTGACGATGAGGGCCGAGTCTTCGGGCAGGGCCAGGGCCACCGATTCGATCGCATCGGCCACGGCGTAGATCTCCCCGAACCGATCGAGTTGGTCGCGGAAGAGGTCCGTGACGAGCAGCGCCCGCGGCATCGTCTCCGGGGCAACCTTGGGGAGAGCCCCCTCGTCCACCTCCACCACCAGCACGCCGTCGGGGAGGCGACCGCGCCAATCTGATGCGCCGATCGCGAGGCTGGTGACGCCCTGGACCAGGTTCGCGCCGGCGGAGTTATGACCGACGACGATCCCCTCGCCGCGCAGCAAAGCGGCGGTAAAGCGGGCGGTGGTCGTCTTGCCGTTGCTGCCGGTGATCGCCACCACGGGAATGCCCGCGCGCCGGACCAGCTTGTCCAGGATCTCCGGATCGATACGGCGGGCGACCATGCCGGTGATTGCCGTCCCGCCGCCGCGGCCCATGAGGCGGGTCGTGTAGGCCGCGGTCTTGCCCGCGGCGATGCTCAGAACAGTACGCAGGGAGAAAGGTTCCGGCGGGCCAGCGGGACGCCGGCTGATCTGGCTGCTCATCGCCGGGGCAGTGTAGCGGGTCGGCGAGATGCGCTGCGGCAGGGGGATGGGGGCATCCCAACAGATCCGGCCCGGCGCGATGACCTTCTGACAAGAACCCCGGCCGCCGAGAAGGAAGCGGCCGGGGCTCGAGTGTGGCTACGTAGGTTCGACCGCCGGGTGGGAGGGCCTGGGGCCCTCGCTATGGCTTCGATCCTCAAACGTAGATTCGCACGGGTGCGCCGCCTGGGATCACTCGGCCGAGACGAAACCCGAGAATCACGAAACCCCTCGCCATGGAGGGGCTCGCGGATGCGGCGAAGGACGTGGCCGCTACGGCGTGATGGTGACGGTCTTGGTGGCGCTCACAGGAGCGTATCCGCTGAGCGTGCACCTGGCCGTAACCGTGTACGTGTTTGCGGCCCAGCTGCTGCCCCACGGCTGAATGAACGAGGGGCTCCCCGGGTCCATCGCCTCGGCTGGCGAAGGGCCGATGGTCTTGGTGTGGCCCGGAGCGGACAGGGTACATGTGGTACTCGGAGTGGTGTCGATGAAGAGGACGAAGGATGTTCCGTGCGCCACGGTGGAGATGGCGGTATACCCGGAGCTCGTCGACTTATCCGGCTCGAAGCTCACGAAGAGCGGCCTCCGCGTGGGTGTGGGCGTGGGCGTAGGCGCCGGAGTCGGTGGCGGTGTGGGAGTCGGAGCCGGTGTCCGCGTCGGAGTCGGAGTCGGAGCCGGTGTCCGCGTCGGAGTCGGAGTCGGAGTCGGAGCCGGCGTCCGCGTCGGCGTCGGTGCCGGTGTGAGCACCGGCGTGGGCGCCGGAGTCGGGACCGGCGTGGCTATGGGCGTAGCTCCCGGCGTCGGCTTGGGCGTGACCTTGGGCGTGGGCGTTGGTGCCGGAGTCAGCGCAGGCGTTGGCGCAGGCGTCGGTGCGGGCGTCGGGGTCGTGATGACCGCGGCTACGTCCGGGGCGGGCGTGCCGGGCTGAACGCTGACGCCGGGGCTCAACTCCACGCCGGGCGCGGGCGTTGGGTCGAGAGTCGGCGCCGGAGTCGTGGCATCCGCCATGGCGATCGGGCTCGAGACGGCTGAGGTCCCGCCACTGAATGCGCCGTTGGCGAATATGAGCGCGACGAGCACCACGGAGCAGCCTGTAACCAGGAGCAGAAGCGGCGAGCGTCGGCGCCTCCTGGGCTCGGTCTCGTACCCGTCTGACTCGGCTTCCGCGGGACTGCCGCCTCTCAGCCAACCGGCGATCGTGGCGGGCCGGAAGGCTGCCAGCGCCCCAGGCACGCCGACGATCTGGGCGCGGAGGCGGGCATGCCAGCTTCCTCGATGAGCCATCGACCAGCGGACGATCCCCTCGTTGGAGAAGAGCGGCTCCACGACCGGCTGATAGGGCTCCCGCTCTTGGATCGGGCCGAGGTCCGGGGCCGGCGCGGCCGCGGCGTCGGCGGCATCCGATCCGGTCGCATCGCCGGCAGCAGGCGGCGTCTTGGCGCCGGCACGAGTCGCTTTCCTGGTGGCACGCGCAAAGCTCGTCGCGGCCGGCGTCGCCTTTCCAGCGGCCTGCGAGGCGTCCGTGGCGGCGCTTGCGGCGCTGGTTGCCGCGACCCGCTTCACAGCCACGTCGTCCATGACTTCGCCCGCGGCCCCCGGTTCGGACGCGCCGTCGACGCGGGTGCCGGGGACAGCCTCACTCGAGCGGTTCGGAGACCGCCGACGAGGAGTCTGCCCACTCGCCATTTCGCCGCACCTCTACTGCCTGGTAGCCGACAAGAGTCTCGGCCACCACAGACATAACGCAAATGGGACGATGTCATTACAGACGAGGTGGCATTCGTCCTGCCCGGTGTACTGGCGTGAGGTCCGCGTTGGCTGCAGGGCGCGACACAACGGGCCCGATCGCCCGCCGTCCGCCTTCGTCGCCTAGCTCAAGTCGACGTAGACGTTCTTGATCTGCGTGTACTGCTCGAACGCGTGCATGCCGTTCTCGCGTCCGGTTCCGGACATCTTGTAGCCGCCGAACGGGGCCTCCGTGTGAACGCTCGAGTTGCAGTTGATCGACAGAACGCCCGACTGGATTCCGCGCGCCGTCCGGATCGCCTTGCCGATGTCGCGCGTCCAGATCGAGCCCGAAAGGCCGTAGGGGATGTCGTTGGCCAGCCTGACCGCCTCCTCCTCGGTGTCGAAGGGGATGACCACAACGACCGGGCCGAAGACCTCATCCTGGGCGATTCGCATTCGAGACTCGACTCCGTCGAGGACGGTCGGCTGGATGTAGGCACCTTGCGCGTACGCCGGTTCGGCCGGGATTCCTCCTCCGGCCACCACTCGCGCGCCTTCCTCCCGCCCAATCCGAATGTAATCGAGGACCGTTTCGCGCTGCCGGAAGCTGACCATCGTCCCGACTTCTGTGGCGGGATCGTCCGGATCGCCGACCTTGACCTTGAGAGTGGCCGCGGCGAAGAGCTCCACGACGCGATCGTGGACGGAGCGCTCCACGATGATGCGGGATCGAGCGCAGCAGTCCTGACCGCAGTTGTCGAAGACCGAGTAGGGGGATTCGGCGGCGAAGCGCTCCAGGTCCGCGTCGGCAAAGACGACGTTGGGGCTCTTGCCGCCCAGCTCCAGGCTGATCTTCTTGATGTTGCCTGCGGCCGCCCGCATGATCGCCTGCCCCGTGGCGGTCTCTCCGGTGAAGGCCACCTTGCCGATGCCGGGGTGGGCGGCGATGGCGGCGCCGGCCGTGCTGCCGGGGCCGGTCACGACGTTGAGGACTCCGGGCGGGAAACCGGCCTCGAGGGCCAGCTCGGCGACGCGGATGGCGGTCAGGGGCGTGTAGCTGGCGGGTTTGAGGATGGCGGTGTTGCCCGCGGCAAGGGCCGGGCCCATCTTCCAGCTGGCCAGCATGAGAGGGAAGTTCCACGGGACGATGAGGCCCACGACGCCGATCGGCTCGCGCAGCGTGAAGTCGAAGCCGGGCTTGGAGACGGGGATCGTCTCACCCATGATCTTGTTCGCGGCCCCGGCGTAATACTCCATCACGTTGGCCACCGCGCCGATCTCCCAGCGGGCCGAGCTGATGGGCTTGCCCATGTTGCGCGACTCCGTGACGGCCAGCTCCTCGAGATGGTCGCGGATCAGCGTCGCGAAGCGGCCGAGGGTCTGGCCGCGGCGGGTCTGGCTCCAGGTATGCCACTCCCCGTCGAAGGCGGCCCGGGCGGCGGCGACCGCGCGATCCACGTCTTCCTGGCCGCCCTTCGGCACGCGAGCGATGGTCAAGCCGGTCACCGGGCTCACGACGTCGAACGTCTCGCCGCTGACCGCGGCGACCTGCTCGCCGCCGATCACCATCTCCAGCCTCAAGGGCGTGCTGGGCGCGGCGGCGGGCTTCTCGTCGGACATGGCGGCACCTCGCTTGGACGACTTGCTCTGGGCTGGGGCTCGGTCTGACGCTCGGCGGTCTTCCTGTGCGTGTCCGCCTTTGCCGCGCCGATCATACGCGCGCCGCCGGGTGGCCCCGTGACGCCAGCTCGACCAGACTAGAATCGACCCATCCGATCCAGCGAGGTGACTTGCCCATGGCCCTGGCCCCGGGGCACGACCGATGAGCGGTGGGATCGAGCCGATGAGCGATCGCCACGGCCACACAGACAGCACCCGGCGTCGGGCCTCGCGCGTGACGGCGCCGGTCGCCTTTGCGACGATCACCGCCACTCACGTCCGGATCTGGCTGATCATCATCGTCGGCTGCATCGCCGTCGGCACCGGCGGATACCTCGTCCTCGAGCCGGGCTGGCAGCTCCTCGACGCGCTCTATATGACGGTCATCACCCTCACCACCGTGGGCTTCCGCGAGGTCCAACCGCTGACTGAGGCGGGCCGCGTCTGGACGATGCTCCTCGCGGTGACGGGGGTCGGGATCATATTCGGATCGGTCGGGATCGTGGCCGAGTACTTTGTGGTGGAAGCTACGAGCGGACGGCGAGAGGAGAAGCGGATGGCCGATGCGGTGAGCAAGCTTCGGGACCACTACATCCTGTGCGGCTTCGGCCGTGTGGGACTGACCGTCGCCCGCGAGCTCGTGCACGCTGGGCGGAAGACCGTAGTCATCGACATCCTGCCGGAGTCGCTCGCTCGAGCACGCCGTGAGGGCTTTCTCGAGGTCGAAGGCGACGCCACCGAGGAGGCGACCTTGCGCGCGGCCGGCATCGAACGCGCGAGAGGCCTCATCACCACAATCGACTCGGACGCTCACAACGTCTACGTGATCCTGTCCGCGCGGGCAATAAACCCCAAGCTGTTCGTGGTCGCGCGAGCGAACACCGCCGATTCGGAGGGCCGCCTGATCCAGGCCGGCGCGGATCGGGTCGTCTCGCCATACACGATGGCCGGCCATCGACTGGCAGAGCTGGCCACGCGGCCGCGCGTCGTCGACTTCATCGACGCTGCTCTCTCCCACGGCGAGCTGGCGTTTTCGATGGAGGAGGTCGAGGTCGGGCCGGGGAACGCCACCGATGGCGTGACCGTCGGCGCCTTGCGCGACTCCGGGGTCTTCGTGCTGGCAATCGTCCAGGGCGAGCGCAGCTACGAGGCCAACCCGCCGGCCGATCGGATTCTCACGGTGGGTGAGACGCTGGTCGTGTCCGGCAGCGTCGCGCGACTGCGCGAGCTGCGTGGGCTGGAACCGAAGGAGCAGGTCGAGCGGCGCGAGTAGCCGGCATCTCCGTAAGCCGACAACTCGTTGTCACGCGGCTCCGCGGTAACGATTGGGGAGCAGTGGCTCTTGCCAGCCACGAGTCACCGGGGCGATATTGAATTGTTCCGATTCGGGCGGAGCAGACCCGGGAGGTGAGCCGATGATTGGTTGCTGGCACGCAATGCCGCACGATGAGGCGCGCCACGTCAGGGTTTGCCTGGGAGCCCATCTCGGCGGCTACGAGCTGGTCGTGGAACGCTGCACCGACGAGCCGTGCTGGCGCTGGATCGTGCTGAATGGGCGCGGCCACGAGATCGAGAGCGGGACGGCAGCTAACGCCAGCACCGCCGAGAGACTGGCTGAGGAAGCTGCATTTCACATTCACCCGCCCTCGGTCGGCGACTGGGTGGGGCGGCTGATGTAGCTCCGGCGCTCAGGGTCGGGCGCGGCACGCAGGCATCGGGCCTAGCGCTGCTCGTCGCCCTCTTTGGGCCAGGTCATGGCGCGCTGCTCGAGTTCCGGGTCTTCCCAGGGGGCGGCAAGTTCAGCGAGGTCCGTCTCGCCGGCCGGCCCGGTCTTGTCGAGCAGGCCGGCTTCTTCTGCCGCGATGGCCTCATCCGACGGCGCCCCCGCCTCCAGGGATTCGTCGCCGACCGGGTTCATGACCTCGCCGCCGGCGTTCTCGATCTGGGATTCGAGGGCGATCTTCCGCATCTCGAGGCGGACTGCGTCGCTGGGAGGCCGGATGGCATCGATGTTGGCCACGACGCCGTCACCGCGCGGCCCGAGGATGGAGAGAGCATCCACGACGGCGGGAACGATCCCCTCGGCATGCGCCCGCTCCTTCGCATCCAGATCGACCACGGTCAGCCCGGGGATCTCCGGAGCGACCGCGCCTTCGACCACGGCGCTGCACTTGGGACAGGCGCTGGCGCCGGCGGGGATCGGAGTGGAGCACCAGGGGCAGATCTGAGCAGTCTCGTCCATGAGCGCACCGTAACCCACCGCGAGGTACGTCGACTATCGGACATTCGGGCCATGGAAGACCATGACCCTGGCACGAGTCGCGGGTCAGCCAACGATAGGCCAATGAGAGGTCGCGCGCGAGACCAAGTGCACAGGAATGACGCAGCACTCGACCCGCGGCTGGAGATCGGCTACGCGCCTACGACGTTGGTTGGGGCGACCACGCTGTTGGCCGAATCGTTGATGTTGCTGAGGTCGAAGGTCATCTCGTAGGCGACGCTGTTGTCGGCGCTCTTGGCGATGACGGCCACGCTAACCGGGTAGCCGCCATCGGCCGCGATCCAGACATCCCCCGACCAGGTGGCGCCGTTGATGCCCAGGATCGAGGCTTGCTCGTCGAAGGCGCCCGAGCTGGCCTGGTAGTGATCCGCACTGACGCCGTTCTTGGTCCCGGATTCGACTTTCAGGAAGTTGGCGGACGCCGAAGCGTCGATCGACGAGGTGAACATCGTCCCCGGCGAAACGGCGTCGGCCCAGCCCTTGTCGGTCATCTGCGTCTTGACGAAGCCGCCCAGCCCCGCATCCATGTAGTCGTAGCCATCGATCTCGACAATGTGGATGCTGGCGATCTTGATGTCGGCCTTGGCGGGATTGGTGAAGATCGTTCCGGTCACGTTGACCGGGGCGGTGCCCGTTGCGTCGGCAACACCGAGGAGCGACAGCGTCTGGCCGAAGTCACCGCCGGCCACGGTCATCTTGAACTTGTAGCTGGTGAGATTGGCCAGGTCGGCAGCCGCGCTCCCCAGAGCAGGGCCGTTGTCGCTGTTGCCGGGCTGAATCGTGGCGGCCGGCCCGGTGGGGACCAAAGTCGCGCTCGCGGCCGGGGAGGCTGTGCCGGAGCTGCTCGAACAGGCCGCGGCCGCGAGGGCCACGGCTGCAATCATGGGAAGCAGGCCTCGGCCCTGTTTCCCAAGAATCGGGAACATGAGAACCTCCCCTATTCGCCGGCGGTGGAGTGCTGTATTCCGGCTGCTGCAGTACGGTAGCACGCCCGGCCGAGGCCGCCCGGTCGGAGATCGGGCAGCCACAGGTCGGCCCTCCGGACCCGATCCGCGGCGGGGCCGGCGGCCAGGGGCCGACAACGACGTGAAGCCTGAAAGGCTGAGCGTCGATGCCGTGGCCCCGGCCTACCTGAAAGGGTGCGTCGAGGCGTTGCCGCCCCGACGCACCCCTAGACCTAGTGCGCGAAGTAGCCGGTCACGTCAAAGATCAGATGTGCCGTGGGACCCAGCGTGCCGGCGGCATAGGTGACCGACAGAGTCCCTCCACTGCCCAGAGCCACCGTCACTCCGTTGGCCCGATCGTCACCGAGAGGGAAGTTCAGAGTCGAGCTGGTCGGGTTGTTCTGAGCAACAGGGCCGATGAACAGGAAGCCCGCGCTGGTCTGCTGAGTGACCGTGAGGTTACCGGTCACGGCTGTCGCATTGCCCGGTACGGCGCCGCCTGTGACCTGGAACGCACGCGCCACATGCGAGCTGGAGGCACCCGCCAATCCCGAGTTGCTGCGGGTGTCGAGAAGGCGCGTCGGGACCAGCGGTATGTAGGTTGCGCCGGTGAGATCGGGTGTGAAGTAGCCGGTGACGTCGAAGATCACCTGGGCCGTGGGACCCAGGGTCGCCGCGGCATAGGTGACCGACAGGGTCCCGCCACTGCCCAGAGCCACGGTGACTCCGTTGGCCCGATCGTCACCGAGAGGGAAGTT